>Ga0180215_1000635_pt1 | contig 42560 bp, 44 predicted proteins | sample eDN3rd37CBELigBY_FD_128871 | JGI IMG/M metagenome (GOLD analysis project Ga0180215, IMG submission 128871) | Enriched backyard soil microbial communities from Emeryville, California, USA - eDNA 3rd pass 37_C BE-Lig BY (version 2) (version 2) | ecosystem: Environmental > Terrestrial > Soil >...
GATCGCCGATGGCGTGCTGCCGTCCAACGAGGGGCGCGGCTACGTGCTGCGCCGGATCATGCGCCGCGCCATGCGTCATGCCCAGTTGCTTGGCGCGAAGGAGCCGCTGATGTGGCGGCTGGTATGGGCGCTGGTGCGCGAGATGGGCCAGGCCTATCCCGAACTGGTGCGCGCGGAGTCGCTGATCGAGGAAACTCTGCGGTTGGAAGAGACGCGTTTCCGCAAGACGCTGGAACGCGGACTGGCGATCCTCGACGAGAAAAGTGGCGGCCTGAAGAAGGGCGACATGTTCGACGGCGAGACCGCTTTCACGCTCTACGACACCTATGGCTTCCCGCTCGATCTGACGCAGGACGCGCTGCGCACGCGCGGCATTGGCGTCGATATCGCGTCTTTTTCCGATGCGATGGACCGCCAGCGGGAGAAGGCGCGCGCCTCGTGGGCGGGCTCCGGTGATACCGCTGCCGAGGCGGTGTGGTTTCCGCTGCGCGAAAAGATCGGTGCCACGGAGTTTCTCGGCTATGAGACCGAGAGCGCGGAAGGCGTTGTCGCTGCCATTGTCAAGGACGGCGCGCAGGTCGACCAGCTCAAGGCGGGCGAGAGCGGCGCGATCGTACTGAACCAGACGCCGTTCTACGCCGAGTCCGGCGGTCAGGTCGGGGATACCGGCGTGATGACCGGCGAGGGCGTCACATTCCGCGTCACCGACACGCAAAAGAAGGCGGGCGACCTGTTCGTGCATTTCGGCACGGTCGAACAAGGAACGCTGAAGGTCGAGGCGGCGCTGCAGCTCGAGGTCGATCATGCGCGGCGCGGCGCCATCCGCGCCAATCACTCGGCGACCCATCTGTTGCATGAAGCGCTGCGGCAGGTGCTCGGCGATCATATCGCTCAGCGCGGCTCACTGGTGTCGCCCGAACGGCTTCGCTTCGACTTTGCGCACACCAAGCCGATCACGCCGGATGAACTGCGACGCATCGAAGACATCGCCAACGAGGTCGTGCTCGAAAACGGCGAGGTCGTCACGCGGCTGATGGCGCTCGAGGATGCACGAGAGTCCGGCGCCCGGGCACTGTTCGGCGAAAAGTACGGCGATGAGGTGCGTGTCGTATCCATGGGGAAGCGCGCCAGCGACAGCGTGCAGACGCCGAATGCACTGGGATGGTCGGTCGAACTGTGCGGTGGCACCCATGTGCGCCGCACCGGCGACATCGGCCTGATCTCGGTCACCGGGGAAAGCGCGGTGGCGTCGGGCGTACGCCGCATCGAGGCGCTGACCGGCGCACAGGCCCGGCATCATGCCAATGATACGATGCAACTGGCGCGCAGCGCGGCGGCGGAATTGCGCACCACCATCGACGACATGCCGGCGCGCATCGCGGCGTTGATGGAGGAGCGCAAGAAGCTCGAGCGCGAACTCTCAGATGCCCGCAAGAAACTGGCCATGGGCGGCAGCGCGTCCGCAGCCGGCGAGCCGTCCGGCGTGCGTGAGGCAGGCGGTGTCAAGCTGCTGGCGCGCGCCGTCGAGGGCATCGAAATGAAGGATCTCAAGAGTCTCGCCGACGACGGCAAGAAGCAGATCGGCTCTGGAGTCGTCGCCATCGTCGGGGTCACCGGCGACGGCAAGGCCGGGATCGTGGTCGGCGTCACCAAGGACCTCACCGAGCGATTCAACGCGGTCGAGCTGGTGCGCAAGGGCTCGGAGGCCTTGGGCGGCAAGGGCGGCGGCGGCCGGCCCGACATGGCGCAGGCCGGCGGCCCGGACGGTGCCAAGGCGGCTGCGGCGCTGGAGGCGGTCGCGGCGGCCATGGGCGGCGCTTAAGCGGCGAAAGCCGCGAATCCCCAAAGGTGACGTCGCCCTTCAAGGCCATTGCAGAGCAGCCGCCTCAGAGTGACGGGTCAACGACTCGATTGGTCGCGTTCGCCTATCTATCGCGACATGAACGCCGGGATGGTCATCGAGGCAAGGATACTGCGGGTCACGCCGCCGAGCACGAATTCGCGCAACCGTGAATGGCCATAGCCGCCCATCACGATCATATCGGCGGACCGATCCGCGGCGTGCGACAGGATCGTGTCAGCAACGCTGCGATCCGGCACTGTCACGGTTTCGATTTCGACCTTGACGTCATGGCGGGCGAGGTGACCAGCGATTTCGATACCGCGGATTTCCGATTGCGGCTTGTCATCCCGGGCACCGACGACATTGAGGATTTCAACGGCGCCGGCGCGTTTGAGGAAGGGCAGCGCGTCGTTCACGGCGCGCGCGGCAGGGGCGCCGCCGTCCCAGCAGCACAACACACGGTCGAGTTTCAATCCGGTGGACTGAATGTAGGGCACCACGATCACCGGCCGTCCGGTGTTGAACAGCGCCGCCTCGATCACCAGGCCGTTGTCGGGACCGTCATTGTCGGTTTGGCGCAAGATGCTGAGATCATAGTGCCGGGCCAGATTGGCAAAGGTATCGGCGGTGCCGAAACCGCTCTCCAACACCAGATGATCCGAAAATGACAAGCCATTCCGAGTGGCGGCGGCATGGAAGCGGTCAAGCGCGATACGCGCGCGCTGTTCGCTCTCGGTCAGCAACTGCCCGATGACCGTGCCGGGCACGCCGACCATGCCGTAGTCCGGCAGACCCGCAAGATTGCCGAAGGAGGCGCCGGCCAGATGGGCGTCGAAGGTTTCCGCGATCGACACCGCGAAGGCGAGTGCCTGATCATGCTGCTTGTCGTGCTCCAATTTGACGATGAGGTCTTTCATGGCGGACTTCCTCGTTGCTGAATGCTGAATCCTAGCAAAGCGGCGGCTGGCGAACTTGCGAAGCCGCAACTAGCTATTTGATTTCTTGATACGCTGTTGCTGCGGCAGCCACGTCTCCGACATGTCGAAATCGGACGAGGATCATCGTAGCCGCATGTGGGTCATTGCGCACCCGATTTGACGCTGAGGCACCCATGCCGGCGTCGGCGGCCCCTGCCGTTTGCGGGCCGTTAGAGCCATCGATGTTACATTTTTGCGACCAGACTGTGCCGCGGTGCGGCGATGAGTAGCCAAAAAGCCGCTGGCGTCTCAATCACATCCGCAGCAAAATGCCCCATGCATCACAATACCCCATTGATTTCCACGGTCGTGGTCGGCCTCGTGCTGGCGTTTGTTTTCGGCGCTCTGGTTCAACGTGTCCGGGTTTCGCCGCTGGTCGGCTATCTGCTGGCCGGTGTTGTCATGGGCCCGTTCACGCCCGGCTTCGTCGCCGATCAATCGATTGCCAACGAACTCGCTGAAATCGGCATCATTCTCCTGATGTTCGGCGTGGGCTTGCATTTCTCACTCAAGGACCTGCTTTCGGTCCGCGCGATCGCGGTGCCGGGAGCGGTAGTGCAGATTTCGGCTGCCACCGTCATGGGATGGGCATTAGGCTGGGCACTGGGCTGGAGCACCGGCAAGGGCATCATGTTTGGTCTGGCGCTATCGACGGCGTCGACCGTGGTGCTGCTGCGCGCGATGCAGGAGCGGCGGCTGATCGACACCGAGCGCGGCCGTATCGCGGTCGGCTGGCTCATCGTCGAGGACATCGCCATGGTCATGACCCTGGTGCTGCTACCCGCGCTGGCCGGCCTTCTCAACGACGAGAGCTCCGCCAGTTTCGATCTGTCGGCTTTGACCTGGCCGATCCTGCTGACGCTCGGCAAGGTCGCGGCTTTCGTGGTGTTCATGCTAGTGGTGGGACGCCGCGTGATCCCGTGGATCCTGCACTACGTCGCGCATACCGGATCGCGTGAACTGTTCCGGCTCGCGGTGTTCGCGATCTCGCTCGGTGTCGCTTTCGGCGCGGCGATCCTGTTCGATGTATCGTTCGCACTCGGCGCCTTCTTCGCCGGCATGATCTTGAGCGAATCCGAACTCAGCCAGCGCGCCGCCAACGAGACGCTGCCGCTGCGCGATGCGTTCGCCGTGCTGTTCTTCGTCTCGGTCGGCATGCTGTTCGATCCTGCCATTGTGTTGAAAGAGCCGCTCCCGCTGCTGGCGACGCTGTTCATTATCCTGTTCGGCAAATCGATCGCGGCCTTCGCCATCGTCCGCCTGTTCGGGCATCCGACTTCAACGGCCCTGACGATTTCGGCCAGTCTCGCGCAGATCGGCGAATTCTCCTTCATCCTGGTCACCCTGGGTGTCAGCCTGTCGCTGATGACGGATCGCGGCCGTGATCTGGTGCTGGCGGGCGCCATCATCTCGATCATGCTGAATCCGCTATGGTTTGCCTTGTTGGATCGTTTCCTGGCCAAGCGTGAGCCATCCAAGCCGCCCGTCGAAGGCGAGAGTGCCGAAGCGACGGCGGATGAAGGCACCCCGACACGCGAGCCCGTTCCGGCGTCGAAACTCACGGACCATGTCGTGCTGGTCGGACATGGCCGTGTGGGAAGCGTGGTGAGCTCGGCTTTGCGCCTGGCCGGAACGCCGGTTCTGGTGATCGAAGACAGTCCCGGTATCATCGAGCAGCTCGGGCAGCAGGGCGTCGATTTCATCAACGGCAACGCGGCCGCGCCGGACGTTCTGCAGGCCGCCAATCTCGGAGCGGCGCGCGGCTTGCTCGTGGCGATACCGAATGCTTTCGAGGGGGGGCAGATCGTGGCCAAGGCGCGCAATATCAGCAGTACGCTGCCGATTATCGCGCGTGCCCATTCCGAGGAGGAGATCACGCACCTCAAGCATCACGGGGCGACGTCGGTCATTATGGGCGAACAGGAGATCGCCAAGGCGATGCTGGCGCAGATCACCCGCGGCGCCATGACGCTGCACCCCGCGGTGCCCTCCGAGGGAGATGCACCCTCGGCGGCGTAAGGCGGGCTTCAAACGCTCAGCGGCGCTTCGGCTCCCAGAAGCTCACGTGTCGTTGCAGGAATCGGCACCGGGCGGTGTGTCGTCTGGTCGGTATTGACCCACACGATCTCGCCGGTCGCCAGCAATTCGTCCTCGCCCTTGAGGAAGATCGCGAGGGCGAATGTGATGCTCGAATTGCCGATCTTCGCCACCCGCGCGCCGACATCGAGCTCCCAGTCGAACCGGATCGGCGCCTTGTACTCGACCACTGCCTTGACGACGTGAAAATCGACACCGGATTTCTTGGCGTCGGCGTACTGGTCATAACCGAGCGCGCGGAAAAACTCGGTGATGGCGGTGTCGTAATAGGTGAGATAGTGCGCGTTGAACAGGACGCCCTGTCCGTCGATTTCGGAGTAGCGCACCCGGAATGGATGGAAAAAACGAAACTCGTTCCGCGTCATGTTCTCACTCCACATGCGATCGATAAAGGCCGTGAGAAACGGCCGGCGCGATAACCTGGGCCTCGATATGGCATGGGCCCTACCCGGAAGGCCAGTCGATGAGCAGGGCGACTTCTCGCGATCATGGATATCACGAAGGCTTCGGTACGGCGGCGGTTGACGAAAAAGAGGCGCGGAGAATCTCCGCGCCCGTCGTAAACGCCGACGTCTGTTATTGCGCCATCGCCTTGGTGAGATTCTCCGCCACCTTGTCGAGGAAGCCGGTGGTGGAGAGCCAGCGCTGGTCGGCGCCGACCAGAAGCGCGAGGTCCTTCGTCATATAGCCGGATTCCACGGTTTCGACGCAGACCTTCTCCAGCGTCTTGGCGAACTTCGCCAGCTCCTCGTTGTTGTCGAGCTTGGCGCGATGGGCGAGGCCTTGCGTCCAGGCGAAGATCGAGGCGATGGAGTTGGTTGAGGTTTCCTTGCCCTTCTGGTGCTCGCGGTAGTGGCGCGTCACCGTACCGTGGGCGGCCTCGGCTTCCACGGTCTTGCCGTCCGGCGTCAGCAGCACCGACGTCATCAGGCCGAGCGAGCCGTAGCCCTGCGCCACGGTGTCGGACTGCACGTCGCCATCGTAGTTCTTGCAGGCCCACACATATCCGCCGGACCACTTCAGCGCCGAGGCGACCATGTCGTCGATCAGGCGGTGCTCGTAGGTCAGGCCCTTGGCCTCGAACGCAGTCTTGAATTCTGTGTCGTAGATCTCCTGGAAAATATCCTTGAAGCGCCCGTCATAGACCTTGAGGATGGTGTTCTTGGTCGAGAGATAGACCGGATAGCCGCGCGACAGGCCATAGTTGAACGAGGCGCGAGCGAAGTCGCGGATGGAATCGTCTAAATTATACATGCCCATGGCGACTCCGGCGCCGGGGGCCTGGAACACCTCGCGCTCGATCACGGTGCCGTCTTCGCCGACGAATTTCATCGACAGCGTGCCCTTGCCCGGAAACTTGATGTCGGTGGCGCGATACTGGTCGCCGAAGGCATGGCGCCCGATGATGATCGGCTTGGTCCAGCCCGGGACCAGGCGCGGCACGTTCTTGCAGATGATCGGCTCGCGGAAGATCACGCCGCCGAGGATGTTGCGGATGGTGCCATTGGGCGACTTCCACATCTGCTTGAGGTTGAACTCCTTCACCCGCGCTTCGTCGGGGGTGATGGTGGCGCACTTGACGCCGACGCCGTGCTTCTTGATGGCGTTGGCCGCGTCAATGGTGACCTGGTCGTTGGTCTTGTCGCGGTATTCGATGCCCAGGTCGTAATATTCAAGGTTCACATCGAGGAACGGGTGGATCAGCTTGTCCTTGATGTATTGCCAGATGATCCGGGTCATCTCGTCGCCATCGAGTTCGACGACGGGGTTGGTCACCTTGATTTTTGCCATGGGAAACGGGGCCTTTTCGAAGTGCGTTTGACGGGCAGGGTGGGGATGTCGATGATGGCCGGGCTATAGCACCGCAGCGCGGGCGACGAAAGCCGCCGGGCCCAGTGGAGGCGGCCTTTTCGATCGATTCCGTGCACCTGCAGCCGATCTCCGCGCCATTTGCATGGCTGCCGGCGAGGGTTGCGCGCCGGCGCCAAAAATGCTCGACAGGCCATTCCTTCAACGCGAGACAATCGCCGCCCGAAGCGCGATCCGGAAGCTCCCAGCGCCGCCGGAATGCCTCGGCATTTTGCGCTGCGGCAACATCTGACCAGGGAAAGAAGCTCGATATGTCCGGTTCAGGCACCGACAAAACCAAGACCGGCCTGGCTCTCGAGGGGCCGGTGGTCGTTCTGGTGGAGCCGCAGCTCGGCGAGAACATCGGCATGGCGGCGCGGGCCATGGGCAATTTCGGACTGACCCGGCTGCGGCTGGTGAAGCCGCGCGACGGCTGGCCGAATCTTGCGGCGCAGCGTGCCGCCGCGGGAGCCGATCATATTCTTGAGAAGGTCGAGCTGTTCGAGACCGTCGAGGCGGCGGTAGCGGACCTGACGCTGCTGTTCGCCACCACGGCGCGGGCGCATGACCAGGCCAAGCCGGTGATCGGTCCTGAAACGGCGGCGACGCAGGCCCAGGCCGAGATCGGCGGAGGCGGGCGCGCCGGCATCCTGTTCGGCCGCGAACGCTACGGCCTGCAGAACGAGGAGGTGGCGCTCGCCGACCGCATCGTCACGTTCCCGGTCAATCCCGGCTTTGCCTCGCTCAATCTGGCGCAGGCGGTGCTGCTGATGGGCTACGAATGGTTCAAGCTGGCGACCGCGGGCGCGTTGCCGTTCGCGATGCCGGAGCGCTCGGAACGCGCCTCGCAGCACCAGATGCAGGCGTTTTTCGACAACCTCGTGCGTGAGCTGGATCGCGTCGAATTCCTGCGGCCGCCCGAGAAGCGCGACACCATGCTGGTGAACCTGCGCAACATCTTCACCCGCATGGAGCCGACCAAGCAGGACATGCACACGCTGCACGGCGTGGTGATGGCGATCGCGGAAGGGCGCAAAGGCCCGGCCAAGGGCGGCGTGCTCGACGGCGGGCAGGCGACGCGGCTGCGCGCGCTGTTGTCCGAGCAGGGCGCCGGCATGGCCGAAGGCGGCACGGTGCGCGGACTGGCGCGGCTGCTTCGACGCAATCCCACCGACGCCGAACGCATCCTGTGGAAGGCGCTGACCACCGACCGCCGCTTCGCCGGCCAGTTCCGGCGCCAGACGCCGGTTGGCCGCCATATTCCGGATTTCGTCTCTTTCATGCACCGCATCGCCATCGAGATCGTCAACCCGAACGAAGCCGCGTCTATCGCCACCGACCGCTCCGCGCGGCGGGAATGGCTGGAGGCGAGGGGCTATCGGGTGGTGGATGTCGAGGCGGTGGCGGTGGAGAGCGATCTGGCGCGGGTGATGGAGGAGTTGGCGGGGAGTATGCTGTAAGTCGAGCGTTCAGTGCGAAGCGAGATCGTTGTTTACGAGCGAGGGAGAATGATTAATCAGCAAGAGATAGTTGACCTCGTTAAAAACCTCTCTGAAAGTTGTAGCGTTGAAGTCAAACGCTGGATTGATCCTTCTTCAGTACAAGGCATTGAAAAGTTAGTTAAAGGCATTTTGGCGCTTCGACCGCGCGCCGCGATAGAGCCCGCGCTCACGCCGCCGGTTTGACAACGTGCCATTCGACGGTGAGGCCCGCCTTCGTCGCGAGGATCATCAACGCATCGAGGCTGAACTTGTCGATGCGCCCGCGCAGCAAATCGTTCATGCGTGGCTGAGTCACGCTCAGCCGTCTGGCAGCGTCGGCCTGTGTCAGTTTCCAGCCTTCAACAACGTCGCGGATGGCGATCATCAGCGTGGAGCGCGCCTTCATGTTGGCGGCATCGGCCGGCGACGTTTCCAGCGCATCCCAGACATTGTCGAAACGTTGCTCGGTCATGGCCGCTCTCTCCGCATCAAGTCCCTGAACCGCGTGGCGGCGAGCTCGAGGTCGTGTTTCGATGTCGCCGCGCTCTTCTTCTGGAAGGCGTGCAAGATGTAAACGGCATCTGCCAGCGCGGCGATGTAGATCGCCCGATAGGCGCCGGTGGCATCCCGCACCCGAACGCCCGGGCCGACGGTTTTCATCGGCTTCCAGTCATCGGGGTCGAGGCCGCATTGAAGCCGATCGATCTGGAACCCCATTTCGCGGCGCGCGCCGTCGGGAAACGCACGCACCGCGTCGAGGGCATTTCCGATGAAGGACACCGGCTTCATGGCTGAATTATATCAGTTTGGATATATTTAGTCCAGTACAGCTTGAAGGGGCGCGCGGCGAACTGGTGTTTTCCTATTTTCGGCTTCTCGCCCCTCTCTCCCTCAGCGCCGGGTGATCCTCTTCCATCGGCGTATTGGCCTCGATCACGAGGTCCACTGCCTCCTGCGGGGCGCGGTCGATGTCGACGCCGCGGCGGTGCATCTCCTGCAGCGCGGCGCGGATCGCTTCGTCCTCTTTCATTGTCTGCCATCCCGTGCGCGCCCTCCCGATAAGGAACGGGCGGCGCTTGTTGCCCATGGCCGTGGTCCGCGCCATCTTCACCACCTGCAGCGCCTGCACGAGTTTGTCGAGATCGGTGTCCTTGCTTTCTTCCAGTTCGCGCACCATGCGCTCGGCGATCGCGACCAGCCGCCCCGTCAACAAACGCAATTTCGGCCCCGGTCCGGCGCGCCAACGCGGCACGTCGCCGGGCGCGCGCGGCGCGAATGGCGGGCGCGTCCAGCCATAGTTTTTCGTCCAGACCGAAATGGTCGCGCGCTTGACGCCGGTCTTCTCCGCAATCTGATGTTGCGACAACGTGGTCTGTTCGATCAGTCGGCGGACCCAAGCCACGGTCGAGTCCGCATACGGCTGCCGCCCGCCGCGTCGCCGGTGCGGAACCGGTTGCGGGTCGTCGGCCGCTTCGTCGGGCGTGACGCGGAGGCGGACAAGGTCGGGTGGGATGTGAGGCAGGATCATGATAAGGAATATAATCCCATTTTCGTCTCAAGGCAAGCCGGAGAAGAACCTTCCGCGAAACTAAGGGGAGCTTTGGATTTGGGCTTGTCATGGCCGGATTTATTCCGGCCATCCACGCCTTAACTGACGAGCAGCAAGAAGGACGTGGATGGCCGGGACAGGCCCGGCCATGACGAAGTTGAGCGGCAGGTGCAGCCAAAACAATTCGGGCGCCGCGGTGAGCGACGCCCGGATCGATTCTTCTCGGAGGTGAGGGCTCAGATCCCGGCCTTCAAATACCCGCCTTCACCTGCGCGACGGCTTCCGCCATCAACTGGTCCATCTTGGCGCGGACCTGTTGTTCGGTGACGCCCTTGCCGGCGAGGTCGGTGGCCACCTTGCGCAGGACGTCGGCGTCGCCGGCTTCCTCGAAGTCCGCCGCCACCACCTCCTTGGCATAGGCCGCGGCCTCGTCGCCGCTCTTGCCGAGCTGTTCGGCGGCCCACAGGCCCAAAAGCTTGTTGCGACGGGCCTCGGCCTTGAATTTCTGCTCCTCGTCGAGAGCAAACTTCTTTTCGAAACCTTCCTGGCGCTGGTCGAAGGTCGTCATGATTCGGGTTCCGATCCTGTTTCGGGCCGTTGCGGCCGCATTGCGGGAGATGGTTCGCGCGCATAGATAATTGGCGGACAAGGGCAAAACAACGGCTCTGAAGTCGCAGCCCGGCGGGTCGGGCGAGGAGAACGAGCCGTGAAGGCGGATCGATTGTACTCAGGGACCCGATCGGGTAGGTTCGGGCCAGTGTGGCGGCTCTGATGTATCGGAACCGGACACGAGGCCCGGTTCTTGTTCTGTTTCGCGTTCCTGGTCTTCACGGCAGCTCCGTCGTGGATCGCCTCTTTCATACGGAGCACATCCCTCCCATGGATTTCAACAACACACGGTACATCCCCATGAGCCGTCGGCGTCGCATTTACGAAGGCAAGGCCAAGGTCCTGTACGAAGGGCCGGAGCCGGGAACCCTGATCCAGCACTTCAAGGACGACGCCACCGCGTTCAATGCCAAAAAGCATCAGGTGATCGAGGGCAAGGGCGTCCTCAACAACCGGATCTCGGAATACATCTTCCAGCATCTGAACGACATCGGCGTGCCGACGCACTTCATTCGCCGGCTCAACATGCGCGAGCAGCTGATCCGCGAGGTGGAGATCGTGCCGCTCGAGGTGGTGGTGCGCAACGTCGCCGCTGGCTCGCTGTCGCAGCGCCTCGGCATCGAGGAGGGCACGCAGCTGCCGCGCTCGATCATCGAGTTCTACTACAAGAACGACCAGCTCAACGACCCGATGGTGTCGGAGGAGCACATCACCGCGTTCGGCTGGGCGACGCCGCAGGAGATCGACGACATCATGGCGCTGGCGATCCGCGTCAATGATTTCCTATCTGGCCTGTTCCTCGGCATCGGCATTCGCCTCGTCGACTTCAAGATGGAGTGCGGGCGTCTGTTCGAGAACGACATGATGCGGATCATCGTGGCCGACGAGATATCCCCCGACTCCTGCCGGTTGTGGGACGTGAAATCGAACGAGAAGCTTGACAAGGACCGCTTCCGCCGCGATCTCGGCGGGCTGATCGAAGCCTATACCGACGTCGCCAAGCGACTCGGAATCATGACGGAAAACGAGCGCCCGATCGGATCGGGCCCGGTGCTGGTGAAGGGATGATACGGCCGTGAAAGCGCGCGTGACGGTGACACTGAAGAACGGCATTCTCGATCCGCAGGGCAAGGCGATCGAAGGCGCGCTGAAATCGCTCGGCGTTGAAGGCATCGCCAGCGTGCGCCAGGGCAAGGTGTTCGACATCGAACTGCCCGACGCCAACAAGGCCAAGGCCGAGGCGGCGCTGAAGGATGCCGCCGAGAAGCTGTTGGCGAATACCGTGATCGAGAACTATGCTATCGAGGTGGTGAGCTAGCCTCTAGCGCCGGCTCGAAACTCAGGATGCTCCGACACTATGAAATCCGCCGTTCTCGTCTTCCCTGGCATCAATCGCGAACGCGATATGGCGCGCACGCTCAAGCTGGTGTCGGGCCATGAGCCCGCGATGGTGTGGCATGCCGAGACCGCGCTGCCCAAGGGCATCGATCTGGTGGTGCTGCCCGGCGGCTTTTCCTATGGCGATTACTTGCGTTGCGGCGCCATCGCCGCGCGCTCGCCGGTGATGGACGCGGTGCGCAAGTTCGCGGCCGATGGCGGCCTCGTGCTCGGCGTCTGCAACGGCTTTCAGATCTTGTGCGAGTCGGGCCTCTTGCCCGGCATCCTGATGCGCAATGCGCGGCTCAAGTTCATCTGTCACGACGTGCATCTGCGGGTCGAGCGCTCCGATACGCCGTTCACGCGCGGCTACAATGCCGGGCAGGTGATCCGCGTGCCGGTGGCGCATGGCGAGGGCAATTACGCCGCTGATGAGGAAACGATCCGCCGCCTCGAAGGCGATGGCCGGGTGCTCTATCGCTACTGCTCGCCGACCGGCGACGTCGGCGACACCCACAACATCAACGGCGCGGCGCAGTCGATCGCCGGCATCGTCAATGAGCGCGGTAATGTGCTCGGCATGATGCCGCATCCGGAGAACCACGTCGAAGAGATCATGGGCTGTACCGACGGGCGCGGCCTGTTCGCCGGCCTCGTCGATCATCTGCAGCGCGCGGCGTGATATCGTGGATGCGGCCGACCCGATTGCCGCATTCCAGGATAGCGCGATCCGGCGGCTGCTTCGTCAAGCCAAGGATATCGGTGCCGAATATTATCGGCTGACCAACAAGCCATTGGGCGTGACCGGGGAGGTTGCCGAATATGAAGCCGCGGAAAAACTCGGCCTGACCTTGGCGGTGGCCCGGACACCGGCGTTCGATGCCTTTCGTGATTTCGACAACGCGCGGGTTCGCTATCAGATCAAGGGACGGGCTGTCGCGAAGGCCGATCGCTATAAGGGCATGGTGCCGAAGATCGTCGATGGCGGCTTCGACTATGTTCTGTTGGTGCTGCTGGACCGCGCGACGCTGGATGCCATCGAGATATGGCAGGCGGAGCGGGACAGCGTCATGCGGCGACTGGACGCGCCTGGCGGCCGTGCCCGCAACGAGCGGCGCGCGATGGCCATTTCGCAATTCAAATCCATCGCACGCAAAGTCTGGCCGGACCTCGGCGTTGCCGGGTGACCCCGCGATTTAACTGGCCTGCGCTTGCGCCACCGGTTTCCGCTTCACCTTCTTGATGGTCGCGGAGAAGGTGAACAGACGTCGCTCGCCACAGCGCAGGATGCCGCGCAGGAAGATCAGCGAGCCGCCGGCGCGGGTCATCTCGCCGTCGCATTCGATCAGGTCGCCCTCGCGCGCGGCATCGAGGAATTCGCAGGCGAAGGAGACGGTGACGCCGGGGCCTTCCAGTTCACGGGAGGCGATGGCGAACAGGCAATAGTCGGCGAACGTCATGTAACAGCCGCCGTGAACGTTGCGCATGCCATTGAGGTGCTTGGCCTCGACGCGGAAGGCGCAGCGGACGGTGCCGTCGTCCTCGATCTTGTGCCAGAACGGCCCGTTGTTGGATTCGAACGAATCCCGGCTCCAGGTCCGCCATCCGGCGAACTCGCCTTCGGTCGCGATGAAGAGATCGGGGCGCCTGGCAGGGGGCGTCGGCATGACGTTCACGGGGTCAACTCCTTGAGCAACGGTCAGGGCGTTTAAATCCGATCTTTTCGCGCTATGCAAACCTCGGCCTGTGGACCAACGGGTCGCTTATGCTGTCCGCAAGGCTACCAGGAAGTTCTCGACCTCGTGATGCAACTGCCGGCTTTCGGCCTGCAGGGCATTGGCCGAGCCATGGACATCGGCGGCGGCGGTTTCGGTGTTTTCCGCGCCGTGACGAACGTCGACGATGGCGGATGCGACCTCGGTCGAGCCGGTGGCGGCCATGGTGACGTTGTAGGTGATTTCCTTCGTGGCGAGCATCTGCTGCTCGATCGCGTCGGCGATGGACTTCGAGTTCTGCGAGATTGAGGCGATGGTGTCGCTGATGTCGGAAATGGCCGCCACGGTGGTGCCGGTTACGCTCTGGATCGCGCCGATCTGGGCCGTGATCTCGTCCGTCGCCTTCGAGGTCTGCGAGGCGAGTTGCTTGACCTCATGCGCCACCACGGCAAAGCCTTTGCCGGATTCGCCCGCGCGCGCCGCCTCGATGGTGGCATTGAGCGCCAGCAGGTTTGTTTGCTGGGCGATGGCGCCGATCATCTTGATCACGTCGCCGATCCGGCTGGCGGCCTGATTGAGCTCGCTGATCTGGCGGCTGGCCATTTCCGCCTGTGCCACGGCGCTGGTGGCGGTTCCCAGCGAGTCCTGGACCTTGCGCGAAATCTCGCCGATCGACGATTCCAGGCTCTCGGTCCCGGCGACCGCCGATTTGACGCTGGCCGAGGCTTGCTCCGAAGCGCTGGCCACAGTGGCGGAGAGCAGCTGCGTGTCTTTCGCGGTCGTGGTCAATCCGTTGGCGGCGTTCTGTAGAGTTTCTGACATGCCGGCAACGCGTTGGGTGATTTGGCTGATCGTTTGCTCGAAGCGATCGGAGAGGCCCTGAAGCGTATTCGCCTTCTCTTGCTTGCCGGCCTCGAGATAGACCGAAATGACGAAATCCATATCGAGCAGGACGACCGTCACCAGCGCGTCGATCATCGCCGCCTGCTTCTGGTGGTCGGCCTTGCCGAGCCATCGGGCGCGCGGGCGGGTTTCGAGCCGGTGCAGCAAGCTGGTGAGCAGCTTGCGATAGCCGCCAATGTACCATTGCGGTTCGAGCCCGAGGCGGTGATGGACGCGGCCGATCCGGCGAGCGGACTCCACATAGTTCTCATCGAAGGTGCCGGCCATGATCGCGTCCCAGTGACGGATCTGCGCCGCCTTGGCATGTGCCTGGACCGCCGGATTGGCAAAATGCCGCTGCACGTCGGGAAATTTCCTCAGGAACCCGTAGAACTCGTCGAGCACCTCGGGCATCTGCGTCATCAGGAAGGGGCGCAGTTCGGCCAGTGCCTGGCGGTTGCTTTCGGAAATTTCGGAAAACGAAAGACGCGTCGAGAGTGAGTTGCCCAGATCTATCATGACAAACCGGCGGGCACGCACATGTTGCGACGGGCGCGCCAGCCCGTGATAGCTGCCCGTGCCGGCCGGCGGGAGGAAGAATCGACCGGGCCGAGATCGCGGGAACCGTAGGACTCGCGTGGTTAAAGCCTTGCTAAATTTTACTGCCGTACGAAATAGGGCGGGAGCGGCCTTCGGTCGCGATCGCAGGCGGGAAGAAGCGGGAAAAGAGCTTTCGCGCGGCCCGCAATCTTCGTAAACAAGGCCGCATTCGCGAGGAATCCCCGATCTTGACCGAGCCTAAAATCACTCCCGAACTCGTCGCCAGCCATGGCCTCAAGCCGGACGAATACGAGCGTATCCTGAAGCTGATCGGGCGCGAACCGACCTTCACCGAACTTGGCATTTTCTCGGCGATGTGGAACGAGCATTGCTCGTACAAGTCCTCGCGCATTCATCTGCGCGGGCTGCCGACCAAGGCGCCGTGGGTGCTGGTCGGCCCCGGCGAGAACGCTGGCGTCATCGATATCGGCGACGGGCAGGCCGTCGTTTTCAAGATGGAAAGCCACAACCATCCGAGCTTCATCGAGCCGTATCAGGGCGCGACCACCGGCGTCGGCGGCATTCTGCGTGACGTCTTCACCATGGGCGCCCGTCCGATCGCCTGCCTCAATGCACTGTCGTTCGGCGCGCCGGAGCATCCGAAGACGCGGCATCTCGTGTCGGGTGTGGTCGCGGGCATCGGCGGCTACGGCAATTCGTTCGGCGTGCCGACGGTGGGCGGGCAGGTGCGTTTCCACACCCGTTACGACGGCAACATCCTCGTCAATGCCATGGCGGTGGGACTCGCCCGCAGCGATGGCATCTTCCTCGCGGCCGCCTCCGGCGTGAACATGCCGATCGTCTATCTCGGCTCCAAGACCGGCCGCGACGGCATCCACGGCGCGACCATGGCCTCGGCCGAGTTCGATGACGACAGCGAGGAGAAGCGCCCCACCGTGCAGGTCGGCGATCCGTTCGCGGAGAAGCTGCTGCTGGAGGCCTGCCTCGAAATCATGGCGAAGGACTGTGTCATCGCCATTCAGGACATGGGCGCGGCGGGGCTGACCTGCTCGGCGGTGGAGATGGGCGCGAAGGGCGACCTCGGCGTCGATCTCGATCTCGACGCGGTGCCGACCCGCGAGACCGGCATGAGCGCCTATGAGATGATGCTCTCCGAAAGTCAGGAGCGCATGCTCATGGTGCTCAAGCCGGAGAAGGAAAAGGAAGCAGAAGCGATCTTCCGCAAGTGGGGGCTCGATTTCGCGATCGTCGGCTATACGACGCCGACCAAGCGGTTCGTCGTCAAGCACGGCGGAAAGGTGATGGCCGATCTGCCGATCAAGGAGCTTGGCGACGAGGCGCCGGTCTATGATCGTCCGCACGTGCCGTCGTCGGCGCTGCCGGTCATTCATGCGCGCGATATCGCGCCGCCGGTATCGATCGGCGATGCGTTGGTGAAACTGATTGGCTCCCCCGACCTCTGCTCGCGCCGCTGGGTGTGGGAACAGTATGACCATGTCATCGGCGGCAACACCGTGCAGCGCCCCGGCGGCGATGCCGCGGTGGTGCGCATCGAGGAGGGGCCGAAGGGGCTTGCCATGACGGTGGATGTGACGCCGCGCTATTGCGAGGCCGACCCGTTCGAGGGCGGCAAGCAGGCCGTGGCGGAAGCCTGGCGCAACATCACCGCGGTCGGCGGCAAGCCGCTCGCCATCACCGACAATCTCAATTTCGGTAATCCCGAGCGGCCCGAGATCATGGGCCAGTTCGTCGGCTGCCTGAAGGGCATCGGCGACGCCTGCCGTGCGCTGGATTTCCCGGTCGTGTCCGGCAACGTCTCGCTCTACAACGAGACCAACGGACGCGGCATCCTGCCGACGCCGTCCATCGGTGGCGTCGGGCTGCTCGACGACTTCACGAAATCCGCGACGCTGGCGTTCAAGGGCGAAGGCGAGGCGATCCTGCTGATCGGCGATACCAAGGGGTGGCTCGGCCAATCAGTATACCTGCGCGACGTCTGCGGCCGCGAGGAGGGCGCGCCCCCGCCGGTAGATCTCGCCGCCGAAAAGCGCAACGGCGATGTCGTGCGCGGCATGATCCATGCCGCTACCGCGACGGCGGTGCATGATCTCTCCGACGGCGGCTTGCTGGTTGCGCTGGCCGAGATGGCGATGGCGGGCAATGTTGGCGCGGTGCTCGACGCCGCGCCGGGCGCGCTGGTGCCGCACGGCTACTGGTTCGGCGAGGACCAGGCGCGCTACGTCGTCACCGTGCGCGATGCCGACCTGCTCGGCGTGCTGAGCAAGCTGAAGGCGGTCGAGGTGCCGTGCGTGCAGATCGGCAGGACCGGCGGCGACGCGATCGCGATTGCCGGCGAGCAGCCTGTGAAGATCGATGCGCTGCGCCACGCATTCGAAAGCTGGCTGCCGGACTACATGGCCGGAAAGAACTGAGGCGCGAGCGGCGGCTATCAGCCTCTCGGTCGTCATGGCCGCAGCTCTCTATGGTCATGGCCAGGCTTGTCCCGGCCACCCACGTTCTTCGATGCATCTCCGAAAAAAGACGTGAATGCCCGCGACAAGCGCGGGCATGACGGAGGAGCTTGAGTTGTGAACAGCCAAGCGCTCAGGCCGTGGCCGGATATTCGTTGCTGATGTCCTTGCCGGTGTAGTCAACCATCGTCGCGGTGGCGATCAGGCTGACAACCGCGCAGGCGGCGATGTAGATCGCAATCGCGTAGGACGATTTGTATGTCCCGAACAGCCACGTCGCGATCAGGGGCGCCGGCCCGCCGGCTATCACCGACGCGAGCTGGTAGCCGAGCGACGCGCCGCTATAGCGCAGCCGGCCCGTAAAGCTCTCGGCGATCAGCGCGGCTTGCGGCCCGTACATCATGTCGTGCGGGATCAGCGACAGCACGATGGCGAGGAAGATGACCCACGCTACGCCCGTGTTGACCATGCCGAAGTAGATGAAGCCGAACACGCCGGTGACGACCGCGCCGATCATATACATCGCCTTGCGTCCGATGCGGTCGGAGACGTGGCCGAAGATCGGAATCGAGAAGAACGATACCACCGAGGCCGCCAGTACCGCGGTCAGCAGAAAATCCCGCGAGACGTGCAATGTCCCGACGCCATAGGCGAAGATGAAGGCGGTGAAGATATAAAATGGCGCCTGCTCGGCCATGCGTGCGAAGGCGCATTGGATGATTTCCAGCGGCTGCTTCTTGATCACTTCGAGGATCGGCGTGCGTTCGATCCGTTGTTCCGCAACCAGCCGGCTGAACACCGGCGTTTCCAGGATGCCGAGGCGAATGTAGAGGCCGATCGCCACCAGCACCAGGCTGAGAATGAATGGTACGCGCCAGCCCCAGGCGAGGAATTGCTCGCCGGACATCTGGCTGAAGGCGAGCACCGCGAGGTTGGCGAGAAACAGTCCGCAGGGCACGCCGAACTGCGGCCACGATGCGATCAGTCCGCGCGAGCCGTTGGTGCGGGCCCATTCCATGGACAACAGCACCGAGCCGCCCCATTCGCCGCCGACGCCGACGCCCTGGATGAAGCGCAGCACGGTCAGCAGCACTGCGCCCCAGATGCCGATGGTGGCATAGGTCGGGACCAAGGCCACCGCGAAGGTCGCCAGCCCCATCAGCAACAGCGTCGCGATCAAGGTGGACTTGCGGCCGATACGGTCGCCGTAATGTCCGAAAATGGCGGCACCGATCGGGCGCGCGATGAAGCCGACGGCGTAGATCGCGAAGGCTTCGAGCGTCCCGACCCATGGATCGGAATGCGGGAAGAACAGCTTCGCAAAAACCAGTCCCGTGACTGTGCTGTAGAGGAAGAAATCATACCATTCGATCGCCGTCCCGATGGTCGAGGCCAGAACGGCCCGACGGAGTTGGATGCGATGTTCGGTAGGGGAAAGAAGCGCCGAGGCGCTGTCCGTGGAGGTCATAGCGTTTCTCCGGATGAGCAGCGGCGTGGGAGCCGATCACCGTTCACTCTGGGAAACGCCGCGACACAATTTTTGCTGGAACACGGTGGCGGCCACACCGTTCCATTCCGTTTACGTTTTCGGCATCACTTCTTTGTAAGTCGCGCGCCTTGAAGCCCGTGTGAACGCCGCGCGCGTTACAGCACGTGCTGCGAGCCGGGAATTTGCCGTAGCACCCTCGTGGCGATCCAGCTCGCCGCCATCGTCACGATGAAGGCGACCAGCGCCTTGACGATGGCCGGCCAGCCGAGGTCCAGCATCCAGTACTGGATCCACAGGACGAAAGCATAGTGCACTAGAAAGATGCCGTAGGCATCGTTCTGCATCGGATCGAGAATGCTCCAGCCCGAGCGTTTCCAGCGCATGAAGAAGGCGAGGATGGTGAACATCATTCCCGCGCTGAAGACCACGAACAGGACGCCATAGCTGGCTTCGTACCACATCGGCAGCGTATCGGGATTGTCGAGGATTTCGCGCTTGACGTAGATCAGTCCCCAAAGGCCGGAATAGGGAAGCAGGGTGACGATGCCCCATCCCACCCAGCTCGAATTGGCGAGGCGCCCCTCGGACGCGAGCACGCCTTCGCTGAAGCGGCCGGCGCCGATGCCCGCGCCGATGAAGAAGTACAGCGCATAGAGCAGGACGCGGCTCGCCTGCACTGAGAACGGGCCCCATTCGAACCAGTGGCTCGGGCCGAAGATCAGCCGCATCGGCACATAGGCGATGCCGGTGACGAGGACCAGCACGATGAAGAACAGCGCGGGACTCTTGAAGCCTTGCACCGAGAGCCGGTTGATCCAGAACAGCGAGTTCGCACTGATGCGATAGAGCGCGCCGGCGGCGAGGTCGAACAGCAGCAGTACCCAGACGAACCATACCGGGCCGCTCGGCCACGGTCCCTCGGTCACCATATTCCACCAGAACGCGCCGAAGCGCAGGTCAGGCTGCTCGCGCAGGGCTAGCGCATAGTAGGCGATCGGAACCACCGTGAGTGCCGCGATCACGAACGGCAGCCCCAGGCGCAGCAGGCGGTCCCGCGCGAATACGCCCGGAACGCGCCGCGCCAGGCTTGGCCAAACGAACAGCCCGGACAGGAAGAAGAACATCGCCATGAAGAAGCTGTCGGTGGCGAGCACGACCATGTCGAAGCCCAGCCACGACTTCGGGTCGGTATGTCCGAAATAGGTGTAGGGGATCACCGCGTGGTGGATGACGACGACAACCGTGAGAAATGTGCGCGCGCGATCCAGCGCGAGATTGCGGCCATGCGCGCGGGCGGCGTTTTCAGCGGGGGCTGCGGGAGCGGGATGAGCGATCGATTTCATACGATGATCCAAAACTCCAGCGCGAGAGTCACCAGTCGGACGCTAGCTCGCGTTTCGAAGCCGCAGTTTGTCGGATTCTGCCGCGCTCCGCTCGGGTGAATTTCCGAACTGACTTGGTCCTCCTCTCATGATCCCAAGTGCCGCGGCGGTCGGTTTTCGGAAAATGCCATAGCTGATTTGCAGGCGACGACCAATGTGGATGGGTTGAGCAGAATGCATGGCGGGTCTCCGCGGCCCGCCGTTCCGGCCGCGACGGAACCATGTTCCCGGCCGCGCGTTGTCGCGGCGGTTGGTTTGGAGAACAGGCGAATGAGCATTCTCAAATGGGCACTGATATTTCTGGTGGTGTCGATTATCGCTGGTCTGCTTGGTTTTACCGGCGTATCGGCGGCGTCGGCGGATATCGCACGCGTGTTGTTCTACATCTTCGTGGTGATCTTCCTGGTGTTGCTGATCCTTGGTCTGACGATCTTTCGCGCTTAGCGGGCCTTCGGCCCGGACGGCCCGCGCAGATTGATGGGATATCATCCGAATGCTGGCCCCGCGGCCGACCGGTTTGCGGGGCCTTGATATATGACGAGGCGATCGAATAGATGCCGACCTGAACAGCCGATGATCAAAGCTGCAATTCCTCGATGGTGACCTTATCCGGGTAGAAGGCCACGTGGCCGGCGATCTGCGCCATCGCCAGAAACGGCGTCTCATAACTCCAGATCGCATTGTCGAGCATTGCGGTGTCGGTACGGATGCTGAAATAGTTGGCATCGCCCTTGTATGGGCAATGCGTGACGCGGTCGGTGCGCACGAGGTGGGCCTGATCGACGTCGGCGCGGGGGATGTAGTAGACCGGCGGGTAGGTGGCTTCCTTCAGTGTCAGCGCGCGGGTGGTATCGGCGATCACCGTGTCGCCGACCGAGACCCGGATGCGTTTGGTCGCGGGCGTAATGGTGATGGGATGGTCGGGGCCTGGGAGCTTCATCGACAACCTCGCGGGGCGGCCCCGATGCCGCAGGCAAACGGGGCGGTCTATTGGCCGTGAATCGGATATAATATCTTCAACATGCCGGAAACAGGGCCGCGTCGGGTCGCGGACTCGGCCGGCCGCTCTGGAGAATATAGATGCCGATGGACGCCCGCGATATCGAATCCCTCATCAAGGCTGCGATACCCGACGCCGAGGTGACAATCCGGGACCTCGCCGGGGATGGCGATCACTATGCGGCGACGGTGATCTCGGAATCGTTCCGGGGCAAGTCGCGCGTGCAGCAGCACCAGATCGTCTATCAGTCGCTACAGGGCCAGATGGGCGGCGTGCTGCACGCGCTGGCGCTGCAAACCGGCGTGCCGGACTGAGGCTGCTCTGACAAGGACCCGGGGAGAGCGCATGACAGACGCGGTGCAACGCAGAACTCTGCTTCGCAAGCTGCATCCGCACCAGCATCACCGCGTCACCTATGTCGAGCTGTTCTACGATCTGGTCTTTGTCTTTGCCATCACCCAGATCTCCCACACCCTGCTGGCGCATTTTTCGTTACTCGGCGCAGTGCAGGTCGCCATTCTGATGCTGGCGGTCTGGTGGGTGTGGGTCTTCATGTCCTGGGTCACCAACTGGCTCGATCCCGAGCGGACGCCGGTGCGGCTCATGCTGTTCGGGATGATGCTGGCAGGACTGGTGCTCTCGACGTCGATTCCGAAGGCCTTCGGTGACCGCGGCCTCGCTTTTTCGCTGGCGTTCGTCACCATGCAGGTGGGACGCTCGGTGTTCTTCATCTTCGCGGTGCCGAAGTCCGAGACAGGTCATCGCCGAAACTTTCAGCGTATCGCGATCTGGCTTTCGGTCAGCGGGGTGTTCTGGATTGCCGGCGGCCTGTGCGAGCCCGCCACGCGGCTGTGGCTTTGGGTGACCGCGCTGGCGATCGAATATTCCGGTCCCGCGATGCGGTTTCGCACCCCGGGTCTCGGTGCGTCGTCGATGCAGGACTGGACCGTCGAAGGCGGACACATGGCGGAACGCTGCGCGCTGTTCATCATCATCGCGCTCGGCGAATCCATCGTGGTCACGGGAGCAACATTCAGCGAGGCGGCATGGAGCGGGCCGACCGCTGTCGCATTCGTGATCGCGCTGCTCGGCAGCATTGCGATGTGGTGGATCTATTTCCATATCGGCGCGGAAGCCGGCTCGCACCGGATCTCCCATGCGGATGAGACCGGCCGGATGGCGCGTCTGGCCTATACCTATCTGCACCTGCTGATCGTGGCCGGCATCGTGGTCTGCGCGGTCGGCGATGAAATGCTGCTGGCGCACCCGGCGGGACATGTCGGCGCCAAGGAAATGCTGAGCATGATCGGCGGGCCGCTGCTCTATCTCGTCGGCGTGATCCTGTTCAAGCGCACCATTCGCGGCCATCTGCAATTGTCGCATCTGGTCGGCATTGGCCTGTTGCTGGTGCTGATCCCGTTCGGAGCGATGATGTCGCCACTCTGGCTATCGGGCACTACGACGGCGGTCCTTACGCTGGTCGCCGCCTGGGAGGCGGTGTCGCTCGGATCGTCGAATACGCCGGTGCCAGCTTCCGAGAGTCACGCCGACGCCACCAGCGCGTGAACCGAGAAGAGGCCGTCATGGTCGGTCCATGATGCATTCGGCATCCAGCCGGTGCCTCTGGCGAGCGTATTGAAACGTTCGAAGCTGTATTTGTAGCTGTTCTCGGTGTGAATGCTTTCGCCGGCACGGAACGCAAAGCTCTTGCCGAGAATGCGCACGGTCTGCGCATTGCGGCTGACGAGATGCATTTCGATGCGGTGGCGCTCGCGGTTATAGATCGCGCGATGGGTGAAGGCCGACAGGTCGAAGTTGCCACCCAGTTCGCGATTGATGCGCGCGAGCAAGTTCAGATTGAACCGCGCGGTGACGCCGGCCGCGTCGTTATAGGCGGCATAGAGCGCGCGGTCGTCCTTCTCGAGGTCGACGCCGATCAGCAGCAATGCGCCGGGCCCCAGAATTTGCCGCGCGCTGCGCAAAAAGGCGCTGGCCTCATACGGCTCGAAATTGCCCAGCGTCGAGCCTGGAAAGAAGCCGACTTTCGGCATGGCGGCGACGGCATCGGGCAGCTCGAACGGCGCGGTGAAATCAGCGACGACCGGCATCACCCGCAGCGCGGGAAAATCCTGCTGCAGGGCGCGGGCCTGCGCCTTGAGGAATTCGCCGGAAATGTCCACCGGAACGTAAGCGCCGATGCTGCAATGCTGCAGCAGCAGCCGCACCTTGGTGGTGGCACCGGCACCGAATTCGACCAGAGCGGCGTCGGCGGGAATGATCGTGGCGATCTCAGCGCCGTGCGCGCGCAGGATGCCGAGCTCGGTGCGGGTCGGATAATATTCCGGCAGCCGCGTAATCTGCTCGAACAACTCGGAGCCGGCGGCGTCATAGAAATACTTCGGCGAGATCTGCTTTGGCTGGCGGCTCAAACCGTCGAGGACGTCGGCGGCAAAGGCCGAGGTTTGCGGATCGAAGGGCTGGACTTTGGCCGATACGGCGGCGCGGGCGTTCATCAAAGTCTCCTGCGGTCGGATGCGGCGCGATCAGGCGCCGTAGTCGGCAAGGCGCAGTCCGGTGAACTGCCAGCGATGATGGGGATAGAAGAAGTTGCGATAGGTGATCCGGCTGTGGCCGTGCGGCGTCGCCAGCGACGAGCCGCGCAACACCAGTTGATTGACCATGAACTTGCCGTTGTATTCGCCGAGCGCACCCTCGATGGCGCGGTAGCCGGGATAGGGCGCATAGGCGCTGCGGGTCCATTGCCAGACGATGCCGAAGGCGTCGTTGAGAACACCCGCGCGGGCCGCGACTTCCCATTCCATCTCGGTCGGAAGATGTTTGCCGCACCAGCGCGCAAACGCGTCGGCCTCGTAGTAACTGACGTGCATCACCGGTGCGTCGGGATCGAGCGGACGAAGGCCGCCGAGAGTGAGGACATGCCATTGCCCGTCAATCCGGCGCCAATGGCCGGGGGCCTGCCAGTCATCCGCGGTAGCCTTGGCGAAGCCGTCCATCAGCCACAGCGTCGCGGTCCGGTAGCCGCCGTCATCCATGAAGGCCAGCCATTCGCGGTTGGTGACGAGGTGCCGGGCGAGCTTCACCGGCCCGACCAGCGCGCGGTGCGCGGGCTTCTCGTTGTCGAAATGAAAGGTCTCGTCGGCATGACCTATGCTATGAATGCCTTCCTGCAATTCGCACCACGTCTCACCGCTGCGGTCGGAGGCGGGCGGCGTCCAATCCGGATCATAGGCCGGACACAGCGGGTTCTGGGCAAAAGCGTGCAGGATATCGGTGACGAGCAGCTCCTGATGTTGCTGCTCGTGGTTGAGGCCGACCTCGACCAGTGGAGCGAGTTCGCTCAGCTTATCGGGATCGGCATCGCGGAAAAAGGCAAGGACTGCCGCATCGACGTGACGGCGATAGGCGGTGACCTCACCGGCGCCGGGGCGGGTGAGCAGGCCGCGTGCGCCTCGGGCGTGACGCGGGCCGGCGCTGACGTAATAGGAGTTGAACAGGAAGGCATAATCCGGATCGAACGGGCGATAGCCCGAACAATGCGGGCCGAGCAGGAACTGCTCGAAGAACCAGGTGGTATGGGCGCGGTGCCATTTCGCCGGGCTGGCGTCCGGCATCGATTGCACCACCTGATCTTCGGGGCTGAGCGAGGCCGCCCTGCGCTCGGTTTCACCGCGCACGTCGATATAAGCCGCCGATAAACTCCGGGCGAGCGAGGTCAGAGGCAGCCGGGCGCTGTCCGGGTGCAGGGCGTGGTTGGCCGACACGAGGCCCGCGGCAGCGGATTGCGTCACGTAAATCTCCGGTTCAGGGAAAAACGCGGTCGCGGCGAATGGGTTCCGCAGAAAGTTCTTACGCGGCAGCATCAAGGTTGCCGGCCGGGTTGGCCTAGCGCACGCGGGTGCCGGCCCGTTGGAAATCAAGCATTTTGCTTGGGATGCAAAGGGTTTCGGGCTACATATATGAGCAGCAGGATGGTTCGCCGGTCGTCGCGAGCGGCGCCGCAAGAGGATGCAAGATGAGCATTGAGCAGTTTATCGAGAACGAAGTGAAGTCGAACGACGTGGTGCTGTTCATGAAGGGCACCCCGCAATTCCCGCAGTGCGGATTCTCCGGCCAGGTGGTCCAAATCCTCGACCATATCGGGGTCGGCTACAAGGGCCACAACGTGCTGGAATCCCCTGAACTGCGCGACGGCATCAAGGTCTATTCCAACTGGCCGACCATTCCGCAACTTTACGTCAAGGGCGAGTTCGTCGGCGGCTGTGACATCGTCCGCGAGATGTTCCAGGCGGGCGAATTGCAGAAGCTGTTTGCCGACAAGGGCATCACGCTCAGCGCCCCGGCCTCGGCCTGACGCCTTTCATACGACAGGTCGGCGCGGCGCAATATGAAGTCGTCGTCGCCGACATCACGACGCTGGATGTCGACGCCATCGTCAATGCAGCGAACAACTCGCTGCTTGGCGGCGGAGGGGTCGACGGCGCGATTCACAGGGCCGCCGGACCGGATCTTCTGGCCGAATGCCGCAGCCTCGGCGGCTGCGCGACAGGGGACGCCAAGATCACCAAGGGCTACCGTCTGCCGGCCCGGCACGTCATCCACGCCGTGGGACCGGTCTGGCAGGGCGGCGACCGCGGCGAGGACGAGGCGCTCGCCGCCTGCTATCGGCGTTCGCTCGCGCTGGCGGGGGACCATGCCCTGCGCTCGATCGCCTTTTCTGCCATTTCGACCGGAGTCTACGGGTTTCCCGCCGCGCGAGCGGCTCGGATTGCGGTTACGACCACGATCGGGGCCAATCCGTCGGAGAGCGGGATTGCGCGCGTTATCTTTTGCTGCTTTTCCTCGGCCAGTGCCGATTGGCACCGCCAGGCCCTGAGCAACATCGCATCCTTCTGATAAGAATGATGTCCTCTGATCCCCTGAACCCCTCCATGCCCTGATCGCGACGGAGAGCGACATGAATGCAAGACCGGTGTTGGGCGGCCTCGTCAGCGCTGCCCTGTTGTTTCTTGCGGCCTTGAGCCCGGCGCGGGCGGAAGGGACGTTCGAGATTCCTGCCGGCGCGACCTTCTCGCAGGCCAAGCTTGCGAAGATCGCCGATTTCTTCAACGCCGAGATCGCGCAGGGCAAGATTCCCGGCGCGGTACTAGTGATCCATCAGCACGGCAAGCCGGTCTACACCGGCCTGTTCGGTGTCCGCGATGTCGCGACCAAGCTGCCGATGACGCTGGATACGATCTTCCGCATCTCCTCGATGACCAAGCCGATCACCAGCGTCGCGGCGATGATGCTGGTGGATCAAGGCAAGCTGAAGTTGGACGATCCGGTTTCGAAATACATTCCCTCGTTCGCCGATATGAAAGTGGGCGTCGAGAAGAAGGCGGAGGACGGCAACGTGGCGCTCGAGATGGTGCCGCTGAAGCGGCCGATCACGGTGCTTGATCTGCTGCGCCATACCTCCGGCATCACATACGGCTTCTATGGCGACAGTCTCGTCCGCAAGGCTTACGCCGCGGCCAACCTCTTCGAGGGCGATCCGGACAATGCCGAATTCGCCGAGCGGATTGCGCGGCTGCCGCTGCAGGAGCAGCCCGGCACGTTATGGGATTACGGCCATTCCACCGACATTCTCGGCCGCATCATCGAGGTGGTGTCCGGGACGTCGCTGTATCAGTTCGAGAAGGCGAACCTGCTCGATCCGCTCGGCATGGTCGACACCGGCTTCTACGTCAAGGATCCGGCAAAGCGCGATCGGGTGGCGCAGCCGATGCCGAACGACGCCGATTTCCGCGTGGGCTACAAGCTCGATCCGCTGGTGCCGCGCCGGCGCGAGGCCGGCACCGGCGGAATGATCTCGACACCGCATGACTACGCGCGTTTCGCCCAGATGATCCTCAATGGCGGCACGCTGGACGGCCGGCAGATTCTCAGCCCGGCGACGTTCAAGGAAATGACGACGGATCACGTCGGCCCCGACTCCGGCATCGAGCGCGACTGGGCTTATTTCCCGGGCGACGGTTTCGGCTTCGGCCTCGGCTTCGGCGTGCGCACCGATCCAGGCAACGCCAAGCCGCCGCCACCCGGCTCGCTGGGCGAACTGAAGTGGGATGGCGCCAGCGGCTGTTACTTCGTCGTCGATCCGAAGCAGGATTTCTTCTTCGTGCTGATGGAGCAGACGCCGACCCAGCGTCAGCGCATCCAGCGCACGGTGAAGCAGCTGGTCTATGAGGCGCTGGAAAACTAGCGGCGTAACTCTAGCTATCCGTCATTGCGAGCGAAGCGAAGCAATCCAGTCTTCCTTTGCGGCCTCTGATTGCTTCGTCGCGGAGCCTGTGCTCGGACGGCGCAAAGCGCCGATCCGAGTACTCCTCGCAATGACGACGAGGTTCGTCATGGCCGGATTTATTCCGGCCATCCACGTCTTAACACCACCGCAACAGGACAGACGTAGATGGCCGGGACAAGCCCGGCCATGACGAGGAAAAAACTGGCTTTTGATATTCGCTACTTCTTCTTGCCCTTCGTCTTGTTCAACGCCACCGCGGCACGGATCAGCGTCTTCAGCGCCTTCTCGTTGATCTTGTCGCCTTCGTGAAAGTCGATGGCGCGGCGAGTGTTGCCGTCGAGGCTGGCGTTGAACAGCTTTGCCGGATCGTCAAGCGACGCGCCCTTGGAGAACGTCATCTTGACGGCTGTCTTGTACGTCTCGCCGGTGCAGATGATGCCGTCGTGCTCCCACACCGGCACGCCGCGCCACTTCCATTCCTCGACGACGTCGGGATCGGCCTCTCTGATGATGGCGCGGATGCGCGCGAGCATCTCGCCGCGCCAGTCACCGAGCTCCTCGATCCGTGCGTCGATCTGTTGCGACGGCGTTGCCGTCTGCGATCCGCTTGCCATGTATGCCTCGCGCGCTCTTCACTCCGGCCGCGCCAGCACTTGCTCGAGATTGGCGAAGAATTTTGGCCAGCCGAATTTCGCGCCCTGATAGGCCTGCTGCTGATCCGGACGGAAGCCGATCTGCTCCATGCGAAGATGCGTGCCGGAGGAGGTCGGCGTTAACGTCCAGGTCACGACGGTTTCGATGCCAAGCGCGTCCCATCGGTAGGACAGTGATTTGTTCGGCTCGATCGCCGTGACCTGACATTCGACCGTGCCCCAATCCGCGCGCAGCGTGAAGTGATGGCCGACGGTCGGCTTGAAGTCGGTCTTCATCAGCCACTCATCGATCAGATGCGGTTGCGTCAATGCGCGCCAGACCTTCTCCGGCGGGTGCGGCATGTCTCGTTCGACGACAACGGAGAGCGTTTCGGCTGCCACGGTGTTCATTGGTCCATCCTTTTCAGAACATCTTCGAGTTTGTCGAACCGGCTGTTCCAGAAGCCGGTCATCTGGCTGGTCCAGTCGACCAGCGGTGCGAGCGCACGCACTTGCGCGCTGTAGTGGGTCTGCCGGCCTTCATGCCGGTCGCGCACCAGTCCGGCCTGCTTGAGCACGCCGAGGTGCTTTGAGACGGCGGGCTGCGAGATGCCGGCGCGCGCGGTGAGGGCGCCCACCGTCAATTCGCCGTCGCGGCAGAGCCGCTCGAAGATCGCCCGGCGGCTGGGATCGGCGAGAGACCTGAATAATTGGTCAGGGGCGGAAGGGTTCATAATTTATAACTCGTTGGCTATGGGTTTAATTCATAACCATCTAGTTATGCATTAGTCAAGCGCTTGTTGCGTTGCCGATCGGGCTTTGCTGGCGGGGCTACACTATGAAAGTTATGCGGCGCGAAGGATGTCGCGGACCAGGCCGATGGTGTCGTCGATCATGGCGGCCGTGACGTCGAGATGGGTGCAGGCCCGGATGCGGCCATCCATGGTGGCGAGCAGGACGCCGCGCGTGCGTAACGCGGTGACGAGTTGTTCGCTCGGCAGCCCCGCGCCGGAAGAATCGAAGAACACCAGATTGGTCTGCGGCTGCTGCACGCTCACGCCCGCGATCTGCGACAGACCGCGCGCCAGCGCCTTGGCGTTGGCGTGATCGTCGGCAAGCCGATCGACATGATGATCCAGCGCGTGAATGCAGGCGGCCGCGCAGACACCGGCTTGGCGCATCGCGCCGCCGAGCCGCTGTTTCCAGCGCCATACCTCGTCGATGAAGGCGGTTGAGCCGGCGATCACCGCGCCGATCGGCGCACCTAAACCCTTGCTGAAATCGATCCAGGCCGAGTCCCAGCCTGCGGTCATCTCGCGCGCGGAAATGCCGGTGGCGACGCAGGCGTTCATCAACCGTGCGCCGTCCATGTGGGTCGCGATGCCGTGCTGCTTCGCGAGCGCGGCGATGTCGGCCAGGGTCTCCCGCGGCCAGATGGTGCCGCCGCCGATATTGGCGGTCTGCTCGGCGCTGATCAGCCTTTGCGGCGGCTGATAGCGCGTCGGCGGACGCAACGCGGCGCGCAGCGTCTCCAGTGTGAACTGACCATCCTTGCCGTCCAGCGGCATGATCTGGAAGCCGCCGAGCGCGGCGTGGGCGCCGCCCTCGCGCGCGATCAGGTGCGCGGTGCGCTCGGCGATGATTTCATCGCCGGAGCGACAATGCGCCAGTGTCGCCGCGACGTTACACATCGTTCCGGATGGCATGTATACCGCCGCTTCCTTGCCGAGCAGGTCCGCGACCCGCTCGCACAGCAGGTTCACGGTGGGATCGTCGCCAATCTGCTCGTCGCCGACCTCCGCGCGCGCCATGGCTTCGCGCATCGCCGGTGTCGGGCGCGTCTGCGTATCCGAGAGCAGGTTGATGCGGATCGGCGGTTGTTTCGGATCGGTGGGCGAGGGGGCGTAGGGCATTTTCAAACGTCTCGCATCGGAGAGTAGCCGTCACCCTGAGGTGGCGGAGCGCAGCGACGCCCTCGAAGGTCTGCGAAGGCGTGTGCCTGGGCAGTCATCCTTCGAGGCTCGCAAGGGCCCGCACCTCAGGATGACGGCACGCTTGATGCTTACAACAACAAAAGGCCCCGGCAAAACCGGGGCCTTGCGTTGTCGAGATAGTCGCGCCGGATCAGCGCGAATAGAATTCGACGATCAGATGCGGTTCCATTTGCACCGGGAACGGAACATCCGACAGCGAGGGAATGCGCGCGAAGGTCGCGGTCTGCTTGTTGTGGTCGACTTCGATGAAGTCCGGCACGTCGCGCTCGCCGAGCTGGTTGGCCTCGAGCACGATGGCGAGTTGCTTGGAAGCTTCCTTGACCTCGATGACGTCGCCCGGCTTCACCTTGTAGCTGGCGATGTTGACGCGCTTGCCGTTGACCTTGACGTGGCCATGATTGATGAACTGCCGCGCGGCGAACATGGTCGAGACGAACTTGGCGCGGTAGACGACGGTGTCGAGGCGGCGCTCGAGCAGGCCGATCAGGTTCTCGCCCGAGTCGCCCTTCATACGGGTCGCCTCGACGTAAATGGCGTAGAACTGGCGCTCGGAAATGTTGGCGTAGTAACCCTTCAGCTTCTGCTTGGCGCGGAGCTGGGTGCCGAAGTCGGAGAGCTTGCCCTTGCGGCGCTGGCCGTGCTGGCCGGGGCCGTATTCACGCTTGTTGACCGGGCTCTTCGGGCGGCCCCAGATGTTCTGGCCCATACGGCGGTCGATTTTGTACTTGGCTTCTGCACGCTTTGTCATCGCGTCCTCTGTGAGTTGGTGGTTGAGGAAACGCGCCCTCCTGTGCGACAGGGCAAGGCCCTGGTGCCGACAGGTCCGTCCTTAAAGCTTAAGGGGAGGACCACGGGTCGCGAAACGCAACGCGGGCCGAAAACGGCCCGCGAGCAAGCGGTTTCTAGGGGGATCGCGCCGGAATGTCAAATCCCGCCGGGACGCTCCCGCCGCCAGTTCACTCCGCGGGCGAGGCCAGCGGCTTGGTCTTGTCCACGACGTAAACGCCGAGCACTTTCATGGACTTATCGCCATGAACTTTAGCGTCGTGTACGGCGCCCGCCGGAATCTGATAGGAGTCGCCGGGCTTCAAGAGCTTGGCCGGCTGGCCGTCGATCTCCAGATTGAGCTCGCCCTCCAGCACATAGCCGGTCTCGATGCCGGGGTGGGTATGGCGGCCGGCGGCGGCGCCCGGCGGCAGCTCGGCGAGGCCGGTCACGGTGACATAGCCGTCCGGAAACTCGACCTTCTGCAAGGGCGTGCGCTTGATGCCGCCCTGCTGCGCGACGGCGGCCCCTGCCAGTGCGAACGACATCACTCCCAGCCCGAATACGATTGTCTTGATCATCATTGTTCCTCCCAATGGAGTGCTCACGCTAGCAGCGTGTCGCGGAAGGGAGAAGTCCACCGACGTCGGGTTAAGCCGCAACCTCGTCCGCGAAGGAATGCACCAGCGCCTCGGCCGCCGGATGCCGTCGCCCCGAGGTGAAGATCAGGCGCGGATCGCCGGCGGGCGATAGGCCGCCGACGTCGGGGCCGAGCAGATTGGAAACGCGGCGGGCGATGGCCGGCGCGGGATCGATCCACTCCACAGGCCAGGGCGCCAGCCGCTCCAGCCGGTCCAGCAGCAGCGGGTAATGGGTGCAGGCCAGCACCACGGTATCGGTGCGGGCGTCGCCATCGACGAAGCAGGGCGCGATTTCGGCGGCGATGTCGGCGTCGGCAATATTCTCGCCGTTCAGCGCTGCTTCGGTCAGCGAGGCGAGGCGGGGTGAGCCGACCAGCGTGACCTCGCAGTCGTGGGCGAAATCCCGGATCAGCGCGCGGGTATATTCGCGCTGCACGGTGCCCTTGGTGCCTAGCACCGAGACATGACGGGTTTTCGAGCGCTCGCAGGCCGGCTTGATCGCCGGCACGGTGCCGACGAACGGCACGCTGTAAGCGGCGCGCAGATGGCTCAGCACCAATGTCGAGGCAGTGTTGCAGGCGATCACCACAAGGTCGGGCGTATGCGTGTCGATCAGGTCGCCGATCAGCGGCCCCACGCGGGCGATCAGTTCGGCCTCGGTATGCTGGCCGTAGGGGAAATAGGCGTCATCGGCGACGTAGACGTTCCGAGCCTCCGGCCGCGCCCGCACGATCTCGCGCAGCACGGTGAGGCCGCCGAGACCGGAATCGAACACGAGAATGGTGGGACGTTCAGGCACCAGACAATTCTACCCCAACGTGGTTACCAGTAGGTTGTCATTGCGGCGGGATCAGGGAGGATTACGTGCATCGTCGAGGTCATGGCCGGGCTCGTCCCGGCCATCCACGTCCTTATTACGAAGATGGAGATATCGAAGGACGTGGATGCCCGCGACAAGCGCGGGCATGACCGAGGCAAACGTAGTTCGATTCCTCTGCGGAGTGGATTTTACGCGTTCCCAAACACCCGCTTGAAGATCGTATCGACGTGCTTGAGGTGATATCCGAGGTCGAACTTTTCATCGATCTCCGCGTCGCTGAGGTACTTGCGGACGTCGGCATCGGCTTTCAACAGCGTGCGGAAGTCGCCTTCGCCGCGCCACACCGGCATCGCGTTGCGCTGAACGAGCTTGTAGGAGTCCTCGCGGCTCGCGCCCTTCTGCGTGAGCGCGATCAGCACGCGCTGCGAGTGGACGAGGCCGCCAAGGCGGTCGAGGTTCTTCTGCATGTTGGCGGGATAGACCAGCAGCTTCTCGATCACGCCGGCGAGGCGGTTGAGCGCGAAGTCGAGTGTCACCGTGGCGTCAGGGCCGAACATGCGCTCGGCGGAGGAGTGCGAGATATCGCGCTCGTGCCATAGTGCGACGTTCTCCAGCGCCGGAGTCACATAGGCGCGCACCATGCGGGCGAGGCCGGTGATGTTCTCGGTCAGCACCGGATTGCGCTTGTGCGGCATCGCGGATGAGCCCTTCTGGCCCTCGGAGAAGAACTCTTCGGCTTCCAGAACCTCAGTGCGTTGCAGGTGGCGGATCTCGATCGCCAGCCGCTCCATTGATGAGGCGATGACGCCCAGCGTTGCGAAGAACATCGCGTGACGGTCGCGCGGAATTACTTGCGTCGAGATCGGCTCGGGCGTGAGGCCCATCGCCTTGGCGACGTGCTCCTCGACGCGCGGATCGATCTGCGCGAAGGTGCCGACCGCGCCGGAGATGGCGCAGGTCGCGATGTCCTTGCGCGCCGCAATCAGGCGCTCCTTGGCGCGCGAGAACTCGGCATAGGCGTAAGCCATCTTGAGGCCGAAGGTCACCGGCTCGGCGTGAATGCCGTGGGAGCGACCGATGGTCGGCGTCATCTTGTGTTCGAAGGCGCGGGTCTTCAGCGCGGCGAGCAGCTTGTCGAGATCCTTGAGCAGGATGTCGGCGGCGCGGGTGAGCTGCACGTTGAGGCAGGTGTCGAGCACGTCCGACGACGTCATGCCCTGATGCACGAAGCGCGCCTCGGGGCCGACGATCTCAGCGAGATGCGTCAGGAAGGCGATGACGTCGTGCTTGGTCTCGCGCTCGATCTCATCGATGCGCTCGACGTTGAAGACGGCATCCTTGGCCTTGGCCCAGATGGTCTTGGCGGCGTCCTTCGGGATCACCCCCAGGTCCGCCAGCGCGTCGGCGGCATGCGCCTCGATCTCGAACCAGATCTTGAAACGGGTCTGCGGCTCCCAGATCGAAGCCATTTCGGGGCGGGTGTAGCGCGGGATCATTTCAAGCGTCCTGTCGATCTGTCTCGTCATGCCCGGCCTTGTGTCGGGCATCCACGTCTTTTCTTTTCGCATTGTCCTAGTCAAGACGTGGATGGCCGGGACAAGCCCGGCCATGACGCTTGAGGCAATGCCTCATCTAAATCATCTCCCCGCGCGCATTTGCAGCGGCGTCGCGGATCGCGTCGATATTGGCCTTGTAGCTCGCCTGCGTGCCGCCCTTGAATACGGCGGAGCCGGCGACCAGCGCGTTGGCGCCGGCGGCGGCGAGTTTCGCGGCGACATCCGGCACCACGCCGCCATCGACTTCGATATCGATCGGCCGGCCGGCGAGCATCGCGCGTAGGTCCGTCACCTTGTTGATCATGGCCGGAATGAATGCCTGGCCGCCGAAGCCGGGATTGACCGACATCACCAGCACGAGATCGACGAGATCGAGCACGTATTCGATCGCGGAGAGCGGCGTCGCCGGGTTGAGCGAGACGCCAGCCTTCTTGCCGAGCGCGCGGATCGATTGCAGCGAGCGATGCAGATGCGGCCCGGCTTCGGCGTGCACCGTGATGTGATCGCAGCCGGCCTTGGCGAAGGCTTCGAGATACGGATCGCACGGCGCGATCATCAGGTGCGCGTCGAAGATCTTCTTCGTGTAGGGCCGCATCGCCTTGATCACATCCGGGCCATAGGAAATGTTCGGCACGAAATGGCCGTCCATCACGTCGAGATGCATCCAGTCCGCGCCGGCCTGATCGACGGCGCTGACCTCTTCGCCGAGACGGGCGAAATCCGCAGCCAGGATCGAGGGGGCGATCACCAGCGGGCGCGGTGCGAAAGCTTGGGACATGGCGGCTTCCCGATGTCTTGGATGTTGAATGCGCCCCGGTATCACGCGCGGCCCGGCGGAGCAAATCACGCGAGTCTGTGCGGAACCGTGTCGGCAAGTGCTGCCGCGGCCTCGCGCGGTATCGGCAATATTTGCCGGACCCTAGACGAGGGCGATTGGAAATTATCCGGACTTTCCAAGGACGTAGGCGAAGGCACGGGACTTGCTTTGAGGTCTTTACGGTGTGGCCGCTGCGCGCGGCGCTACGAGGAGACGGACATGTTGGCTGCGATCGGTGCTGCATCCACGATTTTCGATGCGCTGAAATCGCTAAGCTCATCGGCTTCCTCGAGGGCGGCGCAGACAACGACCGGCTTCACGCAAAGCGCGGCCACGTTCTCGGCTACGACGACCTCGTCGATGGCAATCAGCGCGCCGCTCACGGGCGGCGGATCCGGCACCGGCAATCTGTCGCCCGACACCACGGCCGCGCTGTTCGCTGCGCAGGATCAATCCGGCGCGCGCGCCTCTCACAAGACCAAGGCGGGCGCGCTCAAAGATCTGTTCGGGCTGCTCGATGCCGATGGCAGCGGCGGTATCAGCAAGTCGGAATTCGAGCAGGCGCTGGGCGCCGGCGGCACCAACCTTGCGGCTGCCGACAACGTGTTCGACAAGATCGACAAGAACGGCGACGGCAGCGTGAGCGCGGACGAACTGGCGTCGGCGCTGACCGCATCGCGGCGCAGTCATGGCCATCACCACGCGGGCGGAGCGAAAGGCGGCGGCGGCAATGCCGATCCGCTGATGCAGGCATTGCGCGGCGCATCGACGACAACCGCCAGCAACAGCGATGGCTCGTCGACCACCACCGTGACCTATGCCGATGGCTCCAAGGTGACGATGACCTCGCCGCCGAGCAACGCCACCGCCAGCGCTGCGACGTCGTCGTATAACTTCGTCGAGCAGGCGATCCAGCGTCAGGCACAGGCCATCGCCGCGGCGACAACGGCCTCGCTTTCGACGAGCGTTTGATTTCATCCTGATTGCGATTCGTGTTGTGCGGCGCTGCGTGCGTGATGCGCCGTATCTGCGGTAATTGCATCATGCGTGGTTCAGCAGCATTTCGCATTTCCGCCGCAATCCACGCCGGCTTCATCTTTCGCTAACCATGCGCGCCAGTAATCGCTCCTGCGGCAAAGTATTGCGGGGCGACGATGCGGCTGCTCCAAGTAATGGCGCTAGTATTTCTACCGATGGCGACCAGCGCGGCGCGGGCGGCCGACACGGTTTCGCCGCCAAGCGATCACGACTTCGCCGCATCATTCCTGATGCGCGGCGGCTATGACACCAACCCGCAATTTTCCTCCGGAAATGGCATCGGCGGCAGCGCATTTCTCGGCACCGAAACGGCGCTGATCGCCGGGGCGAAGACAGGCGACACTACGCTCGGCATCGCCGCCGAGGCCGGCACCATCGACTATGCCAATCCGCGCGCCACGCCGACCCGGCGCGGCAAGGTGATCCTGCGCGGTTCGTTCGGGACCGACGAGCTGCGCCTGAGCTCGACGACGACGCTTGCCGACATCGACAGCTACAATCAGCGCTCGCGCGACATCAGCCAGGCACTGAAGCTGGAGGCGAGGGTGGGCGATGTCAAGCTGTTCGCGACCGCGGAGGGCGGCCGCGGCAGCCTCAACCAGACCAACGCCATCTTCCAGGACTTTCTGCCGCGTCCGCAGCAGTTTTTGCGCGCTTCCATCGTGCCCGGCATCAGTCTGGTGCGCGGCAAGGCGGAGCTCGGCGTGTCCGTCAACGTCTCGACGCGCCGCTATGTCGACGAATTGGACGATTTCGGTTTTCGTCGCGACAACGAACGGATGCAGCCGTTCGTGTTCGCGAAGTATGACGGCGACAGCGTCACCGCGTTCGGCGCGATCTCGCGGCTCTATGGCAAATGGCACGACGTGGACTTCAGCGATGTCGATCGTCTGTTGTTCGAGGCCAACCTGACATGGCGCGCAAAGCCTTTCAAAATAGACTTTCTCGCGTCGCGCCGCGCCTCCGAAACCACGTTTCCGATCTCGCCGATCACCATCGATACGATCTATTCGGCGAAAGCGTCATGGACGATCGATCCGCAATGGACGGTGCTGGCCTCGCTCGGCTACGCCGACACCGAGTATCTGGCTTCGCCGTTCCGCGCCCGCACGCTGAGTTACGGGGTGGGCGTAACGCGCGAACTGGACGCCGATCTGGTCTGGGGCCTGGATCTCACCCGCGCGCAGGGGACGCTGATTTCCGGCGCGCGCGCCGATGCGCTGATCGTGATGACGTCGTTGACGAAAAAGTTCGGCTCGCCGGCGAAGGCCGCCCGCTTGCCCTCATCGTCGCAGGTCGCGGCCGCGCGATAGTGGCGTTGACGATGCGATCGTGCGGGCGGGGGGATCCCCGTCCGCAATCGTCGCGGGTCAGTAGCAGCCGCAGCCGCCGTGACCGCCGCCGAGCAGTCCGCCCAGCAGATTGCCCTTGCCGAGGACGGCGCCGAGCAGGCCGTTCTTGCCGGTCGTCACCGAGACGTTGGTGACCAGCGCGCTGCGTCCGTTGACCAGCCCCAGCACGCCGCCATGTCCCGACAACAGGTTGGCGCCGATCGCGATGCCCTGCGTGCCGCCGCCGCGGCCGCCCGCCAACGCCGGCGCGCTGACGAGCGAGGTGGCGAGAGCCGCGAGGATCAGAACTTTCTTCATGACGTTTCTCCACTGTTTTGATGCATGCTCACAAGCGAGCACAGGAGAAGCATCGACCGGCTCCGAGCGCTCTGCAATCTATACTCGATTCTAACCTTAAATCTGGCCTGAACATCGGATCGAATACTTAGACGAACCTACAACAATGCCGCTTGCATCCGGTGAAATACTGTCATCGAATGAGCGGGCGCCGACCTCCTTCGCGCCGGGATTCTTGCGGCGATCCCATGGCGGTTTGCAGGCAGCGTTGCCACGGTTGACAGGGTGGCAAACTCCGAACCTTGAGGCGTTTTGCGGGGGCCGAAGGCTGGTGGTTCGGCAGGCCGTCGCCGCTCAGCCGTCAGCTTCGATCTCGCGATAACGGTAATGATCGCGAATTTTGGAATTGAAAAAGCCGCCGAGCGAGTCCGCGCGGGTGAAGGCGGTGTACACCGCCTTCGGCACCTCGTCATAGACATAGCGGCGGCCGCTGACGAAGGTGATGGTCAACTGGCGCGTCCTGTCGTCATAGGCATGGGTGCGGATCGCGGTCGAAGGCATGTGATCCACGTCGTGGAATCTCGGTCGGCAGCCATCTCCGGGCGACAACGCGCGTATCGCCCGCCGGTTGCAGCGGTCACGTCTTTCCGAACACGTCCTTCCATGCCGGCAGCGCGCCAGGGAACGGGAGCGCCGTCGCTTCATAGACGCCGCGCGCGATGGCGCGGGCGACGGTGTTGGCGGCGACAGTGCCGAGTTCGGTGAGGCCATAGAGCGGGTCGATCGGTTTCGCGCCGGTGGCGGCGGCGAACACCAGATCGCCGTCGAGCGGCGCGTGCACCGGATAGATGGCACGGGCGAAGCCGGTCTGCGCCGACATCGCCAGCCGCTGCGCCTGCGCCTTGGTGAGCAGGGCGTCGGTCACCACGGCGACCAGCGTGGTGTTCTCGATAGCGGTGGCGGCGGCGGCGCCCTTGACGCGCATCGTGCGCATCTGGTCGGTGAAGGTCGCGGGCATGCCGTGGCCGCCAAATTCGCCGCCGATCTCGTAGGGCGCCGACCAGAACCATGGGCCGTCGACGACGGTGACGCTGCCGACCGCATTGACCACCGCGAGCGCGGCGACGCGCACGCCGTTCGGCAGTTCGGCGGAGGCCGAGCCGAGCCCGCCCTTGAAATTCACCGTGGTGGCGCCGAATCCGGCCCCCGCGGTGCCGAGTGCGAAATCATCGGCGGCGGCGCTGGCCGCCGCATAGCCGAGGTCGCGATAGGGCGAGAAGCGGCCCCACGTCTTGTTGCCGCCGTTGAGGAGGTCGAACACGATGGCACCGGGCACGATCGGGATCACCGCATCAGCAATCACGAAGCCGCGCCCCTGTTCGGCGAGCCAGCCCTGCATGCCGCCCGCGGCGTCGAGCCCGAAGGCCGAGCCGCCGGCGAGCGCGATGCCGTCGATGCCCTCGACGGTGTTGACCGGATCGAGCAGGGCGCTATCGCGCGTGCCGGGGCCTCCGCCGCGAATGTCGAGCGAAGCCACCGCCGGCTTGTCGAAGACGATGGCGGTGACGCCGGATGCGAGAGCTGCGTCATGCGCGTTGCCGACGCGCACGCCGGCAATATCGGTCAGAAGATTCTTCATGCGGCGGCGTCCTTGGTCTGCTGTGATCGGCGGCGGTGAATCATTGTCTGATTCCAGCATCGACGTTTTCGGCAAGGACGGATTGCCGGGTCAAGCCCGACAATGCCGCACCGCCTCCTTTGCGCCGATCGCGGTTGTCGCGATGACGCCGCCGGGATTCGCATCCGTCGGTCGGCTTGATCTGCCCTGCGAATGCGCCGGCCCCTGAAGAATGGACAAACAATGCTTGCGACTGACCACATCAGCTGCTGTTTCTGCTCTCGGAGGCCGCTCACTTCGTCATAACATTTGCGAGAGTGCCAGCTGAAACCGGGCGGAAGCGCCGGAATCGGACGGGCGCGCCCTTGCATCTTGCTGCGCCGCCGGTGCAATTAGCCGCATGATCCACGATGTCACCTTGCCGGCCGCGCTGATCGCCGGGCTGGTCAGCTTTCTGTCGCCATGCGTATTGCCGCTGGTGCCGCCGTATCTGGTCTATCTCACCGGTGCGACCGTCGAGCACGTCGCCGAGGACGAGAAGGAATCGGCGTCGCGGCGCGCGGTGATGCTGTCCGCCCTGCTGTTCGTGCTGGGATTCTCGACGGTATTCGTGGCGCTCGGCGCCAGCGCCAGCCTGATCGGCGGATTGATCCGCGCGTGGTCGGCGCAGCTATCGATCCTCGCCGGCATCGTCATCATCCTCATGGGGCTGCATTTCCTCGGGCTGACGCGGATCGGCCTGTTGATGCGCGAAGGGCGGCTGTCGATGTCGAAGCCGGTCGGCCTGTGGGGCGCCTATGTCATGGGACTCGCCTTCGCCTTCGGCTGGACGCCGTGCATCGGTCCGATCCTCGCCGCGATCCTGTCGGTGGCCGCCGCCGAGGCCACGGTGACCAAGGGCGCGGGACTGCTGGCGATCTATTCCGCCGGACTCGGCATTCCGTTCCTGCTGGCAGCGCTGATGATCGAACAGTTCTCCAGCGTCTTCGCGCGCATGAAGCGGCACCTCCACACCGTGGAAAAGGTGATGGGCGTGCTGATGGTGCTGACCGGCGTCGCGTTTCTCACCGGCTCGATCACCTGGCTGAGCATCTGGCTCTTGGAAACGTTCCCGGCGCTGGCGAATTTCGGGTGAAACGGGCCATTGCATGGTCGCGACCAGCAGGCCGACCACGACCAGCGGCAGCGGCGAGGCGGATTCGCTGCTGAAGGTCAGCGAGAGCGCGATGCCGTGGTCAGCGCCGCCCAGTTGGTGGTGGCGTCGAGCCGCGTGCGCCACACCGTGCTGCGATAGACCTCGCCGCGATAGAGATGCGCCAGCGCGGTGATGTCGGCGGAGGAGAACGCCGGTGTCTTCGACGGGAGGTCGCCCATGGCTCGGTTTCCTCCGCTGACGCCGCTTTTGCTTTCAAGCCTGACGGTGTCGCGGCGCTGCCGTTTCTCCCGGAGACTGCCTGGACGAGATCACGTCGGCGCGCGCGTGGCGCAACGAGGAAGTGCGGGGTTGAATTGAGCTCCTTTGCATACAACGCGTCATGGCCGGGCTTGTCCCGGCCATCCACGTCTTTCTTTTCGCCGCAGAAACGTGGATGGCCGGAATAAATCCGGCCATGACGAGAAGCATTCGCTCGCAACGACGGAGAATAGGTCGGCGTTACAAACAGAACGCCCCGGCGAACCGGGGCGTTTGATGTCGTCGGTCGGCGCGAAGAAGCGCGATGTCTCGCGCCTCGTCACAACGTCAGTCCGAAATCTCGGCGTAGTTACCCTTGGCGTCCCACTTGTAGACGACGTAGTCGATCGCCTTGATGTCGCCCTTGGCGTCGAAGCCGAGCTTGCCGAGCACGGTGTCCCATTCGCCGTCCTTGACAACCTTCATCACCTTCTGCGGATCGGTGGTGCCGGCCTTCTTGGCGGCTTCCGTCCATACCTGCATCGCGGCGTAGGTGTAGAGCGTGTAGCCTTCCGGATCGATGCCCTTCTTCTTGAACTCCTCGACGATGGCTTTCGCGGTCGGCTTGTTGCGCGGATCGGGGCCGAAGGTGAACAGCGTGCCTTCCGCAAGCGGACCGGTGATCGAGGCGAACTCCTTGTCGTTCATCGAGTCGCCGGACATCATCACCGTCTTGAGACCCTGGTCGCGCATCTGGCGCAGGATCAGGCCGGCCTGCTGGTGATAGCCGCCGATGTAGACGAGATCGATGTTGTCGCGCTTCAGCCGCGAGACGATGGAGTTAAAGTCCTTGTCGTCCTTGTTGTAGGACTCGAACATCTTCTCCTGGAAGCCGGCCTTGTTCAGCGCCTTCTTGGTCTCGTCGGCGAGGCCCTTGCCGTAGGTGGTCTTGTCGTTGAGGATCGCGACGTTCTTGCCGGCGAAGTTCTTCGCGATGTACTGCGCGGCGACCACGCCCTGCTGATCGTCGCGGCCGCAGATGCGCAGCACGTTCCACAGCTTGCGCTCGGTAAACAGCGGATTGGTCGAGGCGGGGGTGATCTGAAGCACGTTGCTGTCGGCATAGGCTTCCGACGCCGGGATCGACGACGACGAGCAGAAGTGGCCGGCGACGAACGGAATGCCCGCGCTGCCGATCTTCTCGGCGATGGAGCGCGCCTGCTTCGGATCGCAGGCGTCGTCGCCGACGAACAGCTTGAGCTTCTTGCCGAGCAGGCCGCCGGCGGCGTTGGCATCGGCGACGAACTGCTCGGCGCCGTTCTGCAACTGCCGGCCGAAGGCGGACTCACTGCCGGTCATCGGACCGGCCACGGCGACAGTGATGTCCTGGGCGAAGGCTGCGGTCGACAGCGCCAGCGAGGCGCCGAAAGCCAGGCCGATCAGTTTCAAGGGTTTCATTCGCGTGTTCCTCGCGCAGGGGATGTTCAAGTTGCGTCCGGCCTGGAGCCGGTTATCTGCATTGTCCGATGATTTGCCGCCGGTGTCATGGGCAAATTTCGTGCGCCGCCCGCCCTCGGGACCGCGTCACTTGGTCGCCGCCTCAACCGTGGCGGCCGCCTTCGAGATAGGCGGCGCGGATTTCAGGGCGTTGCAGCAGTTCCATGCCGGGGCCGCTCATGGTGATCAGGCCGTTGACCATCACATAGCCGCGATGGGCGAGGCGGAGCGCGTGGTTGGCGTTTTGCTCGACGATCAGCACGGTAAGGCGGTCCTCGCGGTTCAGCGTGCGGATGGCGGCGAAGATCTGCCGCGTGATCAGCGGCGCGAGGCCGAGCGAGGGCTCGTCCAGCAGCAGCAGGCGTGGGCGGCTCATCAGCGCGCGGCCGATCGCCAGCATCTGCTGCTCGCCGCCGGAGAGCGTGCCGCCGCGCTGGGTCATGCGCTCCTCGAGGCGTGGGAACAGCTTCAGCACGCGCGCGAGGCTCGCGGCGCGCTCGGCCTCGCTGCCGGGGGTGGCGTCGGCGCCCATCTGCAGGTTTTCCGCGACCGTCATGCGCGGGAAGATGCGGCGGC
>Ga0180215_1000642_pt1 | contig 42277 bp, 33 predicted proteins | sample eDN3rd37CBELigBY_FD_128871 | JGI IMG/M metagenome (GOLD analysis project Ga0180215, IMG submission 128871) | Enriched backyard soil microbial communities from Emeryville, California, USA - eDNA 3rd pass 37_C BE-Lig BY (version 2) (version 2) | ecosystem: Environmental > Terrestrial > Soil >...
AAACACTGGCAGAAATATCTTGATGAGTTTAGTTATCGTTACAGCCTAGATGAAGGGTACAGGCGTGCGGTACGCTATAGTAGAGGTATGTACGGGGAAAAACGATCCTGCTGGGAAGATCGGATTAGGCATACTGAACAGCGCTTGAGGTACGCGAGTAGCACGGTGTTTCAGTCCTTGTTACACCTAGGTATGAGCAATAAAGCGTTCACATACGCCCAGATAATCTCGCGGAAAGCTTCTAGATCGGAAGCCATTACCCCGTACTATGCAGCATAGGGGATGAAGTTGATCGTTGAATAGTTGTGAATAAGAAGTGAGTCGGAGAAACAAGTATAACTCATGATAACATTGGGTCAAGTATGTATTCGTGCACTCAGAGTGATGTGGAACTATTCGATTAATCTGAGCGGAGAGAGCAGAGTGGGATTAACGAGCAGAATGGGACTAGCGAGTAGAATGGGATAGCGAACAGAATGGGACTAGTGAGCGGAGTGGGATTAACGAGCAGAGTGGGACTAGCGAGTAGAATGGGATAGCGAACAGAATGGGACTAGTGAGCGGAGTGGGATTAACGAGCAGACTGGACTAGTGAGCAGAGTGGGGGAACGAGCGGAGTGAATATATAAAACTGAGTGAATGGGATAATGCCACAAGGGAGCGCGGAAAGGTAGTATCCAGTATCTCAACAGGAGGCAGGATGATCCCAGCGACTTGAATGTCTATGGGATTAGGTATATGTAGGATGATCGTACGGAGTGAGATGTATAAGCTTCTTATAACTGAGGGAATGGGATAATGCTGCAAGTGAAAGTGAGTTAAGACGATACAGCACCGCACGTAGCTCCAAGCAGCGTGCGGTGTGTCGATGATTGACTGCTGTGTAGATCAGCCCCGCCTATAACAATGTAACACCGGGACCTACCACAGATATGGCATCATCGCCCGAGCAACTTCAAGCGATATACGTATTCGAACAGAAACTCGAATGCTTCGAGATGACGTTTGGCAGCGAACACAGAGTCGCCCCAAGCATAGATGCCATGCTTGTCTAGTACGATGCCCGGGATTCGTGGAACGATCCGCGATGCGATCAACGGTACGATCTTGGGAACATCCGCGTAATTCGGGAGGATCGGAATCTCGATCTCCGCATCTTGTTCCCATATGCCGAGCGCTTTGATCAGCTCGACGGACCGAACGGGGATGAATCCTTGATCGGAATAGATGGTAGAAGCGAGATTATTGAACACCGTATGTACATGGAAGATCGCCTTCGCCCCAGTTAAGCGGTATATCTCTTGATGGATGCAGGTTTCGGCAGATGGCTTGAGTTTCGTCGCCTCTATAGGTGTACCGTCCTGATCGACGATCAAGTAATCCTCCGACGTGTTGACTGCCTTATCTTTGCCACTCGCTGTTATAGCGAAAGTGAATTGGTCTGGTGTATAGTCTCCGATGCGAATCGATAGATTGCCTCCAGTTGCTTGGAACCAACCGCGAGCCGCAAAAGTCGTCTTGATCTCTGTCAGTTGTGCAAAAGCCTCTTGTTTCTGCTCCAGTGTGATCATCTCTCAACAACTACCTCTTTCCGCAAATAATCCGATATCTCGTGAAACGTCTCATAAGCAACATAGGGCATATTCGTCTGCAGACAATGCTCCGCTAAGTGAGAACGAGCGAATACGAGATCGGCAAGCTTCGCAGCTTCTAAGTCTGTTACGCTGTCTCCAATCACGATCCGATAATAATGGTCTGCGGGGTATTGGCGCATGATACGAGATTTACACATACCACAATCGTTGGTACAGGTCTCGTCACAGCTGTGCGGCCAGGTGATGCGGATGCGCTCGCCGCTAAAGTCACTTCCGTTACAATATATATGATCGTGCTCGATCGCAAACGGTGCAAGGATCGGATAGACGAAGAAATCGATGCCGCCACTTGTCACGAAAAATTCTATATGATGCTCTCGACAAAGCTCAAGAAATGGTGTGAAGCCTTCCCGGATGCGAGCCTGCTGAACAGCAAAATCCGTAATCTCTATGCGCTTCGAAGTCGGCAACAAGGAGAAAAGCTCACCGACTCCGTCGCGAATAGACCGTTCACGTTGTAAGATCTGGCTTACGGTCGTCTCCCAGCCCGGTGGATCGAAGTGTCTCATGATGGCGATGATGTTATCGTTATCTGTGATCGTGCCGTCAAAATCACAAAACACGATCGGTTGTTTACCTGCTAAATCGATCATTCAAGTAACCCCCAGCGGTCTATCGCGGTACGTAATTCCTCATGATCATCTGCGGCGTCGCGCATTAACCGGTCCGCAATGACTGCATCGATCGCCTGTCGGAAAGCCCGTCCACCGGCTGCTGTTCCCATCGGGTGGCCGTGGATACCACCGCCTGCATTCACAACGACATCTTGACCGAAGTCGCGCAGGATTGCGGGGACAAGTCCAGGGTGTATACCGGCGGAAGGAACGGAGAAGCTCGAACGGTGTCGCCCTTGAGACTTCAGCGCAGCGTCGATCGCTAAGTTATCTTCCTTCGGCATGACGACAGAGCCGTATGGGGAAGGGAATAGGACGAGATCAGCGCCAGCAAGCCTCATGAGCTTGCCGAGTAAGAGCGGTGCAGCGATGCCATGATAAGCCGATGGATAATAGGCTCCTGCCAAGGCAGGGTGAGCTGCGATCGGCACGGCAAGCTCCGGATCGTTAGCCAGCTCAGCTAGCGTATCGAAGCCATAAGCGAGTACGTTGAACAGTAACGCATTAGCACCTGCATCGATCGCTCTGCGAGCTTGCTCTTTTAGTTGAAACACAGGTCCAGTCAGGTTAGTCGCATACAGTAGCTGCTGTCCCGTCGACTGGCGAGCTTCCTCCGCGGCTTGCATACATATGGCGACTCGTTTCTCGATCGGAGTGAGCGGATTCTCGAATAGGATCTCGTCATCCTTGATCAGATCGACACCGCCAAGCGCTTGTTGATAGAACTGTTCTCGTAGCTCCGGCAAGTCATGGCCGATCACGGACTTGAAGATGCTCATGAGGAGAGGTCTGTCGTGCACACTGAGCAGATTACGTACACCATCGATCCCGAATCTAGGTCCTTTGAATGAAGCTTCGTATTCATCAGAGAACTCGATATCCAGTAGCTTGATTCGGCCGTCCATAGACAGCTTGCCGAATACGGTTACGAGCAGAGAAGCGATGTCTCGGCTGAAGTTCATATCCGGATACGCGATGCGGATGTCCGCGTATCGCTCGCCGTCTTCATGAACATCAACGCTGACCACTTGTCCGAGATGCTGCTGCATATGTTGTTTTTTAGCTTCTGGAAGTTCAGTCCAGCTGCCGACCGTGAGGCCGACTGCGATGCCTTCAGCTTTTTTATGGAAATCAGCTTTTTCGTCGAACAGACGATAAGTGGCTACACATGAAGATTTCATCTATCACAACACTCCTGCGTCATCATATCACATACTTGGGGTGTGGGCGGTTTCGCTCAGAATAGCTGTCTTCCAGACTGATCGGATGGGAGAGCGTAACGTACGAGGAGAATCGGGGATCGAGCCGTACGCCGCTCACCAGAATCCTGCTACATCCCATCCGACGCTACACATCACCGTTTGGATTACGTACAGCCGTACACCAGCCTTAGGTTTGGGGAGTTCTTCCGTCCGACTGGCGAAGGTCTGTACGTTTTGTAGTGTCCATCACAGAGCAACAGCTACTTCTCTAACGCAGCTCCTAGCTCGCGTGCACGCTCTGCGGCCCGCTTGACTGCGTTCGAGATCGTCTCCTGGAGATCGTTCGAAGCCATAAGCTCAAGCGCGGCTTGTGTCGTACCGCCGGGAGAGGTCACTTTTCTTCTCAGCTCTGCAGGCTCTTCACCGGTCTCTTGCACCATCCTTGCTGCCCCTAGGACGGTCTGGAGCGTCAGGTCTTTCGCTGCATCAGGGGACAGACCACACTCGATACCGCCGCGAATCATCGCTTCCATCACATAGTAGATATACGCTGGTCCACTGCCGGATACCCCGGTTACGACATCCAGCAGCGGTTCTTCGACGATTCGTACGATCCCGACGGATTCGAAGATTGTCTGAGCCAGTTGTCGCTGCACGTCAGTCACTCGTTCAGAGAAGCTGATCCCAGTCGCACCGAGTCCGATCGAGCTTGACGTATTCGGCATCGTGCGAGCGATCGGCAGAGGCTTGCCTATTATTCTCGTCAACGAACCTATGTTTAAACCAGCGATTACTGAGATGATCAGCTGACGCTCGTGAAGCCTTGGCGCAAGATCTGCGATGGCCTGCGCTGCGTCCTTTGGCTTCATCGCTAGCACGACGATATCGGAGCTCGTGATCAGCTGATCGCGAGCAGCTTCATCTGTGGGGATCGAGATGTCGTATAACGATGCGAGCTGCTGTAATCGCTCGGCATTGCTACGGTTCACAGCGACGATCTGTCTCGAGGCGATCCAACCGGTGTTGATCAACCCTCGGATGATCGCTTCGGCCATCGAGCCAGCGCCGACGAAGCTTATACGATCGATCGAGAGCTTGGAATTCGGCTTATCCATATTCGACGAGTCATTCATGACAGTCGGATTTGCGCCATTCGTCATAACCGTATCCGCATCATTGTCCGCACCGCGTAAAGCTCCCAGCTCGCGGTGTTTCGCTGCATGACGGCAGTCGCTCGACATCGTATTCACATCATTCGTCATACTCGCCTTATTCATCTCGTTCGTCGTATTCGTATTCATCGTGTCCATCGATATGCAATCTCCTTACGCACGAATCTGACCTTGACCATAGATGACATATTTCGTCGATGTGAGTGCAGGTAGGCCCATCGGTCCACGAGCGTGCAGCTTCTGTGTGCTGATGCCGATCTCGGCGCCGAATCCGAACTCGAATCCATCGGTGAAACGTGTTGAAGCGTTATGGTATACAGCTGCCGCATCGACTACTTGCAGGAATCTTGCAGCGTTCGCAGCATCGTTCGTGACGATGCATTCCGAGTGCATCGTGCCATACTTGCCGATGTGATCGATCGCTTCAGCAAGATCGGCTACTACCTTCAGATTCAGGATATAGTCGTTATATTCCGTCGCATAGTCTTCATCTGTCGCAGCTAGGATGCCGTCCGTGAGCTTTCTCGAGGCTTCACAGCCACGTAGCTCAACGCCAGCTTCCTGGAACTTGTTCACGATCATTCCTAGATGTTGTTCGGCGAAGTGTTGATGGATGAGTAGCGTCTCCATCGCGTTGCATACAGAAGGACGCTGTACCTTCGCGTTAAAGGCGATATCTAGCGCCATATCGACATCTGCATCGCGGTCGATGTACGTATGACAGATGCCTGCACCGGTCTCGATAACAGGTACGGAGGCGTTCTTCACGACGGTCTGTATGAGAGACTGACCGCCTCTTGGGATGACGACATCGACCAGTCCGTTCAGCTTCAACAGCTCATCGACAGATGCGCGGTCAGGATTCTCGATGATCTGCAACGCTTGCGGCGGTAGGTCAGTGTCAGCCAGCGCATCGTGCAAGACACGAACGATCGCCAGATTCGAATGGAGGGCTGATGAACCGCCACGAAGGAGCACGGCATTGCCTGTCTTCAGTGCTAAGCCAGCAGCATCGACAGTGACGTTCGGTCTCGCTTCATAGATCATGCCGATCAGACCGATCGGTACACGAAGCTTCTTCACTTGCAGCCCGTTCGGTCTCGTGAATGTCTCCAGTGTATCTCCGACCGGATCCGGCAGATCAGCTACTTGGCGTAAGCCCTCTGCCATATCCGCGATACGTGTCTCGTTCAACGCGAGTCGATCGAGTAGGGAGGATGTCAAGCCGTTCTCTCGGCCAAGCTGCAGATCCTCCTGATTTGCCGCTATGATCGCAGCTTGACCTGCCACGAGGGCATCCGCCATCTTCAGTAGCGCGTTGTTCTTCTGTTCGGTCGTCAGTGCGGCCAGTCTGTTCGTCACTTGCTTCGCTAATCTTGCCTTCTCTCTAACTTCACTCATGATAGGTGATGAGCCTCCTTCATCTATAATATAAGTATGTTCTTTACTTGGATCCGTAAGTTTAATGAGTGGCAAATGCGATCCATTCATCTCGATGGATCACCTCAGGACGTGTCACTTCGACGCGATGCTGCACTTCTTCACTGCTGAGTCCTTGTACGGCCTGGAGCTGCCATGATGCGAAGTTCACGATACCGCGTCCGAGCTTGGCCCCGTCCTTGTTCATGACCTCGACGACGTCTCCAGGGTGGAAGTCACCGGTAAGCCCGATCACACCAGCCGCGAGTAAGCTCCTGCCCGCATGGAGCAACGCTTCTGCAGCACCGTCGTCGACGATGATCGTTCCCCGACAGTCGCTATGGAAGCCGATCCACTGACGCTTCATCGATAGTCCGTCCTCATGCGTGCTGAAGTACGTTCCATGTCCGACACCGTCAACCGCGATCTTCACATCACCGTCTTCCTTCGCACTGCCGATGAACACCGGTACACCGCCGCGCGTCGCGATGCGTGCTGCTTCGATCTTCGTCCGCATACCGCCTGTGCCTACGTTAGTTCCAGCCCCTCCCGCGATGCTCCATATATAGTCGTTGATCTCGTCGATCTGCTGCAGACGCTCTGCACGAGGATTGCGCCGTGGATCATCCGTATAGATGCCGTCGGTATCCGTGATGATCGTGAGCAGCCGGGCTTTGACCAGATTCGCCACGAGGGCGGATAGTGTATCATTATCCCCGAACTTTAACTCATCGATCGATACCGTATCGTTCTCGTTAATGATCGGGATGATGCGCTGCTTGAGCAGCTCTTGCATCGTCATCCAAGCGTTCTGGATCCGCTTGCGGTTCGAGAAGTCTGAGCGTGTCAGGAGGACCTGCGCCACCCGAATCCCATATCTACCTAAGGCTTCGTTATACGCCTGCATGAGCAAGGCTTGCCCGACGGCTGCGGATGCTTGCTTCTCGTGAAGCTGCTTCGGACGTGCCTTATACCCGATATGGCGAAAGCCGGCCGCTACTGCACCGGATGAGACGATGATCTGCTCCTCACCGCGTTCATGTAATCTAGCGAATTCACTGGCGAAGTAATCGATCCTCTGGCGATCGAGCCCACCTCCGGGAGACGTTAAGGAGCTGCTGCCGATCTTGATGACGATGCGTTTGTTGTGTGTATACATGGCGTCACATCCTGCTATCATAATGAAACATAAGGAAAGGAGATAAAATAGAAAAGACCCCCGCCCAAAAAGGACGAAAGTCTGACACTTCCGCGGTACCACCTTCAATTGATGATGCATGATCATCCAACTCGTGATCCCGATAACAGCGGGTTCTGTCCAGCTCATCACTGGCCATTCGGGGGTGGGTTCGGCAAGCATCCACGGCAGATCCTCACAGCGGGTGGATCTGCTCTCTGCGGCGTGATCATCTTCCTAGTAGCCCCTTCACAACGTTTCCATATGTCCTTACTTACTTCCTATGTATGTAAGAATATCATGGAAGAACGGCATTTGTAAAGGCGGCATCGAACATTCTGAGCATCAGAACAGCTGCAGGTTCGCGATCCGCTTTACCGCTTCGACGAGTCGTTGCTCGTCCGCCAGTAGACCGAGGCGAACATAGCCCTCGCCATGCGCTCCGAAGCCGACGCCAGGGGCCACGACGACCTTCGCTTCACGCAGCACTCGCTCGGCGAACGCTACGGATGTCATCCCCCTCGGCACCGGAAGCCAGCAGAAGAAGGAGCCTTGCGATAGCCGCGCATCCCAGCCATGAGCCTGCAACGCTTCGAACAGCTTATCGCGTCGGCTCTCATATAGCGCGACTAGCTCGTGCACACAATCCTGAGGTCCGGTCAGTGCAACGGCTGCAGCTTCCTGGATGCCACCGAATAGGCTGCAGTAATAGTGGTCTTGCATCTTGTTGATCAGTGCGATGAGATCGGGGTTGCCCACGGCAAAGCCGACACGCCAGCCGGCCATGTTATACGTCTTGGATAACGTATAGATCTCGATACCGGTCTCTCTAGCCCCTGGAATCTGAAGATAGCTGAGCGGTCTATGTCCATCGAAGCCGATCGCACCATACGCGAAATCGCTGACGACTGCGATGCTATGTTGCTCCGCGAAGCGTACGGTATCGCGATAGAACTCGTATGTTGCCGTAGCGCCTGTAGGGTTGTTCGGGTAATTAATGAACATCAGCCTCGCATCTCGGCGGTCGGCTTCATGCAGCGCATCATAGTCCGGCAGATAGTCGTTATCCTCTGTTAGCGGCATGAAGGCCATCCGTGCGCCTGCTAGTGCGATGCCTGACCAGTAGTCCGGGTAGCCGGGATCCGGGACCAAGCATAGATCACCCGGGTTCAGCATGATCTGAGCGATCTCGATCAGCCCCGTCTTGCCGCCGAACAGCACGGCGACCTCCGTCTCGGGATCTAGCTCGACTCCATAATCCTCCATATAACGCTTAGCGACTGCTTCCTTCAGGAACGCATAGCCACCGAACGGTGGATAGCGATGATAGGTAGGATTCGTTGCCGCTTCTTGCAACGCTTTGATGATATGAGGCGGTGTAGGCTGGTCGGGGTTGCCTTGTCCCAAGTTGATCACGTCATGCCCCTTAGCAATCTCTTCCCCCGCTTTTTTGACAAGTGTGCTGAAGAACTGACTGGGCAGGCGGTTCATCCGTTCCGCTGGGATGATGATGGTCATCGTATTCACTCCGTATCGTAGGATTCCTTGCTCATGTCGTGTTGAATGGTCTTCGCTATCGTAGTGCTCCATTTTTATGTCGTGTTGAATGGTCTTCGCTATCGTAGGATTCCAGTTTTATGTAGTGTCGAATGATATTCGTGAACACGAGATTCTATTTCATGTAGTATCGAATGATCTTCGCGAACACGAGGTTCTATTTGATGTATAGTTGTATGGATCTTCGCTAGGTTCTTTCAGATGTGACTTGAATCCAATGTAGCATGTCCACCGGAGGTTTGTATAGATCGATCTGAGAGACCGGCTTACATGAACATGGCAGAGAGAAGCGGGATGTGGATGGAGGAAGTCTATGATGAGAGAGGCCGTTGTGTTACAATAGAGTAGATTTTGGCGTGAGGATAGAATAGTAGAATGGTACCGTGATACCAAGGAGGAACGAAGCATATACCATGCAATCCCAAACCTTGCGCATAGCGCTCATACAGATGGATGTCGTGCTCGGAGAGCCCGATGCGAACTTCCGTCATGCTGTTGACAAGATCGAGGAGGCGCTCTCGGCCGATACCAAGCCGGATGTGATCGTGCTGCCAGAGATGTGGAACACCGGATATGCATTGCGCCGTATTCGCGAGATCGCGGATCAGGACAGCAAGCGTACGAAGCGAACGTTCGCTGACTTAGCTCAGCGGGCGGGTGTCCATATCATCGCAGGCTCGGTTGCGGCCTCTGATACAGATAGCGGCGAGGTACGCAACACGATCTACGCTTTCGACCGACAGGGCGAGGTGCACGCCAGCTATGCCAAGACACATCTCTTCCGCTTGATGGAAGAAGAGAAGTACTTGACCGCTGGAGAGCATATCGGGAAGCTCAGTCTGGATGGACAGGCTGCAGGTATGATGATCTGCTATGATATCCGTTTCCCGGAGCTCGCGAGACGACTCGCGCTAGACGGTGCGAAGATCTTGTTCGTCCCGGCGGAGTGGCCGCATCCGCGGCTTCATCACTGGCGAACGCTGCTCATGGCGCGGGCGATCGAGAATCAGATGTATGTATGCAGCGTGAATCGTGTCGGCAGCGATGACAACAACCGCTTCTTCGGCCATTCGATGATTATCGATCCTTGGGGAGAGGTGCTAGCAGAGGGTGACGAGGAAGAACGAATCATCACCGCCACACTCGACCTCGCCCAAGTTGATGAAGTTCGCGGCCGCATACCGGTGTTCAGCGATCGACGACCGGAGCTATATTCGTAGACTTGGCCTTAGGTCGCATGATCTCCAGCATCGTACGGATGAACGCTTCCGTCGCCTTCGTCACATAGCGATCCCGCTTATGCGAGATGACGATCGTCCGGTAAGGCGTGTACGGCTCCTTGATCGTCAGATAGGCGGGAGCATGCTCGCTCCAACCAGCTCTTGCGACCATCTGCGGCACGAACGCGACACCCATCCCGGCGGCGACGAGCGACTGCACGGTCTCGATATTGCTGCTCTCGAAGACGATCTGTGGCGTGAATCCCGCATCTTCACATAGCTGGATAGACGTATGCCGGAAGCCTTGCCCTTTTTTGAGCAGGATGAATGGCTCGCTAGCGAACGAAGAGAGCGATATTCCCTCCGTCTGTGCAGCGAGCGGATGCTTAGGAGGTACGGCGAGGTAGACCTCCTCTTCGACGAGAGGTATATACTCCAGTGATTTCTCTTGTAGCGGGAGTGTCAGTAAGCTGACATCCGTCTGGCCACTTGCGGTCAGCTGCTCGAGTACAGACGTCGTCTCCTCGACGAGTACGATCTCGATGTCCGGATATCGGTGCTGGAATACAGGTAGGACCTTCGGCCATATGTGGGCGCCGGTGATCGGCAGACTGCCGATCATGAGACGACCTTTGCGCATCTGTGAGATATCATCCATCTCGCTCTGCAGCTGCGAGACCATATCGAGTATCTTCTGTGCACGTTCTGCGAATATGCTGCCAGCGTATGTAAGATCGACAGAGCTCGTATTGCGCTGGAATAGCAGGATGCCTAGCTCCTTCTCGAGCTTGGCGATCTGCTGACTGAGCGACGGCTGTGCGATATGGAGCTTCTCTGCAGCGCGTGAGAAGTTCTTCTCGACGGCGATCTGTACGACGTATAGTAACTGTCTGAGTTCCAACGATTTCCTTTCCTTTCTGTATCTCATGGGAGAGTAGTGGTATGTGATGTGGTGGTATTATGTTTACCTATAGCTTTTATAGATATTATATCTTGGATCAATTAAGAACGCCATGGTACGATAGGATCAAACAATATGATGAATGGGCAAGAGGTGAGGATGAATGGCAAAAACAATGTTCGAGAAAATCTGGGATAACCACATCATCCATCAAGAAGAAGGTAAACCTAGCATTCTGTATATCGATCTTCACTTGGTGCATGAAGTAACGAGTCCGCAAGCGTTCGAAGGACTGAGACTGGCAGGCCGCAAGGTACGTCGTCCGGATCTAACGTTCGCGACGATGGATCACAACGTTCCGACGAAGGATCGGTTCAATATCAAGGACCCGATCTCCAAGCAGCAAGTTGACACACTGACGAAGAACTGTCAGGACTTCGGCGTGAAGCTGTATGATCTGAATACGGTAGATCAAGGCGTCGTTCACGTCATGGGTCCAGAGCTTGGACTTACGCAGCCTGGTAAGACGATCGTCTGTGGCGACAGCCATACATCGACGCACGGCGCATTCGGCGCTCTTGCGTTCGGTATCGGTACGAGTGAGGTTGAGCATGTACTCGCAACGCAATGTCTGCAGCAAGCGAAGCCGAAGACGATGGAGGTTCATATCAAGGGTAAGCGTAAGCCTGGCGTATCGGCGAAGGATATCATCCTTGGTGTCATCAGCAAGTTCGGCACAGCATTCGCTACTGGCTATGTCATCGAATATACGGGTGAAGCGATCCGCGATCTGACGATGGAAGAACGCATGACGATCTGTAACATGTCGATCGAAGCAGGCGCTCGCGCGGGTATGATCGCTCCTGACGAGAAGACTTTCGAATATCTGCGCGGACGCGAGTACGCTCCACAAGATTACGACCGTGCGGTTGAAGAGTGGAAGAAGCTGCTCACAGATGAAGGTGCGGAGTACGACGCCCGAGTCGAATTCGATGCCGATGAGCTCGTACCACAAGTAACATGGGGAACTTCCCCAGGAATGGGTCGCGACGTAACCGATGTTGTGCCTAGCCCAGCAGATTTCTCAACAGAGAACGACCGCAAAGCAGCCGAGAAGGCACTTGAATATATGGGTCTTACACCTGGCACGAAGATGACGGACATCACGATCAATCGCGTGTTCATCGGCTCCTGTACGAATGGTCGGATCGAGGACCTACGTAAAGCAGCTGCAGTCGTCAAAGGCTACACGGTTCACTCGAATGTCGAGGCGATCGTCGTTCCTGGCTCCGGTCGTGTCAAGCTGCAAGCGGAGAAGGAAGGGCTCGACAAGATCTTCGTGGAAGCTGGATTTGAGTGGCGCGACGCGGGATGCAGCATGTGCCTCGCGATGAATCCGGACGTGCTGAACCCTGGCGATCGTTGTGCATCAACCTCTAACCGTAACTTCGAAGGCCGTCAAGGACGCGGCGGACGTACGCATCTCGTATCACCAGAGATGGCAGCGGCAGCAGCGATCAAGGGACACTTCGTCGATGTTCGCGACTGGGAATTCAAAGAAGAAGCCGTTACGGCCTAATGAACGGAAAGGAGCAATCTGACGATGGATAAATTTATTAAGCATAGCGGGATCGTAGCTCCCGTCGACCGTGTTAACGTGGATACGGACGCGATCATCCCTAAGCAATTCTTGAAGAGAATCGAACGTACGGGCTTCGGTCAGTTCTTGTTCTACGAATGGCGCTTCCTCGAGGATGGCGTAACGCCTAATGAAGGCTTCGAGATGAATAAAGAGCGCTACAACGGAGCGTCTGTTCTTATCTCGCGCGCTAACTTCGGCTGCGGATCCTCTCGTGAACACGCACCATGGGCGATCATGGATTATGGATTCAAAGTCGTCATCGCGCCATCATATGCAGATATTTTCTACAATAACTGCTTCAAGAACGGCATCCTGCCGATCAAGCTGTCGGAGGAGCAAGTCGAAGAGCTGTTCCAACGCACAGCGCAGCATGAAGGCTACCAGCTTCATGTTGATCTGGAGAACAAGGTGCTGCGTGACGACCACGGTATGGAGATCCAGTTCGATCTGGATGAGCATCGCCGTCAATTCCTGCTTCAAGGTCTCGACGATATCGGCCTGACCCTGCAGCATGAAGATAAGATTTCGGCTTATGAAGCGAAACAAGCTGCTAAGCTTGCGTAATTTGTCATGAATAAGTGACTGCCTAATAAGTCGCCTAAAATAGAGCAAGTGGAGAAAACACGATGCGGTTTTCTCCACTTGCTTTTGTTATTTGTTATGAAGGTAGCTTCATTATCTTCTGATCGATTCACCGCTGTAACGTTTCATCTACTCTTCAAAAGAAGATGAATTTAAGATCCAAGCTGTGCTAACCCCATCTTTTTTGCCGTTAACTAGTAACATGTCACTGTTAATCCAATATGGGGTCTCAGTGAACATTTCTCCATCTTCAGGGTATATAAGCTGATGTTCACCTGTTCGTATATCTTGAATGTTTATCGCTCTACCTCCACTGTAATCAAGATGAGTTAATCCTACAACTTTATCAGAATTAGGGGAGAATATAGCGGTGGGATCGAACTGAATGCCTTTATCCAATGAAAGTACAATAGATTTCTGTAATGTTTCAATATCAAGTAGGAGCATCTCTGTGGATGGTCTGGACTCGGAGTAAAGAATATATTTACCATCAGGAGATAGATCTATTACATCTACATCTTGAAGGATGATAGGACCTAATACCCCGTCCAATGACAATTCTCTAATAAAATAATTCGATCGATCTTGTGAATACTCCCAAATTAATAGGGTGTTGGAATTTGTCCAACCTATAATACCGACAGGTTGTTCGTTACTATACAGTTTTTTGTCGGACTCATCTAATATATCTATAACTCGTATTTCAGAACCTGAATTGCTAGATATGGAACGATTCGTAGTGTAAGACACTTTCGCTCCGTCTGGACTCCAAGTGGGATTTGTAGCCCAATATAAGATTTTGTTTGAATCTAATGCCGACTTCCACAATTCAAGTTTAAAAATTCCATCTATTTCATGGAGTGTCAATTCTCGTATCTCCATATTTTTAGCGTCAATGATAAAGATAGAATCATTATCCTCGAAAAGATAATACCCTCCGTTAGGTGATCTATTTATAGTAGAAATCGCTGAAGTCCGTTCTGTGATGAGTTCAATACCGCTGTCAGATTGAAATTTCTTTAACTCGATCGAACGTGTTTCTTCTCCATATATATTGACGATATTGTAGTCTAGTAGAACGTTTTCACTGTCCAGTTGATATAAGTGACCGGATTTTGGATCTACAGAAAATTCTTCTTGTGGCAAATACAAATCTGATGATGAATCAAAATCGCCTTTCGTTTCATTTTGTTGAGACCTATATTTGATGACTTTTCGTTTTTCTTCGGTTGTTGGTTTTGTAACGATTATATTTTGTGACGTGACAACGTAATTTCTATCTTCTAGCCTCATTAAGTTGTTCGCATCATATTGCAATCTGCTTCGTTCATTCTCGGGCTCACTTGGAGCATGATTGTCAGGCTCAGGCTCTAATGTATACGGTTCATCGTTTGTATTTGCATCTGGATCAGCATTGTTTGAATCAGTATCTAGATCAGCATCTGACTCAGCATTGTTTGAATCAGTATCTGGATCAGCATCTGACTCAGCATTGTTTGAATCAATATCTAGATCAGCATCTGACTCAGTTGGAGGACTTGTATGATCTGGGATTACATTGTCTGAACAAGCTGTTATTAGCACAACTATTGCGAGTGCGATAAAAACGATAATATACCTGTTGGAATTACACACCATCATCATCCTCTCTCGCCATATTGGGGGATTTAACTTTGTAAGGGGACACACCCATCATCTATCGTCAGTTAGACCACTAATTGTAACTATAGACTCAATGGTCTTGTCAATCGGACGAATTGATCGTGTTCGCGATCCCGATAAGCTGCTTCTCCGATAGAGTGCCAGAGATCGAGATGAATAGGTTCCCATGCAAGTATTCGAGACTGGCGCGCCCGTCATCCATGACGACGAGGAATGCGTCATTACCATTAGCCAGCTGCACCATCTCTAGCCTGCTGTTCTGTTGGGGAACCGGCGATGTGATGACCTGGCGCTGCTGCATGACCGTGATCCTGATCCGAAACCGGCGATCCTGATCGTCGGTGTATGATAATATCGCCGTTGAAGCTTTGCCTGAATCGTCCGAGAAGATGAGCGATGTATGCTCCGATCGGAATACCTCCTCTGTGATCTGTCCAAGCTTCAACCATTCAAACAACGTGTGATGCGCAGCAGCTTCCCAGCTCGCATACTCTACGGGTGCGTGTACAACCGCATTCGCCGTTCTCACAGATGTGCCACCGTCCGGTGGAGGTGATGTTGCAGGTGTTACGCCCATATCGACATCGGATCTGAAGATGAGGCTGACGACCCCGTCCTGGATCGAGACGATCTTCTGATAGAGGGGTGTGAATGCCGTCGCAACAAGTGGCGAACCGAATAGAAAAGCGCCAAGCAGAAACGAGCCAGCGAGATAGGGTAGCATCGCCAGTCGTTTCTTCCTGCGACGGATACGAGATAACCGTTGCTGCAACTTAAGCCAAGATGAAGTTGGGTCTGGTGCAAGGGACGTGCTGCGGGCGGCTTGCTCGAGCGCTTCGTCGAAGCGTTGTTCGAATTCATCCTTATTCATGTCATTCCCCCCAGTCCTTGGTGAATCGCTTGCGGATCGAATCTCGCGCGCGATGAAGTTTATGCTTGATGATCTGATCCGTCGTATCTAACTGTTCTGCGATCTCCTTATAGCTTAGCCCGTGCTTCCAACGCAGCTCGACGATCGCGCGGTATTCGGGCTTCATCTTGAGAAGGTAGCTTGAGATTTCCTCCTCCATCATTTTGAGCTCAACCTCTTTCGATATCGAGTCAGGTTCGGTCGCATAATCGATCGTGTTATTAATATAAACACTGTCAGAGTCGATATCGTTGCGGTTCTTTTTGATTTTTCTGAGATAACTGTATATCGTATTCTTCACGATGACGCGGATCCAGCCTCTGAATGATTGCTCGTTCGTGATTTCCGGTACATGTCTGATGACCTTGAGGAAAGACTCTTGTATGATATCCTCGGCGGCCGCGTGATCATTCGTCATATAGATGACGATGCCATAGACATCTTGATAGAATTGTATATATACTTCTCTCTGTGCCTCGTGTGTAAGCGCGTCAAATCGGCATTGCAGTAGAAGTGATAGCTTGTCATCCATTCGAAGGACTCCCCTCCCACTGGGAAGTTATATGTATCTTGATAAAGTGGTTATAATCCCCATATTGATCAATTGTAGCGAAAAAGAACTAGTCTGTCCAAATTTCGCCTGATATTTTTCCAGCATTTTCGCAACTTATCGGTTTTAGAGACGTCTAATATAACGCGTGTTTTGTAGATTCGTGGCGGGATTTGTGCTAGATTGATAGTAGAACTTGAAGAGCATACGGGGTGGATTATGAGACAATTTCCTTTGCGAGTGAACATACTAGGGGTCATCATGCTGGTGCTGTTATTGCTCCCTGCAGCTGTGAGTGCGATGGATGCTGAGGTGAGCATATACGTCGATGGGCAGCTAGTAGAAACGGATGGCCAAGCAGCATTAGTCGATGATCGTCCATACATATCTGAGAGCTTCGTCAAGCAACAGCTAGGCGTGCTGTCCGTATGGGATGATACGAACCGAACGCTAGCACTCGAAAGGGATGTCTACCATGCGCAGTTCGTGCTGAACGAGAGCTATGTCCTGGTCGATGGCGTCGTCCATCGTATGGATGCGCCTCCGATCGTTCTCTCGAACGAAATCTATCTACCAGCTCAAGCTTTTGGCGAAATACTAGGCATCAAGGTAAGCTGGGATGTCGTGAAACAGGGGTTGCAGTTCTATCTCCCACAAGGCGATGCTACGATATCAGGCGTCCGAACCGACGGATGGGATAGCATACCGGTCATCGAACAAGACACCAATCCCGGTCCAACCATCGGCCAACCCGAGCCGGATGATGACGTGAGTAGCGCTTCTACCGCAAGCTCAACAGGAGATGCGGTGATCGGTTCGATCGAAGTCACTCGCGATCAGATCATCATCTCAGCTGACGGTAAGCTTGAGGCGCAGTTGTTCACGCTACCTGATCCGGACCGACTCGTCATCGACATCCCTTACAGTAAGATCGGGTCGATACTGAACGGACAACCATCACAGCTTAACGGGAAGATCTCCAGTACGCACCCACATATTCGCCAGATCCGATATGCGTTATTCGAGAGTGATCCTTCGACGATACGCCTTGTCGTCGACCTGCATCAGCAGGTTCAATATTCGATCGTCCAACAAGACGATCCGAATAAGCTGGTCATAGATGTCGTGAGTGAGAAGTTCCAGGTCGTACTGGATGCCGGACATGGTGGGAAGGACCCGGGCGCTATTACGTACAGCAAGTACTACGAGAAAGATTTTACGCTACCGTTCACGATGAAGGTATACAACCTGCTGCTTGAGGAGCCATTCATCACACCGGTATTGACCCGTTCAGACGATACGTTCGTCGAGCTGGATCAGCGATCCGCGATCGCCAACGACATCGAAGCTGATCTATTCCTGTCCTTCCATGGCAACACATACATACCGTCTGTACATGGGACGGAGAGCTATTATTATGATGCGACGAGCAAGTATCTCGCCGAGACGGTTCATAAACACGTGGTGAAGGCAACCGGATTTCGCGACCGTAACGTCCGTCAACAAGAGTACAAGGTTCTTAGATTAGCGGATATGCCAGCTGCTCTGATCGAGGTTGGTTATGTTTCGAACAAAGCTCAGGAAGAGCTTCTCTACGATGAAGAATTTCAGGATAAGGTTGCAGAGGCGGTCGTCGATGCGATCAAAGAATATTTACGGCTATGAGGATATGGATATGAACGTTCTAACATGACGGAGAGGGGATAGCGAAGGATGAGAAACCAGATAAAGCGGATCGTCACCTGGATGCTGGTCGTGTTCTTGGCGATCGGAGGCACGACTGCTTATGCCCAAACAGGAGAGACGAGCACAACGACTACAGCAAACGCAAGCTCAGCGGTGAAGATTACGTTCCCGGATACACGGACGCACTGGTCGCAGAAGCATGTTGCGAAGCTGGCTTCATTAGGGATCGTTAACGGAAAGAGCGATGGTACTTACGGTGTGTCCGACAATATCACACAGCAAGAAGTCATCGTCATGGCTGTCCGACTGATGGGCGCCGAGGAGCAGGCTAAGCAGCTCGATACGAATGTCGGTGTCGCCTTGCAAGGAGTAGGAGATTGGGCCAGACCGCATGTCATATACGCGATCAACAACGGAATCATCTTATTAAGTGAAGAGAGTACGAATAACGGATTCATCAACTGGGGAGGTCGTAGCGCCAAGCGGGAGTGGGTCGCGAAGGTTATGGTTCGCGCACTTGGCAAACAGCTTGACGCACAAGCTGCTGCGAACATCCCGACGAAGTTTAACGATAATGCAGATATATCTCCCGATACGCTCGGATATGTGAATGCAGCTGTCAAGCTAGGCATCATCACGGGAACGACGAGCAATGACTTCCTGCCGCTGAAGTCGATCACGCGTGCTGAGACTGCGAGCGTCTTCGCGAAGGCGGAACAATATCTATCACAGCATGAAGATGTCGTGAAAGGATATGTCTCCTCGATCACGAGCGATACGCTTCGTGTTCGCGATACGTCGGGAGAGATACACCAGGTATCGATGACGAATCAGACTGCGTACTATCGACATGACCAGAACTTCCAGGTGTTACGCACAGAAGTGCGGGTGGGTCGGGAAGTGTATGTGGTCGCACCGAACAGCTCGGCGATATACGTAGAAGTACTAAGTGATGAAGAGCCTACCGAATCGATCACAGGTGCATTAGTCGCTGTCGATACGGTGACACAGATGATCACTGTGAAGGTCGATGGGAAGGAAGTCAAGTATCTACTTGAAGAAAGTGTTGGTGTGATCGATACCGATGGTTCTGGTTCGAGCGTATCTCAGCTCGTGCCGCTGAGTGCTCTTGAGCTGAAGAAGAGTACCGTTACGAACCGTATCGTCGAGATCATCGTCAAGGATAAGCCGATCAGCAAGAACTCATCGGGCGTCATCGTCAGTGTGACGGAAGATGCGATCATGATCCGTGACTCCGTATCGGAACAGATCGAAACCTATCCATACAGCACGCAGATCCTTGCTACGCATAACGGGTCGATCCTGATGCTGACCGATCTGAAGCCATCCGACCTGATCGAATATAGGATCGTGCACGGTCATGTATCCGAGATCATCGTCACGACCAAATATGTTGAACCGATTAGAGGCACTGTCGACTACCTGATCGATACCAAAACGCTCTTAATTCGAAATGCGGAGGGTAAGCCAGATGCGTATGATCTAGCGGACAATGTGCAGGTTCAGCTTGAAGGTATGGCTGCCCCGACACTAAAGGATCTGTACCCTGGTGATGCAGTGACACTTCACTTCAACTCGAATGATCTCGTTCATACGATTAAGATCGAGAATCGGACGATCAATTACTTGCAAATGTTGAAGTTTTTTGCTTACGATCCGGATATAAATGAGATTGTTGTGACTGAAAAAACAGGATTTCAAATACTGAAACTGACAGAGGATACGATCCTCGAAGTATACGGGTTAGAATATCCGGTTAAAGATCTGACGAAGTATGTCACTGCCAATCAACGTATCGATCTCGTGCTCACGGGAGATTACGTACAACGGATCAAACGGTCAGATAGCTATATCGGGACGGTCAAGGATTATAATCCGACGACACGTAGACTCGTTATCAACAATCCATCGATCGGAGACATTAATCTTAGCTTAGGGACTAACGCGTTCGTTCAGATGATGAACAACCCGTTCGTGACCCTGAGTGATCTCAATATCGGAGATGAAGTGAAGGTCATCCTGGGCCAAGATCAACTTACGGTCTCACAGATCCAAGTGAAGACGAACTTGAAGCATACGATCGACAGTGTGAATGTCGGGGCGAGGCATCTGACGCTTCGCGATACGGACAACAGTATCCGCTATGTGAATATCACAAGCAACGTAACGATCGAGCATCCGAGCAAAGCATTCGCCACGATCAATGACCTGAAGGCTGGTCAGACGGTTACCGTTACGTATTACGGAACTTCTGTAGCTTCTGTTAATATCGTCGAAACTTCTTATGGTAGAGTAGAGAGCGTGGATCGTATCAACAACAAGCTGGTTATCCTAACATCTGATGATAAGATCAAGACTGTGGATATCGATGAACGATTCGAGCTGTACAAAGGCTCCGCTAAAGTTTCTGTCAGCACATTACTGCCAGGCGACCGGATCAGCATCTCAGCTGATAAAGACGGGTATACGTTCGCGCAGGTCGTGCTTAAGCTGATGAAGACGATGAACAAGCTAGAACCGGACAACCAGATCTCGTTCACGAATCCACTCGGTGAGGTGGAGAAGTATAAGCTTGCCGAGAAGGTTCATGTTCGCACGGGAACACGCGCGATCAATCTTACAGACTTGAGACTTAATGATACCTTATATGTATATATCGTGAATGATGAGATCGTCGAGATCGAGAAACAATAAAGAGTAGGATGTCATGCAGATGAATCACCAGCAGAAAGTACGACACATCTTGGATACGATCGGTGACATGTTCCCCGATGCGCACTGTGAGTTGAATCATCAGAACGCCTTCGAGCTGACGATCGCGGTGCTACTATCCGCTCAGTGTACGGACGAGACGGTCAATAAGGTCACGGCCGATCTGTTCCGTAAGTATAGACGACCCGAAGACTATGTGAACGTGACGCAAGAGGAGCTAGAGCAAGATATACGTAGGATCGGTCTGTTCCGTAATAAGGCGAAGAATATCCAGAAACTGTGTCATATCTTAATCGAACAGTATGAAGGAGATGTACCAAGTACGTATGAAGCGTTAGTCGAGCTGCCTGGTGTCGGCAGGAAGACAGCCAATGTCGTCATATCGAACGCATTCGGTGTTCCTGCGATCGCAGTAGATACACATGTGGAACGCGTGTCGAAGCGTCTCGGATTAGCAGCAGAAGACGATACAGTACTTGAAGTAGAAAAGAAGCTGATGCGGAAGGTTCCACGTCATGAGTGGACGATCACACACCATCGCCTGATCTTCTTCGGACGGTATCACTGCAAAGCTCAGTCACCGCAGTGTGAAGTATGTCCGTTACTCGACGTCTGTCGTTATGGAAAAAAACGCATGAAATCTCTTCGCAGTAGGTAAGCTACACATAGACACTCCACGCGTTACGCGTGAAGACGATAAAGGTGGGATTTCAGCGTGAAATGTATATCCGTCTATACGAACAGATTCGATGTCTTCTCAGACATCTACGAGACCGTGCGTCAGGCGAACCTAAGAGAAGATGAAGAGACGATCATCGAGGGGGTCGTCGTCATGGAATCGGGGACGGTTCCGGACTACTATCTTAGCAAGATGCGCGCAAGGCGTGATGTGGTCGTCATGAAGGATGACGAGGTTACGATCCTGCAACGTGGTGATGTATTCGAGATACTGCTACCAGAAGAACAGGAAGCGATCGTGCAGTAGAATATGAAGTATTAGCAGTTAGTTATGACGAAGCAAGCTGCTCCATAACCCCCGAAAGTTAGTGGGCCATGGAGCAGCTTGCGTTGCGTTTCGAGCTTCGTGCGTACAGCAACTCAAAATGAAGGGATTTGTAGGATACATGATGATAAGTGGTGAATTGTAAAGGTATTCGGCTAGATTTCATCCATTCATCAAGAAAGCGCATTAATTTCAACATTGCTGAGTTTTGTTTACGGTGTTAATATTGCCAAATAAATAATAAAAAGCTTTGTTCGATAACATTGTTGTTTATGATTATGTTAAGGAATGAGACACAATCAATCGGAGCAAAGCCGAACAATTGAACGGGAAGGGAAGAGGGGCTAACGTGTTTAAGGACTTGCGGCAGTACTACTGGAAACATCGATGGTGGCTTTATATGTCCATTATCTTCTTGATCATCGCTACAGGACTTGGGGTTGCTTATCCTTTTATGCTTGGCACGCTGATCGACGATATCGATAATGAGCGTTTCGAACGAGTGACGGAGCTTGCGTTGATCGTTCTCGTCTTCATCGTCACGAAGGCTGCGTTTCAGTATAGCCACGGCTTCAGCGGGACGAGATTCGGTAACACGATCGCGTATAATATGAGGAACACGCTCTATAAGAAGCTTCAGTACTTATCCTTCCAATACTATGACCGTGCTAAGACAGGAGATCTAATGTCTCGTCTTACCGGTGACCTGGACGGTATACGTGGCTTTATGGCGATGGGCTTCGCACAGTTCCTGAACGTATTCATCATGGTCGGCGTTGGGATGATCGCGATGTCGTTCATTAACTGGAAGCTGATGTTGATCTCGCTCATCCCGATGCCATTCCTTGTCATGAGAGCGCTACAGTTCCAGCGCCATGTTCACCCAGCGTTTCGTTCGATACGAGTGTCGATGGGTAAGCTGAATACGGCAGTACAAGAGAATATAACCGGTGTTCGGACCGTCAAATCGTTCTCCAGAGAACCGTTCGAAGTCGATAAGTTCGTCTCGGTTAACGAAGACTATCAGGATAAGAATATCCATGCTTCTGGGCTATGGGCAAGATTCTTCCCTTCTCTCGAATTCCTAGCCAATATGAGCGTCGTCATCCTATACCTGGTCGGTGGATTGTTCGTCATCAACGATGTGATCTCGATCGGTGAACTCGTTACGTTCTCTTCACTTATCTGGTACATCATCGGTCCGATGTGGGGCCTAGGCTTCCATATCAATATGTATACGCAGGCGAAGGCTTCTGTGGAACGGATTAATGAGATTACCCAGCATCCGATTCAGATTAAAGCCTCGGCTAATGCGAAGCAGTTAGATAAGAATACGTTCACAGGCGAAGTAGCGTTTCGTAATGTGACGTTCCGTTATCCGAATAGTGAACCAGCGCTCCATGATATCTCCTTCCATGCCAAGCCTGGTGCGATGATCGGGATACTTGGCGGCACGGGTGCGGGTAAATCGACACTCGTCCAGCTGCTGATGCGAGCTTATGATGTGAAGTCTGGTCAGATCTTATTCGATGGCAGAGATATTCAAGACTTTACGCCTGAGAGCATAAGAGAGCAGATCGGCTTCGTCTTCCAGGAAACCTTCCTGTTCTCATCCTCGATCCGCAACAACATCGCATATGGGAACAATGACGCGACGATGGAACAGATCGAACGAGCAGCTAGACTAGCCTGTGCGCACGACTTCATCATGGAGATGCCTGACGGCTATGATACGATCGTCGGCGAGCGTGGTCTAGGACTGTCCGGTGGTCAGAGGCAACGTCTAGCGATCGCGCGTGCACTCGTCTGCGATCCGAAGATCATCGTATTCGATGATTCGACGAGCGCGGTCGATATGAAGACGGAGCATGCGATCCAGCACGCGCTACAGAATGCGATGAGAGGACGGACCACGTTCATCATCGCCCACCGCATCTCGTCCATCAAGCATGCGGATGAGATCCTCGTTCTCGACCATGGTCGGGTCGTACAACGCGGTAAGCATGATCAGCTGATCAATATGCCTGGTCATTATCGTGACACATATGATATCCAGTTCGGCGATCTGCCAGAGGATATCCGGTATTCGAAGAATCTGAAAGGGGGTGCGGTGAATGAGTAGACAGTCTGTGGGACAACCGTCGAAGTCGGATCGCTTCGTGTATCAGGATGATAATGCGATCGAGAAGCCGTTTAACTGGAAGCAGATGAGACGGTTAGGTCAATATATCTTCCCCTATAACCGCAGCCTATTGCCAGTTATCTTAGCAACGGTGACGGGCACGGTCACGCGTGTGGCCATCCCGTTCCTGATCGGCTTCACGATCGACCATGCGATCAACGGCAAGGATATCGGGTTACTGATCACGATGACGGCGATCATGCTCGCACTATACTTCGTTCAGCTCGGTCTGAACACGTATCGGATCAAGCATATGAATATCATCGGTCAGAAGGTCATCTATGATCTGCGGGCGTCTCTGTTCAAGCACATCCAAGGATTGTCGTTCGGCTTCTTCGATAAGCGGCCTGCAGGGTCTGTACTCGTTCGGGTCACGAATGATATTAACTCACTGCAGGAGCTGTTCACGAACGGTATCGTTAACTTGATCATCGACATGCTACAGCTTGCGGGGATCGTCGTCATCCTCCTCGTGATCAACGTCAAGCTTGGCGTCGCTGTGATGATCACGGTGCCGATCATGTTCCTCGTCTCGTCTACGCTGCGTAAGCGAATTCGCCGCGCTTGGCAAGACGTACGGATGAACCAGTCTCGCATCAACTCTCACTTGAATGAGAGCATTCAAGGCATCAAGGTTACGCAAGCTTACACACAAGAAAAAGAGAACATCGTGTTCTTCGATAAGATGAATTCGCGGAACTTCCGATCCTGGAACTTCGCTTCCGCACTGAACCAAGCGTTCGGCCCGATCATCGAGATTACGTCGGCGATCGGTATCCTGATCTTGTTCTTATACGGCTCACACCTCGCGCAGAGCGATGCGATGACCGTCGGTACGCTCGTCATGTTCGCGACCTATATCGGCAACTTCTGGGAGCCGATCAACCGGCTAGGCCAGATGTACTCGCAGCTCTTGATCGCGATGGCGTCCTCTGAACGAATCTTCGAATTCATGGATGAAAGACCGGACGTTAAGGAGAAGGCTGAAGCTGCTGAGCTGCCGCCGATCAACGGCCATATCGTGTTCGACGATGTCGTCTTCTCCTACGACTCGACGCGCAACGCCTTGAACCATATCAGCTTCGAGATTAAGCCGGGGCAGTCTGTCGCACTTGTCGGCCACACGGGATCAGGTAAGACGAGTATCATCAATGCCTTGAGCCGATTCTATGATGTGTCTAGCGGACGGATCTTAATCGACGGGCATGACGTACGGGATGTGACGCTAGCCAGCTTACGCTCGCAGATCAGCATCGTGCTACAGGATACCTTCATATTCTCTGGGTCGATCCGAGATAATATCCGTTTCGGCCGTCCGGATGCTACAGATGCTGAGGTGGAGATGGCGGCAAGAGCAGTGCATGCGCATGATTTTATCGCGAAGCTCCCACAGGGCTACGACACCCAAGTAGAGGAACGAGGCAGTGTGCTGTCGATGGGACAGCGCCAGCTACTATCCTTCGCCAGAGCGCTGTTAGCCGACCCGAAGATCCTGATCCTAGACGAAGCGACAGCGAGCATCGATACGGAGACGGAAGTGAAGATCCAAGAGGCACTGAAGACGTTACTCAGTGGCCGAACATCCATCATGATCGCGCACCGTCTGTCGACGATCCGACATGCGGACAACATCATCGTGCTTGACCATGGCGTGATCATCGAGCAAGGCAACCATGATCAGCTCATGAAGGAGAACGGTACGTATAAATCATTGATTGAAGCACAGTATGAATTTTTGGATGTCGACGACTTGTGAAAATATGCTACACTAGAAACCGATGGCGTCTAACGCCGTCGGTTTCTTCATGATGAGTGCGATAAGACCAGCATGTATATCATACAAACAGGGGTTATATAGAGAGATGGAGAACGTCTACGAGATGAGAGATATATTACAAGAAAGACTGCAAGAGCTCATGACCCGTATCTCAGAACGAGGGGATGCAGAACGGGAAGAGAAGATGCATGACCTGCTGGATAAGCTAGCGCGGGGGAAGACCGACTATACGTTCTGCGGGCATTTCTCAGCCGGCAAATCAAGTCTGATCAATCGGCTGTGCGGTGCTGCGATCCTGCCTTCAAGTCCGATCCCGACGAGCGCCAATGTCGTGACGATCGAGAACGGGGAAGAGCGGGTTATCATCGAGCGGATGCAGGCCGAAGCTAGCCAGACTACAGTGGCAGAGCTAGATGAAGCTTGCCGGAACGGCATCGATATCCGCCGTATTCATATTCGCTATCCGGTTCCTATGCTGATGGATTCAGCACGGCTGTTGGATACACCGGGCGTCGATTCGACGGATGACCTGCATCGTAAGGCGACTGAGGATGCCCTACATATGGCGGATGCCGTATTCTACGTGATGGATTATAACCATGTATTGTCTGAGATGAACTTTGGATACATCCGTAGATTGAAGGAGTTCGGCAAGCCGTTATTCCTGATCGTGAATCAGATCGACAAGCATCGGGCGCAAGAGCTGACGTTTGCCAGCTTCCGTGAGAAGGTACAGGAAGCGCTGCAAGATTGGCAGCTACATCCAGAAGGCTTGTTCTTCGTATCGGTGAAGAAGCCAGACGACCCGAACAATGAATGGCCTTACCTTGAACGCATGCTAGCTAGACTCGTTAGCGCGAGTGAATCGCTGCTCATCCATGGTGTTAGACAGGCTGTTCAGCAGATCATCCGCGAGCATGAACGATGGTTGAGGGATGAGGAAGAAGCGGAGCGGAGTCAGATCGAAGCGGCAATCGAACGACAGCGAGCTGCATCTGATACGGCCGATGAGGTAGCCGAACAGCAGACATTATCAGCTGAGGAAGAGCTGCGTGGATGGCATGAAGCTTGGAGTCAGATGGGGGACTCCGCGAAGAAAGAGCTGCAACGGATACTGGATCAGGCGAACGTCATCCCAGCACCGTCGAGGGATATCGCACACCAGTATCTAGCGTCTAGAAGGTCGGGATTTCGTGTCGGCCTACTATTCAGTGAACGAAAGACGGCGGCGGAGCAAGAGCGGAGACTTCGTGCATGGTGTGATGAAGTGGTCCAGCAAGCAGATGCTCAGATCCGGTGGCATGTGGTCGATTATGTCAAGCGATTCGTCCAGGTATGGCAGCTTGAGCCTGAGATGAGTGAAGCTGCTGCTACGATCATCGATCATATCCGCTTCGATATCACAGATGGATGGCTAGCTTCCCTCGTCCAACACGGACACTATGACGATGCATATACACTACAATACGCTAGAACGGTCGCCGATCAGATCAGGCTTGAGTATCGCAGGCTGGCATGGGATGCGTTAGAACAGCTGCAACAGCTGCTACGGTCGGAATACGAACGAAGGGTGACAGCTCTCGAGGAACGACTGCATGCTATGGGTATGCGGAATGCTGCGCAGCGTGAACTGGACGATATGGAGCGGAGACTTGCGGCTTATATCGCACGGTTAGACGCGATGTTCTCCGAACTGGATCGCGTCCCATACTTGACGATCGATCAGCTCTTAGGGGAACTTGCGGATGAGCTGTATGATCATCGGCTGAGGACCGCGAAGGATGACCAGACGATCGAGAAGGGTTATGATCATCGGGTATCGAAGCAGAGTCCTGACAGTCCGCCTCCCCTTCGATCAGTGGCAGACGATCGCGTGCAGGGTGCTCAGTCGAAGCTACGAGAAGCAGCGTCACGGTTACGGAAGACGAGTGAGCTGCTACACGATATGCCGATGTTTAGCGGATTCTCACGTACGTTGATCGACAAGGCCGAGCGTCTCGAGCGCAACCAATATACGATCGCGCTCTTCGGTGCGTTCAGCGCAGGAAAATCATCGTTCGCGAATGCGCTGTTACATACTAGAGCACTTCCGGTGTCTCCTAATCCGACGACGGCCGCGATCAATTCCGTCAAGCCATTAACAAAGGAAGATCAGCACGGCCAAGCTGTCCTTCATTACAAATCGCGGGAAGCGATGGTTGCAGACGTTCGATTATCACTAGAGAAGCTGCATATCACGATGCCAGAGAGTGACTCCGACCTGCTCCAAGTGATCGAACGTGCGGATCTTCGTCAAGCAGCAGCGGGAGCGAAGGTGCATGTCGCCTTCCTGCAAGCTGTTCGTAGCGGATGGGAGCAGTTCCACACGAAGCTTGGGCGACAGGAGACCGTAGATACGGAGATGTATCGCCGAGCGGTAGCAGATGAGACCCAGGCATGCTTCTTAGAGTCTGTTGAACTGTATGTCGACAGCGCCTTCGCGAAGCAAGGGATGATCCTCGTCGACACGCCAGGGGCAGATTCGATCAATGCCCGGCATACGGATGTAGCGTTTAATTATATTAAAAATGCCGATGCCATCCTATTCGTGACGTATTATAATCATGCATTCTCTCACGCTGACCGTGAATTCCTCCTACAGCTCGGACGAGTGAAGGATATGTTCGCGCTGAACAAGATGTTCTTCATCGTCAATGCTGCGGATCTCGCATCGGATGAAGAAGAACTGGTACAAGTCGTGGATCATGTCCGCACGAACCTAGAGGTCTTCGGGATCCGCGAGCCGCGCATATATCCGGTATCGAGTATGAACGCGCTACACTCACTTGAAGCGGAAGATGAGGTCGCATATGAGATATCGGGCATGAAGACATTCGAGACAGATTTCTATGCGTTCGTCCATCGTGAGCTTGCCGATATGAGCATACACAGCGGTGAAGCGGAGCTGCTCCGTTGCCGAGCAGCACTAGCCGACTGGATCGCCACGATGAAGGAAGCACAGTCAGACCGTGCAACTCAGTCCAGGCAGATCGAGTTAGGACTTGCGACCGCAACCGAACTGCTTAGAGATGGAGTGAGTAAGAGACGGATCGACGATCTGCATAAGGAGATCCAAGAGCTTATCTATTACGCTGCTCAACGTGTATCGTTCCGCTTCGGCGAGCTATACAACTTAGCGTTTAACCCTTCATCGTTCGCAGATGCGGCGATCAGCGAGAAGGATCGACTGGCGAACGCTTACGAGGAACTGCTGCAATATATGTCCTTCGACTTAAGCCAGGAATTGCGGGCGACAACTCTGCGGATCGAGACGTTCATGGATCGTCTGTTGAGCGAAGCGTATGACGGGTGGTCCACAAGCTTGCACACCATCTTACAAGGCTTTACGCCACCGCAACGAGATATGCTAGAGTGGGAGAGGCCAGTATGCGAGGTCGGGCTCGAGCAGCAGCAAGAGGAATGGAAAGCGATCCGAAGTTCTTACCGCAATAATCGACAATTCTTCGAGCAAGATGGTAAGATGGCGTTGAAGAATACATTAGACACGTTATTACAAGATCGTATGAAACGAACGGCGCTTAGTGAGCAACAACAGTTCATCGAGCATTATCAGCAGGCCTTCGCTACGGCAGCAGAGAGGATGGCTAGCAGCTTGCAAGAGGAGGCTACCAAGTATACAGAAGCGATGCTGCAGGCGCTCCAGTCGGATGTAGAGCTGTCCCAGTACGAGCATCGACTACAGGCGATGGACGAACTGGCGAAGAATGTATAACTTGCAATCTTCGGGATATAGATTCTATACTTACAGAGTGAAGAATGAGGGAGGAACTTGCATGACAGAACAGCTGGATCTATTCGCGATACAGCCGCATGAGGCGAAGACTGGTGACAGTGGATATGGCGCTGATGATATACAGGTGCTGGAAGGCTTGGTCGCTGTACGTAAACGCCCGGGTATGTATATCGGCAGTACATCGTCATCAGGACTGCATCATCTCGTATGGGAGATCGTCGACAATGCGGTGGACGAGCATCTTGCGAAATATTGCTCACAGATCGATGTGACGATCCATGCAGATGACTCCATCACGATCATGGATAACGGGCGTGGCATCCCGACAGGCATGCATAAGACCGGGATCCCGACACCGCAAGTGGTGTTCACCGTCCTACATGCTGGTGGCAAGTTCGGCGGCAGCGGCTATAAGAAGTCTGGAGGACTGCATGGTGTCGGTGCTTCTGTGACGAACGCACTGTCAGAGTGGTTAGTAGTCGAGATCTATCGCGAAGGTCTTATCCATAAGCAGCGATTTGAATATTGGGTCGATGCGAGTGGCGTCGAGCATGTCGGGGAGCCTGTGACGGGACTTGAGGTCATCGGTAAGACGAATAAGACAGGCACGAAGGTAACCTTCAAGCCGGATCGGCGCGTATTCCCCAGCGGTGTGTCTGTACAATATGATAAGCTCGCCGAAAGATTACAAGAAATCGCTTTCTTAAACTCCGGTTTGCTGATCCATATCAAAGATGAACGTACGGGCAACAAGGAGACATTCCATTACACGGGTGGCGCTCGCGAGTTCGTTGCGTTCTTGAATGACGATAAGACGACATTACATGAACCGATTCATTTCTCTGGAGAGAAAGATGAGATCGAGGTTGAAGTGGCGATCCAGTTCAACGATGGGTATACGGAGACGATCATCTCGTTCGTTAACTCGATCCCGACACGCGGTGGGGGAACGCACGAGACGGGGTTCAAGTCGGCGTTCACCAGAGTGATGAACGACTACGCGCGTAAGGCAGGGCTGTTGAAGGAGAAGGACAAGAATCTCGATGGCGTCGATCTTCGTGAAGGGATGATGTCCGTCGTCAATATCAAGATGTCTGATGTTGAATTCGTCGGACAGACGAAAGACCAGCTGGGAAGCGCAGAGGCAAGAAGTGCGGTAGAGGGCGTCGTGTCTGAGCAGATGGCGGTCTTCCTGGAGGAAAATCCGCAGACGGCGCAGAATTTACTGAAGAAGGCGATCCAAGCATCTAGAGCGCGAGAAGCGGCACGTAAGGCTCGTGAGGACGTACGCAGCGGGAAGAAGGGGAAGAGCCAAAGCTCGAACCTGAACGGCAAGCTGACTCCGGCGCAGTCTAAGGACTTCATGCGTAATGAGCTGTTCATCGTCGAGGGTGACTCGGCTGGCGGTTCTGCGAAGCAAGGTCGCGACTCGAAATATCAGGCGATCCTACCGCTGAAGGGAAAGCCGATGAACCCGGAGAAATCGAAGCTGGGAGATATTATGAAGAACGACGAATACCAAGCGATCACCGCGGCGATCGGCGCGGGAATCGGACCGGATTTCGAGCTGGAAGATAGCAATTATAATAAGATCATCATCATGACGGATGCGGATACGGACGGCGCACACATTCAGGTGCTGCTGCTCACATTCTTCTATCGCTATATGAAGCCGTTGATCGATGCTGGAAGGATCTATATCGCACAGCCTCCTCTGTATAAGGTGTCGAAGCGAAGCGGCAAGTCTCAGTCCGTCAAGTACGCGTGGACAGATGAACAGCTGCAGCTCGTCATGAAGGAATTAGGCAAGAGCGTCGAGCTTCAACGCTACAAAGGTCTCGGTGAGATGAATCCTGAGCAGCTGTGGGAGACGACGATGAACCCGGAGACTCGTACGCTGCTACAGGTGCATATCGACGATGCGGCTAAGGCTGAACGCCGAGTATCGACGCTTATGGGTGACAAGGTCGATCCGCGTAAGCGCTGGATTATCGAGAACGTGGATTTTACTGAGTTTGAAGAATAGAAGGTGAAGATCAGTGAGCATATTGGAGAATTTCTTGCCTGCATATCTGGAAGAGATCGTCGGCGATCGATTCGGCCGTTACTCTAAATATATCATACAGGATCGGGCTATCCCGGACGTCAGGGATGGTCTGAAGCCAGTACAACGCAGAATCTTGTATGCGATGTACGATGCCGGCAATACGCCTGACAAGCCCTACCGCAAGTCTGCCAAGACAGTCGGCGATGTGATGGGGAATTACCATCCACATGGTGATTCGTCGATATACGATGGCATGGTTCGGATGGCACAGCCGTGGAAGATGGGACATGTGCTGATCGACGGCCATGGGAACTGGGGCTCGGTCGATGATGATCCAGCTGCTGCGATGCGTTATACGGAAGCACGTCTCTCCTCGATCGCATTAGAGTTGCTGCGCGATATCGAGAAACGAACGGTGCAGTTCAAGGATAACTTCGATAATACGACGAAGGAACCCGTCGTGCTGCCTGCTAGGTATCCGAACCTGCTCGTTAACGGTGTAAGTGGCATCTCATCCGGATTCGCGACGGAGATCCCGCCGCATAATCTGCGTGAGGTGATCGGCGCTTGCATCGCCTTGATGGATCGTCCTGAGCTGACGCTTGAGGAGCTGATGCAGATCGTCAAGGGCCCTGACTTCCCGACAGGTGGGATCATCATGGGGGGAGAAGGAATCCGTGAAGCATATCGAACGGGTAAAGGGCGAATCTATATCCGCTCGAAGACGGAGATCGAGACGCTACGCACGGGCAAGCAGCAGATCGTCATCACGGAGATTCCGTACCAAGTGAACAAGTCTCGGCTCGTCACGGCGATGGAGAATATTCGCCTGGAGAAAAAAGTCGAAGGCATCGCGGAAGTTCGAGATGAGAGTGGTCGAGACGGCCTTAAGATCGTTGTCGAGCTGCGTAAGGACGCTGATGCTGAAGGGATTCTGAACTATTTTTACAAAAAAACAGATCTTCAGGTCACGTATAACTTCAACATGGTAGCGATCGTGAACAAGACACCGAAGCAGCTCGGTCTGAAGGATATGCTGGAAGCTTACGTCGCGCACCAGAAGGAAGTCGTCACCTACCGCACGCAGTATGATCTGGAGAAAGCAGAAGATAAAGCTCATGTGTTAGAAGGGCTCGTCAAAGCGCTCAATATCCTCGATGATGTCATCGCGACGATCAAAGCGTCCAAGAATCGACAGGATGCACAGAACAACCTTGTGGAGCGATACGGATTCACTGAACGTCAAGCGGATGCGATCTTGACCTTACAGCTGTACCGTCTGACGAACCTAGAGATCCATGCACTGGAGAAAGATCTCGGGGAAGTAAGGAAGCTGATCGCTGCCCTGCGCAGCATCTTGGATGATCCCCGGAAGCTGCTAAAGGTGATCAAGAATGAGCTGACAGAGATTCGCGACAAGTTCGGGATCGATAGACGTTCAGAGATTCGTGGTGAAGTAGAAGAGATCAAGGTGAATCTCGAAGTGATGGTAACGCCGGAGGAAGTGAAGGTCGTACTCACGAACGAAGGGTATGTCAAACGGACGAGCCTGTTGTCCTATACGCGCTCCGGTGGCGAGACCGAATCGACGGGTATGAAGGAAGGCGACTACCTACGCCATCTATTCGACGTGAACACGGTCGATAGCTTGCTCATCTTCACGCATAAGGGACAGTACTTCCATCTGCCGGTGCATCAGATACCGGAATATAAGTGGAAGGATATGGGGACTGCGATCGTCAACGTCATCCCCATCACGAGAGAAGATAAGATCGTCAGCGTTATACCGGTCAAAGATTTTGGCGCTGCGGATAAGAGTCTCGTCTTCCTCACGAAGCACGGGCAGGTAAAGCGAACGGCTCTCAGTGAATATATGACGAACCGAACGACCGCGATCGCTGCGTGCAAGCTGACAGGTGATGATGAGGTGCTCGAGGTAAGGATGAGCACGAATGATCAGGAGCTGTTACTCGTGACGAAGAACGGTCAGAGCATCCGTTTCAATGAGCAGGATGTCAGTGCGATGGGGCGTGTCTCAGGTGGTGTTAGAGGGATCAATCTTGTCGACGGTGATGAAGTGATCGGTGGCTTGTGGTTACAGGGTGACGAAGGTGAAGTGCTGGTCTTCTCAGACCGTGGCTATGCGAAGCGGTCGCTCGTCGTCGATTATCCGAAGCAAGGTCGGGGCGGCAAAGGTGTCGTCACGTTCGAGTTCAAGGAAGGGAAGCGAGTACGCTCGAACGGTAGTGAGCTGATCGGTGCATTCCTCGTCAAACAATCGTATGACCTGACCGTCATACTGAGCAACGGTGAGATGAAGACGCTCAACACGGAGCAGGTGCCGATCGACGATCGTCGCTCGACTGGAAAGTCCGTGATCCAGATGACGAAAGACCAGCACATCAGCGATCTTCTGAAGTTATGATAGAAAATTCATGTCGTGTGAAACGCTATTGAGGATCAATGTGATATAATGGCATTGAATATGGTTTCTGTCAGGGGGTTCGTGATGGTTTCTGAACAATTTGCCAAGCTGTGGTTGACGATGCAAAGTGACTACAAGGCTTATATGGAGAAGGAACTTGCTCCAGAGCTTACAGAGGTGCAGCTTCATACATTGGAACGCATCCTCTCCATGGAGCACGCGAAGCCTTCTGATCTGATCGCGCATCTCGAGATCTCTCCGGCTGCCATCTCTACCTTAGTAGACCGTATGGAGAAGAATGGACTGCTCGTGCGGCAGCGTGATGAGCATGATCGACGAATTGTCTGGCTACAGGTAACGGAGAAAGGCAAGAGTGAGACTCAGCGTGGGATAGGGATTAGAAGGAGCTATTTTGCCACGAGGCTCGACTCGCTATCTGAGCATAATCAGAAGCTATTCGTATTCCTGATGGGGAAGATAGCCCCAGAGACGACAGAGTTAGAGTCGGAACGTAAGGCGAATTGAATAAGACGGGGACAACGAAGATTACGCATAAAAACCGTCCCTCCTAGAGTGTTGTGTGGTAACGCCATTCTACAGGAAAAGACGGTTTTTTTGTGCACGAAATTAACATTTAACAAAAGAACGGGGCGTCCAGCGGTCAGTTTTCACTGACTTTCTGGACAGCCCCATATGAGCAACCTCACTCTTCATCGGATACTGGTACGGCCATCGATTGCAGATGGGCGGTCATCTCATCGAGATATGCTGCAAGCTTCGTATATTCTTTCTCTGTTAACCATTTGTCATCCCGTTCCGTCACGACTTCATCGATCGGCAGGATGCGGTAATGACGCTTCGATTCACCGCGATATTTATGCACCCACGTCGGGATCGTCTCGACAACACCTAGCTCGATCCGTTCTTCGGGGTAGTGCATCTTGATCTGTAGCTTGAATATAACCCCGACATCCGTATAGATCGGCAGGTCATGCTCTGGGCCTTGGTTCGATATGAAGTTTCCTAACGAATAGATCACAACTCCATTACGCGGATTACCAAGCTCATCTTTCGTTTCCACGAATTCATACGGCTGTACGAGGTGAGTATGACTTCCTAGGATAATATCCGCTCCCCAGCTGATTAGCTTGCGAGCTAGCTCCTTCTGATACTCACTCGGCTGTCTGGCGTATTCGTTGCCATAATGAAGCATGATCGTGACGACATCCGCACCCTCCTCACGAGCCTTCGTAATATCTAGCTTCATCTGCTCTTCGTCGATCAGATTCACAAGATAAGGTTTGTCTTCAGGTACAGGGATGCCATTCGTTCCATATGTATAAGCAAGTAATGCCATGGAAATATTATGCTTGTCCACGATATGGATCTGTTCACGTTCCGCGAATGACGCATTCGTGCCTACTGCGACTAAGTCTCGGTCGCGTAGTTGCTCGAGGGTACGCAGAACGCCAATCTCTCGACGGTCATAGGAATGGTTATTCGCGGTTCCGAGTATATTGAAACCCGCATTCACAAGGGCATCAGCGAGTGCATCAGGGCTGTTAAACATCGGATATCCAGTATACGGATAGTCAGATCCGGCCAGTGTCGTCTCGAGGTTACCGATGACCCAGTCCCCGGTCTGTAAGATCGGCGCCACTTCCTCGAAGCTATCATCGAATGAATATGTAGAAGTCGATGCCGAATACGCAGATGTGATCTGAGGGGAATGGACCATAATATCACCGACAGCGACGAGCGTTGCTTCTATGGTATAAGGCTCCGGCTCTTGGACGGGTACATCGTTCGGGTCAGTGGTTGTCGTATCCGACGAGAGATCGTCCTCATGCGGTTGATTCGCGTCTTGTTCATGATCTACGACCAGTGAATCATCTGTAACAGAGCCCGCCTGGCAGCCTCCTGCTAAGATGATGATGGATAATAGTACGATAAGGATTAGAATAGATGGTAATGGCTTATTTATCGATTTCGTCTTCATCATAATCTCCCAATCTCGATTCAATCATGTGTCATCGAGGATAATAAGTTATTTCTTGGCACTGTAGCTTCTATGCTGTTCCGCGATGTCGCATAGTTGCTTCAGCATCCTTTGCTCGCTTAGCATCCCTCAGGCTATTAGACGCGTTCAATATCGAATAGGTTCCATGGAAGAGCGTCCGGTGGATGCGATGTGAAGCGCAGCTGTTCTTTCTGCACGGGATGCGTGAACGCGAGCTGATGTGACCAGAGGGCGATCTGCTGACCGGCTTTATTCACCTCGCGACCGTATCGTTGATCCCCGTATATCGGACATCCAAGGTGAGATAATTGCACACGGATCTGATGCGGGCGTCCTGTCTCTAAGGTGACACCGAGTAGGCTATAGCGATCGATCACATGGAGAAGCTCATAATGTAGAACCGCGATCTTTCCCTGAGGGTCTTGCCTGGTCGTTACAGATACCATATTCGTACGGGAGTCCTTCACGAGCACATCTTCAAGACGGTCTGTATCGTGTGGCGGACGACCATGGACGACCGCAAGGTACCGCTTATGTATGTGTCGTGTACGAACATCGTCGGATAATCGGGCTGCTGCTTTGGATGTTCGGGCGAACATCATCACACCACCAACAGGTCGATCTAAGCGATGGACGAGTCCGAGATATACATTACCCGGCTTCTGATATCGTTCCTTGATATCTTGTTTCAGGACGGTGAGGATATCTGGGTCCCCGCTCGCATCTTCTTGACTCGGCATATTCGGTGGCTTGACGGCCACCAGGATATGGTTATCCTCATATAGGATCGGGATCAAGCCTTCTCCTCCCAGCGTCCCAGGATACCTGCTGGTAATACAATGCCCGATGCGGATACCGGTAAGCCGATCTCGCCTGTGGTGATCGTTCCGCCTAGTTTCTTCTGCAGGGTCAACGTCATCACGTTATGCAACACAGAAGGGGAGATCATCGTCGTATAAGAGTTGACCAGCACGAACAACGGATTGGGCGATAAGATCGTCATGCATTGTTCGATGAAGGGGTATAGATCATCCTCCAGCTTCCAGGTCTCGCCTTTCGGACCTCTTCCGTAAGATGGAGGGTCCATGATGATCGCATCATATAGACGACCCCGCCGTTGCTCACGCTGCACGAACTTCAGCACATCATCCGTCATGAATCGGACGGTACGATCCGTTAATCCTGACTGCTGGACGTTGTCTTTGGCCCACTGCACCATTCCTTTAGCAGCATCAACATGGACAACTTCCTCGGCTCCGCCTGCAGCGGCGGCGAGTGTCGCTCCACCCGTGTAGGCGAATAAGTTCAACACGCGGATCGGACGTCCTGCTGTACGGATCTTATCCATGATCCAGCGCCAGTTCACAGCTTGTTCAGGGAATAGTCCGGTATGCTTAAACCCAGTAGGGCGAACGAGGAAAGATAATGGATCATAGCGGATCGTCCATTGGTCGGGCAATGTCTTCGAATATTCCCAATGGCCGCCTCCCGTTGAGCTACGAAGATAGCGTGCGGATGCCTGTTTCCATAATCCATGGTTGTCTTGTATGGGCCAGATCGCGAGTGGATCAGGTCGCCTCAGGATGATATCACCCCAACGCTCCAGCTTCTCCCCTCCGCCAGTATCGATGACCTCATATTCCTTCCAATCATTTGCTATAAACACATCTGTACCTTCTTTCCTGCTTCACTAAGATTCTTCACCATAATTCCATTACATTCTACATAATTCCCGCATGATTATCCACTATAAGAAGCATTCATCAGGATTCGTGAAGATGAAGTTTCATGAGGTTAGGAAAAGAGCGCAAGGGTGAAAGACCCCTGCACTCTTAGTATGCGCTCTGTGTGTAATCGTTATTTGATGTCTCCGCGGTCACGATTGCGGCCCATCATACCTGCTAGACCGATCAGACCTAACAGACCGAGCCAGCCCCAGTCAGTGTCGTTGTTGTTCGCAGCATTCGTTCGATATACGTTTCCATTGTCGACCGAACGTGTCGTCATGTTGTTGTTCCAGTTGTTGTTGTTCGTGTTGAAACGGCGGTTATTGTTCGTGTTCATCGTCTGGAATCCATCGTTAGCCATATTACCGTTGATCCTCAGGTTGTTGTCGTCATTCATATTGTTGTACCGGTTTACGTATTGATTACCGCGCATGGCATTCCCACTGTTATCATCGCGGCTTCCAGCGGCGAACACTGCACTCGGCATCGCCAGTAGCATCAATGTCGCGACGAATGATAAGAGCATTTTTTTCATAATCAACTTCCTTTCATCAGGATTTTGTGGTCTTCCGTGCATTATGATATCCATGTCCTACTCGCTTATCCGTTACAATATTTGTTGATTGCTCACAAGGATTGAATCATTAGGGGCGGAGAGTACGGAGATATCAGCACTGAACAACCTACGCTTCATACAGGGCATTCGCCCGATTATAGGTTATGTAGGCACTTCACATACGCCCATGCATATGGTATATGGTAGTGAATTCCTTGCGAGGGTGGATGATGATGAACGCATGTATATACCAAGCAGATCCGGAGACGATCCAGACGTTACACAATATAAGGGAGAGAGTACATCATTGCTGCACTGACTGCATGAACCGCCGTGTACGAGTTCAGACAGTAGATGGTCAGGTATATGACGGAACGATCACAGGGATGGATCACCGCCATCTTTATCTGAGCGTACCGCAGTCTGGGGGCTATCGTGCCTTCTATCCAGGGTTTTATAACCCAGCAGCTAGTGTGATCTTACCGCTCGTGTTGTACGAACTACTGGTCATTACCTTGCTTAGTTGATATGGCTGAATCAAATATATGAACTCAACATCCGGGGGGCTTTACATACCCCGGATTTTTGCTATAGTAGAGAGTCGGAAGTAGTGTTAATCGTTAGTCCTGAAAAAAAGGACTGCAAGAATAACCTTGATCGGTTATAATATACTTGATATACTTCAACACGAGTCTGTTGTAGATCATAATGTAGAACAATGGATGTGAATAATTCGTGGCTGACAAACCGATATTTATAGTGCTTACAGACACGGGAACGTGGTTTACACGGATGATTCGTATGTACACGAAAGCACCTTTGAATCATACTTCCATCGCTTTTGATTCCGAGTTGAAAGAAGTGTACAGCTTCGGCCGTAAGCGACCAGGTAACCCGTTCGTAGGCGGCTTCGTGAAGGAGGACTTCGGCGGCGAGTTGTTTCGGGATGCCGCATGTGCGGTCTATAGATGCATGATTAATGAGAGACAGTATAATCAGATAAGAAACAACATTAGAAGATTCGAACGAGAATCCCACCTGTACAAATACAATCTTTTAGGGTTGTTGGGGATTGTTTTTAACGTGCAGATTAATAGGAATCACGCTTTTTTCTGCTCGCAATTTGTCGCCTTCCTATTAGAACAGGCTGGGATGCGGATCGTTCCGAAGTCACCATCGATGACGACACCATCTGATTTTGAACATGCTGAGTCACTAGAACTAGTATATTCGGGGAAGCTGAGGGACTTTGTCTGTAGTAATAGGCTGGAATGTCCGATGGAAGTCCATACGCTGATGGTAGGGAATATGAGTACGATGTAAGTTGATGAGTACGATGTATGTTGATGAGTACGATGTAAGTTGAAATCTTGATAGATCATGTTGACATGACGAGCTGAATTCTTGTTTAAGGAGATGGGAGATGTTACAAAGCATCGCGAATTTTCTCGAAGATTATGGAGCGTTGGGGCTCTTTATCCATTCATTCATAGATGCGATAATCTTCCCAATCCCGGCTTTATTTACCCAGGTATCACTTAGCTTAATGAATTCAAGCAACGCATTGTGGCTGGCGACGGTCGGTTACATCGCTTGCTTACTTGGTACACCGATCGGGTATCTGATCGGCAAGCTGCTCGGTAAGGCTGTGTTATACCGAATCCTAAAGCAGCAATGGATCGACTCGGCGACACGGTTGTTCCAGAAGAACGGTGAGGCGGCGATCCTAATCGGCGCGTTCACGCCTATCCCTTTCAAAGTGTTCACGATCTTATCTGGCTTTCTTAACTTTCCGTTGTGGAAGTTGCTCGCTTATGCTGCGCTAGGCAGAGCTGTGAAGTTTTATGTTGTCGGTGGTCTGTTCTATTGGTTCGGGCGCGCGGCGGAAGGTATGGTGAAGGACGTTTCGCTGTATCTGACTGTCACCGTCGTGCCGATCCTCTTGATCGGTATCTTCCTAAAGCGCCGGTATTCGAAGAAGAAGCGTGAACAGGAAGTAGCAGAGCAGGTCCAAGCAGCTGCACAAGAAGTCGCAGAATAGACGAGATCGTAATATCATGAAAGCATAGAACAAAGGAATCATCGGAAGAAGATGATGCCCTTTGTTTTATTTTATTTGCGGGCGTTATCCCCATCAGTCAGGAAGATACTCCTCAGTTGAATGTTAGGTACTGGCCCCTTTGCGGCATTATCCCGCTTAGTCAGGATGGTACTCTTCAGTTGAATGTTAGGTACTGGCCCCTTTTCGGCATTATCCCCATCAGTCAGGATGATACTCCTCAGTTGAATGTTAGGTACTGGCCCCTTTGTAGCATTATCCCCATCAGTCAGGATGATACTTCCCTCAGTTGAATGTTAGTACCTGCCCCTTTGCAGCATTATTCCCCTTAGTCAGGATGGTACTCTTCAGTTGAATGTTAGGTACTGGCCCCTTTCGGCATTATCCCCCTTAGTCAGGATGATACTCCTCAGTTGAATGTTAGGTACTGGCCCCTTTTGTAGCATTATCCCCATCAGTCAGGATGAATGCTTCTCAGTTGAATGTTAGGTACTGGCCCCTTTGTAGCATTATCCCCATCAGTCAGGGAGAGGGCCGACGGGGTGCGCACTTCGAAAAATAACTCTGAGTTCCGTCTTCATATATCAGCGATAAACGACAGATTAAAGAGATCCAATATGAGAGTTACGGTACATTGGTCGATTAGATCGAACATAGGTTAATGGGCGGACGTTCTCTTAGATCAAAACTGCTGAGCGAATGGGATAATGCCGCAAGGGAGGATGAGAGGTGTAGTCGTGACTGCTGAGCGAATGGGATAATGCCGCAAGGGAGGATGAGAGGTGTAGTCGTGACTGAGCGAATGGGATAATGCCGCAAGGGAGGGCAAGATCCGTAGTCGTGACTGAGCGAATGGGATAATGCCGCAAGGGGAGTCAGGAGCATGCGCTGAGTAGGCAGATGAAACAAGAAATCGACTAACGGAACTGAGCGATTTGCGCCCCAAATCGACACATTTTATGATTCCAGTCCCGTTAGCACCATTCCGACATCTTAAAATCCGCCCAGCTGGAACCGAGCCTCCTCGGACATCATATGAGGTGACCATCGAGGCTCCCATACCATGTCGATCTCGATCTCCTTATCACTATGTTGGCCGAGTGTCCATCTGACGGCACTGGTGATCGTATCATGCATCGGACAGCCAGGGGTCGTCAAGGTCATCTGGATATAGATCTGATCTGGCTCATCTCGAATCTCATAGACGAGTCCTAGATCGACGATGTTTACGCCTAGCTCTGGGTCATACACTTCCTTCAGTTGCTCGCGATACTGATCGATGATGTTCTCCATTCTAATGTGTCCTCCTTTAATCCATGTATCCGTGTTAACTAATAAGTTAATCTATCAAGTGAGTCTAACGAAGAAATACGAATCCGATCAAGACCATATATAGTACAGAGCCTACTGCTAAGGCCGATCCCGCAAGCGCGATGAAGGTTGCCGATGAGGACGGAATAGCGATCAGAACTAACAGACTCATCACAGCAAGTATACTTAGTCCAAGCTGTACATAGCGGTCACTGAGCAGATTCGCCATGAGTGGCGTTCCCGGCTTTCCAGCGAGGCTGCCGTATCGATATGTCCACCATAAGAATGGAACAATCTTCGATGCGTAGCTTAAGATCGTGAATGAGACCCAGCAGCCAAGATACATCCACCCAGCCGTGACGATCGCTTCTGTATCGTGCAGCAGACTAGGAACTAGCGCAGTCATGACGATCGTAGCGACAGCTGCTACAGCTAGCGCCTGACTCGAGATAACAGACCATCTGATACCGTTGCCGGGGTTTTTCTTATGACGGTGCTTCTTGATCTGCATCAGATGCACATTGTAGACGATGACAGCAGCAGCAAGTAACGCTAATGCGAACCAAAGCATCCCGGAACCCGCACCGGAGAGGAACGCTACCGCACCGACCAGCACTGCTGCATTCCATAGGATGAGTACGACCATCTGCAGCTTGACGGGATAGTCATGGGCGAGGTAGAACATGGGCAGCATC
>Ga0180215_1000646_pt1 | contig 42041 bp, 35 predicted proteins | sample eDN3rd37CBELigBY_FD_128871 | JGI IMG/M metagenome (GOLD analysis project Ga0180215, IMG submission 128871) | Enriched backyard soil microbial communities from Emeryville, California, USA - eDNA 3rd pass 37_C BE-Lig BY (version 2) (version 2) | ecosystem: Environmental > Terrestrial > Soil >...
ACCGCGCCGCCTTCGTTCGAACCAGAGCCTTCAAGGATAACCTCCCCGCCCGGCCCTGTCAACCCCCTCTCCGCTCCGGCTCAACGCCCGTTTCGTGAAGGGCCACAATGATACACCCCTCCCCCACCACCGTCAACCCCCTCTTTTCTCTGCCCCATTTTCCCCCTCCCCGCGTGCGTGACCCTCTCCGCCGACCCGCGAGACAGGGAAACGACGCACCCCACGCTACACGAAGGAAAAGACGAAGCCCCCGCGGCACGGAGCCGCGGGGGCTTTCGAGGGGTGAGCGACCGGGATCGAACCGGCGACCTCCAGGGCCACAACCTGGCGCTCTAACCGACTGAGCTACGCCCACCGCAGAGCGGAGAGAATCTCCGCAATGTCCATCGTTTTGTCAACACCGGAAACCGATCCCACCGGTATCCGAGCCATCGAGCGCGCCAGATAGGACTCGAACCTATGACCTACGGCTTAGAAGGCCGTTGCTCTATCCAGCTGAGCTACTGGCGCCCATCACCGGCAGGTCGGGGCGCCCGGATTCGAACCGGGGACCTCCTGCTCCCAAAGCAGGCGCGCTAACCGGACTGCGCCACGCCCCGAATCAAGACGAGAAAGCTACGCGTTGTTCCTGGAATCGTCAAGGCCACGAACCAGCCATTCCAGGGCCGCACGCACCGCCGTGCCCCGGTGGCTGAGCAGGTCCTTCCGTTCGGGAGCCAGCTGCCCGAACGTCTCCCCTTCGCCGGGGAGAAGGAAGAGCGGATCGTACCCGAAGCCACCCTCGCCCCGGAGCTCCCGCAGGATCACGCCCTCGCACTCTCCCCTGGACACGTGTTCGGCGCCGTCGGGAAGCACCAGCGCCGCCGCACAGACGTACCGCGCGGTCCGCTCCGGGTCGGACACCCCCTCCATACGCTCGAGGAGCAGTGCGTTGTTCGCTTCGTCCAGGCGCGCCCCCCGGAGATCGGAGCGGCCCGAGAAGCGCTTCGAGCGGACTCCCGGCGCGCCCCCCAGCGCGTCCACGCAGAGCCCGGAGTCGTCCGCAAGCACCGGAAGCTCACTGCGGGAGGCGAAGTACCGGGCCTTGGCGAGGGCGTTCTCCTGGAAGGTCTCGAATATTTCGATGCCCTCCTCGTCGGAGGTCTCGGGGATCCCTTCGTCCCGGAGGTCTACGACTTCGAGCCCGGGAAAGCAGGAGAGGATCTGCCGGATCTCCCGCAGCTTGTGGTCGCTGCGGGTCGCGACCAGGAGCCTCGTCACCGGGACACCGCTTCGCGCTGCAGTCGGCACAGGTCGCGGATCCCGGCCGTCGTGAGTTCCATGAGCGCGCCGAGCTGGGCGGGCGTGAACGGCGCGCGCTCGCCGGTCCCCTGCATCTCGATGAGCCCGCCGGATTCCAGGGCGACCACGTTGAAGTCCACCTCCGCGCGGGAGTCCTCGGAGTAGTCGAGGTCGAGCAGCACCTCGCCGTCCACCACGCCCGCACTCAGCGCCGCCACGAACTCGCGGAACGCGGTCGGGGCTCCCGTGCGCCCGGCGATCCAGAGGCACGCGTCGTGGAGCGCGACGGCGCCTCCCGTGATGGAGGCGGTTCGGGTTCCGCCGTCCGCCTGGAGGACGTCGCAGTCCACGGTGACCGTCCATTCCCCCATCGCTGCCATGTCCACGCAGGCGCGGAGGCTCCGCCCGATGAGACGCTGGATCTCCTGGGTCCGTCCTCCCACCTGGCCCCGCTCGCGGCGCCCGCGGGTGTGGGTTGCGCGGGGGAGCATGGAGTATTCGCCGGTGACCCACCCCGCTGCCTTTCCCTTCCTCCAGGACGGCACGCCCGCCTCGACCGACGCGGTGCAGAGGACCCGGGTCTCCCCGAAGGCGACCAGGCACGACCCTTCCGCGTAGCGGGCCACGCCGCGCTCCAGCGTCACCGGCCGCATGTGGGCGGCCGCGCGACCGTGCTCCCTTCCCGACGACTCAGCCATGCGAAGACTCCCTTCCACGCTGCAGGATGGATGTGGTGGACCTTCCGGGAACGAGGGGGGCGATCACGACTTCTCCCCCTGCCTCCGTCACCTCTTCGGCCCCGACGATGTCTTCCAGGCGGTAGTCTCCGCCCTTTACCAGGACGTCGGGGAGGAGCGCGGCGATCAGCTCCCGGGGAGTGTCCTCCTCGAACAGGGTGACCGCGTCCACCGCGTCGAGAGAGGCCAGGACGTAGGCCCGGTCTTCCTGGGGGTTTACCGGGCGGGTCGGTCCCTTCAGGCGGCGCACGGACTCGTCGGAGTTGAGGCCGACCACCAGGAGGTCGCCGAGGCTCCGGGCGCGGTGGAGGTACTCGACGTGCCCCCGGTGGAGGATGTCGAAGCAGCCGTTCGTGAAGACCACGCGCTGCGCCCGGGGCCGCCCGTAGCGGGCCAGCAGCTCGTCGCGGGTCAGCACCTTCGCCGCGGGATCGCGGATCTCACCGGAAGGGCCGTTCATGGCGCGGCCGCCTCCTTCACCTCGCCGTGCGTTGCGCCCCGCACGCGGGCGAGGATCTCCCCCGCGCCCCGCTCCAGGAGGCCCGCGGCGAGCCCTCGTCCGGTCTCCGCGGGGTCGTCGCGGCTCGCCGAAGCCTCGCCTCGCAGGACCGTGGTCCCGTCGAGGTCTGCGACCAGGCCATGCAGGGTGAGAGAGTCGCCGGTCACAGTACCCAGCGCGCCGATGGGGACCTGGCACCCACCTTCCAGCGCCCGCAGGAAGGCCCTCTCTGCGGCGGTGGCGGCGGCGGTGGCGGCGTCGTGGAGCACGCTCACCCGCTCGCGCGCCGCATCGTCGTCCGCGCGGGCGACGATGCCGAGCGCTCCCTGCCCTACCGCCGGGAGCCACGTCGCGGCATCCAGGTAGGCGGAGATCCGGTCCTCCCACCCCAGGCGGAGGACTCCCGCGGCTGCGAGCAGGATGGCGTCGTAGCCGCCTGCGTCCAGCTTGGCGAGACGGGTGTTGAGGTTCCCGCGCAGGTCTGTGACGTCCAGGTCGGGCCGGAGGGCCCGGAGCTGGGCGCGACGCCGCAGGGAACTCGTCCCCACGCGGGCTCCCGCGGGGAGGTCTTCCAGCCCGCCCGGCTCGCCGCCGCGCCGGATGAGCACGTCGCGTGGGTCCTCCCGGACGGTGACCGCGACGAGCGCGAGCCCCTCGGGAAGCCGTGTCGGAATGTCCTTGAGGGAGTGTACCGCGAGGTCGGCGTCGCCGCGGAGCAGGGCCTCGTCGATCTCCTTGGTGAAGAGACCCTTGTCGCCGATCTTGGCGAGCGGGACGTCGAGAATCCGGTCGCCGGTGGTCCGGACGACCTGGATCTCCACGGACGTGCCTGGGGCCGCCTCGCGGAGAGCGCGCTCGACGGCGCGTGCCTGCCAGAGGGCGAGTTCGCTTCCCCGGGAGGCGATGCGGACGGGTGACGAGGCGCGGCTCACCACTGCGACTGCGCGCCTTCGATGATCTTCTGGACCATCTCGTCGATCGCCCGCGCCCGCCCGGCCTGTGCCTGCTCGACATCCGGGCGGTAGTTGCCCAGCGCCGAGATCCCGCTCCCCTTCCAGAGTACGCGGTCGCCCCGCACGTCGTAGATCTCGGCCTCGAAGGTGATGTTCACCTGCCGGCCCAGCACGTCCACCCGCTCGCCCGGACCCGGATTGGGACGGAAGTTGGGCGTGGTCTCGTCGAACCGCGTGATCCGGCCGCGCAGCACCGCGTGGGCGCTGCGCTGGTCGGCGAGGCGGACGCCCAGCTTGCGGGGGATCTGGTCCTGGAGCTGGAGCTGGACGTCCGTGCTCAGCACCGGCTCCGGGGTGTCGTTCTCGAACGGCACCACCGCGAGGGTGCGGATGGTGGGCGGAAGCCCTCCTCCCGTGAAGGAGTAGACGCAGCCGGACAGGAGCAGGGCGGCCGCGGCGAGCAGGCTAGCGAGCCGCGCCGGGGAGCCAGGTCTCTTCGGGGAAGCGTGAAGCATCTTCGTTGGACTCGATGTTGAGGACGAGGGTGCGGTACGCACCCCAGTCGCGATACTCCGCGCGCTGCAGGGCGCCGGCGGCGGAGTAGGTCAGCGCGAGCGACTCCAGCGCGCCGGATCCGCCCACGCGCCGGACCGTGCGGAGGAGGTCTCCCCGGACCCCGAACTCCACCGTCTCGCCGGCGCCGGTCCGGTAGCTGAGAGAGGCCGTGCTGTCGGAGACGGTGGCCCCGACGAGCGTCGCGCCCGCTGGAGGGCGCACCACCCCCATCGCTCCCCATAGCAGCGAGGCGGAAGGGAGCGCGAACCGGGATGCCACGGCGGGTGGGATGCGGAACTGCTCGCCCACCAGCGCGGCGGCGAGGTACGTCTCTCCGCGAGGGCCAAAGAGGTCGAGCCTCAGGCGCTCCGGCGCTTCCGCCCGGACGACGCCCCGGCCCCGTACGCGGGAGCCTGCTTCGTCCAGCTCCCAGGTGAAGCCGATCTGCCGCGGCGAGCCGGGCGTGGTGGCACGGACCAGCCGCGCCTCGACGGCGGCCGGGTCGGCGGCGGGGGGGCCCGCGGGGATCGCGGGCGGCGCGGCGGAGGCGCACCCCGTCCCCGCGGCGAGCGCGGCGAGGAAGAGGGTACGTCGAGCCGCGGTGAAGGGCTGCCGGAGCTGGAACATGCAGTGATCCTTTCGGTCGCCCGCTCAGCGCAGGCGCGTGATCCTGGAGATCCGCTCCCCCACCTGCACCAGGCTCACCACGTCCATCCCGTCCTCCACCTCGCCGAAGACGGTGTAGGTGCCGTCGAGATGTGGATGGGGCGAGTGGGTGACGAACCACTGGCTGCCGCCGGTGTCCGGACCCGAGAGGGCCATCCCCAGGGTCCCGGTGCCGTAGAGGTGACGGTTGATCTCGTCGCGGATCGCATACCCCGGACCACCGGAAGTGTCCCCGCGGGGGTCCCCGCCCTGGATCACGAAGTTTGAAACGACGCGCGGCCACTCCTGCCCGTCGAAGAACCCCTGCCCGGCCAGGGCCACGAAGTTCATGGTGGTGAGCGGAGCGTCGGCGGCGTGGAGCCGGAGGTCGATCGGACCGGACGCCGTCACGATGCGGACCCTGGGCGACCAGCCGTCCAGCGCGGGCGCGACCCACTCCCTGACGATGGAGCCGTACACCTCGGCGCTCAGCCCGGTCTCCACGGGAAGTGCGGGGCCCCACAGCTGGCGGGCCGTGTCCGCGAACACCGTCTCCGCACGCTGCCGCACCAGGTAGTCGTCGGAGCGCGGGTAGCGGGAGAAGAACGGGGCGGCGACCGGGGCACCCTTCGCGCGGATGGCCGCGAGCGCGTCGAGTGCGGCGAGCGCGGCGTCGTTGATGGAGTCGCGCGCGGCGAGCCCGTACGCGTTCAGCACGACGGGGAGCGTGGCGGGATCGGCCAGTCGCCCGAGCCCGCCGAGCGCGGTCGTCCGGAGCGCGGGATCCGCCGCCGTGAGCGCTTCCACCAGGAAGGGACGCAGCGAGTCGACCGGCGCATCCGGCGCGCTGACCGCCGCGTCCAGCGCTGCGGAGGCCACGCGGGCATCGGGGTCGCGAACGAGAGCCATCAGCTCCGGGCGCAGCACGGGGCCGACCCGGGCGTAGGCGCGGGCAGCGGCAGCGCGGGCGCGCCAGTCGCGCTCCACGCCGAGGCTCGCGGCCGTGACGCCCACGGTTTCCGGCGAGACTTCGGCCAGCGCCGCCAGCGCCGCGGAGCGGAGCCCGATGATGCGGGTGGTGTCGAGCGCGACCGCCCGCAGCAGGGGCGCCGCTTCGGCCGCTGCCGCCCCCAGGCGCCCCAGCGACTCCGCGGCGGTGACGGCGAGGTGGGCGTCGCTCCCGCCGAGGCGGACCTCCAGCGCAGACACGGAGGCGGGCGAGGCGTGCGTTCCGAGCGAGCGGGCGGCGTTCACGCTCACCGCCGAGCTGGTGTCGGCGAGGGCAGCGAGCAGGATCCGGAGCGCGGCGTCCGCGCCCACGGTGGAGGAGTCGGCGAGCGGCGCGGTGAGCCCCCGCATCACGAAGGAGCGCACGCGCCAGTCGGGATCGCCGGCCAGCGCCGCCAGCGCCGCGGTCGCCGCCGGATCGGGCCGCCGGGTGAGCGCGTACGCGGCCCGCCAGCGCACCTCCGGGTCGCCGGATTCAGCCCAGCGGAAGATCGCCCCGTTGTCGGACGGGCGCGGGAAGCGCCAGGCGGCCAGGAGCGCGTTGTGGACCGCCGGCCGGGAGGCGGAGTCCGCGGGTGACGTGTCCCGGAGAAGCGCCTCCACCGCGGCGCGTCCGCGCACGGTGCCGAGACGGCCGAGCGCCGAGGCGGCCTCGCCGGCGACGGTCGGGGCGACGGCGGCGCGCTCCGGGGTGACGAGCGGGACGAGCGCGGGCACGGCCGTGGTGTCCCCTAGCATCCCCAGCGCGAACGCGCCGGTGGCCGCCACCGCCGTGTCGGGATCGGCGAGGAGGCGGACCACGACCGGGAGGCCGCGCGGGTCGCGGATCCGGCCGGCGGCGAGGGCGGCACGCCGCCGCAGCTCCGGGTTCGAGGAGGCGGCGATGGATTCCAGGGCCGCGCTGTCCAGCATGCGGGTGTCTTCCATCCGGAGGAGCGTCGCCGCCGCCGTGAGGTCCGCTTCGTCGACGAGCTGCCGGGGCGCGGGAGCATCCGCCGACCGCGGAGCGGCGGCGGCGCACCCGGAGAGCGCCGCCGCCACGAGGACCACCGGGATGCCGTTGACGAGTCTCAAGTCGCCGCTCCTTCCGTGGTGAGTGCGCCGCGCAGCGCGGCGAGGAGGTCCGGGGGGAGCTTCCGTGTTCCCCCCGCGCGATCCAGCGCGATCAGGGTGGTGCGCGCGGAGACGAGGCGCTCGGGGCGCGATTCTTCCGAACCCGGGCGCGAGATGAGGTAGCCGAACGAGACGGTACGCGACCGGACCTCTTCCACCCAGGTCTCCACCTGGACCCGGTCGTCGTAGCGTGCGGGCGCGTGGTACCGCAGCGAGGCGTCCGCCACGGCGAGGAATACCCCTTCCTTCTCCAGTTCCGCGTACGGCTTGCCGAGCCGGCGGATCAGCTCCGTACGGCCGATGTCGCACCACGCGAGGTAGTTGGCGTGGTAGACGACGCCCATCTGGTCGGTTTCGGGGTAGCGGACCCGCAGCTCGACGGTGGTCCGGAAGGAGAAGTCGTTCACCGGGAGGGGTGGCTGGAGGACGGCGTCCGCGAGGTGCCTGCCCCGCGGGTACGAATGCGCCGGGATTGTATCCCGGGTTCGCCCGGCGTGTCAAACGGGGGCGGGTTGTCGCCTGCTGAAGCGGCTGGTAGCTTCCGGCCCATGACCGAACTCCCGTACCTCATCGTTTCCGACACGCACCTCGGCGCCGTTCCGCGCGAGACCGAGGCGGCGTTCCGCGACTTCCTCGCCCACGTCCCGGGGAACGCCTCGGGACTCCTCGTCAACGGGGACCTCTTCGACTTCTGGTTCGAGTACGGGACGGTGATCCTGCGGGAGCACTACCGAACGCTCGCGGCCCTCGCGGACCTGGTGGAGACCGGGATCCCGGTGTCGTTCGTGGGAGGGAATCACGACGCCTGGGCGGGGAGCTTCCTCCGCGACGAGGTGGGGATCACGCTCCTGGACGGTCCGGTGGAGATGCGTCTGGCGGGGCGGCGGACGCTGGTCGCCCACGGCGACGGGCTCGGGAAGGGCGACTACAAGTACCGGGCGCTGAAGAGCTTCATCCGCAACCCGCTGGTGGTGGGCGCCTTCCGGGTCCTCCACCCGGACCTGGGGACGCGGATCGCGCGGATCGCATCCACCACCGAGCACAAGGCGGACACGGGCGACGCTCACAGCCAGGGCCGCGCATCCTTCATCCAGGCATGGGCGGAGGAGCACCTGCGCGCCGACCCCGGGTTGGAGCTGGTGGTCGCCGGTCACTCGCACGTCCCGGCCGTGGTGGAGGTGGAGCCGGGGCGGTTCTACGCGAACGCGGGGGACTGGATCCGGCACTTCACCTACCTCGAGATCCCGGCCGATGGAGGGCCGCCGGAGCTGCGCCGCTGGCCGGTGCCGGGCTCCACGCGGTAGACGGCCCCCCGCCGCGTTACACGGAAACGCCCTCGACCCCCGTGGGCTCGGGCCAGAGCCGGGCGACCACCTCGCCCACTTCCGCTGGGACGCCCGTGGTGAGGATCCTCACCCGCCCCGTCCGGCTCTCCGCCAGCATCTCCCTCTCCTCCAGCACCCGCCGTGTCTGCCTCGCGATGGCCGGGGCGCTGTCCACCAGCCGAACCTCCGGCCCCAGAATCTCCGCGATGACGTCCCAGAGGAAGGGATAGTGGGTGCACCCCAGCACCACCGTGTCCACCGATGCCTCGCGGAAAGGGGCCAGCGCCGTCTCCAGGACGGCGCGCACCGCCGGCCCGTCGAACTCTCCGTCCTCCACCCTCTCCACCAGCCCGGTCCCGGGCTGAACGAGGACGTCCACCCCGGCGGCGTGCTCGCGGAGGAGGCGCGCGAACCGCTCCGACGCCAGGGTTCCCGCCGTGGCGAGAACGCCGATCCTGCCGGTCGGAGATTCGCGGACGGCGGGCTTCACCGCGGGCTCCATCCCCACGACCGGGATCTCCAGGACCTCCCGCAACGCCTCCAGCGCCGCCCCCGAGGCGGTGTTGCAGGCGACGACCAGGACCTTGGCGCCACGGTCCTGGAGCCAGCGGCCGATTTCCAGGGAACGGGTCCGGACCTCGTCTCGCGGGCGGGGTCCGTACGGGCACCGGTCGCTGTCGGCGAGGTAGAGGAGATCCTCGGCGGGCAGGTACGCGCGGATCTCGCGGAGCACCCAGAGCCCGCCGAGGCCCGAATCGAAGACGGCGACCGGGGCGCCCCGGGTCACGGCCGTCGCCCCAGGGGAACGGTGAGCTGCAGGTTCGCCCCGCCGCGGGGGTTGGGAGCCACCCCGATGTGCTCCTCGAAGTCGCGGAGGTACGCGGCCACGTAGGCGTCCGCGGCGTTGAAGAAGAGGAGGAAGCCGGCCAGGGTGATCCAGTCCTCCACCTGAGACTCGCGCGAGTTCACGAGCGAGGTGTTCAGGTCGGGATCCAGGAGCCCCGCCTGGTGGAGGAAGTCCTGGTTCCGCCGCGCGAACGAGAGCTTCTTCCGGGACTTGTACACCATCCACAGGCTCCCCGCTTCGAGCGCGAAGTAGACCGCTCCGCGCCCCGGAGACCCCACCGCGGACTGCCCCCATCCGGGGATGACGAGGGAGCGGAGGAAGGCGCCGCCCGGGGAAACACCTTCCGAGGTGTCCGGCCGCACGGCAGCTGCCGCCCGGGGCGCCGCCGTGTCCGCGCGCGTCGGCGCGGGAACGGTGTCGGGCGCGGCGGCCGCGGGGACCGTGTCCCGCGCGGGCTGCGCGGGGCGCTCCTGCGCACCCGCCCCTCCCGGCGCGGAAAGGAAGAAAGCGCAGCCGAGCGACGCCCAGAGGGGCGCCTTGCGGTGCGCGTGTACCCCGCCGGACTCGCGGGAACGTGGGCCGAAATCCATGGCAGCCGGTTGAGGACGGGCGTTTCCGGGAAAGTGCCTGCCGCGGATCGGCGGGCGCGACGCGCTTCCATCCGGAGGCCGCGCCCGGAGTCGCGGCTTCCGGCCGCCCCGGGCGTGGCGGATGCGGAAGTTATCAGCGCACCCGGAACGTCGTAAAGGAGCGCAGCCGCGGAGGACGTGCCACCGCATCCGCCCGGGACGCGGAGCATCCCGCCGTCTCCGGTGTACCCGGTCTCGCCGCCGCCCGGGCGGCCACTCCAGACCTCGACCTCGACGGAACTGCGATGTCTCTTCACGCCCCGCTCGGCGCCGCGCGCGTCGGACTCCTCTCGCTCCTCGCCGCCGCGGGGTGCTCGCCCGCGGCACGGGTGGCTCCCGCACCGGCGGCTCCGGCCGAGGCCGCCGCCCGGGGACAGCTCGTGCTCATGGGGACCACGGACGTACACGGCTGGCTCCTCCCCCACGACTACTACACGGGGAAGGAGACGGAGAACGGGCTCGCGCGCCTGGTTCCGCTGATCGACAGCATCCGGACCGCCCACCCGGGACGCACCGCGCTGGTCGAGTCGGGCGACCTGCTCCAGGGGAACCCACTGGACTTCGTCCACTCCCGGCTCGAGGACGGGGAGGTACACCCCGTCGCGCTGGCGATGAACCTCCTGCGCTACGACGCGGCCGCCATCGGCAACCACGAGTACAACTACGGGATCCCGCACCTGGACGCGGTGGTGGCGAAGTCGCAGTTCCCCTGGCTGTCCGCCAACACCTTCCACGCGGGGACCGACCGGCATGCCTACGCGCCCTCGGTGATGCTCGACCGCGTGGTGGACGGCCGGCCCATCCGCGTGGGCGTTACCGCGGTGACGCCCCCCGGGGTGCTGATCTGGGACCGGGACAACGTCCAGGGGAAGCTGGACTTCCGGGACATCGTCGCCAGCGTCCGCCCGGTGGTCGAGGCGCTGAAGCGGGACGGAGCCGACGTGGTGGTGGTGGCCGCGCACAGCGGCCTGGAGGGCTCCAGCTACGACACCGCGGCCACCGGGGTGCCGGTGGAGAACGCCGCCGCAGCCATGGCCCACGAGGTCCCCGGAATCGACGTGATCTTCATCGGGCACAGCCACCGGGAGCTGGCGGACACCACCATCGGGAACACCCTCCTGCTCCAGGCCAAGAACTGGGCGGCCTCGCTCGCCGTCGCGGAACTCGAGGTGGAGCGCGCCCCCGGCCAGGGATGGCGCGTGGCGGGGAAGCGGGGGACGATCCTGAAGCCCGGCGACCGGCCCACCGACGCGCGGTTCGTGGCGGCGCTGACGCCCGCGCACGAGCGCACCCGCGCCTACGTGGGGCAGCAGATCGGCACCTCCGCCGCGGAGTGGACCTCGGCGTCCGCCCGGGTGGAGGACACGCCCATCCTGGACCTCATCAACGACGTGCAGCGGAAGGTCACGGGGGCGGACCTCTCCGGGACCGCCGCCTTCTCGCTCACGTCGCGGATCCCGCAGGGTCCCATCACCGTCGCCGACGTGGCGGGCCTGTACGTGTACGACAACACGCTGAAGGCGGTCCGCATCACCGGGAAGCAGCTCCGCGAGTACCTGGAGAAGAGCGCGGAGTACTACCTCCCCTGCCCCGGAGCGCGCTGCGACCGGATCGTCAACCCCGGCGTCCCCGGCTACAACTTCGACGTGGTGAGCGGCGTGGACTACGCGCTCGACCTCTCGAAGCCGGTCGGCGAGCGCGTGGTCCGGCTGGAGCGTGACGGCCGCCCGGTGAGGCCCACCGACACCTTCACCATCGCGCTCAACAACTACCGGGCGAGCGGGAGCGGCGGCTTCTCCATGTTCATCGACGCCCCGGTCGTGTACGACCGCGGGGAGGGCATCCGCGAGCTGCTGATCGAGGAGATCCGCCGCCGGGGCGGCATCGCCCCCGGGGACGTGTTCCGGAAGAACTGGGAGATCGTACCGTCCGCGCTCGCCGCGCAGGCCGCCGCCGAGCAGCGTCCCGCGAACGCCCCGGGAGGTGAGGCGCACGGCGGGAGCGCACGGCAGACGGGAACGAGGTAGGGGCACCTTCCAGGTTCACCCCGGCCCGCTCCGACGGCGCTCCGCCCCTCACCGGGCGGGGCGCCGTTCCCGTTCCGGCGCGTCCTCAGGGCGGCGGCAGCCGCGAAGGTGATCCCGATTCTTGCATCGGCCGCATCGTAAACGACCGGATCCCCTTTCCGCACCCGGAGCCGCCGCTTGATCCCGCTGCGCGACGAGAACCCGACCGAGATCGTTCCCTTCGTCACCGTCCTCTTCATCGGCCTGAACGTGGCCTCGTGGATCCTGCTGCAGGGGGCGGGCACCCAGCATGCGCTCGAGGCTTCGGTGTACGTGTTCGGCACCGTACCGTGCGAGGTGACCGGCGTCTGCGCGCGGCAGGGCCTCGGGTGGGGATCGATCTTCACCTCGATGTTCATGCACGGGAGCTGGGAGCACCTCCTGGGCAACATGCTCTTCCTCTGGGTCTTCGGGAACAACATCGAGGACTCCATGGGACACTTCCGCTTCGTCGTGTTCTACTTCGCCTGCGGGATCGCCGCCGCCCTCGCGCACATCTTCCTCAGCCCGGCCAGCCCGATCCCGGCCGTGGGCGCGAGCGGCGCCATCAGCGGGGTGATGGGCGCGTACATCGTCCTCTATCCCCGCGTCCGGGTGCGCACCTGGATCCCCCCGTTCTTCCTGGTGGACCTCAAGGCCGTCTTCCTCCTGGCCTACTGGTTCCTGATCCAGCTCGCCACCGGGGTGTTCACCTTCGGGCCGGAGGCCGGAGAGCAGGGCGGCGTGGCGGTGTGGGCGCACGTGGGCGGGTTCGTGGCCGGGGTGCTCCTGATCCGCGTCTTCGAGAAACCGCGGCTGGTCGAGGCGAAGCGTCGCAAAGTGCACCTCTCCCGGGACGAGGTAGCGCGATTGGAGTGGTGAGCGTAAGATAATGTCCCGGGAAAAATCCCCTTCCCCGCCCCGGCGCGGCCCGTTCCGGAGTCCCGCCCGGGGGCTTTTTCTGTTCCCTTCCCGATGGCCAACTGATGGCTCGACGCAAGAAGCTGCTCCTCAGGTTCGCGCCGCTGTGGATGGCGGCCGCGCTCCTGCTGGGGCTGGGCTGGATCTCCGGCGCGCAGGAGGCGCGCGACACGACCCCGACCGACACCGCCGCCACGGCATCCGCTCCGGGGAACCCCATCTCCGAGGTGGTGCGCGAGGCAGAGACCCCGGAGAGCGGTGTAGAGGCGTTGAATGCGCCGCCCGGAGTTGTGACGAACGACGCGCGCACCGCGGCGGAGCGTGCTCGGCTCGCGCGCGAAGAGGCGGAGGGCGGGACGCTCGCCGAGCGCGCGGTCAGCCTCCTGGGCCTGATTGTGTTCGTCGCCTTCGCCTGGGCGATCAGCGTCAACCGGAAAGCCGTGCAGTGGCGCATCGTGGCGTGGGGAACCGGGCTCCAGTTCATCTTCGCCCTCCTCATCCTGAAAACCGCGCCCGGCCGGAAAACCTTCGAGATCCTGAACGACGTCTTCACCAAGCTCCTCGGCTACACGACCGAGGGTGCCCGCTTCATCTTCGGCAACCTGGTGCTGAACAACGTCCCCGTGGGCACCGCCGATGGGCCCATGGGCTCCATCAGCGCGTCTACCTCTTGGGCGCACACCGGGGCGTTCTTCGCCTTCAACGTGCTCCCCACGATCATCTTCTTCTCCAGCCTCATGACCCTGCTGTACTACTTCGGGATCATGCAGGCGCTGGTGAAGGCGTTCGCCTGGGTCATGCTCCGGACGATGGGGACTTCCGGGGCGGAGAGCCTGAGCGCGGCGGGCAACATCTTCATGGGGCAGACGGAGGCACCGCTCCTGGTCAAGCCGTTCGTACGCACCATGACGAAGAGTGAACTCCACTCGGTGATGACCGGGGGCTTCGCGACCGTCGCGGGAGGGGTGATGGCGGCGTACGTCGGGATGCTCATGGCGTACTTCCCGTCCATCGCGGGCCACCTGATCGCCGCCTCGGTGATGTCGGCGCCGGCGGCGCTGGCGATCTCCAAGCTGATGTACCCGGAGACGGAGGAGCCCGTCACCCGGGGCGAGATGAAGATCGAGCTGGAGAAGGTGGATGCCAACGCCATCGACGCGGCGGCGCGCGGGGCGAGCGAAGGGCTGGGGCTGGCGCTGAACGTGGCGGCGATGCTGCTCGCCTTCATCGCCCTCCTCGCCCTCTTCAACGGCCTCCTCGGGTGGGTGGCCGGGCTCTTCGGCGCGGATCTGAGCATCCAGATGATCCTGGGGTGGATCGGCGCCCCGGTGGCCTGGCTGATGGGTACACCGTGGAAGGACGCGATGGCGGTAGGGACCCTGATCGGGGAGAAGACCGCGATCAACGAGTTCGTCGCCTATCTCCACCTGGCCGAGATGCTCCAGGGAGACACGGGCCTCTCCGCCCGCTCGGTGGTGATCGCGACCTACGCGCTGTGCGGCTTCGCCAACTTCAGCTCCATCGCCATCCAGATCGGCGGGATCGGCGGGCTGGCGCCGGAGCGCCGCAGCGACCTGAGCCGGCTGGGGATGCGTGCCATGATCGCGGGGTCGCTGGCGAGCTTCATGACCGCCTGCGTCGTCGGCATCCTGCTCTGACGGGGTAGACCAGAGGGAACTGGCGGCCTGCACCGGCGGAGCGTATCTTTCTCCACCGGAGCGACGAATAGACGGCCTCCGCGACAGGCGGACGCACCGGTGGTGCGTCCGCCTGCGTTATTTTCCGGGACCGGGAGGCCGGAACGAGACCAGCACAGGATGGTGGACATGGCGATGGAAGTCACTCGGGAACTCCTTCACCGCCTTCCCAAGGCGGAACTACACGTCCATCTGGACGGTTCCCTGCGCCCGGAGACGATGCTGGAGCTGGCGGCGGAGTACGGGAAGAAGATGCCGGCGCACGACCCGGACCACCTGCGGGACTACATGCACGTGCAGGACGCGCGGAACCTGGTGGAGTACCTGGAGCGGTTCGAGATCACCCTTTCCGTGATGCAGTCAGCGGACGCCCTGGAGCGGATCGCCTACGAGCTGGCGGAGGACCTGGCGCGGGAGAACGTCCGCTACGCCGAGATCCGCTACTCCCCGATCCTCAACGTGCGCGAGGGGCTCCCGCTCACCGAGGCGGTGGACGCGCCGCTCCGGGGGCTGAAGCAGGCCGAGGCGGACTTCGGGATCCGCACCGCAATCATCATCTGCGGAATCCGCAACATGGACCCGGCGACCTCCCGCGACCTGGCGGACCTGACGGTCGCGTACAAGGACCGCGGGGTGGTGGCGTTCGACCTGGCGGGCGCGGAGTACAACTACCCGGCGAAGAAGCACAAGGACGCGTTCTTCACCGTCATCAACAAGAACATGGCGGCCACCATCCACGCCGGGGAGGCGTACGGCGCGGAGTCGATCCACCAGGCGCTCCACTACTGCAAGGCGAACCGCATCGGCCACGGGACGAGGTTGTACGAGGACCCGGACCTGATGCGCTACGTGAACGACTTCCGGGTGCCCATCGAGATCTGCCTCACCTCGAACGTGCAGACGCGCGCGGTGCAGAGCTTCGAGACCCACCCGCTGCGCCAGTACTACGACGCGGGGCTGGTCCTCAGCCTGAACACCGACAACCGGCTGATGAGCGCGACGACGGTGACGGAGGAGTACTGGCGAGCGCACCGGTACCTGGGCTTCACCTGGGAGGAGCTGGTGGACCTGTCGCTGATGGGCTTCGACAGTGCCTTCCTGCACCGGCCGGAGAAGCTGGAGCTGATCGCGAAGGTGAAGGAGGAGATCGCGGAGATGGAGGGAGTGGGGACGGTGGTGGCCTGAGGCTGGATGCAGTACGGAGGTGACAAGAGGGCCGGCTCCCCGCGCGGGAGCCGGCCCTCGTCATTTCAAAGCGGAACCGGACCGTCCCCTCCGCGGGGGATCGGCGGGTTCGTCCTGTGCAACCGTTACCAGCAGCCCTCCTGTGCAATTGGCGCGTAGTAGCGCGCAGCGTCACGGTTGCTTGTGCCATTGGGGAAGTGGGCCTGCACGGAGTACTCGTACCAGCGGCCAGACTCCCGGCCTAACCGCTCGTCGTCGTAACCCGAAGAGCAGGTATACGCTCCCGTCCACGCGTTGTTCGTGTCCAGGAACGAGGTCCCGGCGGTGTTCGTCAGCGAGCTGAACCAGCGGCCCTGATACTGGCCGTTAATGGTGTTGTAGGTGATCAGGCTCACCGTGTAGCTGGTCGCGCCGGAAACGGCGTTCCAGGTGATGAGCGGATACCCGCCCGAGTTGGTGACCGAGGTTATCACGGGCACCGGAAGCGGGTAGATGCTGCGGGCCGCCGTCAGGTCCGACGCGGCGAAACCGGCCCAGCTGTTGAGTGCCGTCCCGCCGTTCATCACCGAGCCGGAAGCGTTCCCGCTGGTGGGCGTGCCGTAGATGTGCACGGCGCCTTCCGTCCCGGCGCTCTCCCCGAGCTGCGTATAGTTGCTGTGGCGGAACCCCAGCGTGTGCCCGAATTCGTGCACCATGTTGTGAAGCTTCTGGGCAGCCGAGGTGGAGTACGCAAAGCAGGTGTTCACGTATACGGTGCTCCCCGGGTTCCCCGCCGAAGGGAACGAAGCGAACGCCGCCACGTTGGAAGCCGTGCAGGTCGTGCTCACCGTGATATCTGCCGGCGAGCCCTGCACCATCTTCACGTGGCTGTCCGTGATGCCGCTCCAGTGCGCGAGGGCCGTGGCAGCCGCCGTCTGCCAAGCGGGCTGTGACGCGAGACCGGAGAGATCCACCGTGATCTGGTTGACTTTGGTGTTGCCGACGAGGTTGGTGGTGCGGTACTGGAAGCGCGGACCCATGGGATCGCTGGTGCGGTGCGAAGTAGCGCTCCGCAGCTGGGCCTTGGTGATCATGATGTCCTCCTCGACGAGCACATAGTCGCCGAAGTCTTGCACCATATCGCCGCGGAAGCCCATGGCCTCGACGAGCCGGGAAAGTTCTTCGTCTTTGGCAGGTGAATCGGCAGGAGAGGGAACCGTGGGAGCGTCACATGCGCCGAGTACCAGCAATGCGAGGCCGGCGACTCCGAGAGAGAGGGAGGTGCGTTTCATGGCAGGGTCCTTGGAAAGAGGTCGACGTTCGAACCCGGACGGGTGAGAAACCTCACTTCCCAAGGTAAATTTCACATTAAATGTCGTCAACCATACTGTGTGTTTGATAAGCGGTCCTTCCGCCTGGAAGGATCGCCTCTCTTCTTATATGCCGATCGCAGGCCGGGCCAGGCGCTCCCGGACGCGCGCGACGATCACGTCGATGCCAGGAGCGTTGTTTCCACCCCGGGGGATGATCACGTCGGCGTAGCGCTTGGTGGGCTCGACGAACTCGAAGTGCATGGGTCGGACGGTCCCCAGGTACTGCTCGATCACCGAATCCACGGTCCGGCCGCGCATTTCGAGATCGCGGCGGAGGCGGCGGATGAAACGCACGTCGGCCTCCGTGTCCACGAAGATCTTGAGGTCGAAGAGGTCCCGGAGGCGGGGCTCTGCGAAGAGGAGGATCCCCTCCACCAGGATCACGTCGCGCGGCTCGATGCGCACGGTGCGATCCGCGCGCGTGTGGGCCGCGAAGTCGTACACCGGTTTGTCGATGGGCTCGCGGGCGACCAGGCGCTCCAGGTGCTCCACCAGGAGGTCGTTGTCGAGGGAGTCCGGGTGGTCGAAGTTGACCTTCCGCCGCTCCTCCATGGTGAGGTGGTCCAGCTCGCGGTAGTACGAGTCGTGGTCGAGGAAGACGGCCGAGTCCAGGTGGAGCGAGTCGTAGATGCGCCGGGCGACGGTGGTCTTTCCCGACCCTGTTCCCCCGGCGATTCCGATGACGAACGGTTTCATTTAGCCCCGATGCGATACGGTTCCCGGCCCGGAAAACTCGGGTCGGCAGCGGGCGTAGATGTACCCGGCGAGCGGACGGGACGCAAGTGGGGGCGGGGAGGGTTTCTGGACGACAGGACGGAGGCAGGTCGATCCGGGTAGGATGCAAAAAGGAGCGGGGCGGCCGATGGCCGCCCCGCTCCAGACCTTCGATCCGGGCCTACCTTCCGAAGGGACTCAGAAGGAGTAACGCAGGCCGAGCTGGACCTGGTAGCGCGAGCCGAGGTTGTCGATCGTGAACACGTCGTCCGCGGAGCGCGCGGAGAACGGCAGGAGCAGACGGCGGCCCTCCACGACCGTGTTCCCGGTGCTCGAGAGCAGGTTGTACGCCTGGTTGCTCGCGAAGCGATACTGGCCCCAGTCGTCGTTGATCAGGTTCCCGACGTTGAGGATGTCGAGCGTGATCTGGGCGTTCTGGGTGCCGAACGGCGAGAGGTTCTGCGCCACCCGGAAGTCGAAGCGGTTCGACCAGGGCTCGCGGCAAGCGTTCCGCTTGACGATCCGGCCGCGCGCCTCGCGCAGGCACTCCACGCTCTCGATGAAGTTGTTAAGGTTCTCCCAGGACACCGCGGGCGTGAGAGCAGCCTGGCTGCCCGTGCCCGCCTGGAAGCGGACCTCGCTGGCGCTCGCCGGAACGTACAGGAGGTCGTTGCCCGAGGAGCCGTCAAAGTTGATGTCCGTGCCGTAGCGGAAGCTGAACGGACGGCCGGACTGCCCGACGTACACCAGCGACAGGTCGGTCGCCGCGCGGCGGAGCAGGTTCAGGCGGTACGACGTGGTGCCGACGATGCGGTGGGGCACGTCGTTGTCCGACAGCGTGAGCTTCGGACGGTTCGGGTCGTTCTCCGTCAGGTTGAACGACCAGTTGGAGAAGGCCGTGCTGTTGTTCAGCGGGGCCAGGTCCTCGGCACGGGAGTACGTGTACGCCAGCGAGAAGTCCCACCCGTTGCGGAACGGACGCTGGATCTGCCCGGTGAGGCTGTAGGTGCGGCCCTCGTTGGTGTTGGTGACGTCGATGGCGTCGCCGATCCCCGGGGTGTCGTTCCGGTTCACGTACTGCTGACGGCCCTCGACCGTCGCCCCGGCCACCGGCCGGATGCGGAGGTTCTGGTAGAGCAGGTCCTGCACGCTCTTGGTGTACAGGCCCTCCAAGGTGCCGACCAGGCCGAGCGGGAGCTGGCGGTCGAGCCCGAGCGAGTACCGCAGCACCTGCGGGAGCTTCAGGTTCGGGTCCACCAGGTTGATGTTGTTCGGAGCCGCGTTGGTGGCCCCGTTGCAGTTGCGCGGCTGGTTGGACGGGTCGGCCACGAAACGCGGGCTGGTCTCGGCCGTGCTGCAGGTGAAGGAGACGAACTCCATCCCCGTGTTGCCGTACGCGTTCGACACCCAGACGAAGGGCGCCCGGCCGCTGAAGTAGCCCACGCCGCCGCGAAGCTGCGTCGTCTGGTCCGCGAACACGTCCCAGTTGAACCCGACGCGCGGGTTGATCAGGCCGTTGCTCTTGGGGACGTCACGCGTGTCGCGGCCGTAGTACTGCTCGACCAGCGGGTTGTGCAGCGGCTCGTCGGGGAAGGTGGGAAGCTCCCAGCGCACGCCGAAGGTGAGCTGGAGGTTGTCCCGCGCGTCCCAGCGGTCCTGGACGTAGGCGGAGTAGCGACGGTAGGAGAACTCCGCCCGCGGCAGGTCCGTTCCGCCGCCCTGCGGGTAGCGGTAGGTGTAGTTCAGCGGCGTCCCCGCCTGGAGAGCGGCGAAGCTCTCGAAGGTGTAGTTGCCGTAGATGTTCGCCGCGAAGAGGTTGCTGAACTTCGCGAACTCGTTGCTGGTGCCCACCGTGATGGTGTGCGCCCGCCAGGGGATCGTCAGGTCGTTGGTCAGCTCGAAGGCGTCCTGGTCCAGGATGTTCGCCACGGAGTTGTTCTCGCTCCCCGCCGTCACCACGCGGTTGGTGCCGCCGAAGCGGACCGCAACGCGCGGGAAGTTGTCGCCCGGGTAGTCGCGGTGGTCGCGGACCCGGTTGTAGCCGATCCGGAACTCGTTGAAGAGCCCGGAACCGAACCCGGAGTTCAGCTGGAGGACGCTGGAGTTCGAGGTGTTGTTCTGGACGTAGCCGGCATTGCCGAGGGTGAAGGTTCCGGCGCTCCGCGGGAACTGGTCACGGAAGCCCGTGACGTAGTTGTGGCGGAGGGTGAGCCGGTTGTTCTGACCCAGGTTGAAGTCCAGGCGGCCGAACAGGTTGGTGCTCTCGCGCTCGATGTTCCGGTCGTCCAGGCTGCCCGGGTCGTAGCCCTGGCTCACCAGGAAGTTGCGGACCTGCTCCGCCTGCGCACGGGTGACGCCGACCGCCGGGTCGTCCTGGATGACGTAGTTGGTCGGGTCGCGGCGGGCGGTGACCTCGCCGGCCAGGAAGAAGAAGGCGCGGTCGCGGATGATCGGGCCGCCGAAGGATCCGGCGAACTCGCGGTTCTCGAACTCCACCACCTTGGACGACAGCGTGTCACCGGGGGTGCGGTAACGGCCGACGAAGCCCTCGTTCCGGGTGAAGCCGCTGATGCTGCCCTGGAACGCGTTGGTCCCGGAGCGGGTGACCGCGTTGACCGAGGCGCCGGTGAAGCCGTTCTGACGCACGTCGAACGGGGCGATCACGACCTGAAGCTCCTGCACAGCCTCCAGGGTGATGGCCTTGGCGCCCGCCTGGCCGCCGGGGGACCCGCTGGCGGATAGGCCGAACAGGTCGTTGGACGCCGTGCCGTCGATCTGCAGCTGGTTGAAGCGGTTGTTGCGGCCGCCGGCGCTGACCGCCCCGGTGCTGGAGTTCGTCACCGCCAGCTGCGGGACCAGGCGCGTGAAGTCCTGGAGGTCGCGCGTGATGGTCGGAGCGCGGCGAAGCGCGCTGTCGCTGACCACCGCGGAGGCTCCGGTGCGGCCGCGGGTGATCACCGCGCCCTCGTTCTCAGCGACCACGGTGAGGCCCTCGAGGGCAAGCGCCTCCGCCCTGACCGTGAAGTCCAGGGTCGCCGTCTGCCCGAGGGTCAGCTCGACGCGATCCCGGGTCTGCGTGGCGTATCCCAGCGCCGAAGCCTGCACGCGGTAGGATCCCGGCTGCAGGCCGGGGATGAGGTAGCGGCCGTCCGAGCGGGTGCCCACAGTGGACACCGCTCCCGTGGCCGTGTTGGTAACCGTGATTCGTGCGTCGGCAACGCCGGCGCCCTGCTCGGTCGTGACCCGGCCGCCGACGGCGGACGTGGTCACCCCCTGCGCGCGCGCAGCGCCCGGCAACACGAAACCGAGCACCAGAGCCCACACGAGGAGGGCTGCGGTCCGCACACGTCGTTTCATCATGTTGTTCTCGGTTGAAGAAGGAGCTGGGGAGAGCCCGCGTCCCCGGAAGCGCCTACAGGATAGCGCCCCAGTTCCCGGCGGGACAGGCGGGAATGTAACACGTGCGTCACGAAGTGAAAAGAAGAAAAATTCCGACCGGACGACCGTCCGAAACGCGCTCCGGGGCCGGCCCGGATCCCCCGGACCGGCCCCGGAGGACCCGATTCCACCCCGCCCCTATCGCGACATCAGGAACTGCAACACATCGGAGCGCGTGACGATTCCGGCGACCCCCGACCCGTCGCGAACGAGCACGGCGGGAGTCTGGCGCGAGAGCATCTTGGACACCGAGTCGACGGGCTGCGACGCGTCGATGGTCGGGAACGGCTCGTCCATGACCTCGCTCACCGTCGCGTCGAGGAAACGGCTGCTCTCCAGGCCGCGGGTGACGAGGTCGTACTCGGTGACGCTTCCCACGCAGGTCTCTCCGTCCATCACCGGGAGCTGCGAGACGTCGTGGAGCTTCATGAGACCCAGCGCCTGCCTCACGAGCGCCCCCGGCGCGGTGCTGATCACCGTGGCGGGGGCGGCGCTGCGCTGGTCGAGCAGCGCGCCGATGCTGACGTGGTCGGCCTCGAGCAGCTGGTTCTCGCGCATCCACTCGTCGTTGTACAGCTTGGAGAGGTAGCGCTCCCCGGTGTCGCACAGGAAGGTCACGACGCAGGCGTCCGGGTCGTCGATCTGCCGCGCCAGGTTCAGGGCAGCGTGCGTGATGAGGCCCGCCGAGCCGCCGACGAACAGCCCCTCCTCCCGGGTGAGCCGGCGCGCCGTCGCGAACGCGTCGCGGTCGCCCACGGTGACGTAGTCGTCGATCACCGACATGTCGAGCGTCCCCGGCACCTTGTCCTGCCCGATCCCCTCCACCTTGTAGGGCGCCCCTTCCACCTTCCCCTGCCCCTTCGTGCGCCACGACTCGGCGAGGATGGAGCCCTGCGGGTCGGCGGCGATGATCCGGACGTTCGGGTTCTTCTCCTTCAGGTAGCGCCCGACGCCGCTGATGGTCCCGCCCGTCCCGGCCGCGGCGACGAAGTGCGTGATGCGCCCCCCGGTCTGCTCCCACAGCTCCGGCCCCGTGGTCGCGTAGTGCGCCTCGGGGTTGGCCTGGTTGTAGAACTGGTTGGCGAGGACCGCGTTCGGAGTCTCCTCCGCGATCCGCTTCGCCCGCATCACGTAGTTGTCGGGATGGTCGGGGCCGACGGCCGTGGGCGTGACGATCACCTCCGCGCCGAACGCCTTGAGGAGCCGGACCTTCTCCTGGCTCATCTTGTCCGGCATCGTGAAGATGCAGCGGTAACCGCGAATCGCCGCGGCGATCGCGAGCCCCACCCCCGTGTTCCCGCTGGTGCCCTCCACGATCGTGCCGCCCGGCTTCAGGGCGCCGCTCCGCTCGGCCGCCTCGATGATGGGCAGCCCGATCCGATCCTTGACGCTCCCGCCGGGGTTGAAGAACTCGGCCTTGCCGAACACGGGAGTGCGGATGCCGCGGGTGATCCGCGAGAGGCGGATCAGCGGGGTCCACCCGATGGTCTGGAGGACGTCGTCGTACGGCTGCTCGTGACGGGACATGGGAATGGTGATGGGTGTTGAATGGAGACCGGTCAGGGCGCGTCGGCGTCCGGACCGCCTTCGGAGTTCATCCGGAACTGCACGGGGAGGAGGACCCAGGCGCTGACCGTCTCCTCTCCCTTTCGCGCGGGCTCGAAGCGGAGTTCCCGAGCGCCGGTCCGGGCCGCCTCGTCGAACGCTCCGTGCCCGCTGGGCCGCTCCACGACCACGGAGTCGACGGCTCCCGCGGAGGAGACGAAGAGCCGCAGCACCGTCTCTCCCTCCACTCCCGCGTCCCAGAGGTCTTCCGGGTACTGGAAAGCGGCCTCGGAAAGCTGCCTCGGAGGGGTCTCGGGAACCGGCTCGCGCTCGCACCCGCCGGCCAGCGGGAGCGCCGCGAGCAGCAGCGGGACGATGGAACGATTACGCTTCATGGCACACGGGTCGTCGGCCTCACCGACGCGCGGTCTCGACCAGCTCCGCCAGGAGGACCAGCGCCTGGACGGGGGTCAGGTTGTGTACGTCCGCGGCCCGGAGCCGCTGGAGGGCCGGGTGCGGCGGTGCGTCGAACAGGACGAGCTGGGCCGGGTGTGGAGGTGCGGCGGTGCGCGCGGGCTCCCTGGCGACGGCCCCGTCGGGCGCTGCGCCCTCCAGCTCGGCGAGCACCTGGCGCGCCCGCTCCACCACCTCGCGCGGCAGGCCCGCGAGCCGGGCGACCTCCACCCCGTAGGAGCGGTCGGCGCCGCCCGCGAGCAGCCGTCGGAGGAAGACGATCTCCTCGCCGCACTCGCGGACGGCCACGTTGAAGTTTACCACGCCCGGAAGCCGCTCGGAAAGCCGCGTCAGCTCGTGATAGTGGGTGGCGATGATCGTCTTCGCCCCCACGCGGTCGTGGAGGTGCTCCGTCGTCGCCGTCGCGACCGAGAGGCCGTCCCACGTCGAGGTGCCGCGGCCGATCTCGTCCAGCAGAACCAGCGAGCGTTCGGTGGCGCCGTGCAGGATGGCGGCCGTCTCGCTCATCTCCACCATGAAGGTGGACTGGCCCCGGACCAGGTTGTCGGACGCGCCGACGCGGGTGAAGATGCGGTCCACGATCCCGACGCGAGCAGTGCGTGCCGGCACGAAGGACCCCACCTGGGCGAGCAGGGCGATCAGCCCCACCTGCCGGAGCACGGTGCTCTTGCCGGCCATGTTGGGCCCCGTGAGCACCATGACCCGCGCGTCGCGGTCCAGCCGCACGTCGTTGGGGATGAACTCCTCGCGCGGCATCATGGTCTCCACCACGGGGTGGCGCCCGCCCTCGATCTCCAGCGCGTATCCCTCGTCCACCTCGGGACGGACGTACTCCCGCCGCACTGCCGCTTCGGCGAAGCCGGCGAGCACGTCCAGCGCCGCCACCCGCTCCGAGGTCGCCTGGATCCGCCCCACTTCGGCCGCCACGCGGGTCCGCAGCTCCGCGAAGAGGCGCTGCTCCAGCGCGGCGATCCGCTCCTCGGCTCCGAGCACCTTCTCCTCCCATTCCTTCAGCTCGGGAGTGAAGTAGCGCTCGGCGTTCGCCAGAGTCTGCTTGCGGTGGTAGTCGTCGGGAACCCGGTCGAGGTTGGCCCGCGTGACCTCCAGGTAGTAGCCGAACACCTGGTTGAAGCCCACCTTGAGCGACGCGATCCCCGTGCGCTCCCGCTCGCGCGCCTGGAGGCGGGCGATCCACTCCACGGCGCCGTCGCGGGCGGCGCGAAGCTCGTCCAGCTCCGGGTCGTACCCCTCTCGGATGTAGCCGGCGTCCGCGAGCGACGCCGGGGCCTCCGGGCTGATCGCACGCGCGATCGCCTCTCGCACCTCGTCCAGCGGGTCCACGCCGCCGCGCAGCTCCGCCAGGAGCGCGCTCTCCGTCCCGGCCAGCGCGTCGCGGACCGCGGGGAGCCGCCCCAGGGAGGCGGCGAGCGCCAGCATCTCCCGCGGGGCCACCCGGCCCGTCGCGACCTTGGCGGCCAGGCGCTCCAGGTCGCGGATCTCCGCCAGCGCGGCCCGGAGCGCGCCGCGACGTTCCCCCGGGTCCGCGAGTTCCCCGACGGCGTCGAGCCGCGCGAGGATCGGGTCGAGTCGCACCAGGGGGGAGACGATCCAGCGTCGGAGGAGGCGGCCGCCCATGGGCGTCAGCGCCTCGTCGAGTACCCGCAGCAGCGTCCCTTCGGTCCCGGAGCCGCGCAGCGTCTCCAGGATCTCCAGGTTGCGCCGGGTCATCTCGTCCAGCGCCATGACGTCGCCCGTGCGCTCCACGCGCGGCGGGCGCAGGTGGTCGCACCCCCCGGGCTGCGCCTCTCCCAGGTAGGCGAGGAGGGCGCCGCAGGCCCCGACGAGGTCGGCGTCCCCGGCACCCAGGCCGAAGCCGTCGAGCCCCAGCACCCGGAAGCGCCGTGTCAGCTCCTCCCTCCCGGTCTCCGCGTCGAAGAGCCAGTCGCTGCGGTAGGTACGGGTGACCGCTTCCGCGCCGGGGACGGGGAAGATCTCCCAGGAGCGCGGGAGAAGCACCTCGGACGGCCCGATCCGGCCCAGCTCGGCCCCGACCTCCGCCCACGCGATCCGCCGCAGCAGCATCTCCCCCGTGGAAAGGTCGGCGCACGCGACTCCCAGGGTCTCGCTCCCCTGCGGGTCGCCGGAGAGCGCCACCAGGAAGTTGTTCCGGCGCGCGTCCAGGAGCGCGTCCGAGAACACGGCGCCCGGGGTGACCATCTCCGTCACCGCACGGCGGACGATCCCCTTCGCCGCCTTGGGATCCTCCACCTGCTCGCAGATGGCGACGCGGCGCCCGAGCGCCACCAGGCGCTGGAGGTAGTTGTCCAGGGCGTGCGCGGGCACTCCGGCGAGGGGTGCGCGGGACGCTCCGTTGTTGCGGGAGGTGAGGGTGAGGTCAAGGAGGCGGGAGCCTTCCTCCGCGTCCTCGTTGAACATCTCGTAGAAGTCGCCGACGCGGAAGAAGACGATGGCGTCGGGGTGGCGGGACTTCACCTCCCGCCACTGCTGCATCAGGGGGGTGTCGGCGGTCGTGCTCATCCGTCGCGGCGGAAAACGAGGGCCGGACGGGTCTTTCGCGTAGGACGCGGCATCACGAACGGAGAACGGGAGCGCTGCTTTGGGGACGGCGGAAGGTAGCCAGGGCCCAGGCGGAGGGCAACTCCTCCGGCCGTCACCCGCCGACCGGCACCACCGTCGGCCGGTATCCCGCGCGGCGCAGACGCGTCGCCATCGGCGCGGCTGCGTCCCGGGTGGGGAAGTCGCCGACGCGCACCCTCACCGTCGCGTCGTCTCCGACCATCACCAGGAACGCGGTGAACCCCTTCGCCCGGAGCGCGTCGCGCAGCTCCGAGGCGGCGGCGACGGACCGCTGCGAGGAGACCTCCACGGTGAAGCGGTCCGTCCGGGGCGCGGGAGGCCGCGTCGCCGCGGCGGAAGCCGGCGCCCGCTCCGGCGCGCGGGCGCCCTGCGGCGGGGACGGGGGCGCGGATGCGGTCGAGCCCGAAGGCCGTGCCGTGGGGCGGAGGGCCGCCAGGAGCGCGAGGCCGGCGGAGCGGTGGGGGCTCTGCGGATGGTCGGCCGCGAGGCGCTCCAGGTGTCCGGCGGCGCCGGCGGAGTCGCCACGCACCAGGCGCACGTGGGCCAGGCGGAGGAGCGCGTCGTCCGCGTCGGGAGCGAGGGGATGCTCCACCGCGACCCGGAGGAGGTCGCGCTCGGCCGCGTCCAGCGAGTCGGTGAGCACCGCGCGGAGGTAGAGCGCCGCGGCGCGGCGGTCACCTGTCGCGGTGTCGCCCGCCGCCCCCCACCAGGCGCGGAGCGCGGCACGGGCGTCCGCGTAGCGGTCCGCGCCCACCAGTCGGCGCACCTCGTCGGGCCCCGTGGCCGCCTGCCCCGCCGCGGAGGTGTGGCCGGCCGCGAGGAGAAGCGCCGCGGCGATCGCGGAGCGTTTCACGCGGCGCTCGCCCGCGAGGGGCGCAGCGCGATCAGGCGGAGGAGCAGCTCCTCCATGGCCTGCCGGTCGGAGAGCGAGGCCGACTTGAGCAGCCGGTCGGTGCGCAGCAGCTCGGAGAGCGCCGCGTCCACCTCCGCGAGCGTCCACTTCTTCGCCTGGGGCGCCACCTTCCGGGCGAGCCACTTCTGGTACGGCTTCAGCTCGCGCTCCAGCGCCCCCTGCCCGCCCGCGCACACGATGGCGACGCGCAGGAGCTGCTGCCCCATCCCGATCACCAGCCCCACGCCGTTCTCCCCGGATTCGAGCAGCACCGGGAGAATTCGCAGCGCTTCCGCCAGGCGCCGCTCGCCGATCAGGTCGAACCACACCCAGCGGTCGTACCGCGGCACGTTGCCCCCCACCGCCGTCACGTCGTCGCGGGTGATCCGTCCGCGGTCCTGGACGTAGCCCGCGAGCTTCGCCAGCTCGGCCGTGAGGGTGCCCAGGCTGGTGCCTACCGCGGACACGAGCGCGCTCGCGGCGTCCGGCTCCAGCTCCACCCCGTGCGCGACCCGCGCCCGCTCCATGAGCCACCCGGGCGCGTCCAGGGGCTCCAGGGCCGCGAACCCCACGGAGGTCGCCCGCTTCTGCAGCTCCCCGTAGAACTTCGCCTTGGAGCCGGCGGGGATCGTGGCCGAGAGGACGAGTGCGAGCCCCGGCGGAGGCGACGAAGCCGCGGCTTCCACCACTTCGCGCGCCTTCACCGAGAGCCCCTGCGCCGCTCTCACCACCACGACGCGCCACTCCGCCATCATGGGCGGCGTGGCGATCAGCGACGCGAGTTCGTCCGCGGCGGCGTCGGTGCCGGAGACCATGTCGAGGTTGAAGTCGCGGGTGCCGGGATCCAGGTGCCGCTCGATCACGCGCGACACGGCCTCCTCGCGGAGGTACTCCTCCTCCCCGTGGAAAAAGAACACGCCGCCGCGGGGAGCGTCCCGCAGGGAGCGGATCAGGGCGTCGTACGAGATCTGCGGCACGGCGGGAACGGCGGAGGTGAGGAAACACGCGAGGCCCGGAGACGCGCCCCGGGCCCGGCGAAACGGTCTCTCGCCCGCGGCCGGCGTCAGTGCACCGGCAGCACGTTCAGGGCGACGGGGTTGCTCACCGGCACCCCGATGGGATAGTAGTGGAAGAGCACGTGGTTGTCACGCGCGGGAGCGTCGCCGTGCTCCAGGTCCCGGTGCAGCACCGCGGTGTGGGCCAGGAGCGGCCCCGCCACGAAGAGCGGCGGGAAGTCGCCGCCCGGGGCGCGCGCCACCGCGGCCGGGAGGCGGTACAGCCGGTCCTGCGGCTGCAGCACGGGAAGCCAGGCCGCGAGCGCGAGCACCGCCGCGATCGAGAGCACCGCGGAGGTGGGGACCCCGGAAAAGTTCCGGCCCGGCGCCCGCATCTCGTCCTCCACGTGGAAGATCCGGTGCTGGAGCCGGGCCGCGAAGTCTTCCGACGGCTGCAGCTCGGGAAGCTCGCGGAAGAAGTGGGTCCCCCGGGCGACGACCCGGTCGTACCGGGCGCAGGAGGGGCAGGCCGTCAGGTGCGCCTCGAACTCGCGGCTCTCCTCCGGGAGCAGGAAGCCGTCCCGGAACTCCGAGTATTCGTCGAGAAAGCGTGCGCAATCCACCATGGCTCGTGTCACAAGGAAACGCGGGGATCCGTAGGCGGCCGCGGATGCGTGCCGTCGAACCGCTTCCTTCTACGCGGGAACGGGTTGGGTGTTCCAGCCCTCCCCGCCCCCTCGCCCGGGCCGTGTCGGATCCACACGACGCCGGGCCGAGCCGGCGGGAAGCACGAAGGGGCGCCCGGCGATCCGGGCGCCCCTTCGGCGCGTCTCCCGCTCCGCACGATTCAGTCGAGCATGGGCGCGATGATCTGGGCAAAGTTGTTCCGGGCGCGGTTGAGGCGGCTCTTCACCGTCCCCAGGTTGCACCCGGTGATGTCCGCGATCTCCTCGTAGGTCTTCCCCTCCATCTCGCGGAGGACGAAGACCTTCCGGTGATGCTCCGGAAGCTCCGAGACCGCGGACTCCACCATCCGGCGCAGGTGGCGCTTCCGGAAGAGGTCGTCCGGGCGGTAGGTGTTGTCCTCCCACTCCAGCGGCCGCTGGTCCGCGTCCCAGTTCTTCTTGATGGCCTGGAAGAGCACGAGCGGGTTCCGGGAACGGTTCCGCAGCTCGTTCTTCGCCAGGTTCGACGCGATCGTGTAGATCCAGGTGGAGAACTTCTTGGTCTGGTCGAACCGGTGGAGGTGGCGGTAGACGCGGATGAACGTCTCCTGGACCAGGTCCTCGGCCCGCTCGCGGTCGCCGGTGGTGCGATAGACGAAGTTGAGGAGGCGGGTCTGGTACCGCTCCACAAGTTCGTTGAACGCCCGCTTCTCGCCGGCGAGGAACTGCGCGACCACTCCGCTGTCGTCCAGCTCCTTGAACGAGACGCGCGTGGAACGGGGTTCGTCCGCACTCTTCGCTCGTAGGGCAAACATCTCCGACATGCGAACCCCCTAGGTAGGCTTTCCGAAGGCTGAGAAGCGTTTCCGCGGGCCGGAACGGCCGGGAGCGCGATCCCGAATGTCCAGGCGCAGGTTCCATTCCCCGCGCCGCTCTCCAACCAAACCATCCAAACACAACGACTTGCGATAGACTTCACCAGCCGACCCCGCTCCTGATCGTCCCCGAAAGTGGACGCCGTTCGCGGGAAAGGGACACCGCTGGATCGGCCGTTCGTTCGCCTGGGTGAGAGCGGTTCGAGAGGTGGACGATCGAGCCGCCGCTTTCGTTACATCCCCAGGACGAACCCGGCCACGAAGAGGATCGTGCAGATCGACTTGGCGTCCACGATCTCGCCGTCCCTCACCATCTCCAGCACCCGCGAATACGGGAAGCGGACCACTTCCATGAACTCGTCGGCATCCCGGGAGTGCTCGCCCTCCTCCAGCCCGGTGGCGAGGAAGAGGTGGATCCGCTCGTCGGTGAAGCCGGGGGTGGTGAGGATGGAGGTGAGCTTCCTCATCTCCCGGGCGCGCAGCCCGGTCTCCTCCTCCAGCTCGCGGCGCGCGCACAGCTCCCAGTCCTCACCCGGCTCGCTGGGGCGCCCCGCCGGCACCTCGTACACGTATCCGTCCGCGGCGTAGCGGTACTGGCGGATCAGGACCACCTCGGGGTCCTCGTCGTCCACGCTTCCCGCCAGCGGGAGGACGGCGGCCGCGCCCGAGTGCCGGATCATCTCCAGCTCTCCCGTGGAACCGTCCGGGAACCGGACCGTGTCCAGGTTCAGGTGGACGATCCGGCCGCTGTAGACCGGCCGGGACTCGACGCACCCTGGATCCTGCGCCCCGTCGTTCGCCTGCGATTCCACGCTCATCGGTGTCTCCGTGGGTTGAAAGATGTACTCCCCCGCCCCGGGCGTACAACCCGTAAGTCGAGTCTTAACGAAGTTTTAACACTGAAGACCGGGCTACCTCAACGCGCGAGCGCCCCGCCGGGAGGCGGGGCGCTCGCATCGTGGCCCGCTGTGTCAGAGTTCCAGTTCCCCGGGCTGCAGGACCCGTACGGTCCCGAACTCTTCCAGCGGCTCCTTCAGGGTGCCCGCGTCCCCCACCACGACCGCCACAAGGCCTTCCGGGTCGAGGTGCTCGCGGGCGGCCCGGAGCACGTCGTCGGCGGTCACCTCCAGGATCCGGTCGCGGTACCCGTCGAAGTAGTCGTCCGGGAGGCCGTACACCGCGATCTGCGAGAGGCGCGAGGCCACGCCGACCGTGGTTTCCAGCCGGAGCGGGAACACGCCCGCCAGGTAGCTTCGCACGTCGTCCAGCTCCGCGGGGGTCACCGGCGCCTCGCGGATGGCGCGGACCTCGCCGAAGATCTCGCGGAGCGATGCAGCGGTCGCGCCGGACTGCACCGCGGTGGAGATGAGGAAGGGCCCCGGGTAGCGCCGCGTGGTGAACGACGAGTGGAGCCCGTAGGTGTAACCGTGGCGCTCCCGCAGGCTCATGTTGAGCCGGGACGAGAAGGCTCCCCCCAGGATCTGGTTCATCACCGTCACCGGGAAGTAGTCGGGGTGCGTGCGGGAGATGCCGACGTGCCCCACGCGGAGTTCCGACTGCACCGCCCCGGGACGGTCCACCAGCACGATCCGCGGCGCGTCGGCGCGAGGCTCCACGAGAGGGATCGGCGCGGGCTCCGGCCCGCCCGCCCAGTCGCCGAGCGTCGCCTCCGCGATCTCCACGGCCTCGTCCGCGCCCAGGTCGCCCGCGACGATCAGGGTGGCGCCGGCGGGGAGGTAACGCGCGGCGTGGAAGTCCCGCACGTCCGACCGGGTCATCCCCTCGAGGGAACGAGTGGTCCCGGAGAGGGGGCGCGCGTACGGCGATCCGGGGGCGAAGATGAAGCGGAGGGCGGCCTCGTTCGCCAGGAGACCGGGATCCGCGCGGCGCTGCGCGATCCCGGCCAGCCGCTGCGCCCGCACGCGGTCCAGCTCGGCCTCCGGGAAGTCCGGCCGCAGGAGGAGGTCCGCGAGGATGCGGGCCGCCGGCTCCACGCGGGCCCGCAGCGACGTGAACCCGACGTACGTGGAATCCCAGGACGCGCCGGTGTCTTCAAGCACCCCCAGCCCCTCCAGCTCGGTGGCGATCTCCAGCCCGCTCCGTCCGGCCGCGCCGGAGTCCAGGAGGTCGGCCGTGAGGGCGGCCACGCCCGCGCGGTCCTCGTCCTCGTCGAGCCCGCTCACGGGGAGGGACACGCCCATCGAGACCACGGGGAGGCTGCGCGACTCCGCCACCAGCACCTGCAGCCCGCTGGACAGGGCCCTCCGGTGCACCCGGGGGAAGTGGAAGGGACGAAGCGGGCCCGGTGCCGGGGCCCGGCTCCGGTCGAGCCCTTCCTTCGGCCCGGCGCTCATGCGGCCTCCTGGCGCGCGCGCGGAACGTAGGTGAGCACCGCCCGGTTCTCCGCGACCAGGGACTCCAGGACGAAGCGGCGCACATCGTCCACGGTCACGGCGTGATAGCGGTCGAGTTCCGTGTTGATCCGGCCGGGATCGTCGAACCGGGTCGTGTACATGGAGATGTCGTTGGCGCGCTCGCCCACCTGCTGGATGCCGATAAGGTGACGGGCTTCGATCCCGGTCACGGCGCGGTCGATCTCCACCGGGAGTTCGTCGGCGCCGCGGAGCGCGTCCAGCTCCGCGAGGAGCGCGGCTTCGAGCGCCTCGGGCCGGGTCTCGGGCGTGGCGGTGGAGGAGATCACCAGCATCGCCCCCCCGGTCACGATGGGGAAGGCATACGCCCCCACGTCCTTGGCGAGGCGCCGCTCGCGCACCAGGGTGCGGTACAGGCGCGAGGACTTGCCCGTCGTCAGGACGCCCGACAGGACGTCGGCGGTGTAGAACTCCCCGGTGCCGTACGGGGGGATGCGGAAGCCCATGTACAGGCGCGGAAGCGCCACGTCGCCCTCCACGCGGTCGCGCACCTCCCGCCCGATCCGCGAGGGGATCTCCGGGTTGCCGGGGAGCGGGGGGATTCCGGGGCCGCGGGGGATGGGGCCGAAGTAGCGGTCCACCAGCTCTCGCGCCTCCACGGGGTCGAAGTCGCCGCAGAGGGTGAGGACCGCGTTGTCGGGGGCGTAGTAGGTCCGGAAGAACTCCCTCACGTCGTCCAGCGTGGCGCGGTCGAGGTCTTCCATGCTCCCGATCACGGAGTGGTGGTACGGGTGGTCGGCCGGGAAGACCATCGCCTGGAGCCTCTCGTCCCAGTCTCCGTACGGGGCGTTGTCCACCCGCTGCCTGCGTTCGTTCTTCACCACCTCCCGCTGGTTGTCGAGCTTCTCCTGGGTGATCGCCGGGAGGAAGAAGCCCATCCGGTCGGACTCCAGCCACAGGGCCAGCTCCAGGCGGTTCGCCGGGACGGTCTCGAAGTAGTTGGTGCGATCGAGCCAGGTGGATCCGTTGACCGATCCGCCCGCCCGCTCGATGTGGCCCATGTGCTGCGTGTCGGGGACGTTCTGCGAGCCCTGGAACATGAGGTGCTCGAACAGGTGGGCGAACCCGGTCTTCCCCGGGACTTCGTTCCGGCTCCCCACGTTGTACCAGAGGTTCACGGCGACCACGGGGTTGCTGTGGTCCTCGGACAGCACGACGCGCAGCCCGTTGGGGAGGGTGAAGCGGTCGATAGGTATCTTCATCTGAGTTCGGGTCCGGTGTCTGGAGCGGCGGCGGACGCGCCTGTCACCGCTCGACGAGCGCGAACGGCAGGCTGAAGCTCTCCCTCAGCATGAACCGGCGCTCCTCGTCGGGGCTTCGTGAGATGGGGCTGGTCCGGGTCGGCGAGCTTCGCGCCTCGATCCCCACGCGCAGGGCGAGAAGCCTCAGCCGGAGCATGTGGAACGGGTCGCTCACCAGCACCGCCGAGTCGATCCCCTCGCGATGCATGATCCCGGCTACGGCTCGCATGGACTGGAGCGAGGTCATCCCCCGCTCCTCGGTGATGACCGCCGCGGCGGGCACCCCCTGCCGGACGACGTACCGCTTCCCCACCACCGCCTCGCTCACCGTGTCGCCCGGCCCGGTGCCCCCGGTCATGATGAGCGTCCCGGCGATTCCCCGGCGATACAACTCGACGGCATGGTCGAGACGCGCCCGGAGCACGGGCGAGGGTTTCCCGTCGTACTGGGCGGCCCCCAGAACGACGATGGCGCCGGCGGGACGGGCCTCGTCCAGCCGCGCGAAGAGCACGATCGCGGTCAGCACGGCCGCCCAGCCGGCCAGCGCGGCGAGCGAGGCGATGCCGAGTACGCGCAGCAGGCGACTCACGGACGCTGCAGGAGCCGCTCGCGGAGCACGGTGGGCGCGAGCTGGGATGCCAGGAACTCTCTCGCCTCCTCCGGCCCCGCGCCGATCACCTCCTCCACCTCCTGGAGGAGCGCCGCGTCCATCTCCTCGGCGCCCAGCTCGGCGCGGGCGAGGGCGTTCCATGCCTCCTCCTCCCACCCCTCGCCCGCGGACGCCAGGGCGGAGAGAAGCTGCGCCTCCAGGTCGGCCGGGCGCTCGACGGCGGACCTGTGGAGCGCCTCCGCCGCCTCCTCGGAGCGCCCTGCCTCGAGGAGCGCCATCCCGTAGAGGCCGCGCAGCCAGGCGTCCTGGGAGTCGAGGGAGAGGGCCTCCTCCAGCTCACCGATCCCGTCCTCGGAGCGCCCGGAGAGCAGGTATGCGATCGCCAGCTCGCCCCGGATGGACGGCTCGTCTCCGGCGAGGTCGCGCGCCGCCTCCAGCTCCCGCACCGCGCCCTCGAACAGTCCCTCCCGGGCGAGATAGGCCCCGTACGAGACGCGGGCGAACGGGAGGTCCGGGGCGGTGACCGCGGCGAGCCGGAGCGCGCTCTCCGCGTCCGGGTCGTCGTACACCGCGACCCCGTTCCCCGCGGTGGCGAGGAGGAAGGGATCCTGCGGCTCGACGGCGAGGGTGCGGCGGAAGAACTCGTACGCCTCGCCGTCGCTGCCCAGCTCGCGCGACGCGACCCCCAGCCAGCAGAGGAGCGCCGGGTCTTCCGGGTGCTCCTCCAGCCGGTCCAGGAGGAGGTCTCGCGCCTCGTCCCACCGACCCTCGTCGCCGAGGGTGGCGGCCTGCCGGAGCGCCTCGTCCAGCGGTCCTTCTTCGTGGTCGTCTCGCGTGCTCACCGAAGTCCGTCCCGTTCGCGGTCGTTCGGCCGCCCGAAGCAAGTCCCCTGCCACCCGGCAGCGCCTGCGTCCCGTCGGACGGCCCTCCGCCGGGAAGTATAGACCCGTTCGCGTGCCGCCGCGAGGACGAACCGAAGCCGGGGCGACACGGGGCCGCCGTGCCGGCCGGAGACGCGGCCGACGGGAACGCCGCACTCGCCCTCCCGTGGACACACGCGTTTTCGACCGCTCTCCCCTGCCCTGCGCGTCGATTGCGAATTACACCGCACACAAGCCCAGCATTCGGAGAGACTTACGCGATTTCCGACCGTGAGTCGCCACACGCATGCGACCCGGACGGACTTGCCCACGACGCAACCTCCGGAATAAACTTGTGCGCCCGATCGGGCCCCCTTCGGACCCTCTCGCTGTACACGATGACGGAAACACCGCAGGCACGCTCCGCGCGCATCACGACCGTCGGAAACCTCAAGGGCGGCTCGGGAAAGACCACGAACGCGGTGAACCTGGCCTGCATGCTCGGCCACGGCACCGCGGGTCTCCCCGCCCAGCGCGTCCTCTTCGTCGACCTGGAGCCGCTGCGCACCGCCAGCCGCTGGCTGGGCGTGGAGGCCGCTTCGGCCGAGCAGAGCAGCGCGGTCCTGTTCCACGCGGTCCCCCGCAACGGAGACCGCGAGGCGCACGAGGCGCGGCTCCGGGCCGCGATCCAGCGCGCCGAGAACGAGCCCATCGACCTGATCGCCGCCCACTCCGACGGGCTGGAGGGCGCGGACGGGGTCCGTGGCAAGGAGTTCGACCTGAAGGACAACCTGGCGCTGCTCGCGGCGGACTACGACTTCATCTTCATCGACCTCCCGGGATCTCGCACCGGGAGGCTGATCCGCTCCTCCCTGGTGGCGAGCGAGGGGGTGCTGGTCCCGCTCCAGCCGGGCGGGAACTCCATCGAGAGCACGATGGACTTCTTCGAGATGGTGGAGGAGATCCGCCGCGGGGCGAACCCCATGCTGCAGGTGGACGGCATCGTCGTGTCGACGGCGGGGCCACGGGGAGACGTGGACGCGCAGATCGCGGCGGACACGCTGGTGGAGGTCCTCCCCTACTATCCCGTGTACGGCGCGCGGATCCGCACGCTGAAGGCGATCCAGCGGGCGAGTTCGTTTCGGGTGAGCGTCCAGAACATGGGAGACCGGGAGGCCATCCGCGACTTCACCGCCCTGGCCGAGGAGTGGATGCGGACGATCGGATACGTGGAGGCGCCGGTCTGATGGCGAAGTTCAACGCGGCGGCGCTGCGCGAGAAGGCCAAGCAGAACCTCGCCCAGTCGGCCGCCACGGCGGTCGCTGCGAAGCAGGAGACCGAGCAGCTCCTCAGCGGGGCGCGCACGGGGAACGCGACCCTCCCCATCGAGCAGGTCCAGCCCGATCCGGACCAGCCGCGCAAGGCGTTCGACCGCGACGCGCTGGACGAGCTGAAGCGGGCGATCCTCGCGCTCGGAGGGCTGGAGAATCCGGTCCAGATCTACTACCGGGAGAGCGTAGGCTTCACCATCAAACACGGCGAGCGTCGCTTCCGGGCGCTGAAGGAGCTGCTGGAGGAGGGGCACGAGCAGTTCCGGCAGATCCCGGTGCTGATGAGCCCGCCGCCGGACCGCAGCCCCGAGGGGGAGCAGCGGCTCCGCATCGCCCAGGTGGTGGAGAACAACGTTCGCCGCAGCCTGCTTCCGCTGGAAACGGCCGAGCAGTTCCACCTGATCGCCACGGCGGGCCGCGCCGATTCGATTCCCGCGACCCGACTCGCGGAGCTTACCGGTACCGAGGAGCGCGTGGTGCAGCGCTACCTCTACGTCGTCGGCGGCCTCTCGGAACGGGAACGGGCCGACGTACGGGAGGCCTGGCCCGAGGCGCCTCTGCGGCCCCTCTACGCGCTGGTGCAGTGGCTGCAGGAGCACGGGACGCGGCTCGACGGCGAGCAGCGGGCCGCGGCAATCGAGCGATTCACTCGCGAGCGGCCCACGGAGCGGATGCTCCGCGTGGCGCTGCGGGACCTCGCACCGAAGAAGAAGCCGGGGCGCCCCGCGCGGAAGCGCTTCACCTCCGGGACGACCAGGACCGGCGCGTTCCAGGTGAAGCTCACACTTCCGCCCGAGCTGGTGCGTGACGCCGCCTCGATCCGCAAGGCTCGCGCGGACCTCCAGCGGGTCCAGGAGCAGCTGGAGGCGATGGAGCGCGCGCTCGGAGGCGAAGCCGAGGCGTAGCCGGGAGCGTCGTGCCGCCGTTCGGCGGGGCCGGTGAGCGGGATCGTACGAGGGGAGCAGGGCGGACTTCGCCCTGCTCCCCTTTTCACGGCCGCCTTCGACTCACCCCGAACGGGGAAGCCGGTCCTCGCCCTGCGGCTGATCGGGCGGGGGCACTCCGGGCGACCTTCCCGCCGGACCGGGACCGCCCCTGAACACCCTCATCCGCCCGAGCCTGACTCCACGCTTCCGCCGGAAGTCCGGCGGCCACAGCCGCCCGCCCCCCAGGACCCGGCTGACTCGCACGCGCTTCCGCTCGCTCGGGGCGGGCGGCTCGATGGCGAAGACGAGAGCTACGGCGAGCAGCACCACGAACGTCGCGAGCAGGATCCACTCCACGGCTATCATTGCGGTTCCCCGTTGCTGATCGGCTGCGGGCGCCGCGCGATCCGGATCGAACCCGCCAGTCCGTCCAGTACGTCCGGATCGGGGGTGAACTCGGAGGTGCGCAACGCGTCCAGGTAGTAGACCGTATCCAGCGGACGCCCGGTCTCGGGAAAGCTCGGCGCCGAGATGGGGTGGAAGATGGAGACGTAGTAGCGGCCGTCGTCGGTAAGCCCCTGGAACGTCCAGACCAGCGAGTCGGCGGCCGCGCCGTACCCGGGCGAGTACCGTGCGATGAAGCTCACTCCTCCGCCCCCGGCGAAGTCCACGTATCGCACGCGAGCGCGGAGGACCTGGGGGGTCTCGACCACGGGAAGCACGGGGATCTCGGAAGAATCGGCGAACTCCGGCCTCTCGCGCAGAAGGCGCCGCAGCTCCGCGAGCCGGGTGTCCAGCGCGATCCGCGCCCCCGCCGGCAGCAACTCCCGATAGGCTTCGACCGGGTAGACGAGGAGCTGGCGCTGGCGGATGTCGACCGGAGACGCGAGGGAGTCCGAGTCGAAGCGGAAACGGAGCCGCGCGGGCTCCCCGTTCACGATCGGCGTCACATCGGGCCGGTGTGGCACAGGGGGGAGCAGCACCCCATCCACGCGAGCTGCGAGGCGGGTGGCGTCGAGCAGCACCTCCTCCGGGCGAAGCGGCATCTGCCGCGCCGCGGCAAGCATCGGGTCGGCCTCTCTCGTGGGCCCGCAGGCCACGAGCAGCCACACCATCCACCCGCCAGCCCATCCTCCTCGCATCGCCGCCTCCGGGTCGCAGCCCCACGGAACCTCTGTAGACTACGATGGGAGAATCGCGTGCGATTTTCTTGCAAATTGTTGTCTTGGAGCGGTTTAGCACCGCAACAACCCACTTCCCGCACACCGGAATCCCCCTCCTGGCGCAGGGCGGGCCCGACCGTCCACGTCACCGGATCGGCGCACTCCGGCCTCGACGGAACGAGCCCCCCGCCGGCAGGCCGGCGAGGGGCTCGATTGCGCGCACGTCGGAGGGTAGCGAACGCCGCCTGTCTCCTTCCTCCGATCTTCCTCTACCGTGCCTCCCCGCGCACCCTGGACCCGAACCAGGCCGCCCGGAACGCCCGCATCGCGTCCGTCACCGGCATTCCCGCCGCCTCGTACGTGACGATCTCCATCTGCGGGTTGGGGAGCAGCGCCACGCGGGCTTCCCGAAGCTCCCCGCGGCGCTCGAACGCCACCACCACCGTGTCCCCGGGCTTCCGCGCGCCGGCGGCGTTGCGCACGTCGGCCATGCCGGTGATCGCGACACCGTCCATGGAGACGATCCGGTCGCCCAGCGTCAGGCCTGCGGCGTAGACGGAAGAGCCGGCCTGCGGGGGCTGGCTGATGGTCGCCGTGCCGTTGTCGATGACCATCCCCAGGAAGGGGCGGTCGGGAGCGGCCCGGCGAAGGAGAACTCCCGCGGGCGCGAGGAGGCGCTCGTAGTCCACCAGGTCGAAGCCTTCCACGTACCGCCCGAAGTAGTCCTCCGCGAACGCGCGGTCGCCGGTCACCTGCGCCAGGACGTTCTTCAGGTCGGCGAGGGTGTAGGGGATCTCCCGCTTTCCGTGGGCGATCCACATGGCCCGCATGTAATCGTCAAGCGACCGCCCGGGAAACCGGGTCCGCAGGGTCAGGTCGAGCCCCAGCGCGATGGCGGAGCCCAGGTCGTAGTGCGTGACGTGGGTGTTCTGCCGATTGTAGGGGTCCATCCACATCGCGCCGTCCGCGAACGGCACGCGCTGGCTCAATTCCACGGGGGTGAAGATCCTGCGGCCGGGCGCGTTGACCACGCCGGACAGCTCGCCGCCCAGGTCGTTCAGGAACTGGTCGGCGTCGATGTGGCCGGCCCGCAGGAGGATGAGATCGTCGTAGTAGCTGGTGAACCCCTCCAGGAACCACAGCTCTCCGGAGATGTTCGCCTCCTCGAAGTCGAACGGCTCAAGGGAGCGCGGCCGGATGCGTACGGAGTTCCAGGCGTGCAGCAGTTCGTGGGTGCTCAGCCAGACGGCGCCGAGGGTCGCGTCCGGGAACTGGATGTCGCTGGTGACTACGGTGGAGTTCCGGTGCTCCATTCCGTCCTCCCGGTTGGCCGGGAGGTGGTCGGCCATGAAGAGGAACGCCCCCGTGTCGAAGTCCGGAAGCTCGCCGAACAGCGCGACCGCCTCGTCCGCCGCCCGCTTCATCATCTCCACGTAGGCGTCCAGGTCTTCGGACCGGCCCAGGTGGTGTACCGCCACCTGCATCGTGTACGGCTTGCCGTTGGACACCATCTCCCAGCTCCGCACCTCGTGGTCGCTGATCTCCACCGGGCTGTCCAGCAGGTAGCGGAGGTCCGGCGCCGTGTAGGTGTCCGCCGCCCCGCCGGGGAACAGCTGGGTCGCGATCTTCCAGTCCGCCCGGGGCCTGGAGAAGCGGACCGTCACCGGCCGCGTCTCAGTCCCGCGCGCCCACATGAAGGCGGCGGGGGCGTTGAAGTGGACGTGGCCGTCGTCGATCTGCGCGTATGTCCCGTCGCTCTGGTTGCCGAACAGTGTGTACGTGACCCGCACCGTCCCGTCGTGCCCGGTCACGTCCCACTGGTGGAGGTTCGGGCGGGCGATGGAGAGCGGCCGTCCCGCCGAGTCGAACGCCCGGACGTTGTAGACGTTCTTGGCGAACTCGTGAAGGGCGTAGCGGCCCGGCGACGAGCGGCTCATCCGCAGCTCCAGCGGTCGTTGCGGAAGCTCCCGGTAGGTGACCGAGAACTCCGCCTCGTGATGGATGGCGTTCGGAAAGGAGACTTCGTACGCGACCGGCGCCTGCGCGGCAGCCGAGCCGGCGCAGAGGAACAGGGCGGCCGTAACTGCGAATGCTCTCATGGACGAATGGGTTGGGGTCCGCTCGGGGTCGGCCGCTCGGTCCGGACGCGACGACGTTCGTATTTCCTTCACAGCTCCTCCAGGAGCCGCCGCACCTCCTCGTCGGAAAGCCCGGCGAGCAGGGCTTCTTCCTCCTCGACTTCCCACGCCTCCAGCTCGGCCTCGGGGTGCTGGGAGTCCACCCATGCGGCCATCGCGGCCACGGTCGGCGCCTCGAAGACGACGCGGACGGACACTTCGACGTCGGCCGCCTCCCGGAGCCGGGCGACGAGCCGCATCGCCAGCAGGGAGTGCCCGCCCAGCCTGAAGAAGTCATCCTCCGCGCCGACGCGCTTCAGGCCGAGCACCTCGGCCCAGATCCCGGCCACCATCTCCTCGGTCCCGGTGCGGGGCGCCACGTACTCGTCGGGGGAATACTCGGGGGCCGGCAGCCCCCGCCGGTCCAGCTTCCCGTTGGCCGTGAGTGGAACCGTTTCCATCGCTACCACCGCGGACGGCACCATGTACTCCGGCAGCCGCGCGCCCAGACGCGCCCGCAGCTCCTCGACCGCGACCGATCCCCCGGTCCCGACGACGTACGCCACCAGGCGCCCCCCGCCCGCCCCATCGTCCCGCACCACCACCGCCGCGTCGGCGATCCCCTCCTCCTCCCGCAGCGCCGCCTCCACCTCCCCCGGCTCGATCCGGAAGCCGCGTACCTTCACCTGCTGGTCCACGCGCCCCAGGTACTCCAGCATCCCCTCCGCCGTCCACCGCGCCCGGTCGCCCGTGCGGTACATCCGCCCGCCCCCCTCCTCCCCGTACGGGTCCGGGAGGAAGCGCTCCGCGCTGAGCCCCGGCTGACCCAGGTAGCCGCGCGCCACTCCGGCCCCCGCCAGGTACAGCTCGCCCGGCATCCCCACGCCCACGGGCTGGAGCCCCGCGTCCAGCACGTACGCCCGCGCGTTGGCGATCGGCCGCCCGATGCTCGGCCCCGCGCGCTCTCCCACCCGGCAGTGGGTGGCGTCGACCGTGCACTCCGTGGGTCCGTACAGGTTGTGGAAGCGCCGCTCCACGCGCGCCGAGAGCAGCGTCCACAGCCCCTCGTCCACGGCCTCCCCGCCCAGCAGCACGTCGGTAGGCGTCGGGCCCAGCCGCTCCAGCAGCCCCTCCACCACCAGCATCCGCAGCTGCGCGGGCGTGCAGTCGAAGACCTCAACCCCCGTCTCCCGCAGGAATGCGGCGAGCGCAGCCCCGTCGCGGCGCACCTCCTCCGGCACCACGTACAGCGTGCCCCCCCCCAGCAGCTGCACCCACTGCTTCACCGAGGTGTCGAAGGTGAGGGGTCCGTTCAGGCTCACCCGCGCCGGCACGCCGCCGCGGGGCCCGTAGACCGCCCGGTCGAGCGCGGCGTGCAGGTTCATCACCGAGCGGTGGGTGACGACTACGCCCTTGGGCCGGCCCGTGGAACCGGAAGTGTAGATCACGTACGCCGCGTTCTCCGGCGACGCGCCGCTCGCCGTGACCGGCTCCCCCTGCGCCGCGGCGTCGTCCGGACGGTCTCCGTCCAGGCAGAGTACGTCCGGGCCGGAGGGAACGGTGGAAACCAGGCGCTCCAGGGTCACGACCAGGCCGATGTCTGCGTCGTCCAGCAGGTGACGGATGCGGGGGGCGGGGTGGGTGGGATCCAGCGGCACGAAGGCGGCGCCCGCCTTGAGGATCCCCAGGATGCCGACCGGCACCTCCAGGCACCGGTCCAGGAACAGCCCCACCCGCGCCTCCGGGCCCACGCCGCGGGCGCGCAGCCGGCGGGCGAGGCGGGCGGAGGCGCGCTCCAGCTCCGCGTAGCCGAGCGAGCGGCGGCCGGAGACCACCGCCACCGCGTCCGGCGTCCGGGCCGCCTGTTCGGAGAAGGCTTCGTGGATGCACCGTTCGCGCGGCCAGTCGGCCCCGGTCCGGTTCCACGTCTCCAGCACCTGCGACCGCTCCCCCGCCCCCAGCAGCGACACCTCCGGGAGGGGCAGGTCCGGGTCTTCCATCACCGCGTCCAGGACCCGGGTGTAACGCTCCAGCAGGCGCTCCATGCTGCCGCGCTCCCACAGCTCCGCGCGGTAGGACAGCGTTCCGTGGATCACGTCTCCCGCTTCGGCCAGGGTCATCGTCAGGTCGAACTTGACCGGCCCACCGTCCGTCCCCAGGGCCTCGACCCCGGTCTCCCCCAGCTCCAGGCGTCCGCCGTCGTGGTTCTGGAAGGAGAAGAGGACCTGGAAGAGCGGCGTGTGCGCCAGACTGCGCGGCACCCCCAGCTCCTCCACCAGCTTCTCGAACGGAAGATCCTGGTGCTGGTACGCCCCCAGCGTCGTCTCCCGCGCCCGCCTCAGCACCTCCCGGTACGTCGGCTCCCCGCCCAGC
>Ga0180215_1000648_pt1 | contig 41978 bp, 35 predicted proteins | sample eDN3rd37CBELigBY_FD_128871 | JGI IMG/M metagenome (GOLD analysis project Ga0180215, IMG submission 128871) | Enriched backyard soil microbial communities from Emeryville, California, USA - eDNA 3rd pass 37_C BE-Lig BY (version 2) (version 2) | ecosystem: Environmental > Terrestrial > Soil >...
ACCCCAGTGAAGTTGAGCAGGATCGTCGTTGCGTCGCTGGCGACATCGTAGGCTGCCGTCAGCGGTGGTTCGGCATCCCGGCTGATGTCACCACTGAGGTCGACGATCGCGATGCCCGCTTGCCGTCGAACGTTGGCCTCAAACACCTGCGTGGGCATCGGCTCGTCCTTTCAGATAGATGACCAGCTCGACGGTGTGCTGGACGCCGTCACTGTGCCGTTGCAACCGATCGACCATATGCTCGATCAGGAAGAGTCCCCAGCCTCGCGGGGTCTGCAGCCCGGCCAGTTTCAACTCGATATCGGGCGTCTCGCGGATTGGGATGTCGGTGTCACCGCCCTGGTCGATGATCTGGACGGCCAGTTCGACCTCGCGAATGATGACGCGGACGTGAACCGGGAGTTCCGGCCGATTGTCGTTCCCGTGCTCGATGGCGTTCATCGTCGCCTCGGAGACGGCCGTCTTCAGCCGCTCGATCGCGTCGGGTGGCAGGTCGAGCGGTTCGACGGCATCCGCGACTCGCTCCATTGCGATGCGCTCGTTACCCGGCTCACTGGCGATCGTGAAATCGGCCAGGATTCGGCCTTCCGTAGCCGGTGGTGGGTGGCCGTTTGGCACCGTTGTCACCTCCTGTGGTGGCGACAGATCAATCTTCGTCCGGTCAGTATGCGAACGCTGGAGGGCGACGAGTGTGATGTCGTCTTCCTGCTCGTGGTCGTCGCCGGTGAACCGGTTGAGTTCGGACAGGAGCATATTGATCAACGATTGGCTATCGCGCTCGTGACGCATCAGTCCCATCAGCCGCGGGAAGCCGAACATTTCCTGCCGGGCGCTGTGAGCCTCGATCAGTCCATCGCTGTAGAGCAACAGCGTCTCACCCGGCTGGAGCCAGGCTTCCTTTTCCTCATAGCGCATGCCCGGCATCAGCCCGAGCGGCATCCCGGTCGCGCGGAACTCGATCACGCCGTCGAGCGTGCGGACATTCGGCAGGTTGTGACCAGCGTTGGCGTAGCGCAGGTGGCCGGTCTGCGGATTGAGGACGGCGTAGAGACAGGTCACGAACATCTGCGGCGGTATTGACGGGAACAGCAGTTCGTTGGCTCGCTCCAGAACGCAGGCGGGTGAGATCAGCCGTGGAGCGTCGGCGCGCAGGATGCTGCGCGTCGATGCCATCACAAGTGCCGCGGGAACGCCCTTGTCGGTGACGTCCCCGACGACGAACCCGATCAGGCCATCGTCGAGTTCGATCATGTCGTAAAAATCTCCGCCAACCTCTCGGGCCGGTTGGTAATGCGCGGCGAGTTGCCAGCCATCGAGTCTGGGTAGCTCGCGTGGCAGGAACTGCTGCTGGATCAACTGGGCGACGCGCAGTTCCTGGGCGATGCGCTCACGCTCACGAGCCTCAGCCTCCTGCTCCTGAACGAGTTGGGCAACCCGGACCGCCGGTGCAGCCTGGGCAGCCAGGTTATTGAGCAGGCGCCGGTCGTCAGCAGAGTAGTCCTGCTCGGAGAGGCGCGGGCCGAGGTTGAGGAGCCCGATCAGTTCACCCTGCGAGACAAGCGGCACAACCAGCTTGACGCCTGCCTCGCGAAGTGAATGGACACCGGGTGAGTCGAGGCTCAGCGTCTCGATGTCGACGGCACCGCTGGCACTGGCGAAGTAGGCGATCAGCGGGTCGTTCGGTGCAATGTCAATCGCTGGTCCGGCAGTCTCGACCGGCGCAACCGGAGCTACCGGTGCGTCCAGACTCGTCAGACGGGACGCGGTCTTCCGCCTGCGGAGCACATGCCGAAAGCCTTCGAGTCGCACGGCCATCATTGTCCCTCCGGACGACTGGATCGCCTCTGGAACCCTTCAATCGATATGACTATTATCGATAGGTCCCGTCACGAGAGCGTTACGGTGAGCGTTACGGCGACACACTACTGACGATTCGGCGGGCGTTGGGAACTGATTTCCATCCTACAGCATCCCTGCCGCACACCAGTTACCCGGTTCGGCGGGCGTCCACCGCACCATCATCGACACGGCGTAGCCAGAGCGAGACGTGGGCAGGCTGCATCGTCTCGGTCACTGCCTCCTGCAACTCCACACAGAGGCTGGTGAGATCGACCTGCTCGCTGAGCCGCGCGCTGAACTGGTCCAGCGTCCGCTCGGCGTCGTATCTGGAGCGGTTAAAACGCCGGTCGACCGTACGTTGGATTCTCGTGCGTAGCGGCTGGAAGAGAGCGGCGACTGCCAGCGTCGAGGCTGCAACCACGACGCCGGACTCGCCACCAGCAATCCGGCGCATCGTGTCACCGAGGGCCAGCACCAGCGCAAGGTAGGTAGCCAGCAGGCAGATCGATAGCGCGCCATAGACGAGTGTTCGGCGGATGAGGAGATCGATGTCGAACAGTCGATGACGCACGATCGCGATTCCGACTGCAAACGGAAAGGCAGCAAAGCTCAAGACCTGAACGATCAGAAACTTCTCACCGATTCGAGTATCCACCGTGAACAGCAGCGTGTTGACGAGAAAGACCGTGGCGGTGATCGCACCGGAATACGCGATCCACTTCAGTTGCTGACGCTCGACACCACCGACGTGCCTCCAGCGGCTGACGATCCAGGCACCAGACACAACGGTGGCCGCGATGACGAGCAATACGCCAATGGTTCCGACGATGACTGCGAGCAGGTGGCTCAGGCCATACGGGTTCGGATAAAGGGCGTCTTCTCCAATCTCCTGGACATGAATCGTCGTCGTATCAAACGCAAACATGTAGGCGGACCCGATAGTGCCGACCACCGCGACCCAGAACACGGCGCGCCATCGCCCAGACGGCGGCCTGCCGTGTGGAAAGAGCAACGGAACGATCGCGACATTGACACACATCGTCGGGTAGAAGATCCAACTGGCAAGCCACATCGACATCCGGCTTCCGAAGATCTCACCGTTGTGAATCCCTGTTGCGAAGACGGCGTATGCGTTGGCCAGTGCAAAGAGTTGCCAGGACAATCCGATCCCACACAGGAGCCAACCGATGCTATTCCCTGGTTGCCGGATGGCAATAAGCGCGCCGATAGCAACGAGCGGGATAAAGCTGGGAATGATCAACATGATGGCGATTCCATCGGCGGCGATCAGATCGATACCGGGCTCACCGATCATCTGCCAGAGTAGGACCAGATTTGTCGTAACCATGATCAGGCACAACGCCAGCAGTGCCCATGGCAATCGCGGGGTAGTGGATCGGGGCATTCGCGCACTCCGTTAAATGACTCGGCTGCGGCTACGACTTTCCCCATCATAGCGCCGAACCGTTACCAAACCGTTACGACATGGCTGTCACACGGAGGATCGTTGCGGTAGACTGCCGCCACGAAGCGAATCTGGAGGCATGGTTGAGCGGGCTGACGATCAGATTGCTTGGCGATGCACGCGCCATGCTGAACGGGGTCGAGATACGCGTCGACACCCGCAAGGCGATCGCGCTGCTGGCGTGGCTGGCCGTCACCGGGCGAGAACACCGGCGCGAGACGCTGGCAGCGTTGCTCTGGCCGGACGCTGACGACGCCCGTGCCCGAGCGGCGCTGAGGCGAACACTCTCAGCGCTTTCGGGCGCATTGAATGGCGGCTGGCTGCTGGCAACGCGAGACAGGGTCGGGCTGGACGTTTCGGGTATCGACCTCGACGTGATCGAGTTCGAGCGCCTGCTCGCGGTGACCGGACCACGCGAACGCAAGGCGCTGGAGCAGGCAGTCGAACGATACCGGGGCGACTTCATGGCGGGGTTCAGCCTGCGAGATAGTCCCGAGTTCGATGACTGGCAGCGGGAACAGGCGGACGCTCTTCGGACGGCGTTCGGCAGCGCGCTCGACCGGCTGGTGACGTTGACCAGTGACGCTGGTGACTGGTCAGCCGCGATCGGCTACGCCCGGCGACGGTTGACGCTCGACCCACTCCACGAAGACGCACACCGGCGATTGATGCAGATATACGCCTCAGCAGGCGATCGATCGGCGGCCCTGCGTCAGTATCGCGATTGCGTCCGAATCCTCGACCAGGAACTCGGTGTTGCGCCGGTCGAAGCGACGACCGCCCTCTACCAGGCGATTCAGGACGAGCGATTCTCGCCAATACCAGTGAACACCGCCGTCTCTGCAAGAACCGCCGCCCCACCATCACCGCCAGTGGTGACGCAGCCAGCGGGATACCCGATGGTCGGGCGCGAGCGCGAGATAGCGGAGATCGACGAAATCTGGAACACCGTCGGCCCGGATGGACGATTGATCGCGATCGAAGGCGAAGCCGGAATCGGGAAAACGCGGCTGGTGGAAGCGACAATCGCTGCGGCCAGCGAGCGTGGCCAACGAGCACTATGCCTGCGCTGTTACGAAGGGGAGACGCAACTCGCATTCGGGCCAATCATCGACGGGCTCCAGTCTGCGCTCGCCCAACCGGCGATGGCAGCGGCGCTGGAACGGTTGCCACATGACGACAGCAGAGAACTGGCGCGACTGGTTCCGGCGTTCGGTGCCACGAACGGCCCGGCTGGCCCACTCGACAACCCCGGCGCGCAGGTGCGCTTCTTCAACGCGATCATCGGCGCGTTGCAGATAGCAGTGGCAGACGATCACCCCGGACTACTGGTGGTCGAAGATGCCCACTGGATAGATGAAGCGTCGCTCGACCTGCTCGGCTACCTGACTCGTCGGCTGGCTGGGCGACCGCTGCTGCTGATCCTGACGTGGCGGACCGAGCACGTTGGTAGCGACCACCGGCTGCGGACGATGACCCATAGCGCAGAACGGGCCGGGATTGGCCGCAGCATCACGCTCGACCGGCTGACGGCTGAGGACATGCGCATGCTGGTTGGTGACGGAGCCGAGCAACTAGGAGCGCGACTGTACCGGGAAAGCGAAGGGGTGCCGTTCTTCGCGGTCGAATACCTTGACCAGTTGCACCGGCAGGCGATTCCTGCCGAGGGCGAGCACTGGCCGCTGCCGGCCGGGCCACGGGCGCTGCTGGAACAGCGGATCGCCGGGCTGACGGCTACCGAGGGGCAGGTCCTGACGACGCTGGCCGTGATCGGTCGCGATGCTAGCTTCGACCTCGTCCGCGATGTCAGCGGTCGCAGCGATGAGGAGACGGCCATCGCCATCGACGGCCTGCTGGCACAGCAGGTACTGGTCGAACGCGCCATCGACGGCAACCGGCACGATCCGGTCTACGCGATTCGCCACGACAAGTTGCGCGAAGTGGCTCACGATCAGATGAGCCTAGCTCGACGCCGGCTCCTGCACCGGCGCGTCGCCGAGGTGCTGCGACGACAGGCACGCGGCGGGGCAGGCGCTGCCCAGATCGCGCTCCATCTGCAACTCGGAGGACAGGATCGAGAAGCAGCCGAGGCGTACCGCGAGGCAGGCGAAGGAGCGGCCGCACTCTATGCGACCAGTGAGGCAATCGGCCACTACCGCGCGGCGCTGGCGCTCGGTCAGCCCGATTCGTCCGGACTGCACGAGCGCATCGGCGATCTGCTGACGCGTCGCGGAGCCTACGAACCGGCGCTGCTGTCGTACCAGACGGCGGCGGCGTTGCGGCTGGACACGGGACAGATCGAGCACAAGATCGGACTGGTCTACCAGCGGATGGGCAACTGGTCACTCGCGAGCCAGCACTTCGCCGCTGCCGAACCGCTCTACGAGGCCGAAGCCGACAGTGCGAGCGCGCAGAACCTCGCCCGACTGGCAGCAGACTGGAGCCTGACAACGCTCCGGATGGGTGCGCTGGAACAGGCCACCGCGCTCGGCCTGCGCGCCCGTCAGGTGGCCGAGGAAACCGGCGACGAACTGGCACTGGCCCAGAGTGACAACCTGCTCGGGATTCTGGCGCGCTCGACTTATGACAGCGATGCCGCCCGGAGACACTTCGAAGCGGCACTCGCGCGGGCAACACGACTTGGCGAACCGAGCATCCGGGCAGCGGTGCTGAATAACGTCGCGAGGGTCGTTCAGGAGAGTGGCGACAGCCACCGAGCGATAGCACTCGCTGAGGAAGCGCTGGCACTCACCGTCACCCACGGCGACCGGCACCACGAAGCCGCCCTCCACTCGAACCTTGCCGACCTGCTCCACCTCGCCGGCCGGGTCGAGGACGCCCAGGAACATCTGCGCGCGTCAGTCGCCATCTACGCCGAAATCGGGATCGTCGCCGGGGAGTATCAGCCGGAGATCTGGAAGTTGACGGAGTGGTGAACGGGGGCGGGACGTGGGACGCGGGACGTGGGACGCGGGATGCGTGATGTGCCACCTCGGTAGGGGCCGCGCCTCCGTGCCGGCCCTGCGCCCGCAGGCGCCTTCGAAACAACAAGGGCGTGTGAACACGGGCGCAGACGTTGAATCCCCTGGCAACCGCCTCATCGTCACACCGGGCGCCTCACGGCGCAGGGCCGGCACGGAGGCGCGGCCCCTACCGAGGATTCGCATCCCGCGTCCCGCGTCCCGCGTCCCGAAGTCCTCACCCCCTCGCAGCGACGTCGCGGAAGCAGGCGGCGGTTCGGGCGAGGCCTTCGGCGAAGACTTCGGGCGTCTGGCCGACGCCGACGCGCAGGTGATGCTCATAGCCGAAAGCGGAACCGGGTGCGAGCATGACGCTGTACTCGGCGGCGAGCCGGTCGGCCAGTTCGGACGAAGGGACGTCAAGGTCGTAGCGCATCATCGCCAGCAGACCGCCACGCGGCGGGGTCCAACTGGCGAACTCAGCATTTTCGACAAACCAGCGTTCGGCCGTCGCGAGATTGGCCGCCACGATTGCGTGCGTGCGCTCGACGATCTTCTCGCGATTGCGGAACGCGAGGACGGCCAGCGCGTCGTTGAGTTTGCCGGGCGAGAGGGTGATGTAGTCGCGCATGTGCCAGCATTGGGCGATGAGATCGGCTGGCCCGACCAGCCAGCCAGTCCGCAGCCCCGGCAGTCCGAACGGCTTGGAGAAGGTGCCGACGCTGACGGCGCGATCGCCAAGGTTGCGCATCGGCGGGGCCATCGGGTCACCCCCGGGGATGTCGAGCCAGCGGTAGGCCTCGTCACAGAGGACACGTGCATCGAGGGACTCGGCCAACGCGTATATGCGCTGGAGGTCTTCCGCCGAGAGCATCGCGCCGGTCGGGTTGTGCGGAGTGTTGATGACGATCAGTTTCGTGTTGGGACGAACCAGCGACTCGAGTTCGTCGAGATCGTAGCGGAAGTCATTCTCCGGCCGGAGTTTCCAGAGACTGACGTCGCAGCCGATCGCGCGGGGGACCGAATAGAGTTGCTGGTAGGCTGGGTAGACCGCCACGACGTGGTCGCCCGGCTCCAGCAGGGTGTTGAAGGCAAGGAAGTTGGCCTCGATCGCGCCGGTCGTGACGAGGATGTTCTCCGGACCAGTGTCGGCGTAGGTACCGGCCAGCAACGAGCGCAACTCGATCGATCCTGGCGCTTCCGAGTAGCCCAGCCGCATGTCGAGCAGGCCAGCCAGCGTCGCCTCACGCTCCCCGGCCGGGAGCATATCGAGCAGTTCGTTGACGGACATCGGGTAGATGCCGCTCTCGGCGATGTCGAACTCGACCTGCGTCTCCCAGGTGGTCATCCAACGTTCGAGCGCGAAGGTTTCAATCTTCACTGCGTTGTCCTCTCATGTCGCCGTTGTTGTCATCCTGAGGCCGCAGCCGAAGGATCTCTCCTTTACCAGCCACCCAGCGAGACGAGGAGAGATCCTTCGGCTGCGGCCTCAGGATGACAAGTGGGGTTGCCTATACCGGCGCGAGTGGGTCGTGGGGTTCCGGTGGAAACTCGATGCGAATCTGGTCGTCGGGACGGACGTCGCCGCCGGTAAGGACGATCGCCATGACGCCAGCCTTGCGGATCAGGTTGCCGTCGGCATCGCGGTCGAGGGTAGCGGCCATCAGTCCCTTCTGGATGCCGTCGAGTTGGGCGCAGGGATTGCGCAGTCCGGTGACCTGGACGACGGCTGACTCGCCGATGTGCAGTTTCGTCCCGGTCGGCAGACCGAGCAGGTCAACGCCACGGGTTGTCAGATTCTCACCCATCTGTCCGGGAACGAGATCGTAACCGGATTCGCGCAACTCGTCGTGCAGTTCGGAATGGATCAGGTGGACCTGGCGAAGGTTCGGCTGGGTCGGGTCACGCTTGACTCGCGAGCGGTGTTTAACCGTCGTTCCGAGGTGAGCGTCGCCCTCGACACCCAGCCCCTCAAGTAGCCGGATACTGTCCTCATTCGGCTTTGTCATCGTATGGGTCGCGCTGCGGCTGACCGCCGTCACGATTCCGTCCATCGTTCTCTCCCGTCTCCCATTCGGCCTGTGGTGCGTAGTCTAGCGCGGGAGGGAGATTGCCCCAAGTCGGGACACGGGACGCGAAGATTGCACAGCCCATCACGCATCACGCGTCCCGCGTCCCGCGTCCCGCGTCCCGACCATTGACACATTCCCCCATCCATCCCATCCTACCCCGCACCGACGACGGCCCAACGATGGCAGGAAGAGGAGCGCGTGATGGCGGATTCAGTACGAGAGATCGAACGACAGATCATCGGCGAAATCTGGACGTCCGGCGAGATGATGGAGAGCCTGCGCTACCTCTGCGACGACCTTGGCTCGCGCTTCGGCGGGTCCGAGAGCGAGCAGATGGCGGCTGAGTTCCTGATGGCGAAGATGCGTGAGTACGGATTGCAGAACGTCCACCTCGAAGAGTTCCCGGTCTACACCTGGGAGCGCGGTGCCTGCGAACTGACGCTGACCGCGCCGGTCGAGCGCACGATCTCGGCAATCGCGATGCCGTTCTGCCCGGCTGGTGAATTCTCCGGTGAGGTGATCGACATCGGCGAGGGCGAGACCGCCGACTTCGAGCGGGCAGGCGAGGCGATTCGCGGCAAGATCGTCCTCTCGGCAGCCGAGACGAACAAGCCCGGCGAGGTCTCGCTGCACCGGACTGACAAGTACCGGTTGGCACATCAGGCTGGCGCTATCGGCTACATCATGGCCAACAAGAACCCCGGCCTGCTGCACATCACCGGCGGCCTCTACGCCCGGACCCCGAACGGCCCCGACGACATCGACCACGACGGCCCGATCCCGGCCATCGGCATCAGCCACGAGGCGGTCGAACTGATGCGGCGAATGGCGGAGCGCGGGACGTTGCAGGTGAAGATCCGTCAGGAGAGCCGGACGTATCGCTCGCACTCATCCAATGTTGTCGGCGACATCCCCGGCCAGAACGCGAATGAGGTCATTGTCTTCGGCGGCCACTACGACGGCCACGACATTGCTCAGGGAGCAGCCGACGATGGGGCCGGGACGCTGGTGGGCCTCGAAGTAGGGCGGCGGCTGGCCCCGTTCGCAGGTCAGTTCAAGCGGACGCTACGAATCGTCTGCTTTGGCTACGAGGAACTGGGACTGGGCGGCAGTTTCAAGCACGCCGACCGGTATGACTCGGGCGACGAGACACTGCTGTTCGTGATGAACCTCGACGGCGCAGGACGCGGACAGGGCGGGCAGGATCGCGTCAACGTCACTGGCGACGCGGACCTGACGACGTGGTTCGAAGGGCTGCCAGAACAACTCGGCTACGACTTCGACGTCAACAACCGCATCAGCGTCCACTCCGACCACTACCCGTTCTTCCTGAAGGGCTACCCGACGGCATCGCTCTCCAGCGCGGACTCGACGGCCGGGATGATCGGCCGCGGCTACGGCCACACCGAAGGCGACACTGTCGACAAGGTCACGCTGCGCGGCCTGCAGATGGGAGCGGTATTCGCGACCCGCGTTGCGCTCGTGCTGGCCAACGCCGACCCGTTCCCGGCCGACCGTCGTCCAGCCGATGAGGCTCACGAAGTGCTGCGCAAGTCCGGCCAGGGACGTTTCCTCGAACACCACTGGGGGCAGGTCACCCGCGTCCTCGACTAACCTGACGTAATCGCTCCATCGAACGAGGCGGGACCGGATGCGATCCGGTCCCGCCTGACGTTATGCACGCAGATTAAGCCCGTTCCACAACTGGCTTCCCTAAAACGCCCAAAAGTGGCCCCTTCATCCCTGAACCATTGGACAGCGCGAACGGGTCCAGTTGATCGGTGCGGGTCGACATTGTCCTCAACTATTCTGTTGACGCCATCACGACGGCGGAGTCGTGAATCGTGTGTGCGGAACATTCCGGCACTGTTGCCGGATACTGCTTTCGCCAGACATGAAGGTCACCTGCGTAGTTGACCGAACAGGAACGAAAGGATGCCTGCACAATGAGGGTGCGTCGTTCTGGAATGTCCATGAGCGTGTTGCTGGGTGCAATCGTTGGACTCCTGTGTATCGCAAGCATTCCCGTGACACCAACCGCCAGGGCTGCGGAATTCTCCCCCACGAACACTGCCGAACTCATCAGCGCAATTGAACAGGCCAACCAGTCGGTCGAGGCCGACATCATCCGACTCACCCCTGGTACGACCTACCTGCTTGACGATGTGATGAATAACGCCGGACTGCCGGATATCGCCAGCGAGATCAGGATCGTTGGCAACGGAGCGACGATCGCTCGCGATCCCAACGCGGGACCACTTCGCATCTTCTACATCACATCCAGCGGTGATCTGACACTCGAGAACGTCACGATCAGCGGCGGCCAGGTGACCAACGGCGGCGGTATCCACAACTATCACGGCGATCTGACGCTGATCGATAGCCACATCACCGGCAACGACGTTACCGGCGTCGGAGGCGGTGTCTACGCCGAGTACGGCACGTTGACAGTGATGAACAGCGTCATCAGCGGCAACACTGCCGGTTCTGGCGGTGCGGGAATATCGGGCCTCGCAGCGACGATGACGGTGACGGACAGCACCATCCTCGACAATCATGCCGTCACAGCCGGTGGTGGTATCTCCGTCAGCGCAGGCTCGCTGAACCTCTCCAACAGCACCATGAGCGGCAATACGGCGGGCTCGTACGGTGGCGGCGCTATTACTAGCTACGCTGGCTCGGTGATCGTGACGAACAGCACGCTGACCGGCAACAGCGCCGGCCTTGGTGGCGCGATCCGAACCTATCTGGGGAATCTGACGCTGCTGAACACGACCGTCAGCGGGAACACGGCCACCACTGCGGGTGGTGGTGTCTACACCTACGATTCGACGGTCGTCAGCAACAACTCAATCGTCGCGGCCAACGGTGCGCCAACTGAAGTCGACATGTCGAACCTGCTCAAAGTGGCCTCAGGCGGCAACAACCTGATCGGCAGTTCGGCCGGTGTTGTCGGGCTGACCAACGGAGTGAACGGCAACAAGATCGGTACCCCCGGCTCGCCGCTCAACCCGCTCCTCGGCCAACTCGCGGACAATGGCGGCTCAACACTGACGATGGCACCTCTCAACGGCAGCCAGGCCATCAACGCGGGCAACGATGCGCTCGCGCCCGTCGCTGATCAGCGTGGGATCGCCCGCCCGTTTGGTGCCGCGAGCGACATCGGCGCCGTCGAGTTCGCAATCTCCCACGACGACCTGTGCGACCTGACGCGACAGTACATCAATCGCGAATCGGTCGCGAACACCGCCTGCACGATGCTGGGCATCGCAGCGACGGCGAAGCAGAATGGCAACACGTTTATGGAGCAGACGGCGCTCTCCAACTACCGCCTGCAGATCCAGTCGGCGATGGGGCGGCGCTACGTCTCGACAGCGAACGGCAACGAACTCATCGCGTTGTCACAGATGCTCTAACTGACGTTCAACAACAGACACAGCGAGGCCGCGACCGCCCTGGTCGCGGCCTCGCTGTGCTATCAGAAGAACGGCCGCCTTCGTCGCCGGGCGCCCTCCGGTCGGAGAACGACAGGATCATGCTTTCTGAGAACCGCTCGACGACATCGAATCTCGCATTACTCGCAACTAGCAATCGTCCTCTTGCAGATCCAGTCGGCGATGTCGCGTCGGTACATCTCAGCGCGGCAAGGTGCTGAGTTGATCGACTGGTCGCGAACGCTGTGAGGCGAGGGTGATGCTGCGGCGAGCGGGTGCGTCGGCAATGTCGCACCCGCTCGCCGCTGGCTATCCAGCCGGGGCAGCCCGGTAGACCTCGACGCGGTTGTTGCGGTCGAGTCCGAGGGCGGTAAACGTCGGCCAACTCATCTCAACCGCCCAGCGGGAGCGCCAACTGGCGACGTGCTGGGACGCGACCGAGTCTCCGATCGTGCAGGTTAGCTCAACGCCATTGGCGACCAGCCGCAAGCGCTCGCCAACCTTGAAGTCAGGATGTACGCAGTAGTAGCCATTCGGGTCGTACTGCCAGCCGGGAACGGCCGTTCCCCAACTGTCGTAGAGCCGCATCGTCCGCTCCCACCAGGCAACGTCGTAACTGGCCGCGTAGTATGCAGCCCGACCAGCGCCGATCAACCCACCCGGCGCCGGTGTCGCGACCGGCGGGGCAGGGACGGCGGCGGTGAACGTCATTGGGTGGGCGGCGAGGATCGAGTCATAAGCGTCGAGGACCGACCGGACGAGCGGTCGCAACTCCTCGGGAGCGCCTTCGCGCTGCTCGCCAGTCAGGTACGACGCGATCGTCGCACGAGTGTCGCCGGCCCCGGTCCAGCGCGCGAGTTCGATTGCACCATAGGTCACATTGGTTGCCGGATCGAGCAGCGATCCGCCCCCAAGCGCCTCCGCGACAGCAGGGCGGACCGCCAGCAGACCACTGCCGCCGTTCGCCTGCGTCGCTGCCGGGTTGCCATTCGAGACACCGCGAGCAATGGCCGCCAGCAGGTATGGATCGATGCCCTGCTCGACGGCGGCCGCGACCAGTTCCTCACCGAACATCTCATAACTCGCCAGCGAAACGAGGTCGGCGCTCTCTGGCTGGCTCAGGCCGCGCCACTCGCGGTAGTGGAGGCCGGCGTTGTTCGATTCGACCTCCCAGCCAGCAGGTTGCCCCGGCGTCCAGGTCAGAATCCGTCGCTCGAACGCCTGAATCAGGACGCGGGTTGGCTCGCCGTCCAGCAAGGTGTCGTGCCAGTACGGCTCGGTCAGCGGACGTCCAATCAACCACGCAGCCGGGAATGACTGACGGGCGACCCAGTCGGCAAACGGTGCCGCGACGTTGTGGCCAGTCACGTCGTCATACTCAGCAACAGTGATCGCAGTGTCAGCGACGGCACCTGCAGTGACTGAACCGCTCCCATCGACCAGCGCCTGAACCGGTTCGCCAACGCGCGGAGCAGCGACCAACCCTGGCACATCCTCGGTGCCGACGGCCCAGCCGTTGACCGACGCCAGCGGTGCCAGCGTGGCGTACGTCAACGGGTTCGACTGGTCCGGATCACCAGCAACCGGAATCGTTGGCGGAGCCTTGTACACGATCGCATCCTCGGAGAATGGGATCTGACCGGCCAGCATCTGGGTCACTAGCAGCGCGCCGGTGACATACCAGCCGTCATCACGCGTCGACGTCGGGTCGAGGACGTCGAGCCGACCCTTGTCGAAATAGACCATTCGCCGGACACCTTGCGGGCTGTCGGCGCTGTACTCGACTGAGGTTGAGATCGCGTCCGGTCCCCAGAGCCAGTCACGCTCGATCTCATCGTTCGCAACCGGGCCGTCGTGCGTGGACCAGATTTCGGCGATCGCCGGATCGACCGGGACGCCGTTGCGTGTCAGCATCGCGCCCGCGTCCGGCTGAGCGGAACCATCAAGCGCAAGCGGTAGTGTTGTTATCAACAGGCCAGCCAGCACAAGCAGACCAGCCTGCCACAGGCGATGAATCGCCATCAGCAGTTCCCTTCCCTCTACCCTGTCTGACAGCCGCGACATGAGCCAGCCTGCCGGACAACTACCGGCAGTCACGACCCGTCATCGGCTATCCAACCTGGCGTAGGCGCATCCAGCAGGGCGCACGTTCCCCAGCGTGCACCCGGATGCCCGGCAGTGATCTTTACCCGCGAACCTGAAGCGAACGTGTCATAAACCTTGGAGAAACCTGAGGACGCAGTGCCGATCGCACAGATTGGAACTCAAGGTCTGGACACGACATGGCCGACTCGTTGTCACCTGGAGCGGTTCTCAGAAGCCCACCCTGTCGTCCTGAGCCGCAGCGAAGGACCTCCCCGCCTTGACCGCTCAAGCAGTTAGCGAGGAGAGGTCCTTCGCTGCCGGGTGCCCTCTGGGCGGTGGACGACAGGGTGGGCTGTTATTCTGTAACCCGTTCTTTGCAAAGCGCACCTTTGCGTGCGAACGAATCTGCCACATTCACCCTCAGGAAAATCAGTGCTACGATGTCGCGGTTGTATGCACCACAAGAGGAGGTTTACGCACAGTGTCGGGGGAGACGATTCGGGATTATCCGTTTCGCAATCCCTGGTTCCAGGAACAAGGTTCGATACCAACAGAAGGGTGATGCCAGATGATCCATGCCACTCACGCAGCGACGTTACGTTTGCTCCTCGTCATGTCGCTCGTCATGGTGACACTGGCCAACCTGCCCTGGACCCCGACAGCACGAGCCGCACAATTCAGCGTGCCGGACGGAGACGTCGATGCGCTCATCGCCGCAATCAATACGGCCAACTTGACTGCCGGACCGGACGACATCGTGCTGGCGGATGGTTCGACCTATCTGTTGACTGCCGCAAACACCGGCAGTAACGGACTGCCGGTGATCACCACTGAGATCACGATTCTCGGCAACGGCGCGACAATCACCCGCGAAGAGTCCGCGCCAGCATTTCGCATCCTGGAGGTCGCCAGCAGCGGGACACTCAACCTGGTCGCGACAACCATCAGCAACGGCGAGTTGGAGGACCACGAAAGCAGTTACGGTGGCGGCGTCTTCAACAATGGCGGGACGCTGAATGTCTCCAACAGCACGTTCGACAGCAACATCAGCACCTACGGTGGCGGGATCGGCGCGCTGCTTGGAACGACGACGGTCGATGCGAGCACACTTTCCAACAACGACGCGTACGGCGAAGGTGGTGGAATCTCCTCCGATGCGACGACGCTGACGATCACCAACAGCACAATCAACGCGAACCGAGGGGGGAATGGTGGCGGCATCATGATCCGTGGCGGCGTTGCACAACTCACCAACCTGACGATCGACGGCAACCGGGCATCGTTTCTCGGCGGGGGACTCGGCGTCCAGGCGAATCTGGTGAACGCTGGGCCAAACGGTTTAACTGTCGTCAACAGCACCATCGCGCGTAACCACTCTGATTTCATCGGCGGCGGTTCATCGAGCATCCCGGAGGATGTCTATCGCCCGATGCTGATCAACACGATCGTCGCCCAGAACACCGCGAGAAACGACGCCAACATCAACGGTGGCTACAAAGACGGCGGCAACAACCTGATCGGTGGCAACGCCGGACTCGGCCCACTGGCAGACAACGGTGGACCGACGAAGACGATCGAACTGTATTACGACAGCCCGGCCATCGACGCGGGTAACAACGACACCGCGCCGGCCACAGACCAACGCGGCATCGCCCGGCCTGTCAACGGCGTCGCAGACATCGGTGCCTACGAACTGAGCGACCCAACGCCACCGGTCGTCATCCCCAACGTAATCGGCACACTTGGTGAGAATGCCTGGTACGTCAGCGATGTCGAGGTTACCTGGACCGTTACCGATGAGGAGACGACTGCATTTGTGACCGGCGGCTGTGGCGACACAACAGTCACGACCGACACGAGCGGGATCACGCTGGGCTGCAACGCCATCAGCGGCGGAGGTACTACCAGCGTCTCGACCTCCTTCAAACGCGACGCAACGCCTCCCGTCATTACCCATACCGGCAACCTCGAACGCTACGGGCCGTTCGACACGGTTGCGATCACCTGCTCGGCGAGCGACGAGACGTCCGGGCTAGCCAGCGATACCTGCGAGGACATCACTGGCCCGGTCTCGGAGTTCGGACTGGGACAGCACGATATCTCGGCCAGCGCGACCGACAACGCCGGCAACGTTGGCTATGGCACGGCCAGTTTCGTCGTCGCTGCCACGCACGACGAACTGTGTACGTTGACGCGCCAGTACATGTCGCGAGAGTCAGTCGCGAACTCGGCCTGCGCGATGCTGGCGATTGCCGAGGGAGCAGGGCCGTCGCTGGTCGCCGATGTCGCATTGTCCAACTACCGAGCGATGGTGCTATCGGAGGTCAGCCGTCGCTACCTCTCGGCAGTCGATGGTCAGGAATTGATTGACTGGTCGCGAACGCTGTAACAGCCAGCACTCGTCCTTGCAGGAGCCGCCGCCGATCTGGCGGCGGCTCCGTCTTTTGATGGACACAGCGATCCATCCAACGATCCATTGTTCGTCCAATCGTTGTGACGATGCTGGAGGTTCAGGCCGCGCATATCGTTGTCATCGTCGAATGATTCGACTGAAAGGGACGATAAACGATGGCACTGGCAACCTGGTGGCGCGGCGATGCGCTGCCGCACCCGGCACCGCTGGCCGGACTGACGATCGGCGTCAACGACGACGCCAACCTGATCGCGAGGTTGAGCGACCTCGCGGTCGAAGAAATCGAGGCACGGCTCGCAGCCGGTCATCGCTGCTATCTCGCCTGGCTGGACGGCACGCCGGTCAGTTATGGCTGGGTCGCGACGCTCTCAGCATCGATTGGCGAACTATCGCTCGCGTTCGATCTGCCGGATGGTGACCGCTACCTCTGGGACTTCGTGACACTTCCGGAATGGCGCGGTCGCGGTATCTACCCGCGGCTGCTGCACGGCATCATCGAACATGAGGGTGGAGCGGCAGAGCGCTTCTGGATCATCTACGCGCCGGAGAACGCGGCATCGGGTATCGGGATCGCGAAGGCTGGGTTTGGATCGGTCGGCGATCTGTCCTTCCTGCGAAACGACGGCGTCGGGACGGTTGCGCTGCACCCTGAACGGGCCAAGATGGGCGCGAGGCTGCTTGGTGTAAGCCTCTTCGATGCCGTTCAGGACGGCAGTGTCATCTCGCCGTGCTGGCGCTGCGTGATGGCCGGCAACGCTGCCTGCTGGCCGCAGCATGACAGCAGCGTCTCGCACACATGTAGCTGTGTGACCGCCGCTGGGGTCGGACGATAGATGCGTGTGTGTTGACGGAGACAGGAGGACCAGGCATGAGTGATCGATTGACCGAGTCAGGCGACGAACCGGAACCAAGGCACATCGCGTTTGTCCTCTACCCAGGACTGACACTGCTGGACATGGTCGGGCCATTGCAGGTACTCGGAGGACTACCCGCGCCATTCAGGACGACGGTCGTTGGCGCGAGGATCGAGCCGATGGAGTCTGATACGCCGCTGCGTGTCGCGCCGGATGCCACCTTCGCCGATGTGCCGCACCCGTTCGCGGTCATCGTTCCCGGCGGGTCGGCCGGAACGATACGAGCGATGGCCGACCCGGAGGTGCAGGGGTATCTGACGTCAGCCTGTGAGACGGCCGAGGTGGTTGGCTCCGTCTGCACCGGCGCGATGGTTCTCGCGGCAGCCGGTCTGCTGGAAGGACGCAACGCGACGACCCACTGGGCGTTCGCCGAACATCTTAACCGGCTCGGCGCTACCTATCAGCGCCAGCGCTGGGTCGAGGACGGCAAGTTCATCACGGCAGCCGGTGTCTCGGCTGGCATCGACATGGGGCTACAACTGGCCGGGAGGCTGGCCGGGAAGGAGTACGCCCAGCGTATCCAGGCAGTCCTCGAATATGACCCGCAGCCACCGTTCGGGCCGATGGACTGGTCGCTGGCCGAGCCGTCCTCATGGTGGTCGCGGATGGGAACAGACGCCGAGCAGCGGTCATGGCTGGCTGGATTGCTGGATGGACGACCAGACCTGGTCGAGCGGCTGACATCCAGTGCGGGCTGATCCTGCGAGCCGGGTCGATCGAACAGTCTGTGACTGGACATCCACCGACGGTGTCGGCAATGATTCGGGCGTCGTTGTCGTCCGATCCTCATCGCTTGCCAGCCGCTGGGAGTCCGATATGAGCACCGAAACACCGGCGGGACTATACGGCCACAACGAGCTACTTACCTCGCTGTACGGTCAACTTCCCGTAGGCGTCGCGATCTTCGACATCGAGTGGCGACTCCAGCACGCCAACGAGAGCTGGTTGTCCTTCGTCGAACTTGCGACCGAGATTCCGGCAAGCAGACTGGTCCCCGGTGTCCATGTCAGCGATGTCATGGAGGGCGACGACGAGTTCCTCGCTGCACTCCAACTCGTCCGTAGCGGAAAAGTGATCCAGAAGAACGGTCACGCGTTCCCTGGACCGTCCGGCGAAACGTACTGGGATTTGTCGCTGGCACCAGTCGTCGAGCATGGAATCGTGACCGGCATCATCAGCGTCGTCGCCGAAGCGACCGACCGGGTGATGGCCGAGCGGGCCGCGACGGCCCGGGCACGCCTGGCCGCCTTCCGCGCCGACATCAGCCTGGCGCTGGCCAGTTCCGACGATGTTGGCACCGTCCTGCAAGCCTGCGCGGAGGCGATGGTCAAGCACGCGCCAGCCGCATTCGGACGCATCTGGGTGCTCGATCCGAACGAGAATGCCTACCGGCTGCGCGCCAGTGCGGGAATGTACACGCGGCTCGACGGCGAATACTCACGCATCCCGGTCGACTGGATCCATGAGAAGACGTTCGCCGGTGACAGGCCCGGCTTCGCTAGTGACGTCCAGCGCACGCATCAGGTTCGCGACCTCGGCTGGGCGAAGAAGAACGGGCTGGTCGCCTGGGTAACGCATCCACTGGTCGTCCGTGGACAGATCATCGGCCTGATCGTGATGTTCGGCCGACAGAACTTCGACGAAGACACACTGGAAGAACTGGCCTCGGTCGCCGACGCGATCGCTCAGTTTCTCGAACGCAAGCACGCCGAAGCGACGCTACGCGAGCGCGAAGACATCTTCCGTCGCATCTTCGAATCCGCCGCCGATGGCCTGGTCATCACCGATCTCGAAACTGGCCAGGTGCTGGAAGCCAACCCAGCCATCTGCGCGATGCATGGCTACACGCGCGAGGAGTTTCTGCGGTACACGCGCAAAGATGTCGCCGATCCGAGAGCGCAGGACCAGTGGGACGAGTACATCGAGACGATTCGGTCGGGCAGGACACATCGCGTCCAGGCGGTCAACTACCGCAAGGACGGTTCGGCGTTCCATGTCGAGGCACAGGGTAGCCCGATCCTCTATCAGGGCAAACCAGCCATCCTGGGTATCGTCCGGGATATAACCCAGGAACAGGAGCAGCACCAGTTGCTCGAACAGCGTGTCGAGGAACGGACCCGCGAACTCCAGACGCTGCTGGATATCTCGCGGACCGTGACGCTGATGCCCGAACTGGATCCCTTGATCGAGTTGATCTTCGACCAGACCTACCGGCTGGTTCCGTACGAGTCGGCAGCGATCGCGCTGGCCGAGGACGGTGTCCTGACGACGGTCGCTGTCCGTCGCGAACCGATCAACGAGCACTATCCGACCGGACTGGGCATTCAGTACAGCATCAACTCGCCGATGCCGGGCTGGCAGGAACTGGTGCGTGGGAAGACGGTCTACACGCCCAACGTCCGTGGGGACGACGAGGTCGCGGAAACGTTCCGCTGGCGCGTTGGTGACATGCTCGATACGACCTACGCACACATCGTCTCGTTCCTGGCCGCGCCGATGATGGTCAAGAACGAATTGCTGGGCGTCATGTTCATCTCGTCAACGCAGGAAGACCGCTACAGCCAGCACGAGATCGACCTCGTGACAGCGACCGCCAACCAGATCGCCGTCGCGATCCAGAACGTCCGTCTACATGGGCAATCTCGGGCCGTCGCCGCGCTCGAGGAACGGCAGAAACTGGCGCGGGAACTGCACGACTCCGTCTCACAGGCGCTCTACGGCATCGGCCTCGGCGCACGAACAGCCCGCACCCAGATCGACCGCGACCCGTCGAAAGCCGCCGCGCCGATCGACTACGTTCTCCAACTGGCTGAAGCCGGCATGGCGGAAATGCGCGCGCTGATCTTCGAGTTACGTCCGGAATCGCTCGAACACGAGGGGCTGGTGGCGGCGCTTGAGAAGCAGGCGGCCGCAACGCGCGCTCGCCACATGATCGCTGTCGACGTCGCACTTGGGAGTGAGCCGGATTGCCCGATCGAGACGAAAGAGATGCTCTATCGCATCGCCCAGGAAGCGATGCACAACACGGTCAAACACGCGAGAGCGACGGCGATCACCGTCCGGCTATCCACCCACGACGGCAGCGTCACACTCGACATCACCGACAATGGCCGTGGGTTCGACCCGAACGGCACCTTCCCCGGCCACCTCGGCCTCATCTCCATGCGCGAACGCGCCGCCCGCGCCGGTGGCACCCTGACGATCACCAGCGCTCCCGGTGAGGGGACGAGCGTCACTGTTCAGGTGCAAGGGTAATGTGGGGACGTGGGACGTGGGACGTGGGACGCGAATAGTGTCTGACCTTCGCGTCCCGCGTCCCGCGTCCCACGTCCCGAGTTCCAACGCTACGGCGTCGTACTGAACGTATCGCAGGCGTTGAAGTTCTTCTGCTGGTAGCCAGTCATGAACCAGCGTTGCCGCTGTTCTGATGAGCCGTGGGTCCAGTTCTCGGGGGTGACGCGTCCCTGGACGCGCTCCTGGATGCGGTCATCGCCGACGGCTGCGGCAGCATCGAGGCCAACTCGGACATCCTCGTCGGTCAACGGTTCGAGGAAGCCGGTGTCCGCAGCGTGAGCAGCCCAGAGGCCGGCGTAGCAGTCAGCCTGCAGTTCAACACGGACGGCATTGCTGTCCGGGCCGGTATCGCCATCCTGCGAGCGGGCGAGGACACCCTGCAGGTTCTGGATGTGGTGACCGTATTCGTGGGCAAGGACGTACGCCTCTGCGAACGGACCACCCTGCGCGCCGAAATCACGTTGGAGTTGTCCAAAGAAGTCGAGGTCAAGGTAGACGCCCTGATCGGCTGGACAATAGAACGGCCCAACCTGCGAGGTCGCGTAACCACAGCCGGTGTTGTACCCCTGGCTGAAGATGGTCGTCACTGACTCGGCGTAGCGGACGTTGTTCTGCGCGTAGAGATCGCTCCAGAACGCCTGGATACTGTTGACGAAACCAACAATCCGGCAATCCTGCGACTGGTTCGCATCGGCGCCGGTCTGGCAGTCCTCAGCGAGACTGCCGGTTTCCTCGGATCCCGAGCCGACGTCGATTGCGCCGGGATTCGCGGACCCACCGCCGTCGAGAGGGTTACCGCCCAGCAGCAGCGTGATGATCAGGATGATGATGCCCAGCCCACCACCGACACCGCCGACGGCCATCCCCCGGCCACCACCGCTCCGGCCACGCATATCGCGGACCTGACCGGTATCGAGTTTTGCCTGCTCTCTGAACCTCGCCATCGTCGTTCCTTTATCGTCTCACAATGTTGACGGACGCTGATCCATGCAGCGTACCTGGACCCCACATGTCACACAGAATGCATGACCTGTGCCTCTGGCTTCGGTTTACGGTATCGCATATTCGCGATAGTACAACCGCGCTAGTGCACAGGGAAGTATCCGTTCGAGAGGAAGAAGCCGGTTCGCGGGAAATTGAGGCAGGAATGTGGACCCGTGTAGCCATCCAGCCAAAGGGGAGTGCTCGGGACTGTGGGGGCTTTCTCAGTCGCAATAGCGGAACGACTGTGGTCGTAGACGTAAGTTCCCTGAGGAGAGCGTGACTGGCGCCGCTGTCCATCAGGACAGCCGAAAATCCGACCCTGATGTCATATTCCATCCGCTGAAGGACCGATATCCTGTTCATACCATCGACCGACGACGGAGTCGGTTCAACCGCGATGCAGCGGGATGGGACGGCGCAACGATGGTGTCGCGCCGAAACAGGGACCGGGAGGATCGCCGGATGCGATACGCCGCCGTCTGCGCCGGGATCGCGATTGGGCTGGTCGCTTCAATCGTCGCCCTCGGCCTCCAACAGAACGTCGTCCTGCTCTGGGCCGCTGTGACGACGATCGTCGCTACGTCGGTCAGGTAACAGGCAACAGGCGTCAGGTTTCAGGAAAACTACCGAATGGACAGCCCCTGACACCTGACACCTGATACCTGATGCCTAACCGCTACCAGGCATCATCCTTGACAAAGCGGGTGATCTTGGTGCCGCAGACCGGGCATTCGCCCTTGAGTGCCTTGCGACCGTTCTCCATCTCAACCCGTTCGGCGTCCTTGATATCACGCTTCTCGCGGCACTTTACGCAGTAGCCTTGTTCCATTGGATCTGCTCCTCCGTTCAGCCGGCAAACGTCGGCTCGGTGCATTTCGCCATACCTACCTGCGCAAGCATGGTGCCGCGACCTGCCTACCCATTCGGCCAGTCAACAGGCTGCCGGAAGCGGTGATGTGCACAAAACGCCGGTGAAGGATGATAGTGTAGCGGCAGGAAATCGTCCCGCCCGAACGAAATGCAACCCGATTGAGCGGGAGAAAGAGATACGATGACAGCAGAGACTGGAATCAACGAATTTAGCAACAGCCTGGCCGACGCCGTCGAACGCGCCGGGGGCTACACGGTCCGCGTCAATGCGCGCGGACGCTACGGATCGAGCGGAATCGTCTGGGACAATGGTATTGTCCTGACCGCCGACCACACGATCGAGCGTGATGAAGAGATCACGATTACGCTCCCGGACGGCACCGACCTCCCGGCCACGCTGGCCGGACGAGATCCGGGTAGCGACCTGGCCGTCCTGAAGGTCGACGGGCTGACGCTCGCGGCTGCACCGAGGGCCGAGGAAGGCCGCGTTGGCAACCTCGTTCTGGCGGTTGGTCGCTCAGGCGGCGGCGAGAACGGGATCGGTGCCTCGCTCGGCATCATCTCCAACATCGGCGCGTTCGGCCGCGGCCGGCGACGTCACCGGCGGCGCGGGGGCAGCAAGCCCGTCGAGTCAATCATCCGGCCTGACCTGACGATGTACCCCGGCTTCTCGGGCGGCCCGCTGATCGACACGAGCGGCGCGATGGTCGGCGTCAACACCTCCGGCTTCCGTGGCCAGCCACTGACGATCCCACATGCGGCCATCGGCGACGTCGTCGAGCAGTTGCTCGCCCACGGACGCCTGCGGCGCGGCTACCTTGGGATGACCAGCCAGCCGGTCCGGCTACCGGAATCCGTCGCGAAGACCGCAGGGCAGGAGAGTGGCCTGCTGGCGGTTGGCGTCGAGGATGACAGCCCGGCCAGCACCGGCGGCGTCATGATCGGCGACATCCTGATCGGCGTCGGCGACGAGGCAGTCCGCGACACCGACGACCTGCGCTCGGTACTCGGTCCCGACATGGCCGGTCAGCCGGCCACCCTGCGCATCCTGCGCGGCGGTGAGGTCCGTGAACTGAACGTCACGATCGGCGAGCGATAGCCCATGCAGGAAGCAGGCGACACGCGCGGACGACATGACCTGCGACTGCTTCCCGGCGATGGCGAGGACGCAATCAGCGTCTTCGTCATCGCCCGTTACCCGTCGCTCCGTGCGGGACTACGCGCACTGGTCGAGCAGACACCTGGGCTGGCCGTCGTCGCTGACGCTGCCGACGACGAGATTGACTCATCGGAGCGACCTGCGGCACTGCTCGTAGACGTCGATGCCGACCAGCCGGGACTCGTCGACCGGCTGATCGCCCGCTATCCTGACGCCGCGCTGATCCTGCTTCTCGATAGCCCGGGCAGTTACCGCACCCTCCGACCAGCCGACCAGGCGACGGCAGTCCTCCTCAAGGACGCCAGCGGAGGCGAGATCGGCGCGGCCATCTTCGCCGCGCTCCAGGGACTTGTCGTCCTCGACCCGGCCATTGCCCACGAACTGGCAACCCAGTTGCCCGCGCTACCGAACGCCACAAACGGCGACCTCATCGACCCGCTGACCGAGCGCGAGCACCAGGTACTGGAACTGCTCGCGCTCGGCCTCCCCAACAAGACGATCGCGATGGAACTCGGCATCTCCGAACACACCGCCAAGTTCCACGTCGGCGCGATCATGTCGAAACTCAACGCCGCCTCACGCACCGAAGCCGTCGCGATTGCTGCCCGGCAAGGGTTACTCGTCCTGTAACTTGCAGACCTCCCCGATCAAACTATGAATGAATCTCAACCCCAATCCGGTAGGGGCGACATCGCAATGTCGCCCTTCGTTTGCCACCCGAACACGTCACGCGGGAAGCAGGGCGACATTGCGATGTCGCCCCTACCGGATTGGGGTTGACTGATTGATTGGGGAATGCGCGGGGCAGCCCGCTTTAGAACGAGGAGCGGAAGTTGAGGATGTCAGCAATGCGCTCGCCAGCGTCGATTCGGGCGGCGATGTCGCGTTCCTTTTCCTCTACGGCGTTACCGGCGTCAACGAGCCGTTCGGCGTCGGCCTTCGCGACAACGACAACCCCGTCATCGTCACCGACGATCCAGTCGCCCGGTTCGACGGTGATACCGCCACAGGAGATGCTGATACCGACCGCTCCGAGTCGTCGGTTGGTGCCGACACGCGGCGTGACATGGCGCGAGAAGGTTGGCAGGCCGAGTTCGCGCAGGCCAACGACGTCACGAACAGGACCGTCGATGACGACGCCGGCCAACCCGGCCGCCTTCGCGTCCCGCCCCATCAGTTCACCGAACAGCGCCTCGGTTGCATCACCCAGCCCATTGACGACCAGGACATCGCCCGGCTGTGCCTCCGCAAGTGCCTTGTGGACGGTAATGATGCTGCCGGTCAGACAGCGGACCGTATAGGCCGGTCCGACCAGTTTGACACCCGGCACCCGCGTCTTGATTCCGGCATCCATCGTCGTCATCCCAGTCTGGGCGTCACTCAACGCCGCCGTCGGGATCATCATCAATGCTTCGCGAATATCCATCTCATCCCCTCGGATCTGAACGATAACCGGATTGAATCATCGCAGATGGGGGGACGTGATGTGTGATGTGTGATGCGTAATGCGTGATGCGTAATGCGGAGATGAGGGCGCGCCATGCTCGGTAGGGGCCGGCACGGAGGCTCGGCCCCTACGGATATTACCCATCACGCATCACACATTACGCATCACGCATCACACATCACGCATCACGCATCACGCATCACGCATCACGTCGACGTCAGGATCTCCTCGGCAGCTCGCAATCCAGACAGATACGCGCCGTGGACGGTTGCCGGGAAGTCGGAACTGGTCGCTTCGCCAGCGAAGAAGACGCGGCCGTCAATCGGTTCGGCCAGGTCGTCATAATGATCGGGCGTCGCGCCTAGTGGCATATAGGAGTAGGAGCCGTGGGCGTAGATGTCGGCACCCCAGCGGGTGATCAGTGTCGCCTCAGGGTCGGGGATGTCGTTGCCGAACATCGTCCGGAGTGTCGCCATCGCGGCGGCAACGATCTCGTCGTCCGAGAGGTCCTCAATCGCGCGGCCATAGTCGGCGGCGTTGAAACCGAGCAGAACCGGCTGGCCGGTGTAGTGGGCGATGTTGAGCCACTCAGTCCATTCACCCTTGCGCTCGGAGATGTAACCGAGCATGTCGGCTTCCTCGGGCCAGAAGATGTTTGGGAACCGCAGGTAGACCTTGTTCAGAATCCCCATTCGCATCCGCTCGATGGCGGCCAGTTTCGCCTCAGGCAGGGCAGGAGAGAATGAGACGTAACCCGCCTTCAGGACGCCCTGCGGCAGCGTCACGACGACGAAATCAGCGTCGAACGTCTCCTGACTGGTGGTGACTGTCACGCCATCGTCGTTCCAATGGACTTTGCGGACGACGTGACCGAGCCGGATATCCAGCCCCTCAGCAAGGCCGTGGACGATCTGGCTGTAACCGTCCGGGAAGATCACGTCGTCGCCATCGAACGCATCGCCACCGTCAAAGTAATAGAAGGAGAGATCAGCCACATCGGCGGCGTACTCGTGCTCGATGGCGGTGTTGACGGAGTAGGCGAGTTGGCGGATCGTGGCGGCGTCGGGCTGGTTCTCGTCGATCCAGTCCTCGATCGCGTCACCGAGAGCAATGTCGTCCTCGTCGGAATCGTCCATCTCCTCGCGTTCGCCGTCGAGGTCGTCAAGCATTTCGACGAAGCGGTTGTCGATATCGTCATGCTCGTCGTCTTCGACCAGGCGGCCATCGGTGTCCCAGAGCCAGGTGTTGTCGTAGTCGGTGACGACGGTCGCGGCGTCGAGTTCACGGGCCAGGTCAGTGATCGGATTGTCGTCTCGCCCGTGAATCCACGATGCACCCATGTCGAGCGGGATACCCGGCCAGGAGTGATCGGTCCAAATCCGGCCGCCAACCCGCTCGCGGGCCTCGACGACGATGACGCTGTAGCCTTCCTCGGAGAGTGCCCGGGCGGCAGCCAGCCCGCTGATCCCGGCACCGATCACGATGACGGTCGCGCCGTCCACCCCATTTGCAGACATCGTCCCGTCTCCGTTCCCTGTCTCGCTGGTCGTCTCGTCACCATCCGCGCAGGCTGGCCAGGTCGAAAGCATGGCGCCAACCAGTAGCAACCTGAGCATATCGCGCCGGGTCAGCATAGCGTCACCTCTGCGTTCGGGCGAGTGGCGCGCCTCGTCGGGCGACCCGGCGGAGTATAGAGCGTCACGGGCAGCAACGGAGCCATCCATCACGAGACATCAGCGACTGGCCCGACACCGAGACCTCGCAGTTCAAACCGCGACACGCGTGACATTCTTTCGGCACGGATATTGCCTTGTCTACCTCGACAGATACGTTACCGGGGATACCCCCGAAGGAGGGAAGCAGCAATGCCCGCGACGAAGATGAACAACGACATTCTGGCGCCCGAGAACCAGGAGAAGCGCGACAAGATCGTCGCGCTCCTGACGAAGGCCTACTGGATGGAGATGGAGACGGTGATGAGCTACATCGCTAACTCCGTCAACCCGGATGGTGTCCGCGCACAGGAGATCGTTGAGGCGCTGGAAGAGGACATCACCGAAGAACTCGGTCACGCCCAGCAGTTCGCCCAGCGCATCAAGGAACTCTATGGCGTCGTCCCTGGCTCGATGGAGTTCAAGGCTGAGCAGACCTTCCTCCAGCCGCCGGACAAGCAGACCGACATCGTCCACATCGTCAAGGGCGTCATCGAGGCCGAGAAAGGTGCGATCGCGCACTACAACACCCTGATCGAGGAGACCGACGGCGTCGACTACGCCACCCAGGACATGGCCATCGGCATCCTGCGCGACGAGCAGGGCCACCTGCGCCTCTTCGAAGGATTCCTACGCGAGTTCGAAGCCGACGGACTGGCGTAGGTAGGTATCAGGTGTCAGGTGTGAGGTGTCAGGAGTTTCGAATCAGCCTGTCCCTGACACCTGATACCTGTCACCTGACTCCCCGCAAGGAGGGCGTATGACGAAACAGGCACGCACGCTATCATCGATGCTTGAGGGGCAGGAGTGGGCCTGGCTGGATGCGGTTGCTGAGCCGGTTCAGGAGGCTGCCAACTCCGTCTATCGAGGCAGTCCATTCGGGATGAAACTCAAGAGCCTGTTGAACGGTACGCCCTTCCGGCACCGGATTCACCCACTCCTGATCGCCGTTCCAATTGGTGCCTGGACGATGGCAGCCGTCCTCGATGTCCTCGAGGGCCGGGCCGGGCGGAATGAGCAGCGCGGACTTCAGGCAGCGGCTGACGCATCGGTGGCAGTCGGTGTCATCAGCGCACTCCCGACCGCGATGAGCGGTGTGGCTGACTGGGTTGATCTCTACGACCATCAGCGCCGTGTCGGGATGGCCCACGCACTCCTGAACACGGTCGCACTGGGCTGCTATGGCGCGTCGCTGGCGATTCGACTGAATGGAGGCGACCGCGACCTGGCGAAGAAACTCTCGACCGCAGGCTACGGTGCTCTGGCAGCGATCGGCGCGCTCGGTGGCGAACTCGTCTACACGTTGGGCGTCAACGTCCCGCACACGCTCTACCCGAAGCCACCGGACGACGAGACTGACATCCTCGCCAGTAGCGATCTGATCGAAGGCACGCCGGTCGTCGTCGAGGTCGGGCGGGTGCCGGTGCTGCTGGTCCGTCAGGGCGAAGCGATCCACGCCGTCCAGAACTGGTGTCCGCACGCAGGCGGGCCGCTCTCCGAGGGCACGTTCGAGGGCGATATCGTCGAGTGCCCGTGGCATCAGTCGCGCTTCTGCCTGGCGGATGGCGCGCCGGTGCAGGGGCCAGCCTCGGTGCCGCTGCGGACGTTCGAGGTCCGTGAGGCCGGGGGGCGCATCTTCGTCAAGCCCAGTTACGAGGCTCAGTCATGGCCACCGCCACCTGAGCCGATTCGTGACCAGCCACAGCACATCCCGCTCTCTGCCGATGGCGAGAGCCAGGTTTCCACCTGATGTCCGATGCGATCGAGGCGGCGCGGTCGATCTCCGATGCGATCGCAGCCCTGGCGCCGGATAGTGACCAGCCTGGATCATTTCCCGTCGAAGCCTTCAGGCGTATCCGGGAGGCCGGCCTGCTGGCGGCTCCGCTGGCCGCCGAACTCGGCGGTGCTGGACTGAACGGAGCGCCAGAAACGGCGCACGAACTCCTGCTGCTGCTGAAGGAGATTGGTCGCGCCGACCTCTCGGTCGGGCGAGTCTACGAGGGGCACGTCAACGCGCTTCAGTTGATCCAGACCTTCGGCACCGACGAGCAGATCGAGCAGGCTGCCTGCGATGTCACCGAGTTCGGACGACTGTTTGGCGTCTGGAACACCGAGGCGCGCGATGGCGTCCGGATCACACCAAACGGAGGCCGGTATCAACTCGACGGCGCGAAGACGTTCGCCTCTGGTGCGGGGCAGGTCCAGCGGCCGATTGTGCCGGGGGCGCTACCTGATGGCGGCTGGCAAATGACAATCGTGCCGATGGATGCCGTCGAGACGGTGATCGACCCTGACTGGTGGCGGCCAATCGGTATGCGCGCCTCGGCGAGTTTCCGGATCGACTTCACGGGAGTCGAGATTGGGCCGGAGGCGCTGCTCGGGGAACCGGGCGACTACCATCGCCAGCCATGGTTTTCGGCCGGAGCGATCCGCTTCGCTGCGGTCCAACTTGGTGGCGCCGAAGCACTGCTGGACGCATTGCGCGACTACCTGCGCGACCTCGACCGCACCGGCGACCCGTTCCAGCGCGCACGCGCCGCTCAGGCCGCGATTGCGGTCGAGTCCGGCAACCACTGGCTCTCCGGAGCTGCCCGTTGGGTTGATCTCTCGCCGGACCGGAAGCGAAACGATGACCCATCCCCGGCAATCGCCTACGCCAACATGACGCGACTGGCGATCGAGCAGGTCTGTCAGACCGTCATGCGGCTGGTCGAGGAATCGGTCGGCGCACGCGGGTTGTTGCAGCCGCACCCCGTCGAGCGGATCGTCCGCGACCTGACGCTCTACCTGCGCCAACCGGCACCGGACGCTGCGCTGACCAGCGCCGGGGCATTCACCCTCGAATCCGACCAACGACCGAGCGAACTCTGGCGCAATGGATAAGCAGCAGCCACTCCCGCCAGCCTATTTCGAGCAGGTCTACGCGGAGAGCGACGACCCGTGGGGCTTCGCGACACGTCCCTACGAGGCCGCCAAGTATCGGACGACGCTGGACACACTCCCGCGTGACCGCTATCGCTCCGGCTTCGAGATCGGCTGCTCGATCGGTGTCCTGACCGCGCAACTCGCGACGCGCTGCGAGCGGTTGCTGGCCGTCGATGTCGCCGAACGGGCGTTGGCGCAGGCGCGGGAGCGCTGCCGGGCATTGCCGCACGTCCGCGTCGAGCGGATGGAGGTGCCGAACACGTTTCCCGACGAGCGCTTCGACCTGATTCTCGTCTCAGAGGTGGGCTACTACTGGGGCTGGGACAATCTCGCGATCGCCCAACGCAAAATCGTCGAACACCTTGAGCCGGGCGGCCACCTGCTACTGGTCCACTGGACGCCGTTCGTTGACGACTACCCACTGACCGGCGACGAGGTCCACGAGGAGTTCCTGGCCGCTGCCGAGGCGGGCAACGGTCTCCGCCACCTAATCGGCAGCCGCCACGAGACGTACCGCCTCGATCTCTTCGAGCGCGACGGCACGGCCACGACCGGCCCGCAGATTGGCCAGGAACCGGCGTAGATCAGCGATAGCCTGTTCGATCGGCGCCATCGCATCGACTGGCGCAGGCTGCCGGTGCAGGCGAGCAAGGATGGCCGGGAGCGACTCGACCATGAATTGTTCGCGGCGGCCACCCATCTCCGACCAGAGCCTCAACTGAACGGCAAACCCAAAGCCAGTTCGCCCCTGTGGACGTGCAGAGGTCACGACACGGACGGACGGTGCATGCCGGATGCGGGCGCCGATCCGCCTGAGCGCCTCATAGAACGCAACGTCCTCCAGATACGGCAGAGGAGGCATCCCACCCGCCAGGCGATACGTCTCGACGGTGACGGCGATGCTCGGGCCGAAGTGTTGGAAGTGCCGTGGCCAGGGGTCGAACGGGTCGGGGGCGAGCCGCGCCTCCAGTTCAGTCACTAGCGAGCGGTACGTCACGTCTCGCAGGTGGAAGAGCCGTGCTGCGGGAGGGTGATCGGCGAATCCTTCGGGGTCAACGAGAATCCGGCCCATCACCGCGTCGGCGCCGGTTGAGAACTCGGCCAGCATCATCGCGATCCAGTCCGGCGCGACAATCGTGTCGGCGTCGGTCGTCGCGATCACACCGGCTGGCGGCAGCCGTCTCGCTGCCGTATCCATCAGCAAGCGTCGCGCGCGACCGACATGGGCTTCATCGTCCGGAAGTTCGATTTCGACGACGTGCAGCGCGACGGCAGGATGCTCGGCCGCGAAGGATCGCGCCAGCGACGCCGACCGATCGGACGAGTTGTTCACCAGCAGGATGATCTCGTACCTTTCCGGATCGAGGGGGCGGCCATCCGCGTCATGCTGCTCCGCGAGTGCGGCCAGCGTCTGGGGTAGACGATCTTCCTCATCGCGAACCGGGATCACAACCGACAGGACACAGCCGAGTCGCGGAGGTTGGACATCAAGCTTGGCCGGCGGATTCGCCAGCAGGTCGAGCATCAAATGTGTGGCCCCTGATCGTTCGTACGCACAGCGCGAGCAGGGCCGCTCCAGCCAACTGGCACGGTCTGCAACGATGCCTCACATATGCACGTCAAATGCCAGCCAGCGCGGGTCGGCGCGGCGAATCTCGTGATCCGGTCTACAATGCCGCAAATGTCTCGGCGTGACCGGAGTGAGGGGAGAACGATCGATGGATGAACTGGTGCAACGCCTGAATGGGCTCTGCGACGAACAGCCGTTCCACACGGGCTGGTACCTGAAGAACATGAAGACCGGCGAGGAGGCCAACCGGTACGGCGATGTCATCGTGCCGTCAGCCAGTACGCGCAAGATCGCGATCCTGGTTGCCGCACTCAAAGCGATCCACGAGGGCAGGCTCTCACTCGATCAGCCGGTCGTGATCGAGGAGAAGTACCAGTACAGCAATAGCGGCGTCTTCCAGCACTTTACGCCGGGTTTCACGATCACGTTGCGGGACACGATGATCCTGATGATCATCGTCAGTGACAACACCTGCACGGGCACGGTCGCGGATCTGGTTGGGCTGGACGCCGTCAACGAACTCTGCCAGTCGATCGGGATGACGAACACGATGCACCGGCACGGCATTCCGCCAGCCAACCTGACCCGCGATCACGCCGTTGACGCGACCAATACGACGACACCGGCTGATGTCGGGCTGCTGCTCGACCTGCTCCAGCAGGCCACCCGCGACGAGGCTGTCGCGCAGCAACTCGGCTCGACAACAGAACTCTGCCAACTCGGGATGGACATTCTCTCGTGGCAGAAGTTGCGGCAGCGACTACCAGCGATGCTGCCGGGGACGGTCAAGGTCGCCCACAAGACCGGCACCGGCGCGCGCAACATCAACGACGCCGGGATCATCTTCGCTGACGACGGTGAGACGCCGCTCTTCATCCTGACCGTCTACACCGAACACCTGCCGGTCGAGGTGCCGAGCGGTCTACCCGGCAACTACGCCGCGACGCACCTCATCGCCCAACTCAGCCGCACGGCATGGGAGGCGCTGCACGAAGGGTAGCCGGTGCTACTCGACGATGATATTGACGCTGAACCGCTGGTGGGAGTCGTCAGGCGGCTCCCACGGCGGACGATAGATCAGTTCCAGCAGCGTCGAACCAGTGCTGACCGTCTCGAACTCCAGCGTGACCTTGCCACCCGACCCAACCGCGTCACTATCGGGATCAAAGTCTCGATCGATGAAGCGCAGGACGCCTTCATCGACGGCGCTGACCTCCCAGTCGTAGCCGGTCGTAGGGTTGCCGTCGAGTTCGATCCGCAGTGTGTGTCCTTCGCCGACGGTGACGGTCGTTCCGGCTGCACCGCCGTCGATCGACACCACGTCGTCGTCACCGGTGATGCAGGCAACGAAGAGCACCAGTAGCAGCGGCAGCCATCGCAATCGCTTCACAATCCTCGCCCTGTCCTGGGTGTTTCGTCGCCCGAGCAGCGACCGCACACGCACGATAGCACGACCACGCGGCGAGCCGTTCGTGATGCAGGCTCGTCACGTGGTCTGGTTCACTTGGCGTCGGACGATGCGATGGAGATTGTGAGCCGCATCGGTGTGTCGGGTAGATGAATACCGGGAGGTGATGGATTTGGAACGTCAGCGAGGGATCGTACGTTGGGGCCGACTCGGCCTGATCGTGTCGGCGTTGCTGTACGCCGTCTGTATCCTCATCCAGGTCTTTCTGGCAGGACTAAGCACCGGTATGCTCGGCGCCGAGCCACAACGCTGGTCCGACCACGTCACGTTTGGCCAGATGATTGGAACGCTACCCATCCTGCTGGTCATCTTTGCGGTGATCGGCCGGGTACCGATGGTGACGATTATCCTCTCCGTTGCGATCTTCTTCCTCTACGGCATGCAGTACCCCTTCGCCAACACGAACACCAGCAACATCGCTGCCCTCCACGCCGTCAACGCGCTCGTCATGTTCTGGATCACGACGACAATCCTTCAGCAGACGTATCGGGTGGCATTCGGGCGGCAGGCGTAGATCGGGACGCGGGATGCGGGACGTGGGACGCGAGTTAGCGAACCTTCGCGTCCCACGTCCCACCTCCCGCATCCCGACCCACTACAGTCTCACCAACCACCCCTCATCGCCGCGCAGGTTGAGCGCAGAGAGGTCGACCTGGCCTTCGCGGTCCATGTGGGTCGAGGCGACGAGGGTGCCGGTGCCGCCTCCGGGGATGCTTACGGTCTGTGGCTGGTCTGTGAAGTTGAGAGCCACCAGATAGCGTTCGTCGCCGCTGTAGCGAGTCCAGACCATGCAAGCGGGCGAGTCGACATCGACTGGCTCGTACGCCCCCAACGAGAGGGCTGGGCTGTCACGCCGCTCGGTCAGCAACCGACGGGTAAGCGCCAGCATCGAGCGCGGGTCGTCGAGTTGGCTTGCGACGTTCCTCGTGGCGTAGTCGGCCGCAATCGGCAGCCACGGTTCGACACCCTCCGCGCTGAAGCCAGCGTTCGGACTTGCGTCCCAGAGCATCGGCGCACGCTGCGGGTCCCGGCTGAGGCGCAAGTCGCCGACACGAATCCCCCACGGGTCCTGGATGCGCTCGGGTGGAACCGGGACATCCTCCATCGCCAACTCATCGCCCTGATAGACCGTCGGCGTGCCACGTAGCGTGAGCAATAGCATCATCGCGATACGGGCGCGAGCCAAGCCGATCCGGGAGGCGACGCGTGGCTCGTCGTGATTCCCAACGACGTAGTTCGGCCAGGCACCCTCGGGAATGGCAGTTTCGAGGGCGTTGACGAACTGCTGAACACCCGTCGCATCCCACGGCACCGCCAGCAGGCCGAAGTTGAACGGCAGGTGCAACTCGTCAAGCGCACCGCCGTAGTAGCGCGACCAGACATCCAGTTCGAAGATATGGATCTCACCAATGGAGACACGCGGATGCTCGCTGCTGTACTCATCCAGCAGCGCCCGCATCTCCCGGTAGACCTCGTGGACATCGTCGTGTCCCATGTCGTGGATGTGTAACTGGGTGTCGTAGTCGGCCTGATCCTTGTGGCGGATCTGACCGGAATCGGGCGTGGGAGGGTTATCGCGCAGGTCGGGATCCTTCATGATCCGGTGGGCGACATCGATCCGGAAGCCATCGACACCCCGCTCCATCCAGAAGCGCAGCGCGTCGAACATCGCCTGTTTGACCTCGGGGTTGCGCCAGTTCAGGTCAGGCTGTTGTGGCAGGAACGAGTGCAGGTAGTACTGGCCAGTCGTCTCATCGAGTGTCCAAGACGGGCCGCCGAAACTCGCCAGCCAGTTGTTGGGTGGCGAGCCATCCGGCTGCGGATCGCGCCAGACATACCAGTCGCGCTTCGGATTGTTGCGTGACGAGCGGGACTCGATGAACCACGGGTGCTGGTCGGAACTGTGGTTCGGGACGAAGTCGATGATGATCTTCATCCCGCGCCGGTGTGTCTCATCCACGAGCCGGTCGAACGTGTCGAGGTCGCCAAACAGGGGATCGACCGCGGTGTAGTCGGCAACGTCATAGCCGAAGTCGGCCATCGGCGATGGGAAGAACGGCGAGAGCCAGATGGCGTCGACTCCCAGTGTCCCGCTCACATAGTCAAGCTTTTCGATCACCCCGGCCAGGTCGCCGACACCGTCGCCATTGCTATCCCGAAAGCTCCGCGGATAGATCTGATAGACAACGCCCGACTGCCACCAGAGTGGCTGACTCCCATCTGCCGACATGACCGCACCCTTCGCTACAGACGACGTTTGTTACGGGTGGTATCAGCATGGGATGTGCCGTGGGCGGTGGGACTCGGGGTTGGGGAGTGGGGAATGGGGAATGGGGAGTGGGGAGTGGGGATTCGGGACTCGGGAGATTTGAAGGATGTTGATCCGCATGGAGGAACCACCGGGTTCAACACCCCCCAATCCCCATTCCCCATTCCCCAATCCCCCGCTCACGGCGCGGTGTCGGGTGCGACGCTCTGCTCGTGGGTGTCACCGGTGTAGCCGGCGCGAAGGTGGACAGGTTTCTCGGCAGGGCGGCGCAGACGCAGGTTCAGCATCTCGACGAAGACCGAGAAGCCCATCGCGGCGTAGATGTAGCCCTTCGGGATGTGCTGGTCGAACGCCTCTGCCGTCAGCGACATACCGATCAGCAGCAGGAACGACAGCGCCAGCATCTTGACGGTCGGGTGCTGATCGACGAACTCGCTGATCGTCTTGGCCGACACCATCATGACGCCGATCGCGATCACGACGGCAGCGATCATGACCTCGAGATCATCCGCCATACCGACGGCAGTGATCACCGAGTCGAGCGAGAACACGATATCCAGCAGCATGATCTGGATGATGATGCTCATGAACGACGGGGCGACCCGGGCACTGGCGTGCCCCTCGTGGCCTTCGAGTTTCTCATGGATCTCGTAGGTTGCCTTCCCAATCAGGAACAACCCACCAACCAGCAGGATCAGGTCACGGCCTGAAATCTCCTGATCGAGGATCGTGAACCACGGTTCGGTCAGCCCGATGATCCACGACAGCGAGAAGAGCAACAGGATGCGCATGATCATCGCGGCGCCAAGGCCGATCAGACGTGCCTTCTGCTGGACTTCCTTGGGTAGCTTGGACACCAGGATCGAGATGAAGATGATGTTGTCGATGCCGAGGACGATCTCCAGTGCAGTCAGGGTAAACAGCGCAACCCAGACCTCCGGGTTCGATAGCAGATCCACCAGCGCATCCCCTTACGTCGAACGAATCCGGCGTCACTACTCGCCCACGGCGAGGTGCGACGGATTGTATGTCACGTGGGGATATGCAGGTTAGGTGCCGGGGAGGGAAGCCGTCATGGATTGAGGGTTACAGGATGCAGACGGGGTCCCGAAACGGCACCGAGTAACTCCGCAACCCTCAATCCATGTGTGTCATCGTCCTCCGCGCTCCTGCGCCAGCAACGCCTGCTTGCGCTCGATGCCCCAGCGGTAGCCACCGGCGCTGCCATCCGAGCGGACGACGCGGTGACACGGGACGACGAGCGCGACTGGATTCGTCGCGCAGGCCGACGCAACGGCGCGGACGGCCGTCGGCTGTCCGATATGGCGGGCGACCTCAGCGTAGCCACGAGTCGATCCGTACGGAATCTCTCGCAGCGCCTCCCAGACGCGGCGCTTGAAGGCCGTGGTCTGGACGTCGATCGGCAGGTCGAGGTGCGGCTGCTCGCCAGCGAGGTGGGCGACGATCTCGGCGACCCAGCGATCGAGACCGGATTCGCCACGGACGATCTCGGCTGCCGGATACTCGGCGCGCAAGGCGGTTTCCAGTTCCCGATCATCGTCACCGAGGTAGATGGCGGAGACACCATGCTCGGTCGCGCCGACCAGCAATCGGCCAAGCCGGGAGTCGACGATCGTGTAGCCAATCGACATCCCCTGACCGCCGCGCCGGTAGGTGCCGGGTGTCATCCCAAGTTGACCGGGAGCGCGTTCGTAAAGACGGCTGCTCGAACCGTAGCCGGCATCGTAAAGCGCCGTCGTCACATCGTCGCGATCACGCAGGCCAGCCTTGACGGTGCCAAGCCGCAACGCGTCGGCATAGGCGCGCGGCGATATGCCCAGCATCCGCTTGAAGGTCCGTTGCAGGTGATGGGGTGACATCCCGACGACCTCGCCGAGTTCGTCGAGCGTGACGTTGCGGTCGAGATGTTCCCCGATGTAACGACTCGCCTGCTCGACGGCACGCGCCTGGGGCAACACCTCCTCCGGACGGCAGCGGCGGCAGGGGCGGAACCCTTCCTGCTCGGCGTCGTCACCGACGGGGTAGAAGACGACATTCTGGCGCAGCGGTCGCCGCGCCGGGCAGGACGGGCGGCAGTAGATGCCTGTGCTGCGCACGCCGACGACGAAGCGTCCGTCGTAGCGCGAATCGCGGGCCTCGAAGGCCTTCCAACGTTCCTCATCGGTCATCTGCGTGGCTGGTACGGTCGTTTCTAGCATGATGGTTACCTCCTGCACCTATCGTACGGCGGAGGTCACGCTGGCACTATCCGGCGATTGCGATCAATCGTCCGCAGCGAACAGTAGCCGCAGGGCCGCGATGTCGCGCGCACCATAGCCACGATCCCTGGCCGCTGCCAGCGCATCGTGTGCGGCGGCACCAACCCCGAGCGGCAGATCGATCTCGCGGGCCAGATCGAGAATGACGCTGATGTCCTTCAGGACGATGCTGATGTTTGCCCCACCGTCATCGTTGGCAGCCAGCATCAGCGGGAACGAACGCTCGAAGATCCGCGAAGCGCCCCACGAGTTCCGGACGACTTCGAAGGTCAGTTCGGGGTCAGCGCCAGCCTGCTTCGCCAGCGCCAGCGCCTCGGCAGTCGCAACGGCGTGGATCGAGACCAGCAACTGATTGACCAGTTTGATCGTGCAACCGGCGCCTGACGGGCCAGCGTAGTAGATGCGCTCGCCAAAGACCTCGAAGACCGGTCGAGCGCGCTCGAATGCCGCCTCGTCACCCCCGCACATGATCGTCAGTGTCCCGTTGACGGCACCTTCGGGGCCGCCGGAGATTGGCGCATCGAGAATGGCAACGCCACGCGCTCCCGCAACCTGCGCGATCTCGCGACTCAATGCCGGTCTGACGGTCGACAGGTCGATCAGGATCGAACCCTCCCTCGCACCATCCAGCAGACCACTCTCGCCGAGATAGACCTCACGAACGCTATCCGGCGTAGGCAACGCCGTCAGGACGATATCGCTGGCAGACGCGATCTCCGCTGGACTCCCCAACGCCTCCGCGCCGAGCGCGACCAGTGCCTCGACGTTAGCCCGGCTGCGGTTGTGGACGGCAACTGGAAAGCCAGCCGCGAGCAACCGCCTGGCGATCGGCAGTCCCATCGCGCCAAGCCCGATACAGCCGATGCGCGGTCGATCCACAGCACGCCCCCTCACGATTCCACCCGACAATCCATGTCGCGGCAGAGGGTAGCACCGGATCGCGTGACGGGGAACCTAACTGGCGAGTTGCATCACATCGAAGAATGCATCGACGACGGCCGGATCGAACTGCGAGCCACGCAGTTGAGCGATCTCGGACAGAGCGGCGTCTTGCGGCCAGGCGGGCTTATAGGGGCGCTCGTGGATCAACGCGTCCCAGGTGTCGGCAAGCGCGACGATCCGGCCTTCGAGCGGGATATCCGGGCCAGCCAGACCTGACGGATATCCGTAGCCATCCCAGCGCTCGTGGTGGGTCAGCGCGATCCGGCGGGCGAGCCGGAGTGTCGCGGACTGGCCGACCGAGAGCAGTTCGGCACCGATCAGCGTGTGCCGCTTCATGTACTCGCGTTCGCTGCTGGTCAACCGGGCGGGTTTCAGCAGAATCTCATCGGGGATTCCGATCTTGCCGACATCGTGCAAGGGCGCGGCCTGCATCAGCCGTGTGATTGCGTCGTCGGGAAGCCCGAGGGCTCCGGCGATCCGTGCCGCCAGGTCGGCCACCCGGCGGGTATGCTGGCCGGTCGCGTCATCGCGGAACTCTGCTGCCATCGCCAGCGCACTGAGCGTTTCGAGCCGCGCGCGCTCCAGTTCGGCGGTTCGCTCGCGGACCTCCTGCTCCAGACGGTCGGCGTGTCCGTGCAGCGCCAGATGCATCGCCTGCATGCGCAGCAGGTTCCCAACCCGCAACCGGACCTCGATATGGTCGAACGGCTTCGTCAGGAAGTCGGTTGCACCACTCGCGAGCGCGCGGCGGCGCGTCGGCAGCGCGTTATCGGCGGTCAGGACCAGAATCGGCAGGAACCGGTTCTGACCAAGACGCTCGCGCACCTGCGCCATAACCGCGAAACCATCCATCTGCGGCATCGAGAGGTCGAGCAGGATCAGATGCGGGTGAATGGTCTCGATGAGCGACAATGCCCGAGTCGGGTCGGTCGTCGTATGAACCGCGCGGTAGCCATCGATCGTCAGGATGGTCGAGAGCAGTTGCACGATATCAGGCTGATCGTCGACGATCAGGATCGGCGCATTCACCGTCTCAACGCCAGACACTCCCGCTCCGATCGTGGAGCCGGTGTGCAACTGCTGGTGGTCTCGATCTGACATGGCACTTCTCTCAGGGGTTCACGCGTTCTCCGCGCAGGCAGGCAGAACCACCGGCAAGTGATACCGGCTCGGTGAGCGATACGCGATACGATGCGATCGACTGTGTCATCATGGATACACATTCAGGTTGGCATCGGTCGCTTCGCGCGCCTGGCCCTGCGGCAACTGCGAACCGCGGCGCACCCTCGCCGCAACGCCCTGAACAACAGTGTTTAGAGGCGAGTGCAATCAGTGTCGCACAGGTCTGGCCATCATTATGAGGAAATTGGTACTAATACACGAAGGGACGCATTGGCTATGTCCGGACACAGGCAACCGTTGCCACCTGCTGCCATCGAGGCATTGCAACAGGCCAGCACAGCAACGATTACGACGCAACTCCTGAAGCGCGGCTTTCGCAACACGTTTCTGGCCGGACTGACCGCGACTCGTCCTGACATGCGGATGATTGGCTACGCCTTCACTCTCCGCTACGTGCCAATGCGTGAAGACCTCGACCTGGTCGATATCGACAACACGACGAGCGCCCAGCGCATCGCCGTGGAATCGGTCGGCCCGGACGACGTCCTGGTCATCGACGCGCGCGGCGATGTCGGGGCTGCGACGCTCGGCAACATTCTCGCTGAGCGCATGCTTCGACGCGGTGCGGCCGGGATCGTCACCGACGGAGCGATGCGCGATACCTCGGCCTTCCGCGAAATCGACCTGCCAACGTATGTCCGCGCCACCCATCAGACTCAGAGCACCGCCCGCCACCACCCTGCCGACCTCAACGTCCCGATCGGATGCGCGGGCGTGCTGGTCATGCCGGGCGATGTGGTGGTCGGCGACGCGGACGGCGTCGTCGTCATTCCTCGCGCTGTCGCCGAAGAGGTCGCCTTTGCCGCCCGCGATCAGGAACTGAAGGAACAGTTCGTCCTCGAAAAGATCCGCGCCGGTTCCAGCATCATCGGCGTCTACCCGCCGGATGCCGAGACGCTCGCGGAGTACGAGGGGCGGAAGGGCAGGGACTGAGGGATTGGGGATTAGGGATTAGGGACTAGGGACTGGGGATTGGGGACGAGGACTGCGCCGCTTCCCCTGTCATCCTGAGCCGCAGCGAAGGATCTCCCAACGTGCGAGACAGGATCGCGCCGATCGGCAGAACGCCGGTCGACCGCCCAAGCCGCTCATGTCATCGAGGCCAGGAGATCCTTCGCTGCGGCTCAGGATGACAGGGGAAGCGGCGCAGTCCTTCCCTACGTAGTCACGTAGTGCATTACGCATGATGCTATGCCCGACTCCTCGCCCCCTCCCCCAATCCCTAATCCCCAGTCACTAATCCCTCAACCCGCATCGCTTGACATCGAACAGATGTTCGCCTATCGTGACTGTCCGTACAGTGATTGCAGCATGAGGAGGGGCGATGATCAGGCATGTGTCGGGGGTCGGCGAGGTCGTTGAGGATGTCGCGGCGGCGATGGCGTTCTATCGTGACGTGCTCGGCCTGGAGGTCGAGGGAGACGCCAACGAGGGATACGGGACGGTGAAGATCGCCGGCATCGCCCACTACGGGCTCTGGGGGCGAAAGCAGGCGGCGGCCGCAATCCTCGGCGATGCGAGCAAGGCCGATCAGGTGCCGCTTGGGTTTGTGATGGGCTTCGAAGTCGACTCGGTCGAGGAAGCCGCCAGAATCACGAGCGAGCGTGGCCTGTCGTTCATCCAGTCGCCGAAGACCGAGCCATGGGGTCAGGTCACGGCCCGCTTCATCCTTCCGAGCGGGCTGGCCGGAGAGATCACCGAGACGCCCTGGGCGCGAACGCTGGGCGAGTAGCCTCAATCCAACGCATCGAGTCCTGATACGCCGCCGATGGTGCCCATCGGCGGCGGTTTGTTGTGCCGGGCATGGTCGCTGACGATGCCGTAATACGCACGCCGATCCGACCGTGGAACGCCAGATGCGTTGAGACGGGGCCGGTGCCTGAATGGCACTGGTCGGAGAAATCGATGAATGGATGCAATCTGAATCCGAAAGGGAGACCACAATTGTCTCAGCACCTGACACGCCGCTCCTGGATGGGCACCGTTGGTATCGCGCTCATTGCCGTGCTGATGTTCTCGTTACTGGCCGCCTGCGGCAGCGATGACGACGGCGACGACAGCGATCCAACCGCCGCAGCGACGACCGCAACCGGATCGACCGGCGGCGGTGCATCAACGACGGAAGCCGATACGACGCCAGCCGACACCAGCGACATGACGCCAGCCGGTGACATGGGTGACGCGATGGCGATTGGCCTCTGCCTGCAGCAGAGCACAACCGGCGATATCGTCACCGACCTGCGCGATGGCAACACCGAGAGCGCCGAAGATATGTACCGCGACTGCCTCGGTAGCGCGCTGCCGGAGTCGCTGGTGAGCCAGCTTGACCCGATCATCGAGCAGGCCGGGACCTGCGGCACCGAGGCGTCCGCAGACCTGACCGACGACGACATCGCGGCCATCGAGGACGGCGACCAGGCAACGATCGGGCAGATTACGAACGATACGCTCGAATGCCTTTCGGCCGAACTCGGCGTCGACCTGCAATAGCACGAGTACATGCGGAGCGGCCACCATCACGGAGGCTACTCCGCATCCACTCGAACCCCAGGCTACTGAACGGAGGACCGAATGACGGACCGGCACGCCGCCCGACGCCGGCCGCTCATGCTGATCTGGCCGCTGGCGCTATTGCCGCTCCTTCTGGCGCTGTCCGCCTGCTCGACGGGTGGCAACGATGCAACACCAATACCGA
>Ga0180215_1000649_pt1 | contig 41942 bp, 28 predicted proteins | sample eDN3rd37CBELigBY_FD_128871 | JGI IMG/M metagenome (GOLD analysis project Ga0180215, IMG submission 128871) | Enriched backyard soil microbial communities from Emeryville, California, USA - eDNA 3rd pass 37_C BE-Lig BY (version 2) (version 2) | ecosystem: Environmental > Terrestrial > Soil >...
CTTCGAGTTTGACCATGAGCTCGATCTGGCCGAGGTCTTCGGCCAACCGTGCGTGTTCGGTATAGCGGCGGATGTCCTCTTTCTCGAGCTCTAGGTCGAGTTCGAGCATCTCCCGGATCGATTCGGGCTTGTCGAAGGTCATCGGCTCGGTGGTCGGCTCGCCGCCGAGGTCTACGATGATGTCGGTGAGGTAGGCGGCGTGGCCGAGCTCGTCGTTCACCTCGTCGCGGAAGATCTCGCGCAGGTGTTCACCGATCGGGCCCTCGGCCACACCGGCCTGATAGTTGTAGCGGATGATCGTACCGAGCTCCGCGGCGAGGTCTTCGTTGAGCCCCCTTATCAGCTCGTCGTGGCTTGCCATGCTGCATCTCCTCCTGTACTAGGAGCCATATGAATCCGTAGGCGACGTTCAGTTCCCGCCTCCTCGCGCGTGCCCGGTCGCCTGGCGTCCTGAGATCGCGCGCACGTCGCTGGACAGATATCCTTGCGAAGTCCGGGCCAACATGGGGGGACCGGCTCGGCATACGTCGTGCAACCAGTAGGGGTGCCACGAAATCTGCACGCCGATCGGGCGTGCGGCTCACCGGTGTACGGCCTGTCGAGCGGAGTTTGCCTCTGGGTTCGCGCCAGGAGAGGGGGAGGAGAACGGCGGCATGAGGAGGACCGGTACCAGGGTAGCGGCAATGGCGGTCCTCGTAGGTGCTGGTGCCGTGTTCCTGGCGCGTATACGCGGCCGGCGCTGGGGCGTGCCCAATGGTGCGTCCCGGTGTGGCCCGGCGCCGCCGGCCACGGACGGTGCTACCGTGATCGTGGAGGACATCGAGGAATACAAAGCGCGGGCGAAGGAGGGGGAACGGCTGCTGGAGGAGGCGCGGGCCGCGCGGGATAGGGTCAACGCCATATTGGAGAGCATCACCGACGCCTTCGTCACGGTCGATCAGGACTGGACGGTGCTCTACGTCAACCAGGAGGCGGAGCGTCTCTTCCAAAAGCCGCGGTCGGAGTTGCTCGGCAGGAACCTCTGGGAGGTCTTCCCCGAAGCGGTCGGCACGCGGTTCGAGCGGGAGTTCCGCAAGGCTCTGGCGGAGCAGCGTACGGCGGCGTTCGAAGACTACTATGCCCCGCTGGACGTCTGGCTGGATGTGCGCGCGTACCCCAGCGAGGACCGTCTCTCGATCTATTCGCGCGACATCACCGAGCGCAAGCGGGTGGAGGAGGAGCTCCAGACCCGGGTCCGGCAGCTCGATGCGCTGGCCGAGCTCGGCCAGTACGCGCTGGCCGAGACCGACCTGGACCGGCTCTTCGCCCGGGCGGTCGAGGCCGTGGCGAGTGCGGTGGGCGCGGACAATACGGAGCTCCTCGAACTCCTTCCGGGCGGGACCGACCTCCTGCTGCGGGCAGGGACGGGGTGGCGGGAGGGGCTCGTGGGGACGGCGACGACGAGCGCGGACGAGGAGTCGATGGCTGGTTACACCCTCCTCTCGGCGGAGCCGGTGATCGTGGAGGATCTCGCGACGGAGACGCGGTTCCGCGGCTCGTGGTTCCTACGGGAGCACGGCGCGGTGAGTGGGCTCAGCGTCGTCGTCCAGGGGCGGGAACGCCCTTGGGGGGCGCTCGGGGCGCATTCGCGGACGCGGCGCGTCTTCAGTGGCGACGACATCATCTTCCTGCAATCGGTCTCGAGTATGCTCGGGCAAGCGATCGAGCTGCGGCGGATCGAGCAGGAGCGGATCCGGCTCCTGGAAGCGGAGCGGGAGTCGCGCGACGAAAGCGAGCGGGCGCGCGCCGAGTCGGAGCGCAGGCGTCGCGAGCTGGAACGGGTGGCGCAGAGCCGCGACCGGCTGATGCGCGGTTTTTCCCACGACGTCAAGAACCCGCTCGGCGCGGCGGACGGTTACCTGCAGCTGATGGAGGAGGGGGTCCTCGACGAACTCACCCCGAAGCAGAAGGAGGGGGTGATCAGGGCGCGTCGCTCGATCCAGGATGCGCTCAATCTGATCGAGGATCTCCTGACGATCGCGCGCGCGGAGGCGGGCACGATCCAGATCGGGCATGAGCCGACCGACCTCCTGGCGTTGCTGCGAGGGGTGGCGGAGAACGCGCAGGCGCGTGCGGCGACGAAGGGGCTCTCCCTCGATGTACAACTCCCCGGCAAACTACCCACCATCGAGTCCGACCCGGATCGGATCAGGCAGGTTGTGGGCAACCTGATGTCGAACGCGATCAAGTACACGGAATCGGGGGGGATAACGATCACCGCGGAGCTGCGCGAAGGGGATGTCGAGCGCGGCCGGGGCGAGGCCCCCGCGCCGGGCAAGTGGATCGCGATCGCGATCACGGACACGGGGCCGGGGATCCCCGAGGAGAAGCAGCGCCACATCTTCCGCGAGTTCGGCCGCGTCGAGTCGGGGGGGGCGAAGGAGGGGCAGGGGATAGGTCTCTTCATTTCCCGACGGATCGCGCAGGCGCTCGGCGGCCAGGTCACCGTGCAGAGCGAGGTAGGGCGGGGCTCTACCTTCACGCTCTGGCTACCGCTGGAGTGAATCACCTCCGGTATCATCGTTTGCGTCTCGACATTCCGGGACCAGGGGATCGTATCCTGGAGCACGGTTCGAGTCGGCGATCTGGTTGGAGCGGTGTGGCCGGAAAATAGATATTGCGGTGATTTAGGCCGTTTCCGGGATTGACACCGGGGGTGCCGGAATGCATCCTTCAACCCGGTACGCGCGAGCGGCCGAGTTGCGCTATGATCTGACCCGGTCGTGTATATCGTTAACGTTCGTTCCGTGGCGTCATGCGCTGCGGAGCCCCAAGTTATCCCAGAGTAAGATATGCGACGGCTGAGCCAAGCGTTGCTCGGCGCCGCGACCGTCTTCGTCGTCGGCGGGTGCGGCGCTCGGGTCGTTCCTGTGGATGCGGCGGCACCCGTCGTGAAGCGGTCGGGTCCGGAGCGTTGCGAGCCGGTCGGCCCAGCCGCCGGACGCCAGAATCTTGGCCCGTGCATCAACACGGTCCAGGGACAGGCGCTGCCGCGTCTATCTCCTGACGGCAGATACCTCTACTTCATCCGTCTGGGCGCGCCGGAAGGCCAGTCCGGAGAGGAGATCTGGTACGCCGAGCGCACCGAGCACGGCGGCTGGACCGCTGCCCGCGCCCTCTATCGCCCCCTCGATGCCGCGCAGAACAACTTCATCCTCGCCGTGTTGGACGAGGGTGAACGCCTGCTGGTCGGGAACCGCTACCGTGCGGACGGCAGGGTGGAGGGGGGCTTCTCGTTCGTGCGGCGTGAGGGGGCGGGGTGGAGCGCCCCGGAACCGGTCTCGATCGAGGGGTGGCACGCGCGAGGCCGCTGGGTCTCGGCGTCGCTCTCCGAGGATGGCGGGGTCATGGTCCTGCACGCCGAACGCGAGGGGGGGGAGGGGGGCGCCGACCTCTACGTGACCTTCCGGCGCGAGGACGGTACCTGGTCCGAGCCCCGCAACCTCGGCCGCGACGTCAACACCCCTGGCCACGAGATCACGCCGTACCTGGCCGCGGACGGGGTCACGCTCTACTTCTCGAGCGACGGCCGCGGCGGGCTGGGCGGCCACGACATCTTCGTGACGCGCCGCCTCGACGAGAGCTGGCAGCGGTGGTCGGAGCCGGAGAACCTCGGGCCGCGGATCAACACGGCTGGTTTCGACGCCTACTTCATAGCGCCCGCGGGCGACGAATACGCCTACCTCGCCTCATCGACCGACGCGATCGGGAGCGTCGACATCTTCCGCGTCTTGTTGCGGGAGCCGCGACCCGAGCCCGTGGTGGTGGCGGCCGAGCCCGAGCCGCCGCCGGCGGTGCCGGAGCTGCCACCGGTGCCGGAGCCGGTACGTCCGCGGGTCGGGGAGACGATCGTGCTGCGCGGTGTCTACTTCGATTTCGACCGCGCGACGCTGCGCCCCGAATCGGAGAAGGAGCTCCAGGAGGTGTTGCGGGTGCTCCAGCGGTACCCGGACATCCGCGCGGAGATACAAGGGCATACGGACGGTCAGGGGTCGCATGAGTACAACGACCGCCTCTCGTCGGCTCGTGCCGCCGCGGTGCGGGACTACCTGGTGAAACACGGGATCGATCCCTCGCGGCTCGAGGCGCGGGGTTACGGCAAGAGGTTCCCGGTCGCGACGAACGATACGCCCGAGGGGCGGCAGCTCAACCGCCGGGTCGAGTTGAAGATCCTGGAGTCGGGGGCGACGGAGCCCAGTGGGTCCACGTCAGCGCCGTGATGAATGCGTCGTCTGAGAAGATATGTGCGTAAGTGAGCGTCGCAGGGCGGGCCGGGTACGGTTGGGGACCATGGTTTCGGTGCCGGCCGCCCTCCTGCTGAGTCTGGTGTCCGCCCGGGGGGTGATGGCCGAACCGCCGGGATCGCCGACCGTGCTGCTGCCGGGCGTGACCGGTTCCGGTGCTCCTGGCGCGGATGTGCCGGTGCCACTCAAGGGTGCGGCGGTGGTCGGGTGCGAGGAGGTCAAATTCACGGGATCGGCGAAGATCAACTCCTGGGACTCCCGCGACGGGTTGTATTCCCCGGCGCTGGCGCGGGACAACACCCTCGTGGCGACGGTGTCTCCGAACGCGGACATATTGATCCAAGGCGGGACAAAGATATACGCCGATCTGTACGCGGTCCGTGATCTCAAGATATCGAATGGCGATGTCTTCGCGGGCAACTTGTACGCGGGACGCAATATCGACTTCACCGCGAACCCCGCGTGCCCGGCGGCAGGGGTATACGCCGGGGGAGTGATCACGAATCCCGGGGCGTGGTGGATCAGCAAGTGCGGCGGCGGCTCCGGCTGGGTTGCCAACGCCGAGCTGACGCTCCCGAAGGTCGATTGCGATCCCCGGAACGTGACCGACCTCGTGAACGGGATGATCGCGCAGTATGCGTCGCAAGGCGGGGTGCAACCGTGGCCGTACCCGGGGTGGCGGCCGAACCCGGTCTTGATCGAGGAGAACGCCAGCTACAACTCCTTCTATGTCGGCAGCGGCCCGTATCCGCTAGTGATCGATGCTACGAAGGTGGACTACCTCTACATCGACGGCAACTTCGAGCTAGCTGAGGGCGGGCAGCTCCACATCAAGAACCAGCACGGGATGTCGCAGGTCCAGGAGCTGCTGATCATAGTCAACGGCAGCTTCAGGTCCGGCGGCTCGAGCTTCTTCATCATAGATCCCGGGATCTCCGTGCGGATCTATACTACCGGCCAGGTATGGGTCGGTTCGGGCGCCAACCAGAGCATCCCGCCTAGCATTTTGATCGACGGGAAGGTGCAGCCGACTTTTGGGATCTACACCTCCTACGTGTCGACGACGAGCAGCGGATACGGTGTCGAGGTGATCGCCCGGTCCCCGCTCACCGCGGTGGTATACGCTCCGCTCGCCAACGTCCAGATCAGCGAGTCGGGCGAGCTCTTCGGCGCGGTACGCGGCAAGAGGGTGCACGTGACCGGTGACGCGTGGATCCACTACGACGAGAACCTGGACGTCAACAGCGGCTGGGACGGCGGGCCGATCTTCGAGACCGATCTCTCGGTATCGCTCGCCGTCGACACCTCGAAGGTGGAGTACAACCGTGACCTCACGCTCACCGTCAGCATCAATGGTGGCGACGCCGGTCTCTTCGAGGGGGTGAAGCTCGGCGTGGAGCTGCCGAGCGATCTCATCTACGTCTCGCACCAGGCGCCGGCGGGGACCAGCTTCCTGGACTTCAACGGCGACGGGATCCCCGACACCTGGCAGGTGGATACGGTGCGGGCGCAGGAGACGCGAGTGCTGCAGATAGTCCTGAGGGGGCCGAACCGACCCGATACGGCGGTGGCTCAGATCAACGTAGCGCTCTCGGAGTGGTCGGGCAGTGCGGACGCCCACCCGGAGAATAATGTCGGGAGCCTGGGGGTGCATATCCTACCCTCGCCGCTGCTGACGCTGACCAAAGCTGCATCCGCGGGGGCGTTGGTACCCGGCGAGGTGATCGAGTATACGACCACGTTGGTGAACGTGGCGGCGGCACCGGCGCACCACGTCCTGGTCAGCGGTAAGATCGACCAGCAGCTGGTGTTGAAGTTAGATGCCTTCGGCGCCGGGGTGCCTTTCCGTTTCGTCGAGGGTGAGACGCCGTCGGGGTTGGCGCTCGGGGCGCTGGAGTTCTCCAACGATGGTGGTGTTACCTGGAGCTATACGCCTGTCTCGGGTGGAGGTGGCGCGCCGGCGGGGTTCGATGCGACCGTCACGCACTGGCGGATCTCGATGGTGGGGGTGATGAACCCCAAGTCCTCGTTCAAGATCGAATACCAGGCGCTGCTGCCCTGGCCGGAACCAGGGAACACCTCGCAGTCGCAATAGGAACGACGATCAGCGTCTATCGGGCGTTGGGAGAGCGGGGCCGCGGCTCAGTTGCGCGGCCCCGCGGCGTTTTCCCGGCCCAACCTGGCGAGGGCGAGGCGTGCCTCGTCGACGAGTGGTCGGAGTTCTAGGTCGGCGTTGCGCCAGAGAGAGATGAACCGGTTGTAATGCGCGACCGCCAGCGCGACCTCGCCGCGACGCTCGTGGATGCGGGCCCGGCGCAGGTGCGAGGGGGCGAGATAGACCAGGTCGTGGCCGGCGGGGTCGGGGAAGGTGCCGTACCAGCGGAGGGCGGCTTCGTCGTTGCCTAGGATATCATAAATCTCGGCGCGCAGCCACCGCAGATGTGCGTCGGCGTAGTCGGTGTCGAAGATCGGGAGGGTCGAGTCGGCGCTAACAGGGTAATCCAGGAGCACTTTGAGCGCGGACTCGGCGTCGCCGGCGGCGCGTGCAGCCTCGGCACGCACCAGGGTGGCGGCGCGCTGGACATGGAGGTGGGGCAGTACACCCAACTCACGGCCTACCGGCTCGCTGAGCTCTTCCAGGGCGCGCTGGACGGTGGCCGTATCGCCGGCCCGTGCGGCCAGGATACCGTAGAGGGCGGGTCGCACCTCGCGGTTGAGGGGCTTCATGGCCCGTTCCGAGGGTGGGGCGCGGAACTTCTCGATCGCTGTGCGCAGCGATTCCCTGTTCCGGCCGTTACTGGTCTCGTAGGGCTGGATGGCGAGGGCGCCCCGGTACTCGATCGCGCGGGCGGGGTCGATGGCCGCAACCGCATCGAGCCAGACGTTCGCCGCCGCGAATCGTCCGCGCGCGGCTTCCAGGATAGCAGCGAATACCCTGGCCTGGATATGGCCGCCGGGGTCACCTGACGAGATGTCCGGCGAGGGGAAGAGGAGCGGGACGAGTGCCAGGGTCGCACCCGGTGCACCGGAGTTCACCGCCACCGACAGAGCGATCTGCCAGAGAGTTGGGTGCGCTACCGTGCGCAGCTCGATCTGGATCCGCTCCTGTTCCTCGGTGTTCCCGGTGGCCCAGGCGCGGAGTGCGCGCAGCTCCAGGGTGTGGTCGCTGGTCGGCGCCAGGCGCCGGAGCCGCTCGGTCAGGGAGTTCAGCTCGTGGATATCTCCCATCGCCGCAGCGAGCCGGCCTCGGTGGACGATCGCGGCGACGTTGCTGGGATCGAGCTCGAGGGCGCGATCGAAGGCTTCGACGGCATCCGACATCGGCCAGCCGTAGGTCGGACCCCAGTGGAAGATCGTCTCGCCGAGGTAGAACCAGGCGTCGCTATTGAGCGAGTCGGTGGCGAGCAGCGCGCGGTAACCACGCTCGGCCGCCGCGCCGGCGCCGTAGATGTAGGACCGCCACGCCGTGGCGAAGAGGCGCTGCCGTTCGGAGAGACGATCGCCGTGGCGGACCGCCGCGTCAGCGGCTAGGTGTGCGAGCCAGTCGGCGCCGGTCCAGTTCGCCGCCTGGCTGAGTCGGAGCGCGGCCAGGGCGAAGGTGGTGTCGGCGCGGAGCGCGCGCTGTAAGTGGTCCTGCGCCTCACCGAACCGGCCCAGGCGGAAGGCTCGTTCTCCAGCCACGTACGCCTCGAGCGCGACCAGTGACCGGGTGGCTGCGTTCGATCTGCCGAATTGGCTGGTCGAGGCGGCCGGTGCATCCCGGAAGAGCGTGATCGTGATCTCGTAGCTGAGGGCGAAGATGTCGTCCACGCTCCCCTCGACGCTCACCGTGGTGCGCGGCTTCCGAATGGACTCGCTCTCGTAGAGGGAGACGTTGAGCCGCAGGCGGCCGCCTGCTTCCACGATGTCGCCCAAGACGAAGAGCCCGGCATCGAGGCGCCGGGCGAGTTCGACGGCGTCGCGCGGACCGTTCGGCTTGGCGATGTCTCTGCCGATCGTGGCGAGGATAACACGGGGATCGACAGTTTCGATCCCCGGTAAGGTGGTGAGATCCGCGGCGAGGATACTCGCGGTCCCCTCGGCTAGGTAGGCGTAGTCCGGGGCGCCGCGATACTCGAACGGGAGCACGGCGACCGTGTGGTCGGCGAGGACGAGCCGCTTGACCGGCCAGGGCAGGACGACGCCGACGGCCAGGACCGCGAGGGTCAGGGCGGTGAGCAGCACCCGTAGACGACGTCGTCCGCTGAGACATCTCCGGATGAACCTGGCTATAGCCCGGAACGGACCGATGCCCGGAGGCGCGACGAGGTCGGCGGCCTCCCCGTGGGCGGGCGCGGGAGTGGTAACTGTCAGAGCCGGCGTGGGCGCGACCTGTTCGGCCGGTGGGTCGGCGATATTCGGTTCCGGCGAGGGCTCCGGGGTGGTATGGTCCGTCGCCGGGCGGGTCTCTTGCGGCTCGTCGTTTTTCTGGTCGATCTTCGCGACCCGGCAGCGGATCGCCTCGACGAGCCTTTGGGTCTCGTTCGATGGCTCCGCGCCGAATGCTTCGGCGAGGTGGCGGGCGAAGCCGTCGTATTCCCTGAGGGCGCCTACCCGGTCCCCCGCGGCGTCCAGGACGATCAGGAGGTTCTGTAGCATCCGCTCGTCGCTGGGATCGATCTCCCGCGCGCGGCGTGCCCACCGGGGAGCGTCCCCCATCGTTGCGGAGAGGTGGGCTGCGGCGCTGATCGCCATCTCGCGCAGCCGGGCGCTCTCCCTTTCCTGCCAATGTTCGAAATCGGGGGAGCCGGACACGTAGAAGCCGCGCATGAAGTCGCCGCGGTAGAGGTCCATGGCGGCGAGGAGGTCTCCAGCGGCTATGGCTTCTTCGAAGGCGATGACATCGCACCAGACCTTGGACCGATCGACGCCGATCTCATCGTTGCCGCGGGTGATGATCGTGCCCTCATCGAGGTCCTGGCGCAGCTCGTACAGGGTACGGCTCAACGCCGCACGTGCGCGCTGTTGGTCGAACTCGGGCCACAAGAGGGCGAGGAGGGTGTCACGGCGGTGGAAGCCGCGGGAAGTGGCCACGACCAGATACGCCAGGAGGGCGAATCTCTTGGGCTTGGTTACTATGTTGGGAGCCGCCGAATCTTGCCGGCCCTCGATTTCAGGAGTGCCGAGGAGACGGATACGCAGCATCGCAGTAGACTTCTACTTCGTGCACCGGTCGCAGGACCTGCGCGTGACGGATTCCAAGATTCGGCATTGTAGGAAGTCTAGCGTAGTACCCCGTTATTCCGCAACAGTTTGGGGCGATCAGGCCACCTCTCCGGGCGGTCGTCGGAACGTCTCCACAGGATATAGCCGAAGTCTCCATTGCCTCTCCATTGCTACGTAAGAGTCGTTGGATCGGCGTGATTTAGCGTACCTGCGCGCGTGATCCGGAGAATCCCGTGCCCGGTCGGCGCATGAAGCTACCCGCGTGCCGGTAGTGGGCGGGCGGGGGTGCCGCGGCGCACGTGCCGGGGCTGCGATTGCTCATACCGAACAGGTAATGGATCAGATGTGGTTGATGGCGACGATGACCGATGCGGATCGCTCCGATTCGCGTGGGGACGGGCGGCCTGCGCATGCCGCGTGCGCGACCGAGCCGGTTTTGGCGCGGCAGAGATCGCTGAGAGGATCGATGATGAGGAAAGTGAGCTGGGCGGTGCTGGTGCTCACCCTGCTGCTGGCGGTGGCGGCACGTGCCGTCGCGCAGCAGCCGGCCGGGGGTGATGCATTGGTGATCACGGCCGAGAACAGGACTGCGGCGGAAGAGGCGGCGCGAGGCCAGCCGCGGGCCGATGATCGGGTCCGTGCCGGGGATCGGATCCGTTACACCCTGACCTTCACGAACCCGACCACTGGTCCGGTGCGGAACGTGGTGCTGCGCAACCCGTTGGGCGAGGGGCTCCGTTTCGTAGGGGGGTCGGCGGTGTTCCGCGGGGGGAAGGCGCGGGTCGAGTACTCGATCGACGGCGGCGCGACCTGGTCGGCGCAGCCGATGATCGAGGTGGAGGAGAACGGCAGGAAGGCGCGTCGTCCGGCGCCCCCCGAGCTCTATACCGATGTCCGCTGGACGGTGGAGACGGATGTCCAGCCTGGTGCCCGGGTCGTCGCCACGTACGAGGCGCGGCTCACGACAGCGGAAGCGGCCACGACGGCCGACAACGAAACCAGCCGCGCGAAGCGCGGCGGCGCTGAGCACAATTAACTCAAGGAGATAGGATCGTGCGATTCAGTGTGATCAGGACCGCGGCGATGGCGGTCGCGCTGGCGGTGGTGCCGGCGATGAAGGCGTGGGCGCAGTTACCTGAAAACGGTGCGCCGACCCGCGCGGGTACGAAGATCGTCAACACGGCCACTGCGACCTTCACCGACGCGAACGGCAACGATTACGCGCCGGTCACGGGTACGTTGGAGCTGGAGGTGGCGTTCCAGGCCGGTGTCGAGATCGAGGTGACGAACAAGCCCACGCCGAAGAGCCCTGGGACGAACAACTGGATAGAGTATACGCTCACCAACGTTGGTAACGACGTCGACTACTTCCAGCTGAGCATCACGTCGGGGAACGGGATCAGCGTGACCGGCTACAGCCTGGTGCACCCTGACAACGCGACCGCGAACGATTGGTACACTGACCTGGCCGCGTTCAACGCCATGCTGGCCGAGGCCGCGCAGCAGCGGGACTATGTGGGGAACAACGGTCGGGGCGCGAACATCGGTACCCCTGACCCGAACACCTCGCTGGTGGTCTACGTCCGCTACGACCTCGATGCGGATTACGACAAGGATGGCGATGGGCTGAAGGTCGAGGTGGGATCGGGCACGGATCCGGACACGAAGGACGCTGTCGAGGATGGCGACGCGAAGCTCGACCCGGATTACGTCTACGATGTCGTGGTCACGGCCCAGGATGCGACGCAATCGCGGCTGCCGACCAACGATCCGCAGAACGTCAACCAGCAGTACAAGGCGGTCTTCACGGTCGAGAACAAGGGGAGCGGCTCCGCGTTCGACTGGAGCGTGTCGGTCACCCCGGGGACCAACATCACCATCGTCGATGTTTCGGCTACCGGTCTGACGGGTGGCCCCACCAGCGGTGATCTCTCGCTGGCGAGCGGCCAGTCGGTCAACGTCACGGTGACCTATACCGTCGCCGGGAACGCCGCCGCCGGTACCACCGAGGATATCGCGTTGCAGGTCGTCTCGTCCGACGATGCCAATGTGAGCGGCGACTCGAAGACCCAGGTGAAGGTGATCCGGCCCTCGCTCTCGATCAAGAAGGAGGCGTTCCAGAACAAGAACGAGGATCCGATCGCCCCTGGCGGTGTGATCCCTGGCGCGACGATCTGGTACAAGATCACGGTCGAGAACAGCAGTGACAACAGTGCCGAGGCCGCGAACGTCGAGGTCAAGGATGTGCTCCCGAGCGCGCTCGAGTACGTCTCGAGCGAGGCCGACGAGAACAACACCGGTTCGTGGCAGGTGACCTCGGATGTGGTCGGCGGTGCCGTCGTCATCACGGCCAAGCCGGTGGACGGGAACGGCGATCCGCGGACCATGGCGCCGGGGGAGAAGGCGGTGTTCTGGATCAGGGTCGAGGTGAAGTAAGGAGAGGGTAGAGGACCTGCTTGATCCTGTCCGTGCGATTGGGACGCGGTATGCAGTATCGCCGTTCCAAGAGTGAGCAGGTGGTGCGGCGTGCGGCTCGTCTGGCAGGGTTGCTCTGCCGGGCGGCCGCCGCCCCCGTCCTGTTGTGCCTGTGCGTGGCGTCCCCCGCGCGCGCACAGGTGCCGGACACTCTCATTCCTATCGACAATCGTGCGGAGGCGTTCTACCGCAGTCTGAACGGCACCCCGGACAGCGCCTGGAGCGAGGTGCGGATCTGGCGCCGGCGGTGCATCTTCGCGCCTCCTCCGCAGTTTTCTGGAATCGGTGTGCCGGGGCCGGGCTCGCCGGGCGATGGCAGTCCGTGGGGTGGTGTGGACGAGGACGTGCTCGCGCAGACCGGTTGTCCGTTCGCCCCCGTACTCAGCCTCACGCTGGCGGCCGCCCCGGGCCGGGCTACCGCGGGTGACACGATCGGCTTCACCTTCGTGGCGGGTAACAGCGGCCGGTCGACGAGCCCGGCCCCGATCCTGGTCGACACGCTCCCCACGTCGCTGCGCTTCGTCCCGGGAACCGTGCGCCGCAACGGCGTGTGGCTGGACCAGGAGGCGTACACGCTGACCGACCTCGCGGATGGCCGGCAGGTACTGGCCGTCCAGGTGGGGGATCTGGAGCCGAACGCGGAGACCACGGTGGAGTTCCGGACCATCGTCGTCGCCGACTCGACGATTGCGAAGATCACGAACTCGGGGCGGGTGAGCAGCGGGACGATCGAGGCGGCGTCGAATGTGGTCGAGGTCGACGTCGTCTTCCCGGACATCGCGCTCGAGATCAGACTCCTCGGGCGGCCGGTGATCTATGTAGGTGATTCGGTGGTCTTCGAGCTGAAGTACCGCAACATCTCGGATGTGAGGGCCACGAACGCGATACTCACCGACTTCCTCCCCCCCGAGATGGAGTTCCTGGCCGCCTCGCCCGTACCGTCGGCGGTGGTGCGTAACCCCGGCACGGTCGACGTCATCGTGGCGGAAATCATCCCGTGGCTGCCGCGGCGCTCCAAATCGCAGCAGGGCTCGCAGCTCGATTCCGACTGGGCCAGCTGGCTACTCGGGACGCTACAACCGGGTGAGGAGGGGGTCGTCCACATCCATGCGCGTCTTGTGCGGCTCCCGGATGGGGGCGGCAACGAGCTGCACAACGAAGCGGTCCTGAGCGTCGGTACCGCCGGGTACACGGTGGTGGTGGCGGCGATGCTGGCGCCGATCACGACGCAGGACCCGACGGACGGCTCGCTGGGGTTGAGCAAGAAGGCCGGCCTGCTCGAGGTGGGGTTGGGCGAGGCCGTTCCGTATATCCTGGAGGTCGAGAACACCGGGCCGATCACCCTGTACGACCTGGCGATCCGGGACCGGCTCCCCGAAGGGCTCGTGTTGGATGCGAACACCGTACGCGGTGTGGACTCGGTGCGGGTCGTGGGTGGTGAGGTCGTGTTCTATCTCCCTGGCCCGCTCAGCCCGGGGGGCAAGCACCTGGTCCGTTATGCCGCGATCGCGGTCTCGGCGACGGGGGAGGCGGTGGTCAACCGTGCCGTCGCGGAGGCGGCGTTCGGGCGGGTGGTCTCCGAGGTCGCGCTCGCGCGGGTCCGGATCCGCCGCGGGCCGTCGCTCCCGTCGCGGACGTTGATCGGGAAGGTCTGGGTGGACCGGAACGGGAACGGGAGGCAGGATCCCGGTGAGGAGGGGGTCGGCGGCGTCGACATCTGGACGACCGACGGCCAGATCGTCCGGACCGACGCCGAGGGGCGGTACTCGCTGCAGAACCTGGAGGCGGGGCGCTACACCCTCCGTCTCGACATGCTGGGGCTGGACGATCGTTACCAGGTGGCCGACCGTGGGGGGGAGATCCGCGAGGTCCTCCTCGATGGGTGGACGATGGGGCGCGCGGATTTCCGGCTGGTCCCGCGCGAGGTCTTGGTCGATTATCACGCCGGCCCGCCGGCGGAGGTGCTGGGGCTGGCGGTGAAGTCGGCCGTGGGGGACAGCGTGCTGAGCACGGAGGTCCGTGTCGCCGCGGCGCGGGATGCGGCGGCGCGCGCGGCCGAGCGGCGGCAGGATCTGATCATGGGGCCCGGGATCGAGATCTTCGCCCCCGGCGATGGCAGTGTGGTCGCGACCGGGAAGATCTACATCGGGGCCAAGGGCGAGCCGGGGCGGCCGGTGACGCTGCTGGGGCGGGACGGCGTACTGCGCGAGGGGAAGATCCGGCCCGACGGGGTCTTCGACTTCATCGCCGTCGAACTCGAGCCCGGCCCGAACCGGTTCCGGGTCCGCACGGTCAACTCGTGGGGCCAGGAGCGGTGGGACAGCATCGCCGTGCATCGTTCCGGGGCGCCGGAGCGGTTCGAGGTGGTGAAGGGGCCGCGGGTGGTACGGGCCGAGTCCCCGGAGATCGATACGCTGCACGTGCGGGTGCTGGACGCGTGGGGCGTCCCGGTGGTGACCGAGCCTGTGGTGACGATCGAGGCGCGGGGCGTCACGGTCGAGGCGGCGGATATCGATCGCGGCACGGCTGGCGTGCAGCTCCGTGCCGACCGAGCGGGTTGGGTTCGGGTCCCGGTGCGGGGTGGGGAGCGGGCCGGCCAGGCGCGGCTCGTGTTCGGCGCGGGGAAGGCGACCGCCGAGGAGGCGCTCGAGGTCCTGACCCCGGTCCGGCCGCTCTTCGCGACGGTGGCGGGCCGGATCGGGATCGGCGGTGCGGAGGATGGGAGCTTCGCGTCGATCACCGCGCGCGGGGCGTTGGACGAGACGACGTCGCTCACCCTCAACTACGACACGCGCCGGGGCGACCGGGAGGGTTCGGCGTTCGGGCGTGACTACGACCCGCTCGACGAGTCGCTCCACCCGGTGACCGGCGACCGGAGCCAGCGGCGGGTCGTTTCCGGTTCGACGAACACCTTCAGCGCCCGAATCGAGCGCGGCCAGGACTGGATCTCGTTCGGTGACGTGCGGACCGAGGGGTTCGCGGGACGCGGGAAGCTGACGACCTACGACCGTGCATTGACGGGGGTGAGCACCCGGATCGGTCGGGGGAACGTGGTCTGGCACGGCTTCGGGAGCGCGACGCGGCAGCTCTTCGAGGAGGTGCAGCTGCGGGGTGATGGTAGCTCGGGGCCGTACCGTCTCGGCGGGCGGGTCCGGGCGGGGACCGACGTGATCGCGATCGAGCTGCGCGCGGCCGACAACGCCGCGCGGGTCCTGGCGCGGACGGAGCTGCAGCGTTACGTCGACTACCAGATCGACTACCGCACGGGCGAGGTGCTGTTGAACCGGCTGCTCCCGGCGGCGGACGCGCAGGGGAACCCGTACTTCCTGGTGGCGTCGGTCGAGCGGCTGGACGGGGACGAGCGCCACTGGACGGGTGGGGTACGGGTGGAGGTCGACGCGAGCGGCGCGCTGCGTCTCGAGCCCGGCGATTCGCTCGCGGTCTCGGTCTTCGGGATCCACGATGGTGGTGCGGTCGCCCCGGGTGGGGGGAACCAGGTCGGTTCCAATCTCATCGGGGGCGAGGTCAATGCGCGGGTCGGGTCGGCGCGGGTCGGGCTGGAGGTGCTGCAGGCGAGTGCCGATTCGACGGGGGTGGCGGGTCGCGCGGCGGTCGAGTGGTCGCCGTGGCGGGAGCGGGCGCTGCTGCGGGGTGAGTGGATGGGGGTGGGGAGCGGGTTCTCCACGCAGCAGCAGAGCCGGCTGCGTTCCGGGGTCGAGGAGCTGCGGCTCGGCGGTGCGTTCCGGGTGATGGAGTCGCTCCAGCTCGAGCTGGGCCACGATCGGCAGAGCTTCCGCGATCACGGTGTGGAGCGCCGCAACAGCCAGCTGCGGCTGGCGCATACGCGAGGCGAGCGGGCGATCTCGCTGGAGGGTGGGTTGATCGAGGAGGAGCGTGCGGGCGCGGCCACGATGAACTCGGTGCAGACCAGGCTGAACGCGCGGCTCTCGCAGGATCTCACCGTCTGGGTGGAGGGCCGCCAGGCGCTCAATGGTGCGCAGACGACGGTGGGCCGGAGCCAGTTCGGGGTCGGCGCCACCCTGCGTCTCCTGGACCGGGTCCGCGTGGAGGGTCAGCACCGGCGGATCGACGCGGACGAGCCGTACTCGGTGAGCTCGGTGATGCTGAACGTCGAGCCGTGGCAGGGTGGTCAGCTCAAGGGTGGTCTCGAAAGCGCGACGGGCACGAACGCCGACCGAGGGCTCACCCTGGGGTGGAGCCAGCAGCTCCGGCTCCCCGCGGGTTGGTCGCTCTCGGGGCAATTCGAGCGGCGGGTGGGGCTCGACGACCTCTCACTGGCCGACCCGCTGCGGGCGTTGCCGTTCCCGCAGGTCGAGCGGGACCGGCTCTCGGCGGGGTTGGGGGTGCAGTGGAACGGCCGCGCGGGCGAGCGCGCCTTCAGCGCGCGGGGCGAGTACTACGACGGCGACCTGCGCAGCGGCTACCGGTTCGAGGCGCAGGGCGACATCAACATCGGCAAGGATGTCGCGCTCCTCGCCCGGCACGACTGGCTCCTGAGCGAGGAGCAGAACGGGACGACGAGAACCGACCGCCGCGACCACTCGCTCCTGGGGGTGGCGTTCCGGCCGACCGGGTCGAATACATTGAACGCGCTGGCGAAGGTGGAGTGGAGGAGGACGCTCCGGCCGGACGGCGGGACCGGCGTCGACCCGACGCTCGCCGGCGACAACGCGCGATTGATCGGGAGTGCGGACCTGATCTGGTTGCCGTTCCAGAACAGTTCGGTGACGTTGCGCTATGCGATCCGCGGGAGCCGCGTGACGGGCGAGGTCTTCGGCGGGGACACGGTCCGCAGCCGGGCGCACTTCTTCGGCTCGACCCTCGAGCAGCGGGTGCGGGGGCGGGTTTGGGGCCGCCTCGACTCGCGCGTGCTGCACGTCGGTACGACGGGCGATTCGCGCTGGAGCGTGGCGCCGGCGGTCGTCGTCGACCTGGCGCAGCTGGAGCTCGAGGGCGGTTATCGCTTCGGGAACCTGCGGGACATCGACTTCGCGGGGCGCGGCGGGCTCGGCTTCTTCGCGTCGATCGGGGTGCGGCTCACGGAGTCGACCGTGAAGAGCGCGGCCGGGATCTGGCGGGGGCGGTTGAGCCAGTGAGGTCCGCACCGCCACCCGCCCCTCACCCCCACCCCCCCCAACCCCCGAATCCCAGATCCCGAATCCCCGACTCCAGCTTACCTCCCGGGCTGCACCGCTTCCCCCCCGTTCAGGAACGGCAGGACCGTAGAGACCAGCTCGGGTGCCATGAAGATGTCGTAGTGCGTGCGGCCCGGTAGGATCGCGAGGCGGTTGGGCGCCTGGTGCTCCTTCATCCACCCCGCGTCCCTGAGCCCGCCGCCGAGGAGCCGGTAGAAGTCGATCATGTGTTCGGGGCGATACATATCGCTATCGCCATAGACGAGGATTACCGGTGCCTTCAACTTCGCGACGTCTGCCGACCAATCGAAGTCCCGGGCCATCAGTTGGCCGATCGCGTCGAGGAGGCGCGGGAAGTCGTTGGGGTTGGGCGCGATGGCGACGTACGATTGGTACATCGGCGTCTCCTTCATGAACTCAGCCGCTGCGGCGTTGACCTGTCGTTGCTGCGCCCTGATCTCCGGGTAGAAGGCATCTGACGAATAGCCGGCGGAGACCAGGGCGAGCCGGCGGACCAGGTCCGGGTGTTGGACGGCGAGCCGGAAGCCGACGCCGGCGCCGAGTGAGTATCCGAGCACATCGACCTGATCGTAGCCGAGCTCGGAGAGGATCGTGGCTATGTCGTCGGCGAAGGCGGGGATGCTGAACTCACGCGCGCCCAGGGTGGTGCGGCCGTGGCCCTGGAGGTCGATGCCGATGACCTGACGTCCAGCGGTGAGTTGCGGCAGGATCGGCCCGAACATCTCGAAGGAGCCGAGCCCGCCGTGGAGGACGAGGAGCGGTTTGCCCTCGCCATGGATCTGGTAGTAGTAGCTGATCCCATCGATCTCGATCCGGCCGGTACGGGCCGCTGCGGTCGTCTCCGTGTTCGTGCCGATCATCTTGGTTCCCTCCTCGTCGTGCGTACAGCCGGTCAGAAAGGTTGCGGCCAGCGCCATCGCCGCGCCGAGCTTCACTGCTCTAGCGGACATGCTCGACCTCCGCTTCGGGGTTGTGGAAGTGAGGGGGTCGGATCAGATGTCGACCCCGGCTCCATCCTCATGACGAACGGAGCCGGGGAGGATCGACATGACGGCGGGGTGCAGAAGCTACTCTACAGGAAGGAAGCGACCGCGGTCGGGATCAGAGCCCGTGCTCGGCGCGCAGGTGCTCGAGGAGCCTGACGCAGGAGCGCTCCACTATCTCCTGCACCAGCACGAATCCTTTTTCTCCTCCGTAGTACGGATCAGGGACGTCGAGGTCGCCGAAGGCCTCCGGATCATACTCGCGCAACCGCTGGATCCGGGCGTCGGGGCGGACCGAGGCGGCGAGCCGGCGCACGTCGCGTAGGTTCGACGAGTCCATGACGACGAGGTAGTCGAAACGCTCGATATCCTCCACCGTGATCGGGCGAGACCGGCTCGTCAGCTCGATACCTCGCCGCCGCGCGACGGCGATCGTGCGCGGATCGGCCAACTCGCCTTCATGGTAGTCCGAGGTGCCGGCAGAATCTATCTCGAAGGCGTGCTCCAGCCCGGCCTCGCGGACCAAGCCGCGGAAGACTCCCTCGGCCAGGGGCGAGCGGCAAATGTTGCCGAGGCAGATGAAGAGGACGCCAATGCGATCGGGGTTCGGCATTTGGGGTTAGGGGTTCAGGGGTTAGGATTCAGGGATCAGGGGTGGCGTACCCCGGGCTTAGTCTCGTGGGGAAGCTATACCGGGGTGCGCGGGATCATCTTTCAGTTGCTGGATCTGCATCTTGTAAACAAGTGTTTGCGGGTCGGTCTTGGCATTGCTCGGAAAGTCAACCTGCCGTATCCCAGAGGATGCGTACGTTGCCTGTTTCGTCGTGGCAGGAGCCGGTGATCAGGATCTTGGCCACGCGGGCGCTGTCGGGGAGGGTGGCGAGATCGGCGATCGTCCAGGGCTGTGTCCGGACCGGGAGGCCGTCGAGGCCGAAGCTCAGGCCGCAGTGCTCCGGTAGGAACACATAATAGTTACCCTCGCCTGGGGACACGGTGGCGCCGGGGATCGCGGCGAGCTGGCGCGCGGGTGTGCCGACGCGAAGCGAGTCGCTGGTGGCGAGGCCGGGGGAGGCGACGGTGATGCGCCAGATCTGGTCGTTGACGATCTCGGCGATGATCGTGTCGCCGTCGAGCGCGATCTTGATGGCCGGCTGGGACTGGCCCTCGATGGTGAGCGTCGTGTCTGCGACGACGTTGCAACGGTGGCGCACCTTGCCGGCGTCTTCCCGGATCCTGATCCCCGCGACCCCCGCACCGGTCAGCACCGTCCCGGGGCCGGCGGTGCAGTCGGTCTGGGCAGAAGCGGAGACGGCTGCTGCGGGGGTGCTGGTAGCACCACCTCGGCCATCGGTCTGTGCGTCAGGGGTCGAGCAGGCGACGACGGCGATGCAGGCGGCCAGGGCGAGGAATTTGGAATCTTTCAGCATCGCTGATCCTCCCGACGAGCGGCAAAGTGACCGTGGCGCGCGGAATCCATCGCAGGAATATTAGCCCCAAAATCACACTTTGGCCAACCCGCGGCGCACCGGACCACGACCGTCGTCAATCCTTCTTCTTCCTCGGCTTCTTCGGCTTCGGCTCGGGGACCTCTTCCGCGGTCTCGAGGAAGAGTTGGGCGAGGAAGTCGGGGTCGTCGAGGAACTCGTCGACCGCGAAGTACGGTTTGGCGCCGGGGTAGGGAGGCGCCTCGGTCGGTGTGCCGATGAGTGCGCGGCCGGCGGCGGTCGGCTTCAGGAAGAGCTGGCCGTTGCAGACCAGCGCGACGACCTTGTTGCCGATGTAGAGGGCGTACTCGCCGAACATCTTCCGGTGCGATACCCCTGGGACGCCGCGCAGCTGTTCGCGGACGAATTCGACGAACTGTGGATCGGTAGCCATTTCACCCCCGGAAGATGAAGTAAACCGCGGCGACCATGCAGAGCCCCGCCCAGAGGTAGTTGAGCGAGATGGGCTGCTTCATATAAAAGATAGCGAATGGTACGAAGACCGCGAGGGTGATGACCTCCTGGAGGATCTTGAGCTGCGGCAGGGTCAGCGCGGTGAAGCCGATACGGTTGGCCGGGACCTGGAGGAGGTACTCGAAGAGCGCGACGCCCCAGCTCGCGACGGCGGCGATGTACCACGCGCGGTGGTTGAGGTTACGCAGGTGCGCGTACCAGGCGAAGGTCATGAAGATATTGGACAGGACCAGCAACCCGATCGTTCGGGCCAGGATCGACATACGGTTCCCCGGTGGGTGTAGGTGACGTAAATCTGGTGCGCGAATAAAGATATGGTACCCGCGAACGTTGTGAAGGTGGTAGGCGACGAGGTGCGGGGCACCCGCGCGGGGTGCCCCTGACGGCGTCGCCGGGGAGGGGCCTCAGGCGCGTCGTCCGGGCGCGGGGTACGCCTCGGGAGCTGGTGCTCCGTTGGGCGACCGCGCGGAATCCGGTGTGGGTGTCGCCACGGCGACCGCCCTGGATCCACCCGCCATCTGCCGCGCTCCCAGTGGCAGGGGGACCGGGCAGTCGAGGGCGGCGGCGAGGGTTTGTAGGAGTTCGGCCTCCCGGGGGTGGATCACCCCGTCGGCGGAGACCACCTGCGCGGCGCTGAAGAGGAGTCGGCGCCGCACGCCGGGGGAGCCGGCGCGGAGCTGGTCTAGTGCCTCGCGGAAGGCCTCGGGGGTGGCTCGCTCGCGCGAGCGCAGTGTAGGCTTCCCGAACTCGAGCGGAAGGCCGCGAGTGGCGGCTTCGAGTGCGGCGCGGGCGGCGCAGTCGTCTTTCGCCCCGCTGTAGGCGAGGGCGGAGAGGACGGTATTCACCGGGTGACGCAGGGGGACGAGGGAGTGGACCGTCCCGGGGCGTGGCCGTTTCGTGCGCGGTCCGAGCCGGAGGGCGAGGTGCTGGGAGAGGAGCTCCTCGAAGGCGTCGACCTTACCATCGTCTTTGATGATCGTGTCGACGGCGCGCAGCAGCGTCTCGGTCTCCTCCGGGGGGAGTCCGCGCAGGGTTGGGAGGACGAGTTCGAGGAGGGCGAAGCGGCCGGTCCGGGAGGCCTGGATCTCCCTGGCCAGGCTCCTGGTCCGCTCGAGGAGCGTCTCGCCGCCGAGGTCGCGGATCGCCGCCGCCGCGGACTCTCCCTTCTCCCCGCCCGAGGCGTAGAGCAGGGCGAAGACGAGCGCCGGGGCGTCGTCGGTGCTGTGGGCGGCAGCCTGGAGGGATTCCGGGATGGCGTCGATCACCGCGCGGGCCTGGTCGAGGTGCGAGGCGGTGGGGGCGCCGACTGGACCGAGGATGCCAATCGGGTCCAGCGGGGCCTGGCGCGCGGCGCGGTCGGCGCGCTCCGCTTCGAGGGCGCGGATGGCGTCGGCGCGGGCCTGTGGTTGGAGCGGGATCTTGGTGAAGTCGCCGTCGAAGGTCGGGTCGATGCGGCGGATCCGCTTCACCTGGGGAGGGTGGGTGGCGAAGAGCCGGCCGATGAACGACCTGGTGCGATCGGCGAAGAGGAAGTGGCTCACCTCCTCGGCGTGCTGGTTCTCGAGCCGGGTGCTCCCGAGGTGCGCCCCGATCACCTTAAGAGCACTCACGATCCCGGCGGGGTTACGGGTGAACTGGACCGCGGCGGCGTCGGCCAGGTACTCGCGCTGGCGCGACACCGCGGCCTGGATCAGCCGGCCGAAGAAGACGCCGATGTACCCCGCGACGAAGAGGACCAGCCCGACCATGGATGCATAGAGGCCCGCCGCTGAGCTCCTCTGTCTCCCCCGTCGGGAGAAGGAGGACTCTATGAGCCCGCGCCCGATCGCGGCTAGGATGAAGATCCCGTAGAGGAGACCCATGATGCGGGTGTTGAGCCGCATGTCGCCGTTGAGGATATGGCTGAACTCGTGGGCGACGACCCCCTGTAGCTCGTCGCGGTTGAGCCGCTCGAGCGCCCCGCGGGTGATCCCGATCGCGGCGTTGTGGATCGTGTGACCCGCGGCGAAGGCGTTGATCCCGGGTTCCTTGTCGAGGAGGAAGATCGCCGGGACGGGGAGCCCGGCGGCGATCGCCATCTCCTCGACGACGTTCACGAGGCGCCTCTCATCGGGGTCGGTGGTGGCGGGGGGCACCGGTCTCCCCCCGAGGAGGGTGGCGACCGCGGCGCCCCCGCTCTGGAGCTGGAGGGTGCGGTAGACGCTCCCGATCCCGACGAAGAAGAGGACTCCGGCCGTCACGATGGTGACGAGCTCGAGATCGGTGATGGCGCCGGGTATCGCGACGCGCAGCAGGAACTGGAGCGGCGCGTAGATCCCCCAGATGATCCCGACGACGGCGAGGACGTAGAGGAAGACTAGGATCTTAGACCGCCGGCGCGCCGCGTCCTGCGCCTGGAAGAAGTCCATACCGCCAGGTCAGCGGGAGAACGAGACCTTCGGCGCCTCGCGCTTCGAGGCGTCGTCCAGGATGAGCAGGGTCCCCGGCTCGAAGCCGAACGGGCCGGCGACGAGGTTCGCCGGGAAGCTCTCGCGCGCGGTATTGTAGACGGTGACGGCGTCGTTGTAGCTCTGGCGGGCGAAGGCGATCCGGTTCTCGGTCGAGGTCAGCTCTTCGGTGAGCTGCTTCATGTTCTCGTTCGACTTGAGCTCCGGGTACGCCTCGGAGAGCGCGAAGAAGCGGGTGAGCACGCCGGTGAGCGCCTGCTCGGCGCTGGCGAGCCCCTGCACCGCCGCCGTGTCGGCCGGGTTCGCCGCCGCGCGCTTCCCCGCCGCGACCGCCGCGTTCCGCGCGCGGACAACCGCCTCCAACGTCTCGCGCTCGTGCGCCATATAAGCACGCGCCGTCTCGATCAGGTTCGGGATGAGGTCGTAGCGCCGCTCGAGCTGGATGTCGATCTGGGCGAAGGCGTTCTTGAAGCGGTTGCGCAGCGCGACCAGACGGTTGTATGTCGAGATCAGATAGATCGCGATGAGGGCTACGACTGCGAAGGCTACGACCGCGAACATGGGAGGTGTCCTATTTCGGGGTTGTGGATCATATTGATAATTGGATTATGGGAAGGTAATGGGGGTGGGGCAAGGAGGGGGTCAGGGGTCAGGGGTCAGGGATCTGTTTGGCATTCGGGGGGTGGGATTCGGGGGTCGGGGGGTGGGCGTCCGCGGGATTCGTCTGGTATTCCCGGGTTGCTCGCTTGGGCGAGCGCTTTGGGGGGTGGGGATCCCCGGAAGCCGGGCTAGGTCCCGGAGTCCCTGGTATTCCCCCGCGCAGTCGGCCGTATCCGGCGCCCCACCAGCCACCTCCAGCCAGCCCCCTGACCCCCGAATCCCAAATGCCATGAGAATCCCTGGCCCCTGACCCCCAACCCCCGAATGCCAAGCACGTATTACGGAACCCTTTCATTACCATCCCGGTATCCATGAATTGCTTGTCGGTCAGGCGCCGTGCCTCCTACCGGTGGCCGTCCAGCGTTTTACACTTAACCGACCAAGATCGACATGAAACGCTACCTCATCCCTGCCGGCGCGATCCTCCTTGCCATCACCGCCGGCCCAGCAGCTGGAGCGAGTGTGAACCCAGAGAACTCTGTGGCAACGGCGACCCGGCCCGAGGTCCGGGGATCGGGTCCAGGCGACGTCGCCTACGGCGACACTGTGCGTGCATCCAACCCGCTCCTCGCGGAGTGGACCGGTCCTTATGGAGGTGTGCCGCCGTTCGACCAGGTCGAGATCGCGCACTTCAAGCCCGCGCTCGAGGCGGCGATGGCGGAGGTCTTCGAGGAGATCGACCGGATCGCGACGAACCCGGAGCCGCCGACCTTCGCGAACACGATCGAGGCGATCGAGCGGGCGGGGCGGACGCTGAATCGGGTCTATACGGTCTATGGGGTCTGGAGCTCGACCATGAACTCCCCGGAGTTCCAGGCTGTCGAGCGGGAGATGGCGCCGAAGCTGGCGGCGTACTCGGACCGGATCATGCAGAACGAGGCGCTCTTCCGCAGGGTCGAGGCGGTCTATGAGGCGAGCGTGGCGGGGGACGCGGGGCGGAAGGCGGCGGCGGGTGTCGTCGAGCTGACCCCGGAACAGCGTCGTCTGGTTTGGCGCTACTACACGGACTTCGTGCGGGCCGGCGCGAAGCTGGATGCGGCCGCGAAGGCGCGGCTCTCCGAGATCAACCAGCGGCTGGCCGAGCTCTTCACCCGTTTCAGCCAGAACGTCCTGGCGGACGAGGCGAACCAATACCTCGTCCTCGAGAGCGAGGCGGAGTTGGCCGGGCTCCCCGAGTCGGTACGCGCGGCGGCGGCGGCCGCGGCGCGGGGGAAGGGGCTCGAGGGGAAGTGGGTGATCACGAACACCCGCTCGGCGATGGACCCATTCCTGACCTACGCCGACCGGCGCGACCTGCGGGAGCGGGCGTGGCGGATCTGGGTCAACCGCGGCGACAACGGTGGTGAGCACGACAACAACGCGATCATCACCGAGATCCTGCGGCTGCGCGCGGAGCGGGCCAAGCTCCTCGGCTACGAGACGCACGCGCATTACCGACTCGAGAACACGATGGCGCGGACGCCGGAGCGGGCGCTCGAGCTCATGGAGGCGGTCTGGAAGCCGGCGATCGAGCGGGTACGGCAGGAGGTCGCCGATATGCAGGAGGTCGCGCGGGCCGCAGGCGAGGATATCACGATCGAGCCGTGGGATTATCTCTATTACGCCGAGAAGGTCAGGAAGGCGAAGTACGACCTCGACCAGAACCTGGTCAAGCCCTACCTCCAGCTGGAGAAGCTGCGCGAGGGGATCTTCTGGGTCGCCGGCGAGCTCTTCGGCTTCGAGTTCAGGCCGGTCGAGGTGCCGGTCTACCATCCGGACGTCCGGGTCTGGGAGGTGACCGACCGGGGGACGGGGCGCCACGTCGGGCTCTACTACTTCGACCCCTTCGCCCGCCCGGGGAAGCGGTCGGGGGCGTGGATGAACTCGTATCGTCGCCAGGAAAGGTTCGACGGCGAGGTCACGACGATCGTCTCGAACAACCTGAACTTCGTGAAGGGGGCGCCGGGGGAGCCGGTGTTGATCTCGTGGGATGACGCCGAGACCCTCTTCCACGAGTTCGGCCATGCGCTGCACGGGCTGGCGTCCTCGGTGAACTACCCGTCGCTCTCGGGGACGAGCGTCCCGCGGGACTACGTCGAGTTCCCGTCGCAGCTCCTCGAGCACTGGCTCGCGACGCAGGAGGTGCTGCAGCGCTTCGCGGTGCACTACCAGACCGGGGAGCCGATCCCGCAGGAGCTGGTGGATCGGATCCAGCGGGCGTCGACCTTCAACCAGGGGTACGCGACGACGGAGTACCTGTCGAGCGCGCTGGTGGACATGAAGCTGCACCTCGCGGGCGACGTCGCCATCGACCCGGACGCCTTCGAGCGCGAGACGCTGGCGGAGCTGGGGATGCCGCGCGAGATCGTGATGCGGCACCGCCTCCCACACTTCCTGCACATCTTCTCCGGTGACAGCTACTCGGCGGGTTATTACAGCTACCTCTGGGCGGACGTCCTGACCGCGGACGCGGCGGAGGCGTTCCGCGAGGCGGGGAGTCTCTACGACCGGGGGACGGCGGAGCGGCTGCGGAGGTACATCTTCTCGGTCGGGAACACCGTGGATCCGGCGGAGGCGTACCGGGCGTTCCGGGGGCGGGACGCGCGGGTGGAGGCGCTGATGCGGGATCGGGGGTTCTGATACAGAATTCGGTTGTTTCGTGCCTGTAGCGTGCGTGTGGGATTCGGGGGTCAGGGGCCAGGGATTAGGGGTGGAGAGATGTCGGAATCGTCGAAATTGGTATGAATCACTGAATTCGGTATGAGCCTCGTCGGTGGCCGGCGTCGGTTCGGGCGGGCGATCTCCTGGGAGATTGCCCGCCCGAGCTAATTGCGCCTGCCTACCTCTCCGGCCTGGGCGTTGAGGTCGCCGCGGCCGCGGTCTCGAGCTTGGCGATCCTTGCCTCGAGCGCCTCGAAGGCCGCGAGGCGGGCCTCGAGTTCGGCGATCCGGGCGTTCAGCCGTGCGACTTCCGAGGCGTGACCGGCTCGGACCTCGGAGAGCCGTGACCGGAGCTGGTCGACCTCGGTGGTGTGGGTGGCGCGCAGATCGGAGAGTTCGGCGCGCAAGGTCTGGTTCTCGGCGGCGGCGCGTTCCAGCTCCGCGCGGAGGTGCGTAGTCCGTTGTTCGAGGGCCTGTGCCGCCTTGAGCGCGACGCCGTCGGCGTCCACCGTTCCGATCGAGACGTCGCTTGTCCCCAGCCCGAAGGCGGCGTAGAAGTCCTGCGCCGTTGGACCGAGGTGCCGGTACTCCTGGCCTTCGACCTTGTAGCTCCAGCTCTGGATCGGGAGTTCGCGCAGCTGCTCCAGGATCTCCTCGCCCGAGACCTCCTCGAAGGCGAACTTGAGACTAGCGTCGGAGGCGTTCTGCCAGACCCCGCCGGTGGTGAGGAGCGCGCCGGTGCTGGTGCTGATCACCGCGGCCGACTGGCCCCAGTTGCTCACGCTCGACCCGGATTGGATGGTGACGCCGGTGGAGAGGTTGGAGGAGGTGTAGATCCGGAACCCTCCCGCGACCCTCCAGTGGGCCGCATGGTTGACGGAGGCGCGGAGGGTGTCGGTGGTGGAGGCGTCGGCGAAGACGAAGGACCCGTGCCGCGCGTTCGTATGGGCGCTACGCCCCAGCGCCACCGAGTAGTTCCCGTAGGCCACCACATCCTGCCCCGCGGCGAAGGTCGCGATCCCGACGGCGCTCGCCCGCAGCCCCATGGCCGTGGCGTTCTCGCCGGTGGCGGCGACGTCCTCCCCCGCGGCGAAGGAGCCGGTCCCGGAGGCCTGGGCGTTCTTGCCGAAGGCGGTGGAGTAGGAGCCGACGTTGGCGTCGTCCCACTGCGTCGACTCGACGAGACCCGCGCGGAGCGCCGCCTTCCAGGCGTGCCAGAGGACGCGCGTACCCGGGCCCTCGACGGGGATCCCATCGGCGCTGCTCCCGCCGTCGTGTTCACCATAGAAGACCGCCCCGCCGTTGCGGTTCACCCGGAAGAGGGTCTTCCCTTCGGATGTCACGACCAGCGCGGAATCGGTGGCTTGCGCGTGGGCCTGGCCGGCACCGGCGAGGAGGAGAGCGGTCGCGGCCGCCAGCATGTGTCTCTTGATCATCGACTTCACCTCAAATCGAGTTCGGGGGTATGTCAGCGCTCACCGCAGCACGCACGACGCGCCGCGCGAGCGCGCTTCACCACAGCGTGTGTTGGGCGTTGCGGTGGGATGTGGAATGGTTCGGCAGGCGCGCCGATCCGAGCATTGGTGCTGTTGGATCGATCGCGCAACTCGACCAGTCCGACGGAAGAACCGACCAGGAAGCAGAGGACGGGACCCTGGCGCTACGCGATCAGGCTACGAGGCTGGGAACGACCCTGGATCTGGTTGGTCTGGGGAGTGACCGCCATCCAAATCAAGATATGATCGTCAACATTCGGCTCGCAAGGATCTTCTCGGATCCGGAGTGGACCGCGGCGTGAGCCGGGGCGGCGGGCGCCGGTGGGGTATCCGGAGGGCGGTGACGCAGTACGGATGTGTTCCGCAAATTCCAGCCATTGACCGATGGCCGGATCGAGACCATTTTCTCCAGCCGCGCTGGGGCCCCGGGGCGTTTGGGGAGCAGGTGTGGGTGCGGGAGACGACGTCGTCCAATGCGATTCCTGGTGCTAGCCGCGGTCCCGGCGCGGGGGATGGTTCGCTGTACAGTCCTGATCCATGCACGAGGGAGTGCAGATGAAATACCCGCTCGACCTGTCCTTCAAGCTGATCGCCCTTTCGCCCCAGCTCTCGGTGACCGACGCGACCGGGCAGCTCGTCTTCTACGTCAAGCAGAAGGCCTTCAAGTTGAAGGAGTCGGTCACGGTCTACGCCGACCGGGAGCAGACGCGGCCGGTCGCGACGATAGCGGCGGACCGGATCCTCGACATCTCCGCGACGTACCGGTTCCAGGACACGCAGGGGAACCCCTTCGGCGCGGTGCGCCGGCGGGGGATGAAGTCGATCTGGAAGGCGCATTACGACGTCCTGCGCGGGGAGACCGAGCTGCTCACGATTCGCGAGCAGAACCCGTTCGCGAAGGTGATGGACTCGATCCTGACCGAGATCCCGTTGCTGGGTCTCCTCTCCGGCTATCTCTTCCAGCCCCGTTACGGCGTCACCCGCGCCGACGGTAGCCCCGTCCTCACGCTCCAGAAGCGGCCGGCGTTCTTCGAGGGTCGCTTCAGGATCGAGAAGGTGGCCGACCTCCCGCCGGAGGAGGAGGCGCTCGCGATCATGAGTCTCTTGATGATGGTGCTGCTGGAGAGGCGGCGGGGGTGAGGGGTTGGTGAAGTCGCCTGCGACTACCGATACCCTGTCGTAGGACAGTGGTATGTTGTCGGGCTGTACCGCAATGGTTGTGGGCAGCGCCCTCGGCTGCTCGGTTGGCAAGGTGTAGCTGTCCCGGTATGGGCGGCTCCTCCTGACCTGCATACGGACTCCGGATCGAATGGCTCTCTCCCCATGGACGTCTTTGCGCTGCGCGATTCGCTGATCGACGAGTATTCCAGCTTCGCCCGGTCGTTCACGACGATCCGGGCCCGGGACCTGAGGGAACCAGTAGCGGCGGCCTACGAGAGTGGGCGGTTCTGGCCGGACCCGCTGATCCAGATCAACCCGCCCGATATCCTACTGACCAACTTCATGATGCTCGAACGGCTGATGACCCGGCAGGACGAGCTCGACCGCGCGGATGTAATGGGCCCCGACTACCCGAGTGAGACTTTCCGGGTGCTCAAGAACAACGAGGTGCCTTGATTCCGCGAGTACCGCACCCAGCGGCTGGTGTTGGAGGCGAGGGTTAAGTTGTTCGGGAGCGAGGTGGTTACGACGTCGAGCGGCCGTAGTTCTACGTATCTGCAGGAGTGTGAGAGCCTGGCGGCCATGAGGTGGCTATGCCTCTGGCCAGGCTGGCCGTATTGATGGATCGTTTGCAAAGCAATATACATGGTGTATAGTTTTGCAAACGATCCGTCACACTTCAGGCCACATGGGGCGATCCTTATCTGATCAGATCGACGAGCTCCAGCAAGACGGGATCTACACCGTGACCCGTGGCGAACTCGAGGAGCTCACAGGATCGTCGCGGCAAAGTGTTAGCGCTGCCGTACAAAGATTGAAGCAGCGCGGTCGCTTGACAGAACCCCGGCGCGGGTTCCTCGTGATCGTGCCGCTCGAGTACCGGAGCGCAGGAACTCTCCCCGCCTCTTGGTTCATCGGCGATCTTATGCGCTATCTGGACCAACCGTACTACGTGGGCCTCCTCACGGCGGCCGCCATCCACGGAGCCGCGCACGACGCGAATCGGCATCAGCGGGATCGATGGTCGCGTGTGGCTCCTTCCTTCGGGCCGAAGAGTCTTTCTCGCGCTAGAGCCAAAGGTTGCCGCACTCGAATTCGAAGCCGTGACTTGGACGCCAGTTCCCCTGCCACTCGGTGCCGCATGGGCCATACGTGCCGACAGCCCAGCCGATCTCTACGACACACTGCGCCGCGTTCGTGTCCTCCTCTTTCGGCTGCCGCCCCTTCCAGAAAAGACGTTCGAGCAGCGGCTCGAGGCGATCGATGCCACAGAGGCCGAAGCTGTGGTCCGCCAACGGGTGGGGCAGGATCTCTTCCGCGAGATGCTGATGGAATACTGGGGCGGCAATTGCGCCGTCACCGGGCTGCCAGTCCCGGAGCTCCTCCGTGCGAGCCATGCCATGCCGTGGAAGCACTCAACGGACAAGGAGTGTCTCGATGTCTACAACGGCTTCCTTCTCGCCGTGCACCTCGACGCCCTCTTCGACCGTGGGCTGATCACCTTCGACGGCGACGGGACGACGCTCCCGAGCCCGGAGCTGTCCACGGAAGTCCTCGCTCGGCATCCCGCCGCTCGAGCGAGTGACGGAGGGGCACAGGAAGTATCTCGCCTATCACCGGAAACGCGTGTGGCGGGGAGGCGCGCGGTAGCCTTCCTCCCCCGCCACAAAGACGGGAGCGGAATCCCGGACTCGTCCCACCTGGCGTCGTCTACCCCCCCAACTCCTCCCGCGCGATCCGGTTCAATTCCTTCCCATCGAAGCGCCCGCGCGTGCGAGGCATCACCGACTTCATGATCGCGCCGAGGTCGGTCGCGCCGGCGGCGATCGCCTCGCGGACCAGCCCCCGGACCTCGTCCTCGGAGAGCTGTTCGGGGAGGTAGCTCTGGAGGATCGCCGCCTCCGCCTCCTCCTTCGTCGCGAGCTCGTCGCGGCCGCCGGCACGCATCTGCTCCGCGGCCTCGCGGCGGCGTTTGACGGCGCCGGTGATGAGGGCGACGATGTCGTCGTCGGTCAGCTCGGCGCCCTTCTCGATCCGCCGGTTCTGCGACTCCGCGATCAACATCCCCAGCGCGTCCATCCTCGTCCGGTCCCGCTCCTTACGGGCGGTGTTCAGATCGGCCCGGATCCGTCCGAGCAAGCTGCTTTCCGCCATGGTCTCTCCTCTCGCGAACGTTCGCATTCAGAGTAGAGGGAACGCGCATTCCGCGCCAGACTCTCCCCTCGGGGGCGGGGTGGAAGGATGCGGTAGACGACGTCGTCTACCGCATGACGACGCGGTGGCTGGCCGTTCCGCGTGCCGGGCCACCGGTCGCGGTGGGCGGCCCGGTGCGCCGCCGTGGGCGGGGGTGGCGGACCGCCTATTGCCGGAAAGCTGGTGCTCGCGGGCCGGGTGGTGGGCGCCGCGGGGCGAGGCGAACGACGTCGTCTACGATGGCAGAGATCGAGGAGGGCGGAGATGAGGTTCACGACGAGTGATGGCACCGAGATCTATTACAAGGATTGGGGGAGCGGGCAGCCGGTGGTGTTCAGCCACGGTTGGCCTCTGAGCGCCGATGTCTGGGACGACCAGATGCTCTTCCTCGCGGGGCGGGGCTACCGGTGCATCGCGCACGACCGGCGCGGGCACGGGCGGTCGAGCCAGCCGTGGGAGGGGAACGACATGGACACCTACGCCGACGACCTCGGCGAGCTGATCGAGCACCTCGACCTGCGCGACGTCGTCCTGGTGGGGCACTCGACCGGCGGGGGCGAGGTGACGCGGTACATCGGGCGGCACGGGACGGGGCGGGTCGCGAAGGTGGTGCTGATCGGGGCGATCCCGCCGCTGATGCTGCAGACCGCCGAGAACCCCGAGGGGCAGCCGCGGGAGGTCTTCGACGCAATCCGCGAGGGGCTGCTCCGCGATCGCGCGCAGTACTACCGCGACCTCAGCGCCCCGTTCTACGGCGTGAACCGGCCGGGCGCGCAGGTTTCCGAGGGGGTCCGCGATGCCTTCTGGCTCTGGTCGATGCAGGTAGGTCTCAAGGGAGCGTACGACTGCGTCGCAGCATTCTCGGAGACCGACTTCACCGAAGACCTGAAGAAGTTCGACGTCCCGACATTGATCATCCACGGCGACGACGACCAGATCGTACCGATCGCGGCGTCTGCCATGCGCTCGTCGAAGCTGATCGAGGATGCGACGCTGAAGGTCTATCCCGGCGCGCCGCATGGGTTGACGGCGACGCACAAGGATCAGGTGAACGAGGATATACTCCGGTTCATTGAGGAGGCGCGGGGGAGGATGGCGGCTTGAGGGGGGGGGCGTGGGTGGCACGGTGGCGTCGATGGGGCGTCGGAGCCTGGAATCAACACTGCATCCTTACTAGAGACGAATGTCAGCCTTTCTACTTACTTTCGTGAAGCCGGAGGTGACGTAGTCGGACTGATTGTCATACCCCTCCCGTACATTGCCGCTCACCACCACCGCAATGTGTCGCGGTGTGGGGAGCGGCGCTGGGAAGGCGCTGTTGTCATCACCTTCAACATGGAGGAACTACATCATGGCGACGTTGCCGAAAGTCTGGAGGGCGTTGCCGGCGGTTGCCGCCCTGATCGTGCTCACAGGGTGCGCCACGATCGTGCAGGGGACCAGCCAGGCGGTCGGGATCTCGAGCAGTCCGCCCGGTGCTCGCGTGCTGGTGAACGGTGTGGAGCAGGGGGTCACGCCCACGGTGCTGAAGCTCAAGCGGAGGGAGAACCACGTCGTTGTCGTCGAACTCGAGGGCTATCACCCGTATACGGCGACGCTGACGCGCAGCGTTTCTGGCTGGGTCGCCGGCAACCTCGTCTTCGGCGGGCTGATCGGTCTGGTCATCGACGCCGCGTCCGGCGGGATCTACAAGCTGAGCCCGGAGCAGATCGCCGCTGCCCTGAACCGCAATGTGACGGTCGAACAGGGTAGTGATATGATATTCATCGGCGTGGTGATGGAAGCCGATTCGAGCTGGACGAAGATCGGCGAGCTGGAGCCGGTGAACGCAACGCGTTGATCTAGCGGGCGAGTTCTCCAAACTGGTTTCCGACCGATCAACTTGTAGAACGGTGGCGCCCCGATACCAAGTGGTACATCGGGGCGCCTGCACATCGCGCAGCGATCGAAGACTTCCTTCAAAATGTTCATCACACGCAGGGGTTACCCACTAGTCACCTCCTCATACGCCACCACCAACGCCCCGCGCGGGTTCGGACGCCCGAACGGGCCGTAGGCCTCTAACCCGGGCAGGGGACCGGGCAGGGCCAAGATCTCATCTCGGGTCCTGCCTGCCCGCACCTGCTCCTCCACGAACGCCAGCAGCGCGGCGAAGTAGTCGCGGAAGGCGAGGAGCTCGGCGCGGGAGCCGACCACCGGGAGCCCGGTGTTGGCGTGGCCGAAGATGTAGACGGTGTCGGCGTCGTGGTCGGCCGCGGCCCGCTCGAGGACCGTCATCCAGTTGCGGATGGAGGCGCCGGCGGGACGGTCGACTATCGGGTGGCGCCGGTGGAACATGAGGTCGCCCATGTGGACGACGTTCGCGCGCTCGAAGGTGATCACCGCGTCCCCGCTGGTGTGCGCGCGGCCGTAGTAGCGCGCGGTGATACGCTCGTCCCCGACCTCGGTCGTCCAGCTCTCGGTGAAGGTGGTGTCCGGGAAGAGCTGGTCTTCCGGCGCCTGACCCCCGCCCGGCGGATTGCGCATGTGTTCCGCCGCCTTCTCGTGGGCGACGACGTGCCGGGCCACTCCCCGGAAGACCTTGTTCCCGCCGGTGTGATCGGCGTGGTAGTGGGTGTTCACGAGGAAGTCGACCGGGCGGCCGCTGGTGCGCGATCTGAACCCCTCGAGGAACGTTTGCGCGGAGTCCGGGAACTGCGCGTCGACCACGACGACGCCACCGTCGTTCACCAAGTATCCGATCGTCCCGCCGCGTAGCGTGAAGTAGCCGACGCCGCGGCGGATCGGGGTGAACGCAGGCTCCTGTCCGGGGGCGAGGAGGATGCGGGCCAGCGCGGGGCGCGCGAAGGCGGCGGCGAGGAGCCCCGCGAAGGAGGTGGCGAGGAAGTCGCGTCGCGAAGTCGACATAGCTGTATCCATCCAGCTGGATCGTTCGAGTCGTCGCCGGGGAGCCGCGAGCGCGCGATGTTCGTGGGGACCGCCGTGCGACGGTACGGGAATGGACGGCTGTCCACCAGTGTACGCGCTCGCGCTGGGGTGGGCAAGGGGTCGCGTATCCCGGTCCGGGGGACGACTTCGAAGGCGTTGGAATCCGGGCGGCGCGGTCGTAACTTCGAGGGAGGCCGGGCACGGGGTGGTGGCCCGCGCCCGGGATCGGGGTGCCCGGGCGTCGTCGTCTGACGACATTCGGGGTGCCCCGGAAGGCATTTCCGTTTCCCCTAATCCAGCCACAGCAGCAATGGCAGCAAAGTCGGATCCAGTGAGTGGAGCCCGGCCCGAACGGAGCCGGATCTCGGACGACGCGGTACAGCGCGCCACCGGGCGCGCCTGGGACGAATGGTTCCGCTGGCTCGACGAGCGGGGCGCGGTTGCTCTTTCCCACAAGGAGATCGTCGCGCTCCTGCGGGGGGAGGGCGAGGTCGGGAACGGGTGGTGGCAGCAGATGGTCACCGTCGAGTACGAGCGGGCGCGGGGGCTGCGGGTCGAGGGGCAGACCGCTGCGGTGGGGTTCGAGATCGGGGTGAGCAAGACCATCCCCCTGCCAGTCGACGTCGTGTGGCGCCGGCTCACCGGGGCGGAGGGGGTGCGCGCGTGGTTGGGAGAGGCGACGTCGTCTATCGGGTTCGAGGCGGGGGAGAGCTACCGGTTAGCCGACGGGACCACGGGGGAGGTGCGGGTGGTGGTTGCGGGCGATCGGTTGCGTCTCACCCGCCGGCCCGAGGGGTGGGCCCGCGCGGCGACGGTACAGATCAGGTTGGCGGCCAATGGGGAGAAGACCGTCGTCACCTTCCACGAAGAGCACCTGCCGAGCGCGGAGGAACGGGAGGCGCGGCGGGGGCATTACAAGACGGCTCTGGGGAAGATCTTCCCAGCCGGCGGATGACATGGCTGAAGCGCGTATGGGAACGTGGTACCGATACGCTGGTTAGTGGGATCAGAGCCTGATCGTGATCGTGGACCTAATAGTCGACGCGGAGGAGGCCTTGGACCAACAACCTCTCTCCTTCCGCCAGATGTTTCCGAACGAACTCCTCGCAGTATTTCCGCTCTAGAGCCTTGGTGATGCCACAGCGTTTCAGTGCCTCGGCTAGAGAGAGCGCGCACCGCGCAGCGTCGAAGGCGTATGTTGCCTGTATCGCGGCGCCATCTGCCGAGATGAAGCCGATACCGGATTTTTCTTCGAGGAGGCGTAGGTAGGTGAGGGCCTCCAACTCGCCGGCATGGAGGCGGTCACGGATATAGGGGTGAAGCAGCGCGATGGTCGTCGCCAGTTCCGTCGCGCTCGCCTCGAAACGCTCGATCAGGCCGGATTCGATATGATGGTCGAGACCGATAGGCCTTTGGTTGCCAACGGAGTCGTGATAGAACCTTGCCTCGCCTATGACGATCGTCGGAACGACGATGTGGTAAGATTTGCAGAGCTGATCCCACCCCTCGCAGGCGAACGCGCCGATCACCGCGCCTGCATCAAGCAATAGTAAGCGTGGTTTCCGCCGCATCGGCCAACCCTGAATCCGGAAGAGGGAATGATCCGAGCGGCTTCTCCAGGAACTCCGCCAGCTTCGACGGTCCTATGATTTCGCGTTCGTAAGCTTGTTGGGCGAGTCTGAGGTAGCGCTCAGGGAAGGTGTCGGGAGCGTCGCCCCAATGAATATGCCTGCTGTGTCGGTCGAGGGTTTCGAACTCTGGATCTTCTAGGACGCGATCCACGGTCTCCTGGTGGATGTAACGTAACTTGGCAAGGCGATACAGCAACGCTTGCGTCGATACTCCGAACTTGCGGGCGAGGTTGATGAGATCGACGTACCGTATAGACCCCTTGTCGGCCCGGGCGTCCATGTATTTGCCGAGGGATTCTTCTGGGAGCAGCAGATTCGCTGCGAAGGCGTTGGCGAACTTCTCGAGCTGCTCGAACCATTCCGGTTCTTCGCCCACTGCGGCATCCCGGGCCCACGCTTCCTCGACCGAATCCCAAGTGATCAGGTGGAAGAGCTCGTGTGCCAGGCTGAAATTCCGGCGCCATGGGGCTTCCGACGCATTGAGCAAGACAGCGGCGCCGAAGTCTCCACGTACGCACGCTGCTGATGAATCCCCGTCCACTTCTTCGGTCAGGGGCTCGTAGAAGATCTTGACGCCGTACGTCTCTCCGAGCGTCGTCAACAAGGATGCCGCGGGAATGTTGCCCAGATCCAAGATCCTGCGGTACCGATCGGCTAGATCCTCGACCGATCTGTAGGTCGCCTGCGTGGGCTCGAACTCCTCGTTGGGCAGCGTCGAAGGCGAGGTCTCTCCGCACCACTGCTCTAGCTGGGCGAACCGCCTTGCTCGCTCGATGAGTTGTGCCTCCCTACGCCCATCCTTACCTAGACTCCCACGGCGCCAGAGCACTCGGATCGGGGGCGTCGCAGTGCGTAGCCCGAGGAGCACATCGATATCGGTGTGCAAGGCCCGGGAGAGTTGTACCAGTTCCCACGCCTTCACTTCCCGCTGACCACGCTCGATGTCCGAGATGGTCTGCAGGTTCGCGAAGCCGGCCAGTTCCGCGAGGGTCTGCTGGGTGTAACCCAGAGCTTCGCGCGCGGCGCGGATGCGTTCGGCGATGGTCTGCTTGTCGGTCATATGGTTCCGGAGGGTGGATTCGAACCTAAGGTAATATCCTGCGTTCTCGGGTTCAAGATTTTCTTGAATGCAGGTTCCGGGCCGTCGGGGGTGAAGCTGGGATGTGGTGGAACCATACCTGTGGGAGTCGTGGATCGGCCGGTTTCGATCGGAATCGTGCGAGTTCGAGCGGCTGACTCCCGTAAAGTTTCCTGTTGCGGAGGGGGTGCGCGCGTGGCTGGGAGAGGCGACGTCGTCTATCGAGTTCGAGGCGGGGGAGCGCTACCGGCTCCCAGATGGGACCACGGGAGAGATGCGGGCGGTGCTCGCGGCGAGCGATGATCTGCCTGGCCGCGCCCGTCTGCTCGCTCGTCCATGGATTCGAGCGTAGCGTCGTGACCGACTCGGATCGTACTTGACCCGACGCGGACGGTCGCCTATTTTGCGATTTGGGCATCGATATCGTTACGATCGAACTCTCATGACAGGACCGATCTCCGCATTCATGGCCGTCGTCATCCCCGATCGCGTGCGCGCTCTGGGCCACGGCCCCGTCTGCCACGAGATCGTCCCCGACCGAGTTCATCCGTAATCCGACCAACGACTCGATAATTCGTTGCCGGGGCATCCTCTCGTGGACGCCTCGGCTTTTCGTTTGCCGGGCTAGTGATCGCAGGTCAGGTGTCTAGCTGTCGTGCGATCCGCGGTCGCGGCATGGGCGCTGAACGACCGTGGGCGGATGGTGATACTGATGCTCCACCCCTGCTTCCGGATCCCGAGACAGAGTGGCTGGGGGTGGGACCAGAGGCGTCGGCTACAGTATCGTCGCATCGATCGCTACCTCACGCCGCTCGCGGTTCCGATGAAGCGCTACGGGCCGGGGAGTAGAGGTGCGACGCGGAGCCACCATCGCCCGCTCGAGGCCTACGTCGATGGCCTGGTGCGACAGGGGCTGCGCATCGATGCACTGCGCGAGATCCCGACCTTCGAGCGCAGCGGCGCGGGGGCTCGCGCCGGGGCGGAGAATCGAGCCGCGGAGGAGATACCTTTGTTCCTGGCGGTTCGGGCGGTGCGACGGGGGTAGGTAAAGGGTGGCGATCCGGGGAGCCACGGCTACGGAACTAGCCTCGGGGGGAGGGAGTAGCGGCTGGAGCCGTTCAGGTCACCCTCCCCACCACCTCTCTCACCCTCCCCACATACCCCGCCCCGAACAGGTTCACGTGCACCAGCAGGTAGTAGAGCTGGTAGACGTAGCGCCGCGTCTCCTCGTACCCGGGCGCGAGCGGCCACGCCTCGCGGTAGGCCCGGTAGAACCCGGGGGCGAACCCGCCGAAGAGCTCGCTCATCGCGAGGTCCACCTCCCGGTGGCCGTAGTAGCTGGCGGGGTCGATCAGGGCGGGTTCGCCGTCGGCCGTCACGTGGACGTTGCCGTTCCAGAGGTCGCCGTGCAGCAACGACGGGCCGTCTCCAGCTGCCGGCGTCAGCAGCTCGTCGAGGCGGTCGAGGAGACGGTCCAGCCGGGTGCGCGCCGCGGAGTCGAACCACCCGGCGTCGTATGCCAGGCGGAGCTGGGGCTCGAGCCGGCGCGTACGCCAGAACGCCGCCCAATCGTCGAGCCACCCGTTGGGCTGGGGGAGCGGGCCGATGAAGTTGTCGGCGGGCCAGCCGTAGCGGACCGCGCGCGTCCGGTGCAGCGCGGCGAGCCCCTCCCCGAGCCGTGCCCAATACCCGGGGCCCGGCCGTCCGGGCTCGAGCCATTCCAGCAGGATCCACGAGTATCCGGACGCGCCCGTGCCGTGGGCGATCACCTCCGGGACCCGGAGCGCGTTCGCGGCCCGCAGCGCCGCGAGCGCCCGCGCCTCGGCCCCGAAGATCCCCGAGGTGGTGCCCGGTCCGGACCATTTGAGGAAGACGACGTCGCCCGAGGCGGTCTCCACGCGCGCCGCGGGGTTGATGCACCCGCCGCCCACCGGGGTCGCGGCGAGGGGGCCGGGGTCGCGGCCGAGGTGCTGGTGTAGAGTGGTCTCGACCGCATGCGAGATTGGTTGCGGGATGTGCATCTCGGTTCCGGTTCTTGGTGTTTCGGTCAGGGAATGGTGCGGCGTTATTAACACGAATGGCCCGAAGTGTTAATAACGCCGCTCGTTGTTTACACGTACGTTAACAACGCGCGGCAACGGGCGGGGGGGCTGTATACCCTCGTCGTCGCTATTTCAAGTCGAGAATGAACAGCGAAGGTCGGTCCAGGGAGCTCCTCCTCCTCACGGGCGCCTCTTCTCTCCGTCTCCGGGGAATCAGCATCGCCCTTTAAACTGTCCTCCGAATGTCAGTCCGGGTGAATATTATATCGTGAGGATAGGCAACCCTTGCCTTCGAGGTATGACCGCGGTACCATTGGCAGGGTCATGTCTGTGCGAGCCACGATGCCATTCGCTCGCGACGAATAGCACCGAAAAAAATGCCCGCCCCACTGGGAGGCGGGCGGGTTAGCCTCGACGCATCGAAGCTTAGCCCTGCGTAGGCGATTGCCCACTTACTATAACTCCGGAAAATCGCCGTTGGGGTACTTGAATACCAATATAATTGCCGACTACCCACCGGTCAAGGAGATCGTCATGAGTAACCGACCGACCATCCTCGGATTGGACCTCGGCGCCTCTTCAATTGGCTGGGCGCTCCTCACTGCCAGAGCCGACGGACGCTTCTTGCAACCCGACGGGCTCGTCGCTGCCGGCGTGCGGATCTTCCAGGCCGGTATGGAGGGCGATCTGGAAGCCGGTCGGGAAGAGTCGCGGGCGAAAGGCCGGCGTGACGCACGGCTCGCACGTCGTCAGACGGAGCGCCGGGCGCGCCGCCACCGGGCCGTCTACAACGCGCTCCGCAACGTAGGGCTCCTACCCACCTACTCCGACCTAGAGCCGTCGTCTTCCGCCGGGCGGCACCAGACCATTCTCCGACTGGACCAGGAGATCCGCGAGAGCGGCCGTTTGGACGGGCTGGCACGGACGATAGGCGTCCAGGGCGCGGCCGACAAGCTCCCATACGTGTTGCGTGCGGCGGCGCTAGACCACCCGCTCGAGCCCCACGAACTTGGGCGCGCCCTCTACCACCTGGCCCAGCGTCGAGGTTTCCTGAGCAACCGTCGCTCGCCTCGCCGCGATGACGAGGAGGGGGTCGTGCTCTCGGGGATCAGTCAGCTCCGTGACGACATGGCGCGCACCGGCTCGCGGACGCTCGGGGAGCACCTCTCGCGAATAGACCCGCACCAGCAGCGGATCCGCGCCCGCTACACCGCGCGCGCGATGCTGATCGAAGAGTTCGAGGCGATCTGGGCTGGTCAGCAGCGCTTCCACCCATCGATCCTCACTCCAGAGCTGAAGAAGCGGATCTACCATCGCATCTTCCATCAGCGCTCGCTCAAGTCCCAAAGTGACAAGATAGGCCGCTGCGAGCTCGAGCCGAAGCGTCGCCGCGCGCCATGGGCGCTCATCGCCGCTCAGCGGTTCCGTCTGCTTCAATCGATCAACAACCTCCGCATCAGGAACGACTATGGCGTCGAGCACGAACTCACTCCTGAGCAGCGGCAGGTATTGATCGCGGAGTTGGACAAGAAGAAGGAGGTGACGTTCGACCGGATCCGCCGACTGCTCAAGCTGTCTGCCGACGTAACCTTCAACCTCGAGCGCGGCGGCGAAAAACGACTCTGCGGCAATGAGACCAACGCTATCCTCGCGAAGGTATTCGGCGACCGGTGGTGGGAGTTCGACGTCGACACACGGAACAAGATCGTCGAGGACCTGCTGAGCATCCAGAAAGCGGAGACGCTCGAACGCAGGGGTCGCGAGGTCTGGGGGCTGGATGCCGAGAAGGCGCGTGCGTTCGCGAATACACGTCTCCCAGACGGCCATTGCCGTTTCTCGCGCAGGGCGCTGGCTAAGCTCCTCCCGCACCTCGAGGAGGGCCTCAACATCCAGCTCGCAATCGAACGGGCGTATCCCGGCCACCGTCTCGTGGGCCGGGCGCAGGAGTGCCTGCCGCCGGTCAAGCAGGTCCTCCCCGATCTGAGCAACCCCGCGGTGATCCGCACCCTCACCGAGTTACGCCGGGTGGTCAACGCGATCATCGGCCAGTACGGCCGTCCGGCTGAGATCCACATCGAGCTCGCACGGGACCTCCGGCGCAGCAAGGAAGAGCGGCAGCGCCTCCAGTCGGATAACCGAAAGCAGGAGGCGATTCGCAAGGCCGCGGCGGAGGAGATCCGAGAATTCCTGGAAGGAGAAGAACCCACTAGGAGGGACATAGAACGGCTCATCCTGGCCAAGGAGTGCGAGTTCACGTGCCCGTACACGGGCCGGAAGTTCAGCATGGCGGCGCTCTTCGGGCCGGAGCCGCAGGTGGACGTCGAGCATATCATCCCGTTCCACCTGTCGCTCGACAACTCCTTCGCGAACAAGACGCTGTGCTTCGCCGAGGAGAACCGGAACGTGAAACGGGGCAGGACGCCTTTCGATGCGTACGGCGGCACGCCCCGGTGGAACGACATCCTAGAGCGCGTCCGCAACTTCAAGAGTCGCCTGGCGGGTGAGAAGGCGTTCCGCTTCCAGCTCCACGGCGAGGAACTCGAGGAGTGGCTGTCCGACTTCGCGTCGCGGCAGTTGAACGACACGCGTTACGCCTCCCGCCTGGCCCTACGATACCTGTCGCTGCTCTACGGCGGCACCGCGGATGGCGTCGACCCCGAGGGTACGCGGCGAATCATGGTCGTGACCGGTCAGACGACGGCGCACGTCCGTAACTGGTTGCAGCTGGGATCGATCTTGAACGACGGGGGCGAGAAGACGCGGGACGATCATCGTCATCACGCCGTGGATGCGATCGCCATCGCGCTCACGAGCCAGCGGACCGTGCAAATACTCTCGATCGCCTCGAAGAAACAGCTCTTCCGCAATGGGCGGCTGTATGGCGATCCGGAACCACCGTGGCCGACGTTCCTTGAAGACGTCCGCAAGACGATCTCGCGTCTGGTAGTCTCTCCACGCGTGGAACGCCGGGTGCGCGGCCCGCTGCACGCGGAGACCTTCTACAGTCCACGGACGGAGGAGGGAGCGAAGTCGCGCGAGGGGCGCTACGTCTACTACACCAAGCGGCTCGCGGATCTCTCACCGTCGATGGTCGAGAAGATCGTCGATCCGACCGTGCGTCGGCTCGTGATCGAGGCGCTGGGTGGCGGGGAACCCAAGGACGTGTTCAAAGACGAGAGTCGGCTCCCGTGTTTCTTCCGCCGCAATGGTAAGACGGTCCCGATCCGGAAGGTCCGGATCCGGGACAAAGTGACCGTCACGCCGATCGGTGAGGGCGACCGCCAACGATTCGTGCAGACGAGTGGGAACCACCACCTCGAGGTTTTCGAGGTTACGGATGCGAAAGGGAAGACGCACTGGGAGGGGCGCGTCGTCTCCATGCTCGAGGCGTACGAGCGGGTGCGGAGGAAGCTCCCGGTCGTGAACCGCGAGTATGTGCCCGGGAGCCGGTTCCTCTTCTCGTTGGTCGGCAACCCCGGCGGCGACGTGATCGAATTGGACGAGCCGGACGGCACGCGCGGGTTGTACGTCGTGGAGAGCATCTGGATGACCGACGACCTTGCCCGAGTACGGATCAGACCTCTCA
>Ga0180215_1000650_pt1 | contig 41927 bp, 37 predicted proteins | sample eDN3rd37CBELigBY_FD_128871 | JGI IMG/M metagenome (GOLD analysis project Ga0180215, IMG submission 128871) | Enriched backyard soil microbial communities from Emeryville, California, USA - eDNA 3rd pass 37_C BE-Lig BY (version 2) (version 2) | ecosystem: Environmental > Terrestrial > Soil >...
CGTCACTGGCGACGCCTCGCGAGCGCGCCCCTCGTCGGGCCGGGATGAATGCAACATAGTTCTATTCCCCTCGGCTGTCAAGAACAAAGGTAGAACATTATCCACAGGCGCTGCACTGTCATCCTCCACTCTCCGCCTCGTCCCACCCTGCACCGTCATCCCCGGCCTTGAGCCCGGGATCCACGTCTTTGCACCGCCGCGGCTCCGCAAGACGGGGATGGCCGGATCAATCCCCGGATCAAGTCCGGGGACGGCCATGACGGAGAGGGACCGCCATGACGGGTGGGGATAGGGCCTGGCTCCGGCCTCATCCCGAGGAGCAGCCGCGAGGCTGCGTCTCGAAGGAGGGTCCAGGGCACGCCGGAGACGCCCTCGCCCTTCGAGACGGTCGCTGACGCGACCTCCTCAGGGTGAGGGCTGGGGGGCGGGAAACAGGATGAGGGCCGTGTTCCCGAAGACGTGATGGCCATGACAGACACGGCCAGGACGGGAGAGTGCTTTTCCGTGAGGGAGCGGTTTTCTGCGACGGCGCGACTGTGCCGCCACGCTCCGGCCTCGCAGCGACCATCCCCGGTATGTTCCGCAACGGATGGGCCGGCGCATTCTGCGTCCTGTTGGCTCATATCCAGAAAGGCTTGGCCCGGTCGAGCCTGGCGGCGGCGGCTTCGGCCCTGTGGAGGAGCTTGCCGGCCCGCCGCTCCCTGCGCTTCGGAGACAGGGCCGGAAGGAACGGGACCAGGGAATCCTGAACCGCAAGATCGTGCAATTCTCCCAGCAGGTCCTGCAGATCCTTCGTGATTCCCAGCAGCGTCTCACGGCGCCTGCGTGCCTTGCCGTAGGCGAAGAGGGAGCCGAGGAACTCGGTTCCGTAGCGCAGCTTCTTGATGCGGATCCGCAGCGCGTGACGCGCGGCATCGTCGGCCTCGCGCAACTGCCTGGCCGATTTGCGGACGCGCTGCCATCGCCGCGCCAGTTCGGCGGCCGCGAAGTCCCGCGCGGAGTGCTCCAGATCCTTCTTCCGCCTGCCTTTGTCTCCCGCGCTCCAGGCGGCCGTCTCGATCCAGGCCGCTATCCGCAGGGGCATGGTCGCGAAGCGCGGCGTTTCCAGGACATCGAGCAGATGCCCATACGCCTGTTGCCGCCGCCGTTCGACCCGCTCCAAGTCCGAGGGATCATATCCAGCCGCGCCCCCGCCGCGCAGCCGCTCGAGAAGGACGTCGAGGTCGCGGGCCTGCCCGAGAGGCCGGCTTGCGCGGCGGAGGTCCTTCCTGATCTTCGTGGTCTCCCTGTCGTCCGGCATGTGCTTCTTGAACAGGGACATCGCCGCCCGCAGCCGCCTCAGGCCCACCCGCATCTGGTGCAGGGCCGCGGGATCCTGCGTCTGCCGGAACAGGGCCTCGTTTCGCGCCATCTGGGACAGGCAACTCCGTGCGATGATCAGGAAGGCCTCGGCGCAGGACGCATCCTGCGGCAGCTCGATCGTCTCCGCCTTGAAGGGACGGACGGAGCGGCTCTCCAGGAGGGTGTAGCCACGCTCGGATTTCGTCATGAGGCCGAGACGTAAGGGAGCGGCCTCGCCGAGAGCGCGGGCGAGGCCGAAGAGCGCCGCGGGCTCGCCCTGTTTCAGCTCCAGCTCGATTTCCGAAAACGGGAGGAACCGTCCGCCCGCCGAGGCCACCGCCCGGTCCACGGCGATTTCGATGACGGCTCCGTCGTGCTCGAGCGCGAAGGCGTCGCGCTGCGTCTCGATGGTGAAGAGCGGCTTGACCGCCTGGCGGGCCTCCTGGTCGGGCAGCAGGGAACCCAGGGGCGTGTCGGCGATCGCCGCGAAATCGAGGGTATCCCCGACCGGCGTCTCCCATTCGCCCCGGTTCATGGCGAGGCCGCGCGCTCCGTGCTCGGCCTTGAGGGTCTGAATGGCGCATCCGTTCCGGCTGCGGATGCGCAGGCTGATGCCGGCCCGCCGCAGGGCCCGGTCCTCCGTGTCGTAATAGACGGCGCGCAGACGACCGCCCTGGTCGGGCAGGGGCCGGGCCTGGGCGAGGGCGGGATGCGCGAGCAGCGGCGCGATTGCCCCGGAGGCGAGCTCGAGCTTGAGCTCGATCTCCCGTGGCTGCGCCTGTGAAGGCACGGCTTTGTCACGATGCCTCTTCGGACGCCTCAAGGCGGGAGCAGGTGCGGTCGGCATGGCTTCGTCATATAGGGGCCGGATCGCAGGCGGAAACGGCGATCCGGCGGCCGCCGCCCGTCAGGAGGCCGATCTCAAGGCATCAAGATCAGCGCCCCGGATGGCGTCGAGATTGCGGGTGATCCTGGCCGGGTCCCAATCCCACCAGCGGATGGCGAGGAGCTCCGCGATCACGTCGTCGGGGAAGCGCGAGCGGATGGGCCTGGCCGGGTTGCCGCCGACGATGGCGTAGGGCGCCACGTCCGAGGTCACGACGGCCTTGGCCGCCACGATGGCGCCGTCGCCGATCCTGACCCCCGGCATGATCGTCGCCTCCTGGCCGATCCAGACATCGTTGCCGACGATGGTGTCGCCCTTGAGCCCCGCCTGGATCGTCGCCCAGTCGAAGCCCTTCTCCCAGCCCTGCCCGAAGATGTTGAAGGGATAGGTGGAGAACCCGGTCATGGCGTGGTTGGCGCCGTTCATGATGAAGGTGACGCCCGTCGCGATGGCGCAGAATTTCCCGATCACGAGCCTGTCGCCGATGAAGTCGTAATGGTGCTGGACGCAGCGCTCCACGAAGGCCTCTGGGCCGCGCGGATCATCGTAATAGGTGAAATCCCCCACCTGGATGTTGGGCTGGTCGACGAAAGCCTTGAGAAAGCCGACGCGCGGCTGGCCGGGCATCGGATGAGGGTCGTTCGGATCGGGTCCGTTCATCATCGTTCTCCGGGTCGGGCTCAAAAGAAAATCCCCGGGTTTGGGCCCGGGGATGATCGTGCTTTCGATGGTCGGTCAGCCGCGCGCCGGGCTGCTCTTGCGGCTGAAGGTCTTGCGCAGGTTGTCCCACAGCTCGATCTTGACGCCGTTGCGCTTCATGATGAAGGCCTGCTGCGTCACGGAGAGCAGGTTGTTCCAGGCCCAGTAGATCACCAGTCCGGCCGGGAACGAGCCGAGCATGAAGGTGAAGATCACCGGCATCCAGGAGAAGACCTGCTTCTGCACCGGGTCCGGCGGCTCCGGGTTCATCTTCATCTGGAGCCACATGGTGACGCCCATGAAGAGCGGCCAGGCGCCGAGCATCAGGAAGTGGCCGATCACCGGCACCGCGCCCGGGTTGTAGGGCAGCAGGCCGAACAGGTTGAAGACGGAGGTCGGATCCGGGGCCGCGAGGTCGCGGATCCAGCCGAAGAACGGCGCGTGGCGCATTTCGATGGTGACGAAGAGCACCTTGTAGAGCGCGAAGAACACCGGGATCTGGATCAGGACCGGCCAGCAGCCGGCGACCGGATTGATCTTCTCCTTGCGGTAAAGCTCCATCAGCGCCTGCTGCTGCTTCATCTTGTCGTCCGCATAGCGCTCGCGGATCGACGCCATCTCCGGCTGCACCGCCTTCATCTTCGCCATGGAGGCATAGGACTTGTTGGCGAGCGGGAAGAACAGGATCTTCAGGGCCACGGTCACCAGCAGGATCGCGATGCCGAAATTGCCGAACAGCTTGTAGAAGAAGTCCAGCACCTTAAAGAGCGGCTTGGTGATGAAGTAGAACCAGCCCCAGTCGATCACGAGGTCGAAGTTCTTGATGCCGAGCGAGGACTGGTAGGCGTCGACGGTCGCGACTTCCTTGGCGCCGGCGAAGAAGTGCTGCGTGGTCTCGGCCGCGCCGCCCGGCTGGACATTCTGGGGCGCGCCCTGGATGATCGCGTGATAGGTGCGGCCCGCCTGGCTCTGCTGCGACGTGAAGGCGCCCTGATAGGACATGGCCTGATCGGGGGCGATGGTGGCGGCCCAGTACTTGTCGGTGATGCCGAGGAAGCCGCCCTGGACGTTGTCCCACTTCTTCTCGGACACGGTCGAGCCTGCGACGGGCTCTTCCTTGTCGAGGGTGTCGTACTTGATCTCCTGGAGGCCGTTGTCGCCCAAGACGCCGATCATGCCCTCGTGGAGCACGTAATAGCCGAGGGTGGTCGGCCTGCCGTGGCGGGACACGAAACCGTAGGGCTGAAGGGCCACGGGAGCGGAGCCGCGGTTCTCGACCGTGCTCTTGACCGTGAACATGAACTTGTCGTCCACCGAGATCGTGCGGCGGAACACGAGGCCCTGGCTGTTGTCCCAGCTCAGGGTCACGGGCGTGGAGGGCGTGAGCCGGTCGCCCTCGGCGGTCCATTCGGTCGCGGCATTGGGCAGGGGGCCCGCCTGGGTGCCGACCCAGCCGAATTCCGCGTAATAGGGGTTCTGCGTGCCCTCGGGCGACAGGAGCACGATGTTGGGGCTCCGCGGATCGACCGTCTCGCGGTAGGTCTTGAGCGAGACGTCGTCGATGCGGCCGCCGCGCAGGTTGATCGAGCCCGCGATGGCGGGCGTGTCGATGGGCACGCGCTTCGTGCCGGCAAGGGCGGCCTCGCGGGACACGATGGCGGGAGCCGCCGGCGTGCTCGGCACCGTTCCGGGCACCGTCGGCGAGGCGCCGCCGGCCTGGCTCGGGCTCGCAGGCGGGTTCGGGGCGGTGGGGTTCGCCTGCGTGGATTGCTGCTGGAGGGCGGCCTGGCGCTGCTTCTCGGCCTGAGGCGCGGCGAAGAAGTACTGCCAGCCCAGCAGAATCGCCAGTGACAAGGCGATGGCAACGATCAGGTTCTTGTTGTCTTCACGCATTGGAATGTCCGCGACGCTCGCCCGAGACGGGAGGTGAGGAGGGGAGGGGACGATCAGAAACTTGGGCGCTTCTCGGCTTCGTGACAACCCGCAGAGCGCGCCGAAGATCGTCGATGAGAACGTCGTAATCCGCGGTCAGAATCTGGCGCCGGCCGATAATGACGACGTCCGCATTGATGGTCGCGTAGTCCTGCCCTGCCAGGGGAACGGCAGTGCGGAGCCGACGCTTGATCCGGTTGCGCTCGGTCGCATGGCCCACCCGTTTCGTCACGGTCAGGCCGACCCGAAGGCCGAGATCCGGGCTGCCGGGATCCGAGGGCGGGCGCAGGCGCGCCTGCACCGTCATCCGCTCCGTATGAAAGCGGCGGCCCGAGGCCGCCGCGACGAAGTCGGGTCTTTTCGTCAGACGCCCGATGGTCACATCTGCGCGAGGCTCGCGCATCGGGTGTCCTTTAGGGCTGCTTACGCCGAAAGGCGCTTGCGGCCATGGGCGCGGCGAGCCGCGATGACCTTGCGGCCACCCTTGGTCGCCATGCGCGCACGGAAGCCGTGGCGGCGCTTGCGAACCAGTTTGCTCGGTTGATACGTCCTCTTCACGGCACATCTCCGGTCGAAAGGGGCAGCGGTGCTCGAAGGCTCGCGCCCGTCTGGTTAGGTAAGGGGTTGTCCCCGAAACTGTCTCGAAAAAACGATCAGCGCCCATGAAGAGCGCTGTCAGCTTGCGGGCTTATGACGGAAGCGGGGGGCAAAGTCAACGCCGCTTTGGCCCTTTGCGGCAATCCGGCCGCGTGGCCCGGCATCCGGCGTCCCGCGCGGGAACCTGGTGGGCCCGGGGCGATCGAGGACTATATGGAAACGCCTGGCCAGGAGGAAGCGTGGCAGACGGAAGCGACAGGCCCGACGGGGCGACCACCCGCCGCAACCTCTGGAGATACCTGCCCCTCGCGATCCTGGCAGGGGCCATCGGGGCGGCCTTCGCCACGGGCCTTCACCGGTCGTTCGGGTTCGAAGCCTTTCTGTCCTACCAGGTCCAGCTTCGCGGGATGGTGGCGGAGCACCGCTCGGCCATGCTGGGCCTATACGGGCTAGTCTATGTGGCGGCCGTGATCCTGTCCTTGCCCGTCTCAGCGTTCCTCACGACCGTCGGAGGCTACCTGTTCGGCTGGCTCCTGGGGGGCGCGGCCGCCTCCTTGGCGGCGACCCTGGGCGCAACGGGCATCTTCGTCGTCGCCCGGACCTCCCTCGGGCAACCTCTCCTGAAACGGGCGGGATCCCGGGTCCAGGGCCTGGCGGCGGGCTTTCAGAGGCAGTCCTTCTCCTATCTCCTGTTCCTGCGGCTGATGCCGGTCATGCCCTTCTGGCTGACCAACCTGGCGGCCGCCTTCTTCGGGATGCGGCTCAAAAGCTACGTCGTGGCGACCTATATCGGCATGCTCCCGGTCTGTTTCGCCTTCGCCTTCGCCGGGTCGGGCCTCGACGAGGTCATCGCCCGCCACGAGCGGGACCGCCAGCAATGCCTCGCGACCGGACAGGCGAATTGCGCCGTCGATCTCGACGCGCAGAACCTGCTGACGCCCGAACTCGTCGTCGCCCTCACGATCCTGGGATTTCTGGCGCTGGCGCCGCTCGCGGTCAGGTTCTGGCGAGCGAGGCGGCGGGCGGAAGGCCCAACGAAGCCATAACGCGAATCATCGCCCCGTGGGCGGCGGCGATCCCGGACGGATTGAAGGTTTCGGATCGCTCCGGCTTGGTCTATCCCTATCCGACCTCCTCCGAGGTGACGAAGACCATTGCGGTGGGGTTTCTGGGCCTGAGGCTCAGGATCCCTGGTTACGGCGGGCAGTCGGCTTACCCGCCGCTGAGGATTAAGGCGGGCATGAGTGTCGAGCAGCCGCATTCATTGACGGGGCGGATCCTGCGCCAGTTCGGGTTGTCCGCGCGCCTGCTGCTGCTGACGGTTCTCTTCGTGATGATCGCGGAGGTGCTGATCTATGTGCCTTCCATCGCCAATTTCCGTCAGACCTGGCTGCATGATCGCATCGCCGCGGCTCAGATCGCCGCCATGGTGCTCGATGCCGCGCCCGAGGAAAGCCTGTCGGAAGAGCTCGAGCTGCGTCTGCTGCAGGGCGTCGGGGCACAGGCGATCGCCCTTCGCGGAGGCGGGCGCAGGAGCCTTCTGGCGGTCAGCGACGTGCCGACCGAAATCAGCAAGAGCATCGATCTGCGCGACGCGAAATGGACCACCCTCGTCACGGACGCCTTCGCGGTCCTGTTCGATCCCGCGGACAAGCCGATTCGGGTGATCGGCCACGGCATGGGAGTCGAGTTCGTCGAGATCATTCTCGATCAGCGCCCCCTGCGCGCCGCCATGCTGGAATTTTCCCGCAACATCCTTCTCGTGTCGCTCCTCATCTCGATCATCACCGCGAGCCTCGTCTATCTCACCCTGCAATGGGTGATCGTGAGGCCGGTGCGCCGGCTGACCGGCAACATCGCGGCGTTCTCGGGCAATCCGGAGGATGCCTCCCGGGTCATCCAGCCGACGGACCGGGCGGACGAGATCGGCCTGGCCGAGCAGGCCCTGGCCCGCATGGAAACGACCCTGGCGGACGAGCTGCGGCAGAAGCGGCGTCTCGCCCAGCTCGGCCTTGCCGTCAGCAAGATCAACCACGAGCTGCGCAACATGCTCACGACGGCCCAGCTTCTCACCGACCGTCTCGAGCGGGTGAACGACGAGACCGCCCAGCGAGTCGCGCCCCGGCTCGTCGCCACCCTCGACCGGGCCATCGCCTTCTGCGAAACGACCCTCGCCTATGGCCGCGCCACCGAGCCCCTGCCGCAACGCCGGCTCATCCCGCTGGCGCCCCTCATCGAGGAGCTCTCGCACCTCAAGGATCTGGCCCCGGAAGTTGGCATCGTCTTCAACGCCCATGTGGCCGAGGATCTCATGGTCGACGCGGACAAGGACCAGCTCTCCCGCGTGCTCGTCAATCTCGTCCGCAACGCCGTCCAGGCCTTGAGCCTGGCCGGTTCTCCCGAGGGGCAACCGCGAATCGATGTCTCGGCCAGCCGCGAGGGGAACAAGGTCACGATCATCGTGGAGGACAACGGCCCTGGAATTCCCGACCGGGTCAAGGCGGATCTCTTCACGCCATTCCAGGTCTCCGCCCGGAAGGGCGGCACGGGACTGGGTCTGACCATCGCGGCGGAGCTGATCCAGCTCCATGGCGGCACGATCGGCCTTGATGACGGCAACGGCCATACGCGCTTCCGAATCCAGATCCCCGATCGGGCCTCCATCCAGGAGCAGACATGAGGCTTGTGCAAAAACTCTTCAAAGGAGGCTTGCCAAGCGAGTGAGAACCCTTTAAGTCACCGCCTCGGCCGACGTTGCTTCCCGCAATGACCGGCCGACCAAGCGCCCGTAGCTCAGCTGGATAGAGCACCAGACTACGAATCTGGGGGTCAGAGGTTCGAATCCTTTCGGGCGCGCCATTTTCTTCCTTCCAAGCATCGATTGATCTCTTCGGGGTCGGCCTCGCCGGCCTTCGCTCTGCTTGACGGTTTGTATCCGCATCGCGGTTTTCCAGAACAATGAATGCGTTGTCCGCCAACGCTTCCGGCGTGACATGCGGGCTTTCATTTCGATCGATTCGATTCGCGTTCATTCGGGTGAGCGCATTTCGTGAGAGGCGGATTTTCGAATCGGCGGCGTTGCGCCGGCGCATATGCGGGTTGTCGATCGCGGATGATCGTCATTGCGTGAGCCGAGGGTGTCGTGTCCCTCGGCCCGGTCGCCATGGTGGCGGGATTTCGCGCAGCCTTTATGCTCTCTTGTCAGCTTCGGTCGATGTCACTGGGATTTGCTGGGATCGTCCGCCGGATTGGCATACGTGATGACGAAGGGCCCCTCCGAGTCGATCTGAACGACGGTCGGGCTGCTCATGAAGGCGAAATGGTTCATCTGGGCGGGGAGATCGACGAAACCGCCGCTGCCGAGTTTCTCGGCCTTGGCCTCATCGAGCTTGTCGCCCATGCCGAAATGGAAATCTCCCGAGATGACGGTGACCCGTTCCGCGGTCGGGTGACTATGAGCGGGAATCTTGTATCCCGCGGGTACCTTCAGGCGGATCGTGAACGGGCCGGCCTTGCCTGGATCGCCAGACAGGACGGCCAGTTGCGCCCCTTTCGGCAGGACCGGCGGAGCGGCCCCCCACTGGAGCTGGTCGGGCTTCATGGCGTGACCCGCCTTGTGGTCCTGGGCCATCAGGGTGCCCGTGGTGGCGATGAGGAATGCGGTCATAAGCATGAGCGGGCGCATGGTGAACCTCCCTCTGCGAACATGCTGAATCACGTTGCCTTGTCGATCGGGGCGGCTCTCGAAGGCCGCTCGGCTTGCTGCTGCGGGAAACCGCTATGCTGCAATCTGCCCGGAGGTCGCTGCGATCGTCGCGATCGGGTTCGGAGGTGGTTCCATGCTGAACCTCCTTTCGGGTCGTGCCGCCCTTTCGGAGCGCACATTGCCGAAAACCCGGAAATGCTCTGCCTCCCGGAGCAAGCTGTCAAGGACGGCAACGTGATGGCGGCTCGCCGGAGAGCGGCTTTTCGGAAAGGAATTATTTGTCGGTGTTCCAGATGTCGGTGGCGAGTTTCCAATCGTCTCCGACTTTTTCCCAGACGACGACATATTTGCCGGTCATCTCGCGAGGTCCCGGTCCCTTCGTCCGGAGGGCGAACGTGCCGATTTCGCGGGCCGCCCCGCTTCCGAGCGGCTTCACGTCCATCGCCGTCAACCGGAGGTCGCCCATCTGCTTGGAGGCCGCCTGCCAGAAGGCCAGGATCGCATTCCTGCCCATGACCATCTCGGCTCCCGGCGGCAGAACGGCCGCATCCTCCGTGTAATGGGCAGCGACCGCCGCGATGTCGCCGCTGTTGAAGGCATTCGCGAACTGGTCGTTCAGTCTTTGGATGATCGCCGTGTCCTGGGCGCGGGCGGAACCCGGGAAGCACAGGCAGGCGCAGGCAAGAAGGACGGAAATGCGCATGATCGGTCTCCCGGCACGGACCGGAGCGGGGGCGATCATACCATCGCCGGCGCGCATAGCCATCGGACCTCGGCGTACCCATTCGGGATAAGGTGCTCCATGGGGGCCGTTATGGTTTCCTGCCTGACGCGCCGAAAAAGGGAGAATGATCATGGCCGGCAAGGCTCGCATGAAACCGTCCTTCAAGAAGAAAACCCGCCGCTACAGGGAAGTGATCGCCCCGGCCAAGACGCTCGAGGGGCAGAAGAACCTCACCAAGAAGCGCCGCTACGCCAACCGCCACGGATAGGGTCGGACGGGCGCAGCGCGACCGGATCGTAGGCCGCCCGATCCACACCGGGGTCGTCTTCCGTATGGATTCGACTTGCGGGGACCGGCCATGAGGGACTACGGCAGGGACTGCTCGGTCAGCATGGTCTTCCGGCGTTCCAATCAGGCAGCACTTCTTGACCCCGCTGATTCTGAGCGCGAGCGCGCAAGAAAGGCGGAGAAGGGAATGAGGGTCTTTATCAGCGCCGATATCGAAGGTTGCGCGGCGATCACCACATGGGACGAGGTTCACAAGGGGCGCGCCGGATATCAGGAATTCCGTGAACAGATGACCGCCGAGGTGGTCGCGGCCTGCGAGGGCGCGCGCGCCGCAGGCGCCACCGACATCCTGATCAAGGACGGTCATGAGAGCGGCTGCAACCTGATCGTCTCGCGCCTGCCGGACTATGCGCGGATCGTTCGCGCCTGGAGCGGGCATCCCTACGTGATGATGTTCGGCCTGGACGAGAGCTTCGACGCGGCCCTGTTCATCGGCTATCACGACGCGGCGGGGTCCGATTCCAATCCGCTCGCCCATACCATGAACGAGCGGATCGCGCGGCTCTCGATCAACGGCGAGCTCGCATCGGAATTCACCGTCAATGCCTACACGGCCGCCTTGAACCGCGTGGCGCCCGTTTTCCTCTCGGGCGACAGGGGAATCTGCGCGTCGGCGCAGCGACTGGTGCCCGGCATGAGGACCGCCGCGGTGAGCGAGGGCTTCGGGCGGGCCACGATGTCTGTCGCGCCCGCGAAGGCGGTCCGCATGATCCGCGAGGGTGTCGAGGACGCGCTGAAGCGGGGGCCCTCGCAGATTTCCTTCACCCTTCCCGATCATTTCGAGGTGGAGATCGAGTTCAGCAATGCCAGCGATGCCTATCGCTCGAGCTTCTATCCGGGCGTCGAGCATCCGAAGCCCTGCACGCTGCGTTTCGTCTCGAACGATTATTTCGAAGTGTTGAGAGCGATCCGCTTCATCACCGTGTGACGAGGGCGCTTCGCGCGCCTGCGGCTTTCCAGAACTCGTCCACGATCGGGCGCGCCCGTTGAGCGTGCCGGTAGAGGCGGATCTCGATGGTCAGGGACCAGGCCGGATCCCTGGTGGCGGGCACCAGGGTGCCGTCGGCCAGCTCCGCGCGGACAAGGCTCGAGGGCAGCCAGGAAACGCCCCAGCCCGCCATGGCCATGGCCTTGTGGCCGATGGAGATCGTGTTCTCATGCACGACCTGCTTGCGGAGCGGAGGCCGGTTGGCGAAGAGCTTGTTGAGGGCTACGCCGAAGAACGAGAAATCGCCGTAACTGATGAACGGCATCGCGTGTCCGTCCTCGACGGCCCGATCGAGCATCGGCCCGTCCGGATGCGGACGCGAAACAGGCGCGACTTCTTCGGTGCCGAGCACGAGATAAGGGAAACGTACCTGATCGAGCAGGAACGGCACGGAGGCGTGGGCGTAGGTCAGGAGAAAATCGCAGTCGCCGTCGACGAGAGACGCGATGTTGTCCTCGATGCCGCCCTTGTCGGGGCTCAGATGAGAACTGAAATCCGGCAGGACCTTCTGGATCGATTGCAGCCAGTCGGGGAAGAAGGTGACGGTCAGGGTGTGAAGCGCCGAGAACGTCAATCGATGACGTTCGATGGCCGGGTCGGGGCGCAGGGCGGCCCGATGCCGGTGCCATTCGCGCACCGTCTGCTCGGCGATCGGCAGGAAGCGCTTGCCTTCATGGGTGAGCTCGGACGGGACGATGGCGCGATTGATGAGGGTCACGCCCATCCATTCCTCCAGCTGCCGGATTCGTCGACTGAAAGCCGGCTGCGATACGCCTCTGAGGGAAGCGGCTCTGGAAAAACTCAGATGCTCCGCGAGGCAGCAGAAGTCCTCCAGCCATTTCAGCTCCATGATCTCCTCATTCCTTCCTGGGGAAATTCTCGCTTGGTGAAACTCACTATCATTATGCAATTTTCGCATCATGATCAGAGAAACATGGCATTAGCAATATATGAGGGATCTCACTAGCGTTCGCCGCGAGCCTTATCCTCCGGGGAGAATGCGTTGCAGCGGACAATCTACATCAATGGGCTTTATGTGCCGGAAGCGGAGGCGCAGATCTCGATTTTCGATCGCGGCTTTCTCTTCGGCGACGGCATCTACGAGGTCAGCGCCGTCATCGGCGGTCATATGATCGACAACGATCTTCACCTGGACAGGCTCGAACGGTCTCTCCGCGAGCTCGATATCCCGATGCCGGCGTCGCGCGAGGAGATCGTCGCCATGCAGAAAACCCTCATCGCGCGCAACGCGCTCGATGAAGGCGTCGTCTACCTTCAGGTGACGCGAGGGAGCGAAGACAGGAATTTCGATTACGGCGATGCGATCGAGCCGAACTTCGTCGCCTTCACGCAGGCGAAGAAACTCGTCGACACGAATGCGCTGAAGGACGGCGTCAAGGTCGCGCTGGTCGACGACATTCGCTGGCGGCGTCGCGACATCAAGACCGTCATGCTCCTGGCTCAGGTGCAGGCGAAGCGTCAGGCGAAGGCGCAGGGCTGCACCGAGGCGTGGATGGTGCAGGATGGCTTCATCACCGAGGGTGCTTCCTCGACGGCCTTCATCGTCACGCAGGCCGGCAAGATCGTCACCAGGCCGAACTCGCAGGCCACCCTGCCGGGCTGCACGCGCCGCGCCGTGCTGCGGGTCGCGGACGATCACGGCCTTCAGGTCGAAGAGCGCCTGTTCACGGCCGACGAGGCCTATCTCGCTCGCGAGGCGTTCCTCACGAGCGCCTCGAGCCTCGTCACGCCGGTCGTCGAAATTGCGGGTCATCGGATCGGAGAGGGTAAGCCCGGTCCGGTCACGCGCCGCATTCAACAGATCTACCTGGAACTCGCATTCGGCCAGGCTGCGACCGCGTAGACAGCATCACCAGAAAAGCCAAAGGGGACTCAAGATGAAATTCAAGGCTATCAAGACCGCGCTGCTCGCGTCGGCGCTCACGCTCGTGGCGGGCGTCGCGTCCGCCGAGACGGTCGGCTACGGGCAGTGCGAACTGACCGGCAAGAAGGGCACGCATTCGATCACGCCGGCGGTGCCGGGCCAGTTCACGGTGATCATCAACCTGCCGGCGGTCGGACAGTTCAACGGCGATACGCCCGAGACCGTGCGCGACGGCTACGAGTTCTGCATGGCGGTCAACATCGCTCATCGCCTCGGCCTCGACAAGGTGAAGCTCGTCAATGCCTCGTTCGATTCCATCGTGGCGGGGCAGAACAAGGATTTCGACATCGCCCTGGCGCTGATCTCGGTGACCGAGCCGCGCAAGAAGGTGGTGGATTTCTCCACGGTCTACATGAATTCGAGTTACGGCGTCGCCACGAAGGCCGATGCGAACGTGACCGAGGAGACGGTGAAGACCAGCCGCGTCGGCGTTCAGGCCGGCACCACGCTCGTGCCCTTCGCGCAGGAAACCCTGAAGGCGACCAAGGTCGACGTGTATGATGACACGGCCTCCATGTTCACGGCTGCCGCCGCCGGCAAGGTCGACGCCGTCATGACGGATCTCAGCATCGTCCTCGGTCAGGTTGCGAATTCGAAGGGCAGGCTGAAGGTCGTGGGCCAGTATCCGAGCGGCGGCCAGACGGCCGGCATCTACCCCAAGGGCTCGGCGAGCAAGCCGGTCATCGACGCCATCATCCAGGAACTGAAGGACGACGGCACCCTCAAGAAGCTCGAAGCCGCCTATCTTCTCCCGTCCTGGGGCGGCATCTCGCCGGATAGCGTGCCGACCTGGAAGCACTGAGACAGGTAACGGAACCGATGAACAAGCCGGCTGTTCAGGCCAATGTCGAGCGCGCCAATCAATGGCGCGCTCGCAGCAAGGTTCGGGCCCATAGCGCCCAGACCTGGGTCTCGCTCGTGATCGCCGTGGCGACCTTCGCGGCCGTGGCCGCGACGGTCGTCTCCATCGCGCGGTTCATGGTCCAGGAAGGCTGGGCCCAGGGGCCCGTCTGGATCGCCGGATGCATCCCGGCGTTGCTGGCCCTTCTCGTGGTCGGCCTTGCGGCGCAGGCGGCGCGACTGTCGGCGAGGGCCAGGACGTCGGCCGATATCTACGAGGCTCGGGCTCTGGGCGCCAAGGCGTCGGAGATGTCCTGGAAAGCCGTCTCCTATTCCATCGCTCTCCTGATCCTGTGCGCGCTGGCCTGGTTCATGGTCGTGAACGATGCCGCGGTCAGCCGCACCTTCTTCGACATGGAGCTGATCACCCGTTCCGCGTCGACGGTCCTCAGGGCCTTCGGCACCAACGTGATCATCTTCGCGGTCTCGGCGGTCCTGATCCTCGTCTGGGCTCTCGTGATCGCCATCGCCCGCACGCTGCCGGGCGAGGCGGGTCGCCCGATCCGGACGATCGCCATCATCTACAGCGACCTCTTCCGGGGTCTTCCGGCCATCATCACCATCTATCTGATCGGCTTCGGATTGCCGCTCACGAACCTGCCGATCCTGAAGGACCTCTCCTCCAACGCCTATGCGATCATCGCCCTGACGCTCACCTATGGGGCCTATACGTCCGAGGTCTATCGCGCGGGCATCGAGAGCGTCCATCCCAGCCAGATCGCAGCGGCGCGCTCGCTGGGGCTCTCCTATTTCCGGACCATGCGCTACGTGATCGTCCCGCAGGCCGTCCGCGGCATCATTCCGCCGCTGATGAACAACTGCATCAGCCTGCAGAAGGATACGGCGCTCGTGGCCATCATCGGCACGATCGACGCCTTCAACCAGTCGAAGATCATCGCCAGCAACAACTTCAACCTCTCGGCGGTGACCACCGTCGCCATCATCTTCATCCTGATCACGATCCCGCAGGCCCGCTTCGTGGACAGGCTCATCGAGCGCGACCGCAGCAAGCGGCGATCCGGCTAGCCGCCAGGCGGCGACGGCAACGGAATCGCGGAAGGAATACCACCATGGCACTCGTTGAGATCGACAAGGCCCACAAGCATTATGGCAGCCTGACCGTGCTGAACGGCCTCTCCTTGAATATCGAGGAGCATCAGGTCGTCTGCCTGATCGGGCCCTCGGGCTGCGGCAAGTCCACCTTGCTCCGCTGCATCAACCGGCTCGAGACCATCCAGGGCGGCGAGATCCGCCTGCACGGCGACCGCATCACCGGCCCCGGGGTGGACCTCGACGTGCTGCGCCGGGAGATCGGCATCGTCTTCCAGGGCTACAACCTGTTCCCGCACATGAGCGTGATCGAGAACATCACGCTGGGGCCCCTCAAGGTGCTCGGGATGGATCGGAGCGAGGCCCGCGACAAGGGCATGGCGCTTCTCGCCCGCATCGGGCTGGCGCACAAGGCGGACGAGTATCCCGACCGGCTGTCGGGCGGACAGCAGCAGCGCGTCGCCATCGTGCGGGCGCTGATGATGGACCCCGCGCTGCTCCTCCTCGACGAGATCACCTCGGCCCTCGATCCGGAACTCGTGTCCGAGGTGCTCGACATCGTGCGCGACCTTGCGGCCAAAGGCATGACGATGGTACTCGCCACCCACGAGATGGGCTTCGCCCGCGAGGTCGCCGACAAGGTGTGCTTCCTGCAGGAGGGGATCGTCTATGAGGAGGGGCCTCCCTCCCGGATCTTCGGGGATCCGCAGGGCGAGCGGACCAAGGCCTTCCTCAAGAGGATCATCGACGCCGGACGCCTTTGAGGCGCGCGTCGTGGATCGGAGCAAGTGATGAGCCGAACAGTCAAGGATTTCGGTCTGGCCTGCGGGATTCTTCCCCAGGGCGCGCGAAACGCGATCACGGACGTGCCCGGAGTGCGGGTCGGCCACTGCACCCTGCGCGACGGCGACATCAACACCGGCGTCACGGCGATCCTGCCGCATTCCGGCAATCTCTTCCGCCGCAAGGTCGTTGCGGCCTCTCATGTGATCAACGGCTTCGGCAAGTCCACGGGCCTCGTGCAGATCGACGAGCTCGGGACGATCGAGACGCCGATCCTGCTGACGAACACCCTGTCGGTCGGTACCTGCACGACGGCTCTGATCCGCGAGGCCATTGCGCAGAATCCCGATATCGGACGCACCACGTCGACGGTAAATCCCGTCGTAGGTGAATGCAACGATGGGCCGTTGAACGACATCCAGGCGCTGGCGGTGACGGAAGAGCATGCGAGGGCAGCTCTCGATGCCGCCCATGACGGGCCGGTCGAGCAGGGCAGCATCGGGGCCGGAACCGGCATGACCTGCTTCGGCTTCAAAGGCGGCATCGGATCGTCGTCGCGCAGGATCGAACTCGACGGGGCCGATCACCATCTGGGCGCGCTCGTACTGACCAATTTCGGCAATGCCGGCGATCTCGTGCTTCCCAACGGCCTGCGGCCTTCGCCGAAGATGGCGGAGCCTCCACTCAAGGCGCAGGAGAGGGGCTCGATCATCATCGTTCTCGCCACGGATGTGCCGCTCGAACACCGGCAGCTCAATCGCGTCGCCAAGCGGGCCGGCGCGGGGCTTGCGCGTCTCGGCTCGTTCTGGGGGCACGGCAGCGGCGACATCGCCGTCGCGTTCACGACGGCGAACACGGTCGATCACGATGCCAGGGCGGATCTGCAGGACATGCGGGTTTTGAACGAAAACAGGATCGACCTTCTGTTCCGCGCCGCCGCCGAGGCAACGCAGGAAGCCGTACTGAATTCGATGCTGTCCGCGGATCGCTTCGTGGGCCGCGGCGGTCAAGAGAGAGTCTCGCTGGCCGACGTGCTTCGCGGCAATCAAAACGCCGCGTATAACAATGATCTCGCGGAGGGAGCCTGGAAGGCCCTGCCGCACGGAAGGGCCCTTGCGCCATGACGCGCTCTTCAGGTTCGAAGCCCATCGTCGGAATTCTGAGCAACCGGATCCACGACGGGCTGCTGCCGGCTCAGTCCGTGGACGAGAAGTATCTTCATGCGCTGATCGACCTGGCGGATGTCGACGTCATCATCATTCCGGCCCTCGAGAATTGCGCCGGGCTGGAGAACATCCTGGATCATGTGGACGGGGTTCTCTTCACGGGAGCCGCCACGAATGTCCATCCCCGTCACTTCGAGCCCGGCGCGGAGGAGGACAGGTACAAGCCCTTCGATGCCGGGCGGGACGACGCGGCGTTCAGGCTGATCCGTTCGGCCTGCGACCGGGACCTTCCGATCCTGGCCATCTGCCGCGGCATTCAGGAGCTTAACGTTGCGTTCGGCGGCACTCTCCACGCGAACATCGTCAAGGATGACGAGCACCACTGCCACACTCCATGGGTCTCGGGTGCCCCGCTCGAGCAGCTCTACGGCCCTGCCCACGAGCTGATCGTCACGCCGGACGGGCGCATGGCAGCGCTGACCCAAGGCAAGCCCGCCATGGTGAACTCGCTGCATGTCCAAGCGATCGACCGGCTCGGGAGCGGTCTCGCGGTGGAGGCTCGCGCGCCGGACGGAACGGTGGAAGCCGTCAGCATCGAGGGCAACACCTTCGGCCTGGGCGTTCAATGGCATCCGGAGTTCCAGGCAACCGGGAATGAAGTTTCGCGCAAGATTTTCGAGGCGTTCGGAGACGCGGTGCGGGCGTTCCAGCAAGCGAAGACGGCGCGTTGAGAGACATCTCACGGCGCCGCTTCCGGCGATGCTCTCCTAGGGCTCGGCATTGCCGTCATTCGCCTGAGCAATGACCCGCGTCAGGCTTCCCGTCGCGGGGAAGAGCGGAATGAGGCAGGCTTGCAGGGCATGGTAGAGATCGGGCTTTCCCGTGAACAGCGTGCTCGCAGGCCGCAGGTCCTCGGAGAGTTCCGGATGCCAGCCACCCTGTTCATGATCGATCAGGAAGCGGTCGACAAAGCTCCAGACATGCCGGTACCAGGTCTCGTGAAACTCGCTCGGGCTGTGCTCGCACAGGAATGACGCTGCCCCGATGGCCTCGGCGCAGGGCCACCAGAGTTTCTGCGGCAGTCGCGGATGGTTGTCCCAGTCGAGGGCGTAGAAGAAGCCGCCCCTGTCGCGGTCCCAGCCGAGTTCGACCGATTGCCGGAACAGCGCGCGGGAGGCTTCGGGCATCCAATCATGCCGCTTGCCGCCGAGCGCCCAGAGCTGGAGCAGGAGGCGCGCCCATTCGAGCCAGTGGCCGGGAGTCGTGCCGTAGGGGCGAAACACGTCGTAGCCGCGATAGTCCCGATCGAGGGACCAATCCTCATGGAAGTGCTCCGCCACCCGGTATCCAAGCGATGCGGCGTGATGGCGGATGATCAGCGCCGCGATGCGCTCGGCCTTGTCCAGATAGGCTCTCTCGCCCGTCGCCTCGAAGGCGGCCATCAGCGCCTCCGTGAGGTGCATGTTGGAATTCTGGCCGCGATACTGGCTGATGGGCGACCAGTCGCGGGCGAATTCCTCAGCAACCGCGCCATGCCGCTCCTCCCAGAAGCGCTCTTCCAGAACCTGCGCGATATCGGACAGGAGCGTGTCGGCGAGGGGATGCCCCACCACCTTGGCGCTCGAGGCCGCCAGCAGCACGAAGGCGTGCCCATAGGCCTGCTTCGTATCGTCCTGGGGGCCGTCATTGTCGAGGGACCAGACATAGCCTCCATGGGTGGCGTCCCGGTGACGATTCCAGAGATAATCCATGCCGTGATCGACGATCGCGTCGCATCCGGGCCGGCCGAGCAGAACACCGATGGAGAAGCAATGCACCATGCGGGTGGTGCTGTGGATCTGCCGGAGGGCATTGTCCGCGTCGAGCGGCTGACCCGAGGCGTCGAGATTGAAGAACCCGCCGGCCGGGTTGATGCAGCGATGCTGGAAGAAGTCGAACAGTTTGCCGGCCTGCTCCATGAGCCAGCGGCGATGATGGGCGCGTGCGCGCCAGCTCGGGCCGGTCGCCGGAAGAGTGGGGAGGGGCATCTGCATGTCGGGCTCCAAAAGTTCTCAGGCGCGCTCTGTCATGAAACGGTCGACCTCTTCCCAGGTCGGGGGATTGGCCCCTCGCCGGGAACAGACGATCGCCGCCGCGGCCGCCGCGAAGTCGAGGGCAGCGGTGACTTGCGCGTCGCTCAATCCCGCGAGGCTCTCAGGCGAGAGCAGGGCATTCGCGTCGAGCCAGGAGAGAAGGCCGGCATGGAAGGTGTCGCCCGCGCCGACCGTGTCCACCACATCCACGCGGGGGGCGGGGCGCTCGATGACCGAGGCGCCGGTGACGGCCAGCGGACCCTCCGATCCGCGCGTCACGATGGCGAGCTCAGGCCCTCGCTCGAGCCAGGCCCGTGAGACCGTGACGGGGTCGAGGCCCGGATAGAGCAGGTGAACGTCCTCGTCGCTCGCCTTGATGATGTGGGCATGGGCGAGGAGCCGCTCGAACCGTTCCCGATAGGCGTTCAGATCACCGACCACGCGAGGGCGGACATTCGGATCGAGGGAGACCACGCGCGATCCCGCCTCGCGGCGGAGCAGGGTCTCGATGGCGCTGGCGATCGGCTCGACGCCGAGCGCATAGGAGCCTGCCGCGATGGCTTTGACCTCCGGCGGGAGCTGGCCGGGGAGATCCTCCGGCCTGAGAGCCCGGTCCGCGCTGTCCGGGGCATAAAAGGAGTATTGCGGCTCCCCCGATGCGCTGGTCGCAACGACGCTGAGCGTGGTCGGGTTGGGACAGCGCCGCAGATAGGATGCGCTCACGCCCGCCTCGGCGAGTTTCCCCGCCAGGAAGATGCCGAACGTGTCCTCCGACAGGGTCGACAGGAAGGCGGCGGGACGGCCGAGGCGGCCGATCCCGATCGCGACGTTGAAGGGCGAGCCGCCCGCCACGGCCTCGGCCGAAAGCCCGATCGGAGAGGGCTCCCCGACAAACAGGTCGATCAGGGCTTCGCCACAGACCAGAATCATCCTTGGCTCCCATACGAAAGCGGCGCCGGAACCTCCGGCGCCGCGGGACCGGGCGCGAGAGGCTCAGGAGCGTGGTGCGGACCAGCCCTGATACTGACCGACGTTGTCGCGGGTGATCAGTTTCGAGGGCATCAATGTGACCGCGTTCTCGGGCTTCTTACCATTCATGGCGTCGTTGCCCAAGCGGACGGCCAGCTGCGCCATCGCATAGGGGTCCTGGCTGGCGGAGGCGTGGATCATGGGGCTGCCCGGATCCTTCAGGGCCGCCTCGATGTCCGGCGCGCCATCGACCGAGGTGATGATGATGTTGTTCCGGTTCAGCTGCTTTGCGGCGAGGTTCGTGCCGATGGCCTGGGGATCGTTGATCGCGAACACCGCATCGATCTCGGGAAAGCGCGTCAGGTGGCTCTGCATGACCTGCAGGCCGCCCTCGCGGGAGCCCTTGGCGTCCTGATCGTCCGACAGAACCTTGAGGCCGGTATTCTTGGCGAACACCTCCTTGCAGCCCTTCACCCGGTCGGTGACGGCCGAGACCTGGGGGCCGTTCTGAATGATGACATTGCCTTTGCCCTGGAGCTTGTCGACGATGTATTGGCAGGCGATCTGGCCGGCCTGGACGTTGTTCGTCGTCACGGTCAGGTCAGCACCCTTCGCGGCCGTGTCCACCGCGACCACCATGATGCCGGCCGCCTGGGCCTTCTTGATGGCAGGTTCGAGCGCGTTGGGATCGCCCGGGTTGAGGAGGATCATGTCGACCCCGGCCGCGATGAAGTTGTCGATCTGGGTGAACTGCTTGTTGAGGTCGTAATCGTAGCCCACCGCCGTCACCTTGACGCCGGGATTGATCTTCTTCGCCTCGGCTTCCGCGCCCTGGGCAAGGGCGACGAAGAACGGGTTGCCCATAGAGCCGAGCGAGATGCCGATGGATTTCAGCTCCTTGGATTGGGCGGCGCCGGCGCCGAGGGCCGCGATGGCGACGGCCGCCAGAAGTATGCGCTTCATATGTCTTCCTCCACGTCGGTTCGGTCTTTGTCATGCCGCGTCGAGCTGACCAGGCATCGATCGCGGTCCTCGTCCGGCGCAGGCGTCAGGTGCGCGCGGAACCTTTCAGCCGGTAGCGGTCGAGGGCCACCGCTCCGATGATCACGAGGCCCTTGATGATGAACTGCCAGATGTCCGAGACGCCCACGAGAATGAGGCCGTTCGACAGCACGGCGATGATGAGCGCGCCGATGAGCGTGCCCCAGATCGACCCGATGCCGCCGACGAAGCTCGTGCCGCCGAGGATGACGGCCGCGATCGCGTCGAGTTCGTAGGATTGGCCGAGCTGCAGCCCGTTCGCCGCGTAGAGTCGCGCCGCCGACATCGCGCCGCCCAGTCCGCTGGTCAGTCCGGACATGCAATAGACGAAAAGCAGTACGGCCCAGACCTTGATGCCGGTCAGGCGCGCCGCATCCGGGTTGCCGCCGACCGCGTAGATATGGGTGCCGAGCACCGTCCGGCGCAGGATGAACCAGGACACCAGCACGACCACCATGGCGATCACCACCAGCCAGGGAACGCCGAAGAGCGTCCCGTTGCCGATGAACGCGAAGGGAAGGTCGGGGTTGAACTGCGTGGTGTCCGCGCCAAGGAGCCGCGCGAAGCCCCGCACGGCCGTCAGCGAGCCGAGCGTCACGATGAAGGGCGGAAGCCGCATGAAGGCGATCAGCGCTCCATTGACGAGGCCGAGCGCGAGGCCCGTGAGCAGAGCGGCTGGAACTCCCACCATGCCCCAATCGGGGATCTTCGAGGCGATGACCGCGACCATCGCGGCCGCGGCGAGGATCGAGCCGACGGAAAGATCGATGCCTCCGGTGAGGATGACGAAGGTCATGCCGGCGGCGAGCACGGTGTTGATCGAGGCCTGCTGAGCCACGATGGAGAGATTCTGGATGCTCAGGAAGCGGCCTGACATCAGCTGGAAGGCGATGCCGAGAATGATCAGCACCGGCAGCATGCCGATGGCCTGCAGGGTGGAGCGCCATGCGCGGCGTCGCTGCAGGGTCTGCGTCTGCGTATCGGCCCCGGCCTGTCCCGGATCCTGAATGGACGTGCTGGTCCCGTTGGGGGGTGTCATGCGGCGGCTTCCCTTACGCCTGTCGCAATGGCGACGATGGCTTCCTGCGTGATCGGCGGATGGTCTGCGCCACCCACTTCACCTGCGATCCTTCCCTCCCGCATCACCAGGACGCGGTCGCAGATGCCAACGATCTCGGGAAGTTCGCTCGATATGACGATGACGCCGACGCCGCGGCGCACAAGCTCGTCGATGAGCCGGTAGATCTCGGATTTCGCCCCGATATCGACCCCGCGCGTCGGTTCGTCGAGAATGAGCACACGCGGCTTGGTTTCGAGCAGCCTGGAGAGCAGGACCTTCTGCTGGTTGCCCCCGGAGAGAGTGCCGACCGGCACGAAATCTCCCGCGACACGGATTCCGAGCGAGCGGATGGCGGCGGCGGCCCGCTCCCTGGCGGCTTTCAGGTTCAGCACGCGGCCCAACCGCGCGTCGCGCTCCAGCACGTTCAGGTTGACGTTCTCGCGCACCGTCATATCGAGGAATAGGCCGAGATTCTTCCGGTCCTCCGTGAGATAGACGATGCCGGCCTCGATGGCGTCCTCGGGGCGGCGGATCGAGAGGGGCCGTCCCTCAAGCGTGATTTCGCCGCTGGTCCGCCGGTCGGCCCCGTAGATGAGGCGGGCAAGCTCGGTTCTTCCGGCCCCAACCAGCCCCGCGATCCCGAGGGTCTCTCCCAGATGCAGATCGAAGGAGCATTCGTGAACGCGCTCCGCGTCCCCGACGTTGCGAACCGAGAGGATCACGGGGCCGCGGCTGCCTTTCGCATTGTGGTCCTTCTTGTAGAAGGACGACAGGTCGCGCCCCACCATCATACGGACCAGGCGCTCGGCCGAGATGTCGCCGCGCTCGAGCGTGCCCACATAGGCGCCGTCCCGGAGCACCGAGACGCGGTCGGCGAGTTCGTAGACCTCGGCCATGCGATGGCTGATATAGATGATGGCCAGGCCGTCCAGCCGCAGCTGCCGCACGAGGGAGAAGAGAGCGTCCGTCTCCCTGGACGACAAAGACGTGGTCGGCTCGTCCATGATCAGGATCCGCGCATTGGCGATGAGCGCACGGGCGATCTCCACCAATTGCCGCTCGGCCATGGACAGTTCGGCGACTCTCGTCGAGGGGCCGAAGCCGACCCCCAGCCTGGCGAGCACATCCCGGCAGGCTGCCTCCATCGAGCGGCGGTCGATCATAAGGCCGTTTCGATGCTCTCGCCCCAGCAGGATGTTTTCGGCGACCGACAGGTTGGGCGCGAGGGAGAGTTCCTGGTAGATGGTCGATATGCCGTGATGGAGCGCGGCCAGGGGGCTGGTGATGGCCACGGGCTTGCCGTCGATCCGGATCTCTCCGCCGCTGTCGGCCTGATAGGCGCCGGAGAGGATCTTCATCAGGGTCGATTTCCCGGCCCCGTTTTCTCCCATGAGGGCATGGATCTCGCCTGGATAGACCGCGAGCGATACGTCGGAGAGCGCCTTCACGCCGGGAAAGGTTTTCGAGATCCCGGACATTTCGAGGATCGGGGATGATCCTGTCATGGACCCTCCCTGAGCAGCATTCCGGGCAGGGAAAGGCCGGCCCGGGGCCGCTGGAGGCCGGCAAAAGCCACGCCTTGCCCGACTTCCCCAGGAGTCGCGGCGGTGGATTGTGGGGATGCTGTGCCAGAGCCCCGGTCCACGGTTCTTTCCTCCCTGACGTCTTCGGCTTTGAGAAGGCGACTTGATCGTTCAGGACGAGAAAAGACTAGGGCTCCTCAAATCACTTTCAATCGTCGCCCGCGAGGCCGGATCTGAATTCCGGCCGGAGGGCGCGGTACAATCGTCGAAAGCTTTCCGTCCGCGGGGCATACAGATCGACGAGGCGCGGCTCGGGCTCGATCGTCTCTATCGCCGCGGGGGGCGGGCAGACTGCCTCCGGGGTCTCTCCGGTCGCTGCCAGGCGCGCCAGACGCGCGGCGCCGAAGGCTGGCCCCTTGTCGCTTCCCTGGTAGCGAACGAGCGGAATGTTCAGGACATTGGCCAGGATGCGCGCCCAGAAGGCGCTGCGGGATCCGCCTCCGACCATGCCGAGGCGGGAGGGTTGCACGCCGGCGCGCGCGAGGCATGTCTTGGCATCGGCGAAGCTGAACGCGACGCCTTCGAGAACGGCCTGAACCAGATCGGTCTGCTCCGTCTCCGAGGCGAGCCCGAAGAAGACGCCTCTCGCATGGGGATCGTTGTGCGGCGTGCGCTCCCCCGCCAGATAGGGCAGGAAGAGCAGGCGGGAGGGCTCACGATACGCGTCTTCCGTCTGGCGCAGGAGCTCGGCGATATCCGCCTTGAGCAGCCGGGCCACCCAGGAAAGGCAGCTCGCTCCGTTCAGCATGGCGGCCATTTGGAACCAGCGATCCGGAAGGGCGTGGCAGAAGGAATGGACCAGGGATTCGGGCGCGGAGCCGAAACGGCGCGTGGTGACGAAGAGCTGTCCCGATGTGCCGAGGGAGACGAAGGCCGACCCGTCCTCGATCGCTCCCAGGCCGACCGCTCCGGCAGCCGCGTCGCCTGCGCCGCCGGCAACCACCACATCGTTTCGCATCCCCCATTCCCTGGCGATGTCCGGACGCAGCAGGCCCGAGGGCGCTGACCCCTCGATGAGATCCGGCATGCGCCCGCGGTCGAGGCCCGTCGCGGCGAGAGCCTCGTCCGACCAGTCCCGCGCGGCCTGGTCGAGCCACCATGTGCCGGCGGCGTCCGACATCTCGGTCACGCAGGCACCGGTCAGTTTCAGGCGGATGTAATCCTTCGGCAGAAGCACCTTTCGGATGGCGCGAAATGTCTCCGGCTCATGCCGTGAGAGCCAGAGGAGCTTGGGGGCCGTGAGGCCGGGCATCGGGATGACGCCCATTGCCTGGGAGAGTCCGGGGTGCGTCTTTTCGAGCTCCTCCGCTTCCTGGAAAGCGCGGCCGTCGTTCCAGAGAATGGCGGGCCGCAGGGGATCGTCGGATCCGTCGAGCAGTACGGCGCCGTGCATCTGGCCCGAGAGCCCGATTCCTCTGATGTCCGCGAAGCCTGCAGGATCCTGCACGCGCAATTGCCCGATGGCGGCCTCAACGGCCCGCCACCAGGTTGCGGGATCCTGTTCGGACCAGAGATGCCGTGGACGGGAGATTTCAAGGGGGAGCGCCGCCTGCGCCAGCGTCGATTGCCGCTCATCGACAATGATCGCTTTGACCGCCGAGGTTCCTATATCAATCCCGAGATAGCACGGCATGCTGACGCTCCAGGAGAGGCAGGCCTATTCTTCAAACGAGGAATGAGACTGTAAAGTCTCATCATGCCCTTGCCGCCGGCGGCTTCAGGTGACGCTCATGGATCCGGCGCATCGTCCCGACGAGATCCTCGCGGGCATGCTGGTTGAATGCTCTTTTTCTGCAGACTGACGAATACCGGGAATCATTCGGCTTCGGGAAACGCGACCTCCTCGAGGTCGATATGCCGGAGGGTGAAATGGAACGCGGTTCCATCCCCTGGGCAGGAATCGGCCCAGATCTTTCCTCCATGGGATTCTACGATCGTTCTGCAGATCGAGAGGCCGACGCCCATGCCGCTGCTCTTCGTCGTCGTGAACGGAGTGAAAAGCTTGTCCAAGACTTCCCGAGCAATTCCGGGGCCGGTATCCTTCACGCTGACCTGAACCATCGCTCCATCCTGGACCACGCGGGCACGGATCGTCAGAAGGCGCTCCTGCACGTCGTGCATTGCTTCGACGGCATTACGCAGAAGGTTGATCAGAACCTGCTGGATCTGAACGTGGTTGACGATGACCTGCGGGTTCTCCTGCGGGAAATCGAACGCGACATGAACGCCTTTTTCCTTGGCGCCGACAAGCCCGAGGGCGCTCGCTTCCTCGACGAGGCGCCGAAGGTCTTCGACCCTGTGCTCGCTCTCCCCGCGCGCGACGAACTCTCTCAGCTGACGGATGATCTCTCCGGCGCGAAGCGCCTCCTCGGCGGCCTCGTCCACGGCGAGCTTGAGCATTGCCACATGGTCGCCCTCCATGGTGTTCAGGATCAAGCCGCATCCCTTGAGGTAGCTGGCAATGGCCGTGAGAGGCTGATTGATCTCGTGTGCGAGTGTCGAACCCATTTCGCCCATGGCTGTCAGCCGGGACATATAGGCGAGTTCGGACTGCAGCTCCTGCATGCGCATCTCGGTGTTTTGCCGGTCCGTGAGATCGCGGATGAAGGCCGTGAAATAGCGCTCGCCGTCGCACTCCATCTCGCCCACCTGGATCTCCATCGGAAAGGTGGTGCCATCCTTGCGATGGGCCGTCGCAACATGCCCGTTGCCGATCGGGCGAGGCTCCCCGGCGCTGCGATAGGGGCCGGCAAAGCCGCTCTGCTGTTCGCCATGAGCCATGGAAATGAGGCGCCCGACATTCGTGCCGGTGACCTCATCCGGGCGATAACCGAAGATATGTTCCGCCGTGGCACTGAACGATCTGATGGTGCCTTTCTCATCGGTGACGATCATGGCATCCGGTATGGTCTCGAGGATGGAGCGCAGATGTGCCTCGCTGCGGCTCAATCTGTCCTTGCTCCTCTTCAGAGCGATCTCTGCGAGCTTGCGCGCGGTAATATCCTGGGCGGTACCGATTTTGCGGACGGGCTTCCCGTCGTCGCTCAGCACGGTGCGGCCTGTCACCGTGATCCAGCGCTCATCTCCCGTATCGGCGCGAAGAATGCGGAAGGTGTCGCTGTAGGCCAGAGCTCCGTCTGCCCCGCTCGCGCAGAAATTTTCCTCGACTCTGTTGCGATCCTGGGGATGGACCACTTGAAGAACGGCTTCCCTGTCGATCCTGGCATCTGGGTGGAGGCCGAGGAGTTGACATGCCTCGGGCGTCCACTGGTGCCTGCCTGTCACGATGTCGAAGTCCCAGATGCCCAGGCCCGTCGTCTCCACGGCGAGGCGAAGACGCTCCTCGCTCGCGCGCAACCTGTCCTCGGCGGCGCGCTGATCATGAATATCGGAGATCGTGCCGATCCATTCCTGGATATCTCCGTGCGGGTCGGTCAGGGGAATTCCCGTGACGAGCACCCATCTGTCATCGCCGCTGGAAGCCCGTACCCGGCACTCGGTCGTTCCGATGGCTTTTGACTCGATAAGCTTCCGCCAGGTCGCAGCCATGCGGGCCCGGTCCTCGGGATGCACGGCATTCAGCCAGCCGCTCCCGCGAAACTCCTCCGGCGTTTGGCCCGTGAACTCCTTCCAGCCGTGGCTTTTGAGAAGGGCTCCGTTGGGATCCGCCCGCCACACGATGGCCGTGCTGGCCTCCACGCGCGCGAGGCGGCGATCGTCGCTTCTGCGGGAAACATGAATTTCATTCACCGCATCGACCGCGAAGCCCGCGCCAGTTCTGTGCCCCGCCTGGGCTTGGTCGTTGTGTGGAACGTGAGCGTGATGTGAAACCCATCGATCGTCCCCGGGAGGGTACAGATATTGGAAACCCGCTTTATCGCAATCATCGTCGGGAACGGATTTCAATTCGACCGGCTTGCAGGGCTGCGGATGCGGGGCCACGCGCATCCCTTGCGGGTCTGCGGATCGCGTCGCGCTCGACAGTCGCAGGCTGATCTCGCCTGCCACGGCGCGGGAAAGCGCAAGAAGCGCTTTCGACTGCCTGGTCGAGAGGCCTTCTGGATGCGGCATGGTGTCAAAGACGCAAACGGAGCCCAGGACCGCTCCAGCCTCGGTCATGATCGGGGCCGCAGCATAGAAGCGCAGATGCGGCTCACCCGTGACATGAGGATGCGCTTTGAACCTGGGATGTCGACCGAGATCGCTGATGCTGACTGTTCCGGGCTGATGCAGCGCATGGGCGCAAATGGATGAGCTGAGGAGGATTTCACGGAAGCCGCTGCCGATTTCGGCCTTGAACCATTGCCGTCCTTCGGTGAAGAACGTGACGGCTGCGATGGGGCATCCGCAGGCATCCGCCGCCAGTTGAGCGATATCGTCGAAAGCAGGTTCCGGTTTCGTGTGGATGATTCCTGATTGGCGCAGGACCGAGATGCCTTCAGCGTCAAAGACAGAGAAGTGATCATCCTTGATCGTATCGGGAATCATTAGGTGTCCGGCCAAAGGATGCTGTCACTGTTGCTGGATTGTCTGGCCGGGCTATCAAATGGGACTGAAAAATTCAATGTTATTCAATGATTCCGGTCAAGCTCGCAGCTTGGGGATCGGAGAAGAACCGCATGTTTCGACACGTTGCATCGTGTCGTTTTGCTGCCGTCGTATTTGCTGATGAGCGCGGCTCTGCGGGTGCGTTGTTCAATGATCCGATCTGACGAGCTCATCCTGGAGCAGAAAGGAAGATGCTTCGTGCTGCGGCATTCACTCCCGCGCCTCAAGAGGGACGATGGCTCTCGGAAAGGGCCGCATTGCTTCATAGTTATCGTGCTTGAAAGCCCGGGATAGTGGCATGGCCGCCGGGACGCGAGACTGGTGCAAGATTCGCGGGATAGAAGCAGCCGTTCGACGGCCGAGCTTTTAACGCGAAAAGGCATGGCGCCTGGACGAATCATCCCAAGTGGGACACGGCGGCGGGTAATCCGAAAGAGGTAAGTCTAAGTAGGCAAATAAGCAGGACTACGTAGTGTCGAGTTTCGGTTTTTACTGAGTTATGACATGACGTTCCATCGCGATCTTGCCACGCTTGCAGGAACCTTCGGGTCCGACACGAAAGGCATAAAATCTTCCGTATCAATGATTTGGGCATGATTGTGGCGTTTGACCAGATTCAGGTTAAGCGTCCCTAGGGTGACGACGGTCAGGAATCTCCAACCATTAACAGCCATTAACCTTCTTTGATCGAGCACTCTGTCTCAATACGTATTGCCCGAAAAATCGAACAGTCATAGCTTACGGCTGCCAATAAAAAAGATAACTGCCGATTACGGCAATGAAATGGCAAAGTGAGTTTTGCGTTGAGCTAGTAATTAATAATACAGGCTGGGGGCCTATCATGTATATCGTTGTCGATGATCGGCAGATAGTGACGTCAGGTTATGTAGCAAGCTTCAAACGGGAAGGTGTTTCTTCCATAGGCTTGTATTCGAGCGAATTCAGCGAGTGGCTGGAATCTGCGTCTGACACAGACATGGAAGCTATTCAGGGTTTTGTTCTCGGCAGCTTTGAGCAACGTGCCAGCTATGCCGAGAGCATTCGACGCCATTCGAAAGCTCCCATCATCGCGTTGAGCGAGGTCCGCTCTCTCGAGGAGACGCTCGAACTCTTTACAGCCAAATTCGACGATGTCGTCCGCAAGCCGGTTCATGTACGGGAGATCCTCGCCCGTTCCGAGGCCGTGTGGCGGCGTGTCAATGCAAGTCTCAATAAGTCGAGCCAGACCGATAACGACCGTCTCAAGGTCTTCTTCGACGGGCGTGATCCGGAGGTCGACGGTATCCCGCTCGCATTGCCGCGTCGTGAGCGGCACATCCTCGAGTACCTCGTTCGCAAAAAAGGGCACCGTTTGACGAAGAAGCAGATCTTCGACGCGGTCTACGGCCTCTATAGCGACGATGTGGAGGACAGCGTCGTGGAAGGGCATATCAGCAAACTCCGCAAGAAGCTGCGGCAGCGTCTGGGATATGATCCCATCGATGCGAAGCGCTACATCGGCTACTCCTACACGGGTGCTGTTTCCTAAGAAACCGAACGGGCGAAGAGACGCCCTGCCATCAGCTAATCCTTGCGGGACATGACTCCGTTCGATAGCGGCGTGTCATCTGAAAGGATGGGGTGGCATCGATCGAACGCTGCAGGAGTCGGGTCAGGCATGATCCGGCTCTTCTCGTATTCGCATGCTTATGAGCGATGCGGGGCGCATAGAAAGTCCAGGGGCCAGGCAAACCAGCCTGACGCAAGATAGAGCCACTAAGGTCAATCAAGCCATTTGTAACGTCAAGTTTATGTCGATGTCCCATACAACGTCCCGCAGGCCAGGGATGCCCGTCATTGCTGCGGCCTTTATCGGCCCCCGTGCTGTCGTGCCGTCGCTCCCGCCGAACGGCAGGCACGCGGACGGCAGGACGCTGTCTCGTGCCGATCAATGGGAGATGGCGGCTTCCATTGTTGCGCCGCGCCGCGCTCTTGCTGCGGCGGAGCCGAAAGGACGCAGGAAGGGTCAGGCACCCGCCGCATGCGGGCTTTCGGGTCGATCCACTCGGTGCGGCAAGGAAGTATCCACTTTTCTATCCGATATCGAAGCCGCCTAGCCGGTCTTCACGCAGCAGAACACCCAGCAAGCCATATTAACCAGAGATGAGACACCGCGATGGACGACCTTCTCCTTGAGTTTCTCACGGAAACCAATGAGCATCTTGAAACGGTCGATGTGGAGATGGTCCGCTTCGAGCAGGATCCGAACAATCAGGCGATCCTCAGCAATATCTTCCGCTTGGTCCACACCATCAAGGGAACCTGCGGCTTCCTGGGACTGCCGCGCCTCGAGGCTCTCGCGCATGCGGCCGAGACTCTCATGGGCCGGTTCCGTGATGGAATGCCGGTCACGACAGCGGCGGTCTCACTGATCCTGTCGACCCTCGACCGCATCAAGGACATTCTCGGCGAACTGGAGCGCCACGGCGTCGAACCGCAGGGAACCGACGACGATCTGATCGCTGCCCTCGACCGGATGGCGAATGCCGAGGTCACTGCGCTGGAGCCGGCCAAGCCGCAAGCGGTCGAGACTCCGATCTATCAGGTGCTCGAACGTGAGCTGAAGCCCGGAGAAGTTTCCCTCGACGAGTTGGAGCGCGCCTTCCAGGAGGCGCCCGGTCCCGACGAGGAGAAGACATCCGGGACGATCGTCTATCAGGTGCTGGAGAGGGCGCTCAAGCCAGGAGAGGTGTCTCTCGACGAGCTGGAGCGCGCGTTCCAGGAGGCTCCGGGACCCGAGCCTGTCGCCGGCGCCAAGCCGGTTCAGTCCGCCCCCGTCGCGCAGGCGAGCACACCCCCGGCCGCTTCCAAAGCTGAGGCCGCGTCTTCCGAGCACCCCGAGGGAGGGGAGGGCGTTGCCGGAAAGGTCCAGACGATCCGCGTGAATGTGGATACGCTCGAGCACCTCATGACGATGGTGTCCGAGTTGGTCCTCACCCGTAACCAGCTGCTCGAAATCGCACGGCGGAGCTCCGAGGATCACGGCTACAAGGTGCCCCTGCAGCGCCTCTCGCAGGTCACCGCCGAGTTGCAGGACGGCGTGATGAAGACGCGCATGCAGCCGATCGGGAGCGCTTGGCAGAAGCTGCCGCGCGTGGTGCGCGATCTGTCGACCGAGCTGTCGAAGCAGATCGATCTGGTCATGCAGGGCGCCGACACGGAGCTCGATCGACAGGTCCTGGAGGTCATCAAGGATCCGCTGACGCACATGGTGCGCAATTCGGCGGATCATGGCATCGAGAGTCCCGCCGAGCGCCGCGCGGCCGGTAAACCGGAAAAAGGCGTCATTCGGTTGAATGCCTATCACGAGGGGGGCTCGATCACGATCGAGATCTCCGACGATGGCAAGGGGCTGAATTACGCGGCCATTCGCAGGAAGGCCGTCGAGCGGGGCATCATCAACGAGGCCGAGCTGGAGCGCATGAGCGATGCCCAGGTGGCCAAGTTCATCTTCCATCCTGGCTTTTCGACTGCATCCACCGTCACCTCCGTATCGGGGCGCGGCGTCGGAATGGACGTGGTGAAGACAAATATCGAGTTGATCGGCGGAACGGTCGACATTCGCTCGGAGCAAGGACGAGGCACGACGTTCACGATCAAGATCCCGCTCACGCTGGCGATTGTGGCGGCCCTGATCGTCTCGTCGAAGGACCAGCGGTTTGCCATCCCGCAGGTGGCGGTTTCCGAACTCGTTAGAGTCTCGCCGTCGTCCGATCATGCGATTGAGCGGATCAACGGAACGCCCATCCTGCGTCTGCGCGAGCGCCTGTTGCCGATCGTGCCCCTGTCGAAGGTCATGCACCTGTCGAGCGACGAGGACGTCAATACGGGCTTCGTGGTCGTCACACAGGTTGCGCAGCAGCGCTTCGGTATTCTTGTCGATGGCGTCTTCCATACGGAAGAGATCGTCGTCAAACCGATGTCCTCGAAACTGAGACACATCCAACTGTTCTCGGGGAACACCATCCTGGGCGACGGCGCCGTCGTCCTGATCGTGGATCCGAACGGCCTCGCCCGGATGGTCGGATCGGGAGGGCAGAACGACGAGTTCCAGACGGACGACACCTTGGAGAAGACGATCGCTTCAGTCGAGGAACTGACGAGCCTACTGGTCTTCCGGGGAAGCGGCGACTGCTTGAAGGCGGTGCCTCTCTCCCTCGTGACGCGTCTGGAAGAAATCGATGCCTCGACAATCGAATGGGCCAGTGGTCGCCCCGTGGTTCAGTATCGCGGCCACTTGATGCCGATCGTTGCCTGCGACGAGGAGCTTGAGATCAGGCGGCAGGGCATGCAGTCTCTGCTGGTCTTCTCGGACGGTGAAATATCCATGGGTCTCGCGGTGGCGGAAATCGTCGATATCGTCGAGGACAAGCTCGAGGTGGAGCTTCTCGCGGAGCGCTCCGACCTTGTCGGATCGGCCGTCGTGAAGGGGCGCACGACTGAAATCGTCAATATCGCTCATTACCTGCCCCTGGTCCTCGAGACGTGGTCCCGCTCGGGACAGAAACACAAGCAGGGCAATTCGCTTCTCCTCGTGGACGGGTCGAATTTCTTCCGGGACATGCTCATCCCCGTGCTCAAGGCATCCGGATATCGCGTCCAGACGGCGACGACTGCTCAGGATGCGGCTCGCATGCTCTCAAGCGGCCTTCAGCCTGACTTCATCGTTGCCGATCTCGAGTTGCCCGGACATTCCAGTTTCGCTTTCATCGCCACTCTGCGTGCCGATGCCCAGTATCACTCAACACCCATCATCGGAATGACGCTGAAACCCGATCCCCAGCTGATTGCTTTAGCGCGGCGCTTCAAGATCACGGATGTCGTTTCCAAGATCGACCGTCGCGGGCTTCTCTCCGCACTTGCGGAATTGGGCGGATCTCTCGAGGAGGCTGCATAGCCATGAACGCATTTGCCTTCAAGACTGCCAAGGTTCTCGCCCAGGAGACGGAATTCATCACCGTCACCGTGGCTGGCCAACTGCTCGGGCTGCCGATCGGCCGCGTCCATGATGTCTTTGTCGTCAACGAGATGACAAAGGTCCCCCTAGCGCAAGTCGAGATTGCCGGCCTTCTCAACCTTCGCGGGCGCGTCGTCACCGCCGTGTCGCTGCGCAGCCGCCTTGGTCTTCAGGAAGAGTGCAGGGTGGGGCGCCGCATGGCAGTGGGGCTTGAATGTCAAGGCGAAGCCTATGGGCTTCTCGTCGACGAGGTCGGAGAAGTGCTCAAGCTGAAGTCGGATGACATGCAGCCCAACCCGGTTCACCTGGACCGGCGCTGGGTCAGCCTGTCCCAGGGTGTGCATCAGCTCAAAGGCGAGCTGATGATCGTTCTCGATGTGGACGCAGTTCTATCCTTCGAGGCGGGGCGCGACGCGGCATAGCCGGCCTCATTCACATTCATCTAACCAGATAGGATACGTTACAGTGAGCTTAGATCTTTCAATTCCTGTCCTTGTCGTCGACGACTACCAGACGATGGTCCGGATCCTCCGTAACCTTCTCAAGCAGATCGGCTTTACGGATGTCGATGATGCTTCCGATGGGCAAGCAGCGCTGGAGAAGCTCAGGGCAAAGAAGTACGGCCTCGTCATCTCCGACTGGAACATGGCTCCGATGACGGGATACGAGCTGCTTCAGCAGGTTCGCGCCGACGCTGAGCTCAGCACTCTGCCCTTCATCATGGTGACTGCAGAAGCGAAGACCGAGAACGTTGTCGCGGCCAAAAAGGCAGGCGTCAACAACTACATCGTGAAGCCCTTCAATGCGGATACTCTTCGGGCGAAGATTAGCGCCGTCATTGGCTCCTGATGAATTGTGGTGAGAGTCATGAACCCACGAAAGAGCTATCGTATCGAGGCTCACATGCCCTCTGCCTCCCACGAAGATGACGCTCTCGAACGCCATGCCGAGATCATGAACCTGCTTGGAGCCATCAAGGAGGCGATCGTTCCGGCCAAGGAACTCTCGGCTTCCCTTCTTGAAGAGCACCGGAGGGATATGCAGGAGGCGATGCGTCTCAAGGTCGAACTGGACTCGATCTACGAGGCGATCGAGCTCACGAAGCGGGAGATCGCAACGCTTCGCTATGCCGGCGCGCAAGGACAGGAAATCAACCGGGTCACGGATGAACTGGGCGCCATTGTCCTCGGCACGGAGACGGCCACCAATGCGATCCTGGCGGCTGCCGAGCGCATTGACGAGCTATCGGGCAATCTCGCTTCGCGCCTGTCGGGAGGAGACCAGGAGATCGCACGCGAGATTTCCGATCAGGTGATCAGCATCTTCGAAGCCTGCAACTTTCAGGACATCACGGGCCAGCGCATCAGCAAGGTTGTGCAGGCGATGAAGTTCGTGGAGGAGCGAGTCCACGAGATGATCGAGATATGGGGCGGGCTGGAGAGCTTCAAGGATGTGGATACCGTGGAGCCGGTGCGCGACGGTGACGACGCTCTCCTGAACGGGCCGGCCTTGACGACGGACAAGGGGATTACGTCCCAGGACGCAATCGACGCATTGTTCGGTTGACGACAAAAAGCCGTGGACGCCGATCCGATGGAGTCCACGGCTTCTGGCGCGATCCTGCCTTTTCGCTCAGGCGGGTTCGCTCGAGCGATGATCGAGGAGCTTGCGGACAATGTCCGTTTCCAGCAGCCGTGCAAGAGAACGTGCGGCATGATCGGTTGCGGCCAGCAGGACACCGCCGCAGACGTTGTTCTGCCCCGTGAATCTGTAGCGCAGCACATTGGCAGGCTGCATCCTGCCGGTCGGGCGAGCGACAAACCCTTGGATGGCTCCGGGCGGATCGCTGCGCCCATTCTCTACGCTCATCCCGCTGAAGCTGCCTTTGAACGCGTACGGAATGACCTTCAGCTTCCTGCTGTTCCGGTAAGCGACGCCCAGTTGCGTGTTGGCGATGGCCGCCACGATGTCGGTGTCGAAATGCAGAAGCCCCTCGAAGGAAGTCGACCGGGACTGAACCTCGAATTGATCGAACACTGCAATCGCGTCGAGGTCGTCCAGGATCACGAAGACGCGGTGATGCCGGTAGCTCGGCCCATGTGTAGTGCTGCCGATTTTGAAGATGTTTGCCCCTTCGGGCTCCTCGTGGGCTTCGATCCAGCCTTGTCCGGCGAGTTGCTCCTGGTCGTCGGGAATGGCGACGTTATGGGCCCGCGAAGAAACGAGATATTGGCGGGCTGCTCCGGTCTCATGGAGACTCGATCCCTGCGGGTCGACGATCCAGGGTGCGCCGCCCGTCGCATAGACGAAGGATGTGCAGTCATTGTGATCATGCTCATGATGACGACTGCTCAAGGATGCGCAGAAGTAGTTCCACCGGGCGTTGCGTTCGTAGTTGCGGGCGGTGATCAGGCCGGATCGTGCTGAAGAAAAGCTCTTCCTCCCCGTTGGGTAGGACAGCTCGGTGGCGAGATCGGAATCCGAGAGCAGGCTGGTGCCATAACCGGAAAGAAGGCGTCGCAGCCAGGACGCATGATGAAATCCGAAGGGAGCATCTCCGAATGGGGGCAGAGAACCCGACGGGGCGGTCACTGCGACGAGCGTTCGAAGGCCACGTCGGAGGCGCTCGGTGAGGTCCGCGCGAAACTCCTGCGTTTCCGGCATGCTCTCGAGCTGCCGAGCCAGGATGAGTCCCAGAGAGACGAGTTCGAGCTGCAAGTGTGTCGATTGCTCGATGAAGGTGCCGTTCTCGTCGACCATTCGCCTGAACCCGTTGTCCAGATGCGCCAGGGCGAGGGATGTCCAGTAAGGTGCGAGCGGTATGCGCGGAAGGGCTCGCGCCAGAGCCAGCAGGGCGCAAGCGGCATGAAGGTGAACGATAGAATGCGAAAACACATTCTGCCCGAGGATCTGGCCCAGCGCGCAGGCATGCCGGACGGTCTCCGCGAGGATGACCTGGATGTTCTGCGGATTCGCTGAATGCGAGGTTGTGACGCTCGAGGAGAGAAGATGAAGGAATGTTTCGGCTCGAGCCGACAGAGCCCGAGGATGGGCGCTGATTGTGTCGCAGGGGTGGCCCCAGGGGTTGGCGCTCGACCAGGCGGCTGCCAGATCGATGGCTCGTGTAAGCCTCCTGGGGTCTCCCGCTACGGCGGGATTGCAGAGCCATGCGAGTGACTGGAACTCCAACCTCCAAGCGAGGGATTGATAGGGATCTTCATTCCATCGCGGTTCGTCTGGCAATGGCCATGCCGGGAAGCCGCCGAGTGTGAGTTCGTTCTCCGACATCACGACGCTCTTGCCGTGCTGCACAGCCGCGAGTTTGTCATGGATCGTGAACGGAGACGCCAATGCCGTCGGATCGGCAAGGCGCTTCATCATGTCGCCGTCAGACGCCTGCGCCCTCGAAGAGCGGGCTGAATCGAGCCTTTCCATGAGGCGATTGAGAACGGTCGGAGCGTCCGGCAGGTCGTCGCCTGAAATCGTCTCCAGCGAAAGATCGTCATCAAGGGAGATCTCGAGGGGGGTTACCAACTCCAGTTTGGTCTGGTCATTCCAGGTTTGAAAGCCGATCTCGACACTTGCGGCTCCCGCAGGCGGAACAAGATCGAGGGTGAAGCGCCGCGCCTGTCGGTGGACCGGGATATTGATGAAAGCTCCCACGGACGGTGCGACCGTCATTTCCGGATACGGAAGAGGCAGTTCCTGTCCGCTCGTGTCGCGATAGACAATGCGGGCCAATGCCCCGTCAGGGGCGAGGCTTTCGTTGACGATCTGACCACGGACCAGCAGATTGCGCTCCGGCGGGAGTGCGTACCTGAACCAGGTCGGCTCGGCCTGGAGCACGAGCCAGTTGCGGCGGGCGTTCAGGGTTCGTCGCTCGCTGGCGTTGTTTCCCGGCCCGCGGCGTTCGGACGCCTTCTCAGCCTGAAACAGCCTCGGATCGCTGATCGTGAAGGGATGGGAATTGCGCCAACTCCGAATATTGATAGCCAGTTTCCTGGCAGGAGAGGGCATGAAGAAACCGAAGGAAACCTTGTAGGATCGACTGCTCTGCTCGCGGAAATCGGGGCCGCTCACATACCAGCTGTGAGGATCGATCTGCGTTCTGGTCAGGCCGGGGACGTATGTAAAGTCGATGCTCGACCCGTCCTCTGTCAGGAAGTCGAACCCGACCACGGCGAAATCGAGAGCGGCGCCGTTCTCCTCTTGAGCATCCCGCTCCAGTTGGAAGCTTAGCTCGCACCATTCATCGGGCTCGAGACCGTCGAAGTTCAGCGCAACCCGCGACCAGCGGTTGTTGTTCGAGATGATATGCTGGGTTGAATTGTCGTCGGACGATCCCCCGTCGGCTCTGTCGTTGCGAGTTGGAAGAAGGCATCTGGCAGAGAGCATGGGGCGACGCTTCGTGAGGAACGGAGATTCGGGATATATCGGCTCGGCTGTCCAGGCGCCAGACAGTCCTATGAGAGGTTAGGCGCTTCGTTCCGTCAATGCGCCGGATCAGTTGAGGGTTGCGGCTTCGACGAACAGGGCCATCCGAATCAACTCGGAAAGACTCCGTGCCTCCATTTTCGCCATGACATTCGCGCGATGAATCTCAACGGTTCGAATGCTGATGTTGAGTTCATGGGCGATGACCTTGTTGGCCTTTCCGTCCACAAGGCAGTCAAGGACCTGACGCTCGCGTTGGGAAAGGGATTGCAGGCGGGCCTGGGTCCTGAGCAATTCCTGGCTCCGCCGCACGCTTCTTTCGTCGCACACCAGCGCGAAGCGAACCACCTCGAGGAAGCGGTCTTCACGAAAAGGCTTCTCCAGGAAGTCGATGGCGCCTGCCTTCATGGCCTCGACGGCGAGCGGGATGTCGGCGTGTCCCGTCATCACGATGACAGGTATGTTGAGCCCGCGGTCGTGGAGGCGCCGGATGAATTCCAAGCCATCAATCCCGGGCATGCGCACGTCCGTAACGATACAGCATCTGCCGGGATCTGTTATCTCGTGAAGGAACGCTGTGGCGGATTCGTACAGACGCACGTTCAATCCGGCGGAAACCAGCAGGAAGGCAAGCGCTTTGCGGACGCCGACATCGTCGTCCACCACATATACGACTGCCCCGCTCGACATCGGCTTGTTCTCCTATTCTTCTTGCCAAGAAAAAAGCCATTCGCGCCTCAGGCAGATGCTGAAGTGGATAAAATCTCTGATCGAGGCCCCAGCCCGCCTAGCGGTTCGATTTCGACATTCACGTTATGGCTTGTGCTCGTACTCGCCTCAAGTCGCTTCTTCAAGATATTGGTGGGACCACAAGCCTAGATCGACTGAGGCTTGGTCGCTGCGCGGCTTGGGCAAGCTCTACATCCTTCGATTGTGGGTGAGAAGAGGCAAGGAGAACAAGATCAGCTGGCGCCGCCTCGGATCGGGCCTGAATCGAGCACATTATGAAACGTTATTAAAAATAAAAAACTTGAGCAGAGGCATTCTAGGCCACATGGACGGCGAGGTCATCACGACAATAGGCCGCCACCGTTCGGCGCCACGTCAGCCCCATGCAAGGTTGCCTGGGTAAATGCAACTTTACCATGATGGCTTGGAGAGCACCGTGACATCACCTGTCTACCTGTTCGATCTGGCTTCGAGGCAGGCGAATTGGCTTGCGGCACGCCAAACCACGATCTCGGGAAACATCGCGAACGCGAATACTCCCGGGTATCGCGCGAAGGATGTCGAGCCTTTCGTCGATATATTGGACAAGACGAAGCTGACGATGGCCGCCACAGACAGCGGGCATATCGGTTTTGACGCGTCCCGGCCGGAAAGCATGAAAGTGAAGAAGGCCGACACATGGGACACTGTCTACTCGAAGAACTCCGTCAGCATGGAGCAGGAGTTGCTCAAGGCCGGTGAAGTTGACCGGCAGCACTCCCTGAACACCAGCATCGTCAAGGCATTCCATCGAATGCTCATGTCGACTGTAAGGACATCATGATGGTTGATCCTCTCATCGCATCAACAAAGCTCTCCAGCGCCGGCCTCGAGGCTCAGTCGGCCCGTTTGAGAGTGATTTCCGAGAACGTTGCCAACGCCCAATCGACTGGGCGGGCGCCCGGATCGGATCCCTATGCGCGCAAGACTATCACCTTCAAGGCCGAGCTCGACCGGACGCTGGGTGCATCCTCGGTGTCGGTGAAGGAAGTCGGGCGGGACGAAACGCCCTTTCCAACGGAATACGATCCTGGAAATCCCGCCGCGGATGAGAATGGCATGGTGAAGAAGCCGAACGTCAACATGTTGATCGAAATGGCCGACATGCGTGAAGCCAATCGTTCATACCAGGCCAATCTGCAGATGATGAAACAGGTGCGCGCGATGATCTCCGCGACCATTGACCTTATGAGAGGCTGATATGATCAGTGCAGCATCCTCAATCTCCTCGATGATCGATCATGCGGCGTCGGTCGTTTCCGCGCCGGCTGCAGCGGTCAAATCGGTTGCTGGAGCGGTCCCGAACGGAGTCGCGCAGGTCAGCTTTATCGACACCATGGCGCAGGTCGCCTCATCGGCAATCGATACCCTGAAGGTGGGAGAGGCGTCTTCGATCGCAGGCATTCAGGGCAAGGCGTCAGTGCAGCAGGTGGCGGAGGCCGTCATGGCCGCCGAGCAGACCCTTCAGACGGCGATCGCGATCCGCGACAAAGTGGTTGCCGCCTATCAGGAAATTGCCCGGATGGCGATCTAAGGAGAGTATCATGAGAGCGCTTGCCATTGCTGCGACGGGCATGAATGCCCAGCAGCTCAACGTCGAAGTCATCGCCAACAACATCTCGAATGTGAATACGACGGCGTTCAAAAGCGCTCGTGCCGAGTTCACGGATCTCCTTTACCAGGCCGAACGTGCCCAGGCCGTTCCTAACCAGACCGGCGCGAGCCCGGTTCCCGAAGGCGCCATGCTGGGGCTCGGCGTGCGCGCGGCGGCCATTCGCAACCTTCACCGCCAGGGAACCCTGACGAACACCTCGAACCAGTTCGACCTGGCCTTGAACGGCCGCGGTTGGTTCCAGGTGGATTCGCCCAGCGGCGAGACGGTTTACACGCGGGCCGGTGCCTTCAACAAGGATGCCAACGGGCAGCTCGTGACCCTTGACGGCTACACGCTCAATCCGCCGATCGTCATTCCGGCGAACGCTATCGACGTGACCATCAACGAATCCGGTGAGGTCTTTGCCAAGATCGATGGTCAGATAGAGCCGCAGAACATTGGCCAGCTGACGCTCGCGAATTTCGCGAATGATGCGGGCCTTGAGCCGCTTGGCGGCAATTACTATCGGGAGACGCTCGCATCAGGAGCCCCCGCCGTCGGCATGCCGTCCGATCCCGGCTACGGGAGGATTCATCAGGGTTACCTTGAGGCCTCAAACGTGGACGCCATCAAGGAAATCACCAACCTAATCACGGCGCAGCGCGCATTCGAGATGAATTCCAAGGTCATACAGGCCGCGGACGACATGGCCGGGACAGTCTCGAAGGGTATTCGCTGAGTAACATGAGGCTGGGGGATCCTATGAAGACGTTGCTGCGCTGCGCGATGATCGCTGCCGCGATTGCCGCTGCAATTCAACCGGCTATCGGCGAGGAGCGCGTCCTCCCGGTCCCGGCGGTCACGATCTACCCTGGCGATATGATCAGCGAATCCGTGCTCAAAGATCGCGCGTTTCCTGAGAACTACCGGTTCAGGACCGCCGTCGTGGAATCGCCGCGAATCCTTGCCGGTAAGATCGCCCGACGGACGTTGCTGCCCGGGGAGCCGATTCCGCTGAACGCGGTCGATGATCCGAAGCTCGTCACGCGGGGCGTTCAGGTGGCTATTCTGTTCGAAGAAGGTGGCTTGTCGATCGTCGGAATCGGCATTCCGTTGCAATCGGGAGCGCTGGGCGAAACGATCCAGGTGAAGAACGTGGACAGCGGGAGGATCATCACGGGCCGCGTTCAGTCGGACGGCAGGATCAGGATCGGCATCCAATGATCATGCGGTTCGTATTTCTCCTTTTAGCATGCCTCATGGCGTCGCAGGCCATGGCCACGACGCGCATCAAGGACGTGGCGAACGTCCAGGGGGTCCGTGACAATCAGTTGATCGGCTATGGACTGGTGATGGGATTGCAAGGTACGGGCGACACGCTCCGCAATTCCCAGTTCACCGAACAGGCGCTCCAGTCAATGCTGGACCGGATGGGAGTGAATGTCAGGGACATCAATCTGCGAACCAGGAATGTCGCGGCCGTCATCGTGACTGCCGACCTTCCGCCCTTCGTGGGACCGGGTTCGAGGATCGACGTGACCGTGACCTCGATGGGCGATGCTTCGTCTCTCAAGGGGGGGACCCTGATGCTGACCGCCTTGCAGGGCGGTGACGGACAGATCTATGCGGTCGCCCAAGGCGCGATCGTCGTTTCGGGCTTCTCGGCCCAGGGACAGGCGGAGACCTTGACCTCCGGTGTGGCAACTTCGGGTCGCATTGCCAATGGCGCGCTGGTCGAGAGAGAAGTGCGGGGCGGCTTCGACGCTGTCGGAATGCTGGCTTTCGAACTCAAGAACC
>Ga0180215_1000651_pt1 | contig 41920 bp, 39 predicted proteins | sample eDN3rd37CBELigBY_FD_128871 | JGI IMG/M metagenome (GOLD analysis project Ga0180215, IMG submission 128871) | Enriched backyard soil microbial communities from Emeryville, California, USA - eDNA 3rd pass 37_C BE-Lig BY (version 2) (version 2) | ecosystem: Environmental > Terrestrial > Soil >...
GTAGTGGGCTAGAAATTGGGTTACGAAAGTCCGTTATATTATAAAAACTCAATAATATCCACTAAAAAACGAGAAGAGGTTCGGAATGAGACCATTCCGAACCCCTTTTGTCTACAAACTGAAAAACGCTCGCATGAGCGTTTTTTTTATTTTTTTTCGTCAATTTTTAAACTAATCACAGAAATTTATCTTGGATAAGAGAAGTTCTCAAGGACAAACATGAGTGGAGATCTCAAGGACAAAGCGAGTACAAAATACCAGAAATTGTCCTTTAGCGGCGCTCTCAAGGACAAAAACCTGTTCGAAAACCAGAAAATGTCTATGAGGGGAGTTCTCAAGGACAAAGCGAGTTCGGAATACTAGAAAATGTCCATGAGCGGTGCTTTCAAGGACAAAAACGTATTCGAAAACTAAAAAGTGTCCATGAGGAGAGCTCTAAAAGAGAGAAACCTGGTGTGTACATCCAAAAAAGTACATGCACATTACCTTCAAGGTAGAACCGTAATCAATATCCTTAACAAAATAAAATAAAGACAGACTTAGCGTCTGCCTTTGTTGAAAAACAACAAATAAATCCCTATTAAGACGAGGGCAATCGGCCAAAACTTCCAAACGGCTGCTAGTCCGCTTTCGATGTTTGCCAGCCAAATGGTAATTTGGTCATAAAATAACAACATAGCGGCTAGAATAAGAAAGAGAATCCCGTGAAATAGGCCGGTGCCTGTTTTTTGGTAACGAAGCAAAAAGGCGAGTGCCATAATTAAGATGAAGGCCCCTAAATGATCTGGCCAAATATCAAGACGACCTACGATATGTAGATGGCAACCGAAGCCAAATAAAATGACACCTGGCAGAATGGAATCGTAATCCTTGCCTCGATAGCCTTGAACTAAAAAGGCGATTCCGACAATAGCCATTAATGTCGGCCACGTAAAAAATTGGTCAAATAGAACTAGATTAATTTGTAGCAAATAATAATAAATTCCGAAACCAATGAGGATTATTCCTGGTACTATGTTCTGATTTTTCATACTTTCCCACCTTCAGTAAGGCTTACTTGAATTTATGTCGAATTTTTGGTACGGTACATAAGGAGATTACAATTTAATTCATGTACTTATCTTATTATTTAACCAGAATAATACCTTTTCTGGCAACGATTTTTCATATTGGAACTCTTTGAAAATCAGAGCGGAACTAGGAGTTTTTCCCTATAAGATTTCAAAGTTTGTTCACATTTATTAAAAGGTTATTAAATTTAAGATGTTATAATATAACGTAGCTTAAAAGCTAAGGGGTAATTTTGTTTGGGGGTGTAAGGGAACAATGCATATCATGGTCGTGGGCCTAAACTATCGAACAGCACCTGTCGAAATTCGCGAACGGTTAACGTTTGATGAGAATAATTTAAGGGATGCCATGCAACGCCTTCAAAACAAAAAGAGCATCCTTGAAAATATCATCATATCTACCTGTAATCGAACAGAAATTTACGCTGTGGTCGACCAACTTCATACAGGCCGATATTATATAAAAGAATTTTTAGCAGAATGGTTCGGAATGGAACAGAGTGAGTTTTCTCCTTACCTTTTTGTCTATGAACAGGACGGAGCAGTTGAACACCTATTTAAAGTAGCTTGTGGCTTAGATTCAATGGTATTAGGGGAAACTCAAATCCTTGGACAAGTACGAACAAGTTTCCTTATTGGACAAGAAGAAACAACCACTGGAACGGTTTTTAATCAACTTTTCAAACAAGCAATCACTATAGCTAAGCGTGCGCATTCTGAAACAGAAATTGGTGCTAATGCCGTTTCAATCAGCTATGCTGCTGTAGAGTTGGCTAAGAAGATTTTCGGTTCTTTAGAGAATAAGCATGTCTTGATACTTGGAGCAGGGAAAATGGGTGAGCTAGCGATTCAAAATCTTCACTCCAATGGTGCAAGGAAAGTAACGGTTATTAATCGTACTTACCAAAAGGCTGAGGATCTAGCAAACCGTTTTTCTGGTGTTGCGAAAACTCTTAAAGAGCTTCAGTGTGCGCTAGTCGATGCTGATATTTTAATTAGTTCTACAGGAGCGAAAGATTTTGTCGTCACGAAGGAAATGATGGGCATGGTTACTGACCTAAGAAAAGGCAAGCCATTGTTCATGGTGGATATCGCGGTCCCACGTGATCTTGATCCGGGGATTGCTGAGCTTGAAAATATGTTCCTTTATGATATTGATGACCTTGAAGGGATTGTTGAAGCAAACCTTCAGGAACGCAAAAAAGCGGCAGAGAAGATTATGTTAAACATTGAAGAGGAAATCGTTCTCTTCAAACAATGGCTTAATACTCTTGGTGTCGTTCCAGTTATTTCGGCATTACGCGTAAAAGCACTTGAAATCCAAAAAGAAACGATGAGCAGCATTGAACGCAAGCTGCCGCATCTAACAGAGCGGGAAATTAAGGTTTTAAATAAGCATACGAAGAGTATTATTAACCAGCTTCTTAAGGACCCAATTTTACAAGCGAAGGAGATTCCTTCACGTAATGACGCGAGCGAAGCGTTGGATTTATTTGTGAAGATCTTTAATATAGAAGAGCAAGTTGCTGAACAAAAAGGATTGAAAACGGCCGAAACCAAGCAGACCGTCGTCAACAAGGTCCCTCAGGCTTCCTTTCAATCGTGAGCGAGGTCTACGCCATGTCAGATCTTTTTATGACCCGCTTGCATGAGCTGACGATTTTGATTTATTGCGCTAGCGTCCTTTTATATTTTATTGACTTCCTTAACCGTAACCGGAAGGCAAACCAAATTGCCTTCTGGTTACTTGCATTTGTGTGGCTTTTGCAAACGCTTTTCCTGTTTTTATATATGCGTGAAACAGGAAGATTCCCGGTACTGACCTTGTTTGAGGGGTTATATTTTTATGCCTGGGTACTTGTTTCCTTGTCATTAATTATTAACAGATTAATGAAAGTAGATTTTATCGTCTTTTTCACCAATATATTGGGCTTTATTATTATGGCGATTCATACCTTTGCTCCACCGCATTATGAATCCAATTTGATGTCGGAACAGTTGGTATCAGAATTACTGCTGATCCATATTGTCTTGGCCATTCTATCTTACGGCGCTTTTTCAATCTCTTTCGTTTTCTCAATGCTCTATTTATTGCAATATGAATTACTGAAGCGAAAGAAATGGGTGAAGCTCCTTTGGAGAATTGCCGATTTAACGAAACTAGAGAAAATGTCCTATGTCCTAAATGTGATTGGCGTCCCCCTGTTACTTCTGAGTCTCATCCTGGGATTGCAGTGGGCCTGGATCAAAATTAATGATTTTGTTTGGTTTGATCCAAAGGTGATTACCTCGTTTATAGTATTAGCTGGATTTAGCATAAATCTCTATTTGCGCGTGGGTTTGGGAAAGCATGGCAGGTCACTTGCGCTTTGGAATATAGGTTCGTTTTTAGTCGTATTAATAAACTTTTTCTTATCAGGTCAACTATCATCTTTCCATTTCTGGTATGAGTAATAAGGAGGATCTTCATGAGAACAATCGTAGTAGGATCGAGACGAAGCAAGTTAGCATTAACACAAACAAACTGGGTAATCAATCAACTTAAAGAACTTGGAGCACCATTTGAGTTCCGAGTCGAAGAAATTGTCACGAAAGGTGATAAAATCCTTGACGTCACGCTTTCTAAAGTTGGCGGCAAAGGGTTATTCGTAAAAGAGATTGAACAAGCTATGTATGATAAAAGAATTGATATGGCTGTCCACAGCATGAAGGATATGCCAGCTGTCCTGCCAGAAGGGCTTGTGATTGGTTCAATCCCTGAACGCGAAGATCCGCGTGATGTTCTAATTTCTAAAAGAAATATCCCTCTAGATGAGCTGCCAAGTGGAGCTGTGATCGGAACTAGTAGTCTTCGTCGCAGTGCGCAAATTCTTGCTAGACGCCCTGATTTAGAGATTAAATGGATTCGTGGAAACATTGATACACGGATGGCCAAACTAGAATCAGGTGAGTACGATGGAATTATTCTTGCTGCCTCTGGTTTGAAACGTATGGGCTGGGCAGAAGAAACTGTAACAGAGTTCATTGACCAAGATATTTGTGTTCCTGCTGTTGGTCAAGGCGCGCTTTCGATAGAGTGCCGCGAAGACGATAAAGAGCTTCTTGAATGGTTGGGAAAATTCACTTGTTTGAAAACAGCTGATGCTGTTATTGCTGAACGTACTTTTCTTGCAAAAATGGAGGGTGGTTGCCAGGTGCCGATTGCCGGCTATGCTTCCATCAATGACAAACATGAGGTTACTTTAACCGCTCTTGTTGGCTCACCAGATGGTAAGGTGATATACAAAGAAATGGTGACAGGAACAAATCCTGTTGTCGTTGGAAACCGTGCCGCTGAACAGTTAACGAGTATGGGTGCTAAAAAGCTAATCGATTCAGTTAAAGCGGAGTTAGATTCGGAATGATACCTGCGCCTCCTCTGCAAAATAAACATGTCTTGATTCCTAGAGGAGCAAAACAGGCAAGAGCTTTCTCAGAATTGGTAGAAGGGCTTGGAGGGATTCCAGTTGAAATCCCTCTGATTGCTTTTCGCCCAGTTTCTGCATCTGAAGAGTTAGTTTACATATTAAAAGAAGTACATAAATACGACTGGATTGTTTTTACTAGCAATGTGACAGTTGAGACCTTCTTTTCCTACTACAAAAATAGTGGGGAACCTTTTCCTAAGATTGCAGTAATTGGGTCAAAAACAAGAGAAGTGCTTGAAGAGAAACATTATCAAGCTAGTTTTACACCGAAAGAATATGTAGCAGAAGGGTTTGTCAAGGAATTCCTTCCACATGTACGCGAAGGAATGCGTGTACTGATTCCAAAGGGGAATCTAGCAAGAGAATATATCGCTTCTTCGTTAAAAAAACATGGTGTGTTGGTTGATGAATTGATCATCTATGAAACCTATATGCCAGATGAAAGTCGCAACAAGCTAGCAAAGATGATTACCGATGGGAAGCTCGAAATCCTCGCGTTTACGAGTCCCTCGACGATTGATCATTTTATGAATATAGTAAGAGACTATCAATTAGAAGATCGAGTAGAGAACTGTATTGTCGCTTGCATTGGTCCTGTCTCAAAGCGGAAAGCCGAAGAGTACGGGTTAACGGTGCATGCTTGTCCGAGGACGTACACCGTCGAAGAAATGATGAAAAGTGTGATTGAATTTTTGAAGAATGAACAGGAGGAGCTAAAATGAAAGATCTCCAATTTTCTCGCCACCGTCGCTTAAGAACTAGTGCGACAATGAGGTCGTTGGTTCGTGAAACCCATCTTCGTACAGAAGATTTTATTTATCCATTGTTTATCCTTGAAGGCGAAAATAAAAAAAATGAAGTAAAGTCAATGCCGGGTGTTTACCAGCTATCAATGGATAATCTAAAGGCAGAAATGGACGAAGTAGTTGGACTAGGGATTAAGTCGGTTTTACTATTTGGTGTACCAGATGAAAAAGATGAATGTGGAACCCAAGCCTATCATGATCACGGAATTGTTCAAGTTGCGACTCGTTATATCAAAGAACACTATCCAGAGGTCCTGGTTGTAGCAGATACTTGCCTTTGTGAATACACAAGTCACGGCCATTGTGGCTTAATTGAAAACGGCGATGTTGACAACGACTCATCCCTTGACCTTTTGGTTCAAACCGCTGTTAGTCAAGCTCAAGCAGGTGCTGATATTATCGCGCCATCCAACATGATGGACGGCTTTGTTGCTGCGATTCGTGCAGGACTTGATGAAGCAGGCTATCATAACATACCAATCATGAGCTATGCGGTAAAATATGCTTCAGCATTTTACGGACCTTTCCGTGATGCGGCTGACAGCACGCCTCAGTTTGGGGATCGGAAAACGTACCAAATGGACCCAGCAAACCGTCTAGAAGCAATGCGTGAAGCAGAGTCAGATGTGGATGAAGGGGCAGACTTCCTGATTGTCAAACCAGGAATGCCATATCTTGATATTGTTCGTGATGTGAAAAATAATTTCAACTTACCTGTTGTGATTTATAATGTTAGTGGTGAGTACTCCATGGTAAAAGCGGCTGCCGCAAACGATTGGATTGATGAGGAACGAATCGTAATGGAAATGCTAACAGGTATGAAGCGTGCTGGTGCTGATTTAATCATCACGTATCATGCGAAGGATGCCGCACGTTGGCTAAAGGAACAATAATAAGATAAATTGCTAGTGGGGGCTTTTATCCCCACTTCTTTTCAATAGGCCCGATTTATCAGAAGTCGGGAAGTACTATCCAAAATAGGCAAAAAATCCGATAACACCTAAAGTGAGGGATGTTTTGATGCGATCTTATGAAAAATCAATTGCAGCATTTGAAAAAGCAAAAAGCATGATGCCTGGTGGCGTTAACAGTCCTGTGCGTGCGTTTAAATCAGTCAAGATGGATCCGATTTTTATGGAGCGCGGTAAAGGGTCAAAAATCTATGACATTGATGGCAATGAATATATCGACTATGTTCTTTCTTGGGGTCCATTAATTCTAGGCCACAGCAACGACCGAGTAGTTGAGGCACTTAAAAAAGTTGCTGAAATGGGGACAAGCTTCGGTGCGCCAACTGAGATGGAGAACAAAATGGCAGAGCTTGTCATCGAACGTGTGCCATCGATTGAAGTAGTCCGGATGGTATCGTCTGGGACAGAAGCAACGATGAGTGCACTTCGTCTAGCACGTGGATATACGGGGCGCAATAAAATTCTTAAATTTGAAGGCTGCTACCATGGCCATGGCGATTCATTGCTTATTAAAGCAGGGTCTGGCGTCGCTACGCTTGGTTTGCCTGATAGCCCAGGTGTTCCAGAGAGTGTAGCTAAAAATACAATCACGGTCGCTTACAATGACTTAGAAAGTGTTCGCTATGCGTTTGAACAATTTGGCGAAGATATTGCCTGTGTCATCGTTGAACCGGTTGCGGGAAATATGGGCGTAGTGCCTCCACTTCCAGGCTTCCTCGAAGGCTTGCGTGATGTAACGAGTGAATATGGCTCATTACTAATCTTTGATGAGGTCATGACAGGTTTCCGTGTCGGGTATAACTGTGCACAAGGGCATTTCGGGGTCACACCTGATTTAACTTGTCTAGGGAAGGTAATCGGCGGCGGTCTTCCAGTTGGCGCTTATGGTGGAAAAAGAGAAATCATGGAGCAAATTGCACCAAGCGGTCCGATTTACCAAGCTGGTACTCTATCCGGGAATCCATTAGCGATGACAGCTGGATACGAGACGTTGAGCCAGCTGACTCCTGAATCGTATGAGAGCTTCAAGAAAAAAGGAGATATGCTAGAGGCAGGCATCAAAGCGGCAGCTGAGAAGTATGATGTTCCAGTTTCATTTAACCGTGCTGGTTCCATGATTGGATTCTTCTTTACGAACGAAGCAGTAATCAACTATGATGTTGCCAAATCTTCTAACCTAGAATATTTCGCTAGCTATTACCGTGAAATGGCGAATGAAGGAGTATTCCTACCACCATCTCAATTCGAGGGCTTGTTCTTATCTACAGAGCATTCGGATGAAGATATTCAAAAGACAATCGCAGCTGCAGAAAAAGCATTTTCGAAGCTTAAAGGGTAATATGTATAATTTAGGACTCACATTTCTATTTAGAGAAGTGAGTTTTTTTCTGTTAAAAACGCATTATTGGTTTACAACGGAAGGCACGAAGACTCCTGCGGGAGTGCAAGGCCAAGGGAGACCTCGGAGGAGCGAAGCGACGTAGGAGGCTCCCGGACTGCCCGCGGAAAGCGAAGTGCCTGGAGCGGAAATCACCAACCCCGTTTAAATAGCCTATCTCTATCTACATAATAATTTACACCCATAAACTCCTCTTACCATGCATTTTTATCATAAACACCAACCTCCACTCATAAAGTGTAATTGACATAGTGATTTTACGCTTGTGAAACGAAAGGAGGAGTCGCTTTGTCTACGGGAAATCAATCATGCCTGCGGTTTTCCCTTGAGGAATCAGTATGGTTTCAAAGAGGACAGGAAGTCGCAGAGCTTATCTCCATTTCGCTAGACCCAGATATCACCATCCAAGAAAACGATCAATATGTGACGATTAAAGGTTCGCTGGAGCTGACTGGCGAATATAAATGCCCAGAACAGGTAGAAGAGGGAGAAGAAGCGCCTAAATATGCTGGCAGGCAGATTCACTCGGTGAATGAGCGTGAAGAGGAAGAAGGAGTACTAGAATTCCTTCATCAATTCCCGGTCGATATCACGATCCCTCAAAACCGGATTGAAAGCATTTATGATATCGACATTCAGGTCGAGTCCTTCGATTATGACTTTCCAGAGAAAAACAGCATGAAACTGACAGCTGAGCTTGCCATCACTGGTTTATACGGAGAACAGCAGCATGGAAGTGAAGAAGGAGAGTTTGAAGAAACAGCTTCGCCAGTTGAAGTGGCTGATTTAGAGCCATTGTATCGCCAATCAGCGACCGCAGAAGCAGAGATTGAAACACCTCAAGAGCAGCCTGTTGAGGTCTCCACCTCATTTCAAGAGGTAGAAAACCAGGCAGAACCAGAAGAACCAGTATACAAGGAATTTTCCTTTGTACCTCAGCCGCCGGAAACTCAAGAGAACAATGACAACCAGGAAACTGCTGGACTCTATGAGCCTTTCAGAGCGGAGGCTAGAAAGGAGCCACCAAGCGTGGGAGAAAATAAAAAGGAACCATTACTTTCTCGTCAGGAAGAGGCAACCAGTCAGGAGCAGGCATCGTTCTCCACACAAGAGACAGCAAGTGCATCTTCTGTGGAGACAAACGAAAACCCAGCACCAGTTCAATCGAACGTGACAGAATTACCAACTGTAACTTCTACGGAATCAGAACCGGAGTTAGTGCGGGCTGAACTTGAACAGCTTGAAGTCCAACAAGTCCCAATTATTAATGAAAAAGCACAACCAGAAGAAGTGATGGAGGTAGAGGAAAGCTCAAGTTCCTCGTCTTCTTCTGAGGATGAAAAGCCTAAAAAGAAGAAAAAGATTTCTAAGAAGAAGGGATTATCCATTGCCGAGTTTTTAGCAAGAAAAGAAGAAACAGAGGTTGCAAAGCTACGTGTATGTATCGTCCAACAAGGAGACACCATTCAACAAATTGCCGACCGATATGATGTTTCCGTCCAACAAATCATCAGCCAAAATCAATTAGGTTTAGATCAGGATGTAGCTGAGGGCCAGGTTTTATATGTACCTAGTGAATATGTGACAGAAGGTAAGAGATAAAAAAGAACAGATGTAGAGCAGGTTTATCGAACCTGCTCACATCTTTTTTTAGAAATGGGCACGTACACTTTGCTTTTAACTAGCGAATATAAGGTCTAAATTTCGGGAAATCTCAGCACTAGCGTCCACCGACTCCTTCGCTAACTGGCGCTTACGCTTTTCGATGTGAAAGTGAGTGAATCCTATGGATAACGATCATGCACTTCAGGAAACTGCAGGTATCCTTACAAACTATGGAATCAAGCCTTATTATGTTGAGGACTATGGCAAGATTAAGAAAGTTTATGCCAACACAGGGACATATGCATTAAAACAAATTGATCCACATAATGGGATCGATTTTATTCGACAAGTACAATTCCTTTATCAAAAAGGCTACAACCGGATTGTACCAATCTTTCCAACTGGAGATGGGCGCTATGCGGTTTATGCGAAGAATCGGTTGTATTATTTAATGCCCTGGCTTTCCAATGATGAAAAAGAAAATCGAGACGAGCGCCCAGTGCAAATGTTTCGAGAGTTAGCGCGGATGCATACCTTGTCATCTCGTGAGCTTGAAATTAGTCAGGAAGCTCGTGAAGAGCATTATGAAAGAACGATTAAACAATATGAAAAAGATGAAGAGTTTTTAGAAGGATTTATTGAAGCCAGCGAAGAAGAATGGTATATGTCTCCCTTTCAACTAACGTTTTGTTTGTATTATAACAATATCCGCCAGGCGATGGGGTTTGCGAAGGAAAAACTAGAAAGCTGGAGGGAAAAGACAAAGGATCAAAAGAAAGCTCGCATGGTGCAACTTCATGGCAATCTCTCAACGGAGCATTTCCTTTATGATGAAAAAGGTTACGGCTATTTTACCAATTTTGAAAGGGCGAGAGTCGGTTCTCCGATTCAAGATATTCTGCCCTACTTGTCTCGTTATTTAAAAACAAGGCCGAAGAGGTCAGATGAGGCAGTTGAATGGATGAGTACGTATTTAAACTATTTTCCGTTAAAGGAGGATGAGCGCCTGCTGTTTCTCAGCTATTTAGCTTATCCAACGGGAATGCTACGAACAGCGGAGGTCTATTTTATGCAAAAGACGAAACAGGATGAGAGAAAAGCAGTTCAAAAGCTTCAAAGGCAATTCTGGCATCTAAAAAATACTGAATATGTTGCCATGAGACTCGAGGAAATTGAGCGACAGAAACAAGCGGCGATTGAGAAAGCAAAACAACAGGCTGAACAAGAAAGAGCCCAAAGTTGAGGATTCACTTGGGCTCTTTTTAAATGATTTGCATATGAATTGCGACCGCTAGAAAAATGATAATCATCAGTAACAAAATGTCAAACCCAGTTGGAAAAATCAGGGTTCGAACCGTCTGAAACACACAGATTGGAACCATAAATTGAGCACAAGCCGCCCTTAGGTTTTTCAACCACCGCGGATAAGTGTAGGGATTATACCGTTTCCTCAAAATCAGTATCCTCCTTGGGATGCTTTTTTTTATTGTATGTGTTTATAGTCTAAAAGTGCCTATTTTTTGGAACAAAAAGCTATTCTTCGTATAAAATGAAGAAAAATAGGAAATGAATATTGACGATAATCCCCTTTATTGGGTAGTATATCTATTATATTAATAATTGTTTTCAAGCTAAGACAGGGAAGAGTACAGTGCGAACCCGCTTTAAGAGAGGAGAACCGGTTGCTGAGAGGTTTTCTAAGTGTGGTCCATTGGAAGGTCGCCCTTGAGCTTCTCCAGCTAACGGAACAAATTCCTAGTAACTGGAGACGGAAGAATCCGTTATCTTTTTGAGAGCCAGTTTGGAAGTCTGTTTTCCAACTGGAAAAAAGGTGGTACCGCGAATAAAACCCCATTCGTCCTTTTATTAGGATAATGGGGTTTTTTTATTTTTAAAAAGAAAAGTTAAGACAGTTGGATTTTGATAATTGTCAGCATCAGTCCCTAGCGACGGAATTCGCTAAACGGACCTACGCTTTTCTAACAACCTGTCAGGAGGAAAGAACCATGGAAGATAATTTAACGATGCCAACGAAATATGATCCGGCGTCCATTGAAAAAGGTCGTTATGACTGGTGGATTAATGGCAAATTTTTTGAAGCGAAAGATGATGCCGAGAAACTACCTTATACGATTGTGATCCCGCCCCCAAATGTAACTGGTAAGTTGCACCTGGGTCATGCTTGGGATACAACGTTACAAGATATTTTAACACGAATGAAAAGAATGCAAGGCTATGATGTCCTTTGGCTACCAGGAATGGACCATGCTGGAATTGCAACACAAGCCAAAGTTGAAGCAAAGTTAAAAGAAGAAGGCAAAAGTCGTTATGACCTTGGGCGTGACGCTTTTGTTGAAGAAACATGGAAGTGGAAAGAAGAGTACGCTGGTCATATTCGTCAGCAATGGTCGAAGCTTGGCTTAGGACTTGATTACAGCCGTGAGCGTTTTACGCTTGACGAAGGTTTATCAAAGGCCGTTCGTGAAGTTTTCGTTTCTCTATATAAAAAAGACCTAATTTACCGTGGTGAATATATCATCAACTGGGATCCGTCGACAAAGACAGCTCTATCAGATATCGAGGTTATTTATAAGGACGTTCAAGGTGCGTTCTATCATATGAAATACCCTCTAGCAGATGGTTCCGGCCACATTGAAGTAGCCACAACTCGTCCAGAAACCATGCTAGGTGATACGGCTGTTGCGGTTCACCCTGAAGACGATCGTTACAAGCACTTAATCGGTAAGACTGTTATCCTCCCGATTGTTGGACGTGAAATTCCAATCGTTGGCGATGATTATGTTGATATGGAATTCGGTTCCGGGGCAGTGAAAATTACGCCAGCACATGACCCGAACGATTTTGAAATCGGCAACCGTCATAATCTTGAAAGAGTTCTTGTGATGAACGAAGATGGAACCATGAACGCAAAAGCTGGGAAATACCAAGGAATGGACCGTTTTGAATGCCGAAAGCAGATTGTTAAAGACCTTCAAGAGCAAGATATTCTCTTTAAAATTGAAGAGCATATGCATTCTGTGGGACATTCAGAGCGTAGTGGGGCAGTAGTTGAGCCGTACCTGTCTACACAATGGTTCGTTAAAATGCAGCCACTTGCGGATGAAGCAATCGCACTTCAAGAAAAAGAATATAAAGTAAACTTTGTTCCCGACCGTTTTGAGAAAACATACCTACGCTGGATGGAAAATATCCGTGATTGGTGTATTTCAAGACAGCTATGGTGGGGACATCGTATTCCTGCTTGGTATCATAAAGAAACTGGTGAAGTTTATGTTGATCATGAAGCACCGGCAGATATTGATAATTGGGAACAAGACAAAGATGTTTTGGATACATGGTTCAGTTCAGCGCTTTGGCCGTTCTCTACAATGGGTTGGCCTGATAGTGAATCAGCTGATTTTAAACGCTATTATCCAACAGCAGCTCTCGTAACTGGTTATGATATCATCTTCTTCTGGGTATCTCGGATGATTTTCCAAGGGCTTGAGTTCACAGGCGAGCGTCCATTTAAAGATGTTCTCATTCATGGACTTGTACGTGATGCCGAAGGTCGTAAAATGAGTAAATCACTTGGCAACGGTGTGGATCCAATGGATGTCATTGACCAATATGGTGCAGATTCACTACGCTACTTCTTATCAACAGGTAGCTCTCCTGGTCAGGATTTACGTTACTCAACGGAGAAAGTAGAATCCACCTGGAACTTTGCCAATAAAATTTGGAATGCTTCGCGTTTTGCATTAATGAACATGAATGGCTTAACATACGATGAAATCGATTTAACAGGTGAAAAATCGGTAGCGGATAAGTGGATTTTAACTCGCTTAAATGAAACAATTGAAAATGTAACAAGATTATCCGATCGCTATGAATTTGGTGAAGTTGGCCGCGTGCTTTACAACTTCATCTGGGATGATTTCTGCGACTGGTATATTGAAATGGCAAAACTTCCATTGTATGGGGAAGACGAGGCAGCGAAGAAAACCACTCGTTCGATCCTTGCTTATGTTTTGGATAACACGATGCGTCTCTTGCATCCATTCATGCCATTCATTACCGAGGAAATATGGCAGAACCTACCGCATTCCGGAGAATCCATTACAGTTGCCCAATGGCCTACAGTGAATGCAGAGCTTACGGATGAAGCGGCTTCTACAGAAATGAAGTTATTAGTAGAAGTTATTCGTTCCGTAAGAAATATCCGTGCAGAAGTGAATACACCATTAAGTAAAAAAATTAAAATGTTCTTGAAGGCAAAAGACGAACAAGTTTTGGCTGTTGTTGAAAAGAACCGTGCTTACATCGAACGTTTCTGTAACCCAGAAACTTTAGAAATGGGCATAAACGTAGAAGCACCAGACAAAGCAATGACGGCTGTTGTCACAGGTCTAGAAATTATCCTTCCATTAGAAGGTTTGATCAATATCGAGGAAGAAATTGCTCGTCTTGAAAAAGAACGTGAGAAACTAAATAAAGAAGTTGAGCGCGTACAGAAGAAGCTTAGCAATGAAGGCTTTGTGAAAAAAGCACCTGAAAAGGTCATTGAAGAAGAACGTGCGAAAGAAAAAGATTATACCGAAAAGCGTGCAGCTGTTGAAGCAAGAATTCAGGAGCTTAAAGGATAAATGAGTTATAATAAGGAGACGAATCCAACACGGGTTCGTCTCCTTTATTAAAGAAAAACGGGGTGTCACAATGTTTACTACGTATAAAGAAGCCCTAAATTGGATTCATGGACGGCTTAGATTTGGAATTAAACCTGGTTTGAAAAGAATGGATTGGATGATGAACCGGTTAGGTTCTCCTGAAGAGAAGCTCCAAGCTATTCATATTGGTGGAACAAATGGAAAAGGGTCAACTGTCACATTTCTCCGTTCAATATTAGAAGCTAGTGGTTACTCGGTAGGGACATTCACCTCTCCATATATTGAACAATTTAATGAACGAATTAGTGTCAATGGACAAGCCATTGGGGACCAGGAAATACTAAAACTAGTTAATATCATTCGGCCATTGGCAGATGAATTAGAAGAAACAGACTTAGGAGGACCAACTGAGTTTGAAATCATTACAGCCATGTCTTTCTATTACTTTGCAGAACTAAATCCTGTGGATATCGTTCTATTCGAGGTAGGATTAGGTGGAAGGCTAGATTCAACAAATATTATTAACCCCATGGCTTCTATCATTACGAATATTGGCTTAGACCACACCAATATCTTAGGGGATTCATATGAGGAGATTGCTTTTGAAAAAGCGGGTATTATCAAAGACGCTACTCCTGTTTTTACTGCGGTTCAGCAAACTGGGGCACTTAGGGTAATCGAAGAGCAAGCAAGACACAAGAAGGCACCTGTTTACCGGATAAATCAGGAGTTTTTTATTGATTTTCATCAGCCACAGCCTAATGGTGAGATTTTTAGTGTTACAAATAACGTTCAAAACTTAGAGAAGTTAGAAATTAGAATGATGGGGAAACATCAGACTGAGAATGCGGCTTTAGCTGTCGCAACAGCACAATTCTTAAACCGTCAAGGGAAATTTCCAGTTCGTGAACATGCAATACGAGAGGGGTTGCAGTCCGCATACTGGCCAGGTAGATTTGAAGTCTTATCCCAAAGTCCACTGGTGATTCTAGATGGAGCGCATAATGATGAAGGCGTTACTAAACTAGTTGATGAACTAAAAAGTCGTTTCCTAAATCATACAATTCACATCGTCTTCGCTGCTTTAAAAGATAAAAAGCTTGAAAACATGATTTCGCGTTTAGATCAAATCGCCGACAAAATTTCGTTTGTGTCATTTGACTTTCCACGTGCAGCCTATGCGCAGGATTTGCTAGAGTTAAGTACATGTGAAACTAAACAAGGAATTGACGATTGGCGAACCTTTCTTGATCAGGAGATTCCGGTGCTAAACGAAACCGATTTACTCGTTATTACCGGCTCACTTTACTTCATTTCTGAAGCAAAACCGCATGTTACTAGAATATTGGCAAAATAATGACTCTACTAATTAAGTTTAATTTGGTAAAATAAACTATCAGGGTTCACTGTATGTAAGTCGTGGAGGAGTAGAGAATGGGCGTATCTGCACAAATGAAAAAGGCAATCTTTCTCACTTGGATTTTAGTTGTCCCAGTAGGAATGTGGCTTACCTATAAAATGTATCCTCCCGATTTTACTGGCAGGTGGATTGATTTTTTAGCGTTTATTCTATTAACTGCTGTGGTAGCTTCAATTCCAATTGTGATAGATGATATATCAATCTTTTTAATTCAATGGGTATCAATCGCTGCCTTCTTAAAATTTGGATTATTTGCAGAAATGATACTTGGCCAACTTGCAGTTGTAGTGCTTTTGTTAAAGATAAGGATACGGAAAGGGGAATTATTTCGTTTCCCGTTAAACTTGAATATGTTTTTTATTGTCTCTCTTGTAAGCGGTTTGGTTTACTACTCCTTAGGTGGTGAAACCGGACATAACTTACATCCAGAGACAAATTTACTATGGTTAGTTATTGTTTATGGAGCTGTTTCTTATTTTTTAAATCAAGTGATTTTATCTCTCAATCTTCATTTTATTTATCATGAAAAGGAATCTTATTTTGGTAAGGGTTTCATGGTAGAAACAATTACAACATTGATTACATTGCCATTGGGTTTTGTCCTTTACATCGTGTATAACTTATTTGGATTATGGTCAATTTTATTGATTGGTCTTCCATTTATTAGTATTGCACTTATGTTTAAACTCTATTATGCAAGTCAAAAAATCAATGAGTATTTACACCACGCTGCAGAGATTGGGCAACAAATGGCAGAAAGTCTAAAGGTTCATGATATTATCAACTTGTTTATCCAAAAGATAAGCGAGATGTTACCGGTTGATTTCGCTTATATATACGAAGTGATGAGTGAGGATGAGTTGGAGTTAGTTCGTTTTATTCATTATGACGCAGACTTAAAATCCAATCACACTCTTCAGAGAATAGGAAAAAGTGAAGGAATTACCGGTTATGCCTGGTCCAAACAAAAGGCAAGTTTATTCTCATCCCAAAAGGAATGGAAGTCCTACTCTAAGGGTGAAATCCCTATTCAAGCGGAAAGTATTTTAACTGTTCCTATAGTTAGAGATAAGAAGGTTATTGGCGTATTAGTACTTGCTTCTAAAAAGAAGCGAGCTTATGAAAAATCACAACTTATGATTGTTGAAATTTTATGTTCTTTCTTTGCTGTTGCCATTCAAAATGCGAAGAGTTACGAGCAAACGCGGTTAGATAGTGAAAGATGTGCCTTAACAGGCTTATACAATTACCGCTTTTTTGAGAGTTTACTTCATAATGAATTTGACAAACTCGCCTCTTTCAAGAGAAGAGAAATATCTTTAATCATTCTTGATATTGACCATTTCAAGTCTGTTAATGATACGTACGGCCATCAAAGTGGAAATGAAATCCTCATTGAGCTTGCAGCAAGGCTTAGGGACGAGGTAGGACCTTACGGAACAGTAGCCCGGTATGGGGGAGAAGAATTTGTTGTTCTTTTACCTGATTGTGAAAAAGAAGAAGCCTACCATTTAGCAGAACAAATTAGACAAATAATCGCCAACGAGCCCTTTACCCTTGAACAATCATTGATCAACGGTGCGAAACAACAGGTCCATATAACAGCATCGATTGGGGTTGCATCCGCTCCCGAGGATGCAGACGACGGCCTCGCTTTAATTCGACACGCAGACAGAGCCCTGTATGTTGGGGCAAAGCAGGCTGGGAGGAATCGGGTGGCGGAGTATGTGAAATAAATACTGAACCTAAAGTCAATGTGGTATTTGGACATAGGACAATAGTCTCGTTCCATCTTTTTGTTAAAATAAGTTACTAATAAGATGAAATATTAAATTATATAAATAATAATTGTAAAAAGAGTGGCCGATGTTTGTAAAACATACAGGGCCACTCTTTTTTTAGCAGGAATAATTTACGTTTTTACAATCTATTGATAACCTGAAATCTTACTGTTACACTGAAATAAAATTGAAATATAATAAGTCTTTATGCTCAAATAATAAAAATGTTATAAGCCTATGAGTTTATGTAAAAGAAGGAATGATTCTTATGAACGAGAAAGGTCTAACATTAGTAGAAATATTAGCCTCAATTACTATCCTTTCAATTATTATTGTGTCTCTCCTGTCAATGTTTATCCAATCATCTCGTTCAAACCAGTATTCTGAAAACATACTTAATGCAACATATGTAGCTCAATCGCAATTGGAAGAAATCATTAATTTAAGCCATGTGCCTGGTATCACTTCTTTAGATGGTCTTTTAAAACTATTAAAAGAGGAAGGGTATATTCTCGACAATGAATGCAATAATTGTTATGGAGTTGTCCAAAATGAAGATGATAGATACGTTTTGATTCAGTTGACTAACAAATCTAGGAATCTAGGAAAAGTGCTGGTAAAAGTTTTTGATGACCAGACAAAAACAAGACAAGAAGCACAAATGGAGATGGTATTTCAATGGAATTGATGAGTGGTGATTAGATAATGATCAAAGACCAAAAAGGTATTACGTTAGTAGAAGTGCTAACTGCCATTGCTTTACTTTCAATAATTATCCTATTATCGAGTTCCATTCATATTTTTGGACAAAAACAATATCAAAACCAATCTAAGGAAGTACAAGTCCAAGCGAATGAAAGATTAGCAATGAATATACTTACAAAAGAAATTAGGAAAGCTCAAAAAATAGAAGTTGTTTCACCCAAAATATTAAAGGTAAATGATTCAGATATATACAAGCATGAGGGGATAACACTTAAGAAGGGCAATCAAAATTTAGTATCAGGTATTCATAATTTTGTAGTTACGAAAGAAGGAAATCGAATTAAGTTAACACTTGGAAACATGCCTGAAACGACGATTTTTCTTAGGGAGTAGGGATTCTGATAGTGAAAATAAAACAAACTAGTAAAGCCTTTTCGAACGAGCAAGGAATGGCCTTGGTTCTTGTATTGCTTGTCCTCGTTGTTGTATCTGTTATAGGGATGAGTATATTGGGGATAGCTGCGTCCAATGTGAAAATGACAACCGGAGAGCGCGAATATCAATCAACTTATTATATTGCTGAATCAGGAGCGAATTATATGTTGAATGAGATTTATTCAAGAATCCCTACCGTATATGAAAACACAACAAGTGAAGATCAGTTTTTATCTAAGTTTGAAAATAGTATAAATCTTGGTGCTGAAATTACCTATGATGAGTTTGAAAAAACGTTTGGTCAAGAACCGTTTGCTAAAATAAAGGTTGAAAAATTGAGTAATAATGGGAGGTATAAGGTTGTATCTGCTGGGAAGATTGACAATAGTACGAGAACTGTAGAAAAACAAGTCCAATTAAATTGGAAGCCCAATAACATTGTTTATATACCACTAGAAACAGCTGCTTATATTGATAAAACAATTAGTATGACTGGTGGTACCACAATTACAGGACCAGTAAAAACAAATTCACCTATTAATAATTCTATTACAATCTCAGGCGGGTCCTTTATTAGTGGTTCAGTCCAAACTTTTGCGGTAAATCCTAAAAATTCGATATCTGACCTTTCAAAGGTTACAGGAACTGTGAGTAAAATTTCTTCCCCTCAAACTTTTGAGATGCCACCTTTTCCGAGTTTTCCTAATTACCCGATTCCTGCTAATGAAAGGTTTTGGAAAAGTGAATGGAATAGTTATGATGTCATTCTAAATGGAGCTTTACGAATTGATAATTGGATGACAGATGGCTATACACTCCATATGAAAAATGACATGCAATTTTCTGAAATTAAAATTGACCAAGATAATTTGTTAAATATAAATATTGGAGATCAAAATAGGAACATCGTTGTAAATAACCTTAATATTCCGAATGGTGATATAAAAATAATTGGCAATGGAAAGCTAACTATTTATGTAAAAGGAGACCTTACTTTAGGTTCTACCAAAGTAAATATAGATAAAGATATTAAAAAATTAAACATTTATTGGAAGGGTTCAGGGAAACCGAATCAACCAAAGAACTTAATGCTCGGAAGTGACTCTGAAATTTATGGTTCCCTTTATGCAGAGGACGCCAATCTTACGTTTACTGGGGGCACTAGTTTCAAAGGTCATATTATTACAGGTGGGAAAAAAGTTAGTGTAGGAGGGGGAACGAACGCCTATACACAATTATTTTATGCGCCTTTTGCAGACTTTACTGTTGGGGTCGAGCAGGGAGGAGGCCATATTTGGGGTTCAATTGTTGCTAACACCCTAAAAATGGCAGGTGGTGCAAGTATTACTCACGATCAATTAGGGCGTGACGAAATACCGTTTTTCCCAGTAAGTGGCGGAAGTGCCTCAATTGATATTGAAGAACTAATATCTACTTATCCGACACGCGAAGTCAATAATTAGTAGATTCCAGGTAGAAAATTTTTATTTTGCTGGATACCAGTAATGGGGGGAAATAAGTGGGAAATTTACTGTTTGCCGGTTTGGGTTGGTTAATCCTTATGCCGATTATTTATTTTTTACCGATTGACTTTAATATCAAAGGAAAAATTACAATTATGTTGGTTGTGCCTTTTTTCTCAATTGTAGCTCTTATTGCTACCCCTTTTCTTAGTATATGGAAAACCATTTTAATAGTAGTCTTGTTAATAGGATTGACCAGCTACATTATGGCAAAAAAGATAGAATACTTTGTAACCTCTAACGAAGAAACAATGAAGGGTTTTCATGAAGTAGGACAGTTTAAACAAAATAATGAAAATCCTAATAATAAAGATGAAGAACGAGTTTTCCTTGAAAGAGAAATCATGTTAGTTGATGAATCAAATATACCCATAGCTGCTTCGTTAATCATTCAACATGGAAATAATAATTCTGAAACTAATCCTTCAGTGGACTGGGCATTGGATGAATTCGACTTAATGGTGGAAAAGGTACCAGAATCACTCGATGGGATGACGAATCAAAAGGATAAAGATAGCAATAATACTTTCGAGATAGAAGATGATGTATTACCTGAATTTAGCTTCGAGGATGAAAATCAAACCACTAAGGGTGGCAAAGAAGCTGAAATAAATGAAGAATTCTGGGAAAATCTTCTGGAAGAATATGATTGGGATATTCTAAAAGAACAAAGTGAAGGTAAAATTAATAACGAGGTTAAAGTTTAGACAATCGGCTTTGTGTAATAAAAAACATTACCTACAATTCCCGGTGTCTATGGATTGATTTATCTATTAATATAGTCATATTGTCACCATTTAGAATGCAGTTTGGGGGAATTTAAGTGAAGATACATCAAGGATTGAAATTGTTTTTTGTTCTACTAATCAGCACTCTATTTATATATAGTTTCTCCCACATTGGCGCAAGGGCATATAATTCGATAACTATTAATAATAATCTATTTTCACCTGAAACTTTCATAGGTTCCGTAGATGTATCTGGAAAATCAGCAGACGATGCATTAAATCTGATTACCGAGCAAGTAGAGAAATGGAAGGGTGAAACAGTCATTCTTCTAAAATATAAGGAAAAAGAGGTACCTCTGGACCTTAATATCTATCAAATTGATCTATTAAAATCGATAGGTTTAGCACAAAATGGCAAAAAAAATGCTGTAATTAGCTCTTTAGAATCAGATGTTCTTATAGATCATTTGGGATCTATTTCACAAGAGCTATCATTTACTGATGAGGAAATGAATGCACTCCAAAACCAGTTAATTCATTATAGTGAAAATTTAATACTAGGTAAGAATGTTGTTTCAGTAGAGCAAGCACTAGCAACAGAACAGACTACAGAAATAGTAAATGAACTAACGATAGAAATTTCTGATGTGAGTGGAGCTGGGAATGATTGGATAAATGAAATGTCTCCGATTCATATTCCGTCAAACTCACAGGTTTCATTCTTGAATTTAATTGAAAAACATCAACCAACATCAATTTCAAATGAAATGGTGAGCATAATTGCTTCGGGAGTATACGAGGTGATATTGCCAACTAATTTTGAGATTATTGAAAGGCATATTAGTCAGGAACTTCCTGATAATGTTGATCTTGGATTTGAAGCAAAGGTTAGTTCTGAGAATAATCTTGATTTAATATTTGCTAACCCAAATGGTCAAGATTTCATCATTGAACTTACTTTTGATGACCATGAATTGAGGATACAATTAAAAGGAAGTTCGTTCCTTTATAAATACAATATTGAGCACACGGACAAGCAGGAATACAAGCCAAGAACAATCATTCAATATAGCCCACAGCTTTTGCCATCGGAGTCAAGGGTACTAGCGGAGGGGAAAGCTGGGTCTTTAATAAGGATCCTCCGAAAAGTATACGATGAACATAATCAGTTAGTATCGGAGGAGGTTATCTCTGAAGACTTTTATGCTCCGACTGAAAAAATTGTAGTCCGTGGCTTAAAAGCAGTGAATTCCACTAGTGATAATACGGAAACGAATCAATTAATTGAGGGAAATCAAGTTAAAGAACCTATAGAATCTAAATTGCCTACTAAAACGGAAGAAGAACTAATAAATGATACGGAACAACAAACTCCTTCCACAGAAATAAAACATAAAGAAGCTGTTGAACTTTGGGGTAAACCAAATGAACAAGAAAAATAACGACTAAAGTGGTGATAATGATTGAAAGAGACTAGAAAACGTCTTGGCGATCTTTTAATTGGAGCAGGATTGATTACGGAAGACCAACTCCAAGAAACACTTAAAGATAAGCCCAATAGTTTAAAGCTTGGAGAAGCTCTCCTACAAAGAGGATATATCACTGAACAACAGCTTATAGAGGTACTCGAAGATCAGCTGGGTATTCCCCATATTAGTCTCTATGGATACCCATTTGATGCGAGTCTATTTTCACTTGTTCCAAAGGAATCAGCAACGCGAAATTTGCTGATTCCTTTACGTAAAGAGGGAGACAGATTGCAAATTGCTATGGCGGATCCAATGGATTTCTTTGCCATTGATGACTTGCGACTATCAACTGGATTTCAGATAGAAGCTGTTATTGCGACAAAAGACGATATTTTAAAAGCGATCAATAAATACTACGATGTGGACGATGACTTTTTTGACCTTGCGGAACATACAAATGGCGGGGAAAAGAGCCCGGAAGAAACGATTACAGACGAATCGTCTCCGATAGTAAAATTAGTGAATCAAATCCTATTAAGTGCTGTGACACAAAAGGCAAGTGACATTCACATCGATCCTCAGGATACAAGAGTGGTTGTTCGTTACCGAATTGACGGCTTACTTCGTGTCGAACGTTCATTGCCAAAACATATGCAAAGTGTCCTAATAGCTAGAATTAAAATTATGGCCAATCTTGATATCACTGAGCATCGAGTGCCGCAAGATGGTCGTATCAAAATGAACATCGAATATTTTCCGATTGACTTACGTGTGTCAACACTCCCAACCATCTATGGTGAGAAAATTGTTATGCGGATTCTCGATCTCTCCAATGCGTTAACGAATCTATCTAAACTTAGTTTTAATAAAGTGAATTTAGCTAGATTTAATAGTTTAATTGAAAAGCCGAATGGAATCATATTAATTACGGGACCAACAGGTTCAGGTAAATCCTCTACTTTATATGCAACCTTAAATAAGCTGAATACAGAGAGTGTCAATATCGTAACAGTTGAAGACCCAGTTGAGTATCAGCTTGAAGGAATTAGTCAAATCCAGGTGAATCCAAATGTAGGAATGACCTTTGCTGCTGGATTACGTGCCATCTTAAGACAAGACCCGGATATTGTCATGGTTGGTGAGATTCGTGACCGAGAAACAGCCGAAACGGCTGTCAGGGCATCACTAACTGGCCATCTTGTATTGAGTACCCTGCATACAAATGATTCGATTAGCTCAGTGAGCCGTTTAATAGATATGGGGGTTGAGCCCTTTTTGGTTGCGACGGCCTTAACAGGGGTAGTGGCACAGCGGCTCATTAGAAGGGTTTGCCGCGACTGTGGACAAGCTTATGAGCCAACAAAACGAGAAAGTGAAATTTTTGCTAAACGAGGACTAAAAATTGAAAAGGTCATGCGTGGCCATGGATGTACCTCATGTAACATGACTGGGTATAAAGGAAGAATTGCGATTCAAGAAGTTCTTGTTATTAATGATGAATTACGTCACGAAATAATGAACGGCGCTCCAGTATCACGTTTGCGACAACTTGCTATTCAAAATAAAACCATCTTTTTAATTGATGATGGATTGCTAAAAGTAAAACAGGGGCTAACAACAACAGAGGAAGTATTAAGGGTGGCAATACCTGAATAGGAGGCTAAAACTTGAAAGAGAGAATAGATATGATTTTAAGCGCAGGCTTTGAGTTGAAGGCCTCTGATATACACCTAACTGTTGGAGTCCCACCGATATTCAGGATCAATGGTGAATTGAAGAGGTATGGAAAAGATGTACTGCTTCCAACTGACACAGAAGAGATGGCCAAAGCAATTGTTTCTGATACGAAGTGGATGATGTTTGAAGAATATGGAGAATTAGACTTTTCATATGCGGTTCCTGGTATATCTAGGTTCCGTGTAAATGTTTATATGCAGCGGGGCTGTATTGCCTTAGCCATCAGGATTATTGCGACGAGTATCCCGTCCATTGAAGAATTAAAAATGCCCATGATCTTAAAAAACTTTACAGAAAAACCACAAGGACTTGTACTAGTCACAGGTCCAACTGGAAGTGGGAAGTCTACTACATTAGCAGCGATGATTGACTATATGAATCAAACAATGCGCAAGCATATTATTACGCTAGAAGACCCAATTGAGTATTTGCATAAGCATAATAGCTGTATTATTGATCAACGTGAGGTTGGTTCAGATACAAAGAACTTTGCGAATGGGTTACGTGCAGCGTTGCGGCAAGACCCTGATGCCATTCTTGTCGGGGAAATGCGCGACCTTGAAACGATACAAACGGCAATTACTGCAGCAGAAACCGGGCATTTAGTCTTTGGTACATTGCATACCCAAAATGCACCTGCCTCTATTGAGAGAATGATTGATGTGTTTTCACCTGGACAGCAACCACAAATAAGGACCCAACTTGCCTCGGTGCTAATCGCAATCGTATCGCAAAGATTATTTAAGACCATGGACAATAAAGGACGTAGGGCTGCAACGGAGATTATGGTGAATAATTCGGCTGTGGCTAATTTAATTCGTAATGATAAGCTTCATCAACTTGAAACAATTATTCAGACTTCAAGAGCGCAAGGGATGCACACCCTTGAATCTAGCATATTAGAATTGGTTCAATCTCGAGCTATTTCCAAAGAGACGGCGCAGCCATTTTTCAAAAAGTCGGTGATGTAAATTGGTGAAATTTAAATATGTAGGGAGAAATCCAAAAGGTAAAAAATCTGGGACCGTCAATGCTGCTTCAAAACGAGAAGCAATGGTTAAACTTCGCGGAGAAGGAATTAGGGTTATTGACATAAATGAAATTCCTGAAACGTGGCTGACCAAGGATATTGATATCGGAAATCCGGTAAAGCTCGAGCATATGGTCATATACTTGCGTCAATTTGCGACTTTAATTAAAGCAGGGGTTACCATCGTGGATGCAACAAAAATATTGGCGATGCAGACAGAAAGTAAAAAGCTTAAATCTGCCTTGAAGGATATTGAATTCGACCTACGACAAGGTGAGCCGTTTTCAGATGCAGCCGAAAAGCATAAAAGGATCTTTGTTCCGATGTTTATTAATATGGTTCGAGCCGGCGAAGCGGGCGGAAATATGGAAGAAACTTTGGAACGATTGGCAGAGTACTTTGAAAAACAGCATCATACCCGCCAAAAAATACAATCAGCATTAGCGTACCCGATTGTTGTCGGAATTGTTGCCGTTGCCGTTGTTATTTTCCTGCTTGTATCTGTCGTGCCTACCTTTGTTGGGATGTTTGCAGATTTTGGAGCAGAATTACCCGCAATTACCCAATTTGTTTTAAATGCTAGTGAATTTACTCAGCGCTTTTGGTGGTTAATGCTCCTTGTTGTCATTGCTATTGTTGTCAGCCTTAAGATAGTACAGCAGAGGAAAGAAAGTAAATTTTACTTGGACACTCTTGTTCTTCGCATACCAATCTTTGGTGCGATGCTGCAGAAAGCAGTATTAGCAAGAATGACAAGGACCCTTAGCTCTTTGTTTGCATCAGGTGTTCCGATATTACAAGCACTGAGTATTGTAGATAAGGTTGTCGAGAATGAAGTAATATCGCGAGTTATTCGTGAATCGCGAGACTCTTTGATCCGTGGTCAATCTCTGACAGGACCAATGAAAGAGCATTGGGCTTTTCCTCCATTAACTACACAAATGATTGCGATCGGTGAAGAAACTGGGTCTTTAGACTCAATGTTAGAAAAAGTGGCAGAATTCTATGAGAAAGAAGTCGAGAATAGCACCGATAAATTGAAATCATTAATTGAACCATTAATGATAGTTTTCCTCGCCGGAATCGTTGGTGTCATTGTGTTAGCCATCATGGTTCCAATGTTCGACATGTTTAATCATATTCAGTAAGGGAATTGTTGGATTGTGTAAAATAATGCTTTTGTCCTAGTTATCTATCATAGTATAATAAACAAGTAGTTCAGTATATTGAACTACTAACATTTTGTTTTTAAAAGGGAGAGAGAAAAATATGTTACAAAAGATGAAAAATCGTCTTAAAGATCAACGTGGATTAACGCTTATCGAGCTTTTGGCTGTTATTGTTATTTTGGGGATTATTGCTGCGATTGCGGTTCCGAGTATTGCAAAAATAGTAGATAATTCTAAGCTTGATGCGCATGTCGCAAATGCAGAACAAATTATAAGTTCAGCAAAGTTAGCAGTAACAGAAAATGCAGAATTACAGTTGGGGAATAAGTACTTAACAGTAGAGTATTTACAGAGTGCAGGATATATTGATACCGTTAAAGACCCGGATGGAGAGGGGTATACTTTAGGGGAAAATGATTCTTTTGAAGAAGTTAAAGCACTTTCAGCAGCACCCGCTGGTTCATATGTTAAAGTTGTAAAAGGGAAGGTTACCGAAATAAAACTTGTTAATGCTACTAGAGGTATCCAATCTGCTGCCACCAGTGGTGTTGCTATTAGTGTAGATAATTTGACTAGAGACTCTATTAAGTAAACCGAATAATTTAGCCTTAAAAGGGAGAAATAGGAATAGTAAATGATGACAACCTATTATTATCTTTTTATAAACGGCCTTTTTCTCGGCTCCTTCTACAACGTAGTAGGCCTCCGAGTCCCAGCTGGAAAATCAATCGTCTACCCAGGCTCTTCCTGTCCCAGTTGCGGTCATAGGCTTAGAGCTTGGGAATTGATACCTGTTTTATCATATTTCATTCAAAAAGGGAAATGCCGCGGCTGTCAGTCGCGGATTTCGCCTATTTATCCGAGTGTTGAGTTTTTAACAGGTGTTCTGTTTGCGACAGCGCCGCTATTTGTTGGTTGGACTGGTGAACTTATTGTTGCTTTAACCTTAATTTCCCTTTTTGTGATTATTTTCGTTTCAGATGTAGCTTATATGATTATCCCTGATAAAGTGCTGCTAGTATTCACGGGGATTTTTTTATTGGAACGATTTTTCGTCCCCCTTACTCCATGGTGGGATTCCTTACTAGGAGCGGGTGTTGGCTTTGGGCTTCTGCTTCTAATTGCTGTTGTTAGCAAAGGTGGCATGGGCGGTGGCGATATTAAGCTATTTGCTGTAATTGGTTTGGTTGTAGGGATGAAAACGATGTTGCTTGCTTTTTTCTTATCCACATTCTTAGGAGCAATTATTGGATTAATTGGTATGGCAACAGGCCTTGTTCAAAAAGGCAAACCAATTCCTTTTGGCCCGTTTATCGCTGTGGGTACACTAGTAGCATATTACTTTGGTGATTCCATCATTGGATTGTACTTAAATTTATTCTTTACTATATGAAGGGGGTAAACAAATGGCATCTTCCCTCTTTCCATTTAAAACGCGTCCGGTTGAGATTGTGATCAATGACTACTGTATTCGTTATATGGAATTGAAAAACTCAAATGACCCTATCCCATTGAAATGGGGGGAGCGCTATTTGCCCCCTGGGATAGTTGAGGAAGGAAAAATTGTTGATTTTAAAACGCTCCTATTAATCTTAGAGGAATGTATTGATACTTGGAAAATTAAACGTCGGAAGGTACGTTATCTTGTTCCTGATCCGTATGTTACGATTCGAAGGGTTACACTTCCCACGGATGTCAAACTAGATGAAATTGAAGGCTATTTGTTTTTAGAGATTGGGGAAAGCATTCATCTTCCATTTGAAGATCCAGTATTCGATTTTATAGTGCTCCCTGAACAAGAGAAGAAACGAGAAATTCTTTTATTTGCAGCTCATCGAGAGCATGTACTATCTTATGCCGAGCTGTTCTCGGATGCAAAATTGCAACCGGTGGCCGCAGATTTGTCTTCACTTGCACTTTACCGTCTCTATCATCTTGTCGAGAAAAAGTCTAATGATGAAAATCTTTTAGTAATACAATTTGATTTAAATTTTGTAAATATGAGCATCTTTGAAAATGAGATGCCATTTTTCATTCGCTATCACCAGCTTGAATTTGACCAAACGGTATGGCAAGCACGCCTTAACGAATATGGGACCTATGAGATGAACTATAATGGTGATAAGAGTGAGTTGGCACTGCAATTGGATGAGGTTGCAAAGGAAGTCAAAATGATTATTGATTTCTACCAGTATTCCCTACATAAAGGGAATAATAGATTAACGAAAATCCTCATCACTGGTGATCATCCATACTTAGCGACGATTTCAACAGATTTGCAGAAACGGTTTGAAATACCAGTAGAAATACTAGAGTCTACCGATATTATTACTGCTAAAAATAGTCCACTACCAGCCTCCCATCACCTTGTTATGGGACTTGCTTTAAAAGAGGTGTAATCCATGCTAGTTGAAATTAACCTGCTCCCGAAAAAAGAACAGAAAAACTACACAGTTATCGTCATCCTTCTCGCCGTTCTTCTTCTTACGTTGGTTGCAGGGTTCTTTCTTTTTTGGCAAGGGCGGAGTTATGAACAACAAATCTCTACTCTCGATAATCAGATTACCACAACACAAAAGCTTGCTCAGATTGAGCAAGAAAGCTTAGTTGGAGGTCAAGTGACAAACTCAGTGGCGATGCTTGAATCAGCTGTAAACTGGGCGACTGATTCTACGGTTAAAACAGTACCGATTTTTGAGCATGTCACAGGGCTCTTACCAAAACGTGGGTTTATTCAAACTATTACCTATTCTGAATCAGGGAATGTGAGCATGACAGTCCAATTTGATACGAGTCGGGATTCGGCATATTACTTAAAAACATTACTTGATTCGGAGTGGTTTTTAGATGTAAAACTTACTTCGTTATCAACGAATCAAACTGATTCTAGCGAGGCTGCACCAATAGCTTCAAATACTGAGGAACATGAAGAGCTATCCGGTGAACAAACCGTAGAGACCCCACAAGAAGCCACTAGTGATGTTACCAATGAAACTAGTGAATCATATGTTCCAAGGTATATAGGACAATATGAAATAACACTAGACCAAAACTATCTTAAGGAATTGAATGCAAATCAGAGTAATCTTGCTAAGAATAAAGGAGGGGAGGAGGAATGAGTTTTCGGTTTGATAAAAAAGAACTGTTAATCCTTGTTTCCTCGATTCTTTTTCTATTAGCCTTTATTTTAGGAGGTTACTTTCTTTTCCTTACCCCTAAAAAACAAGAGATGAGCAATAAAGAGCTACAATTGGAGACAGAGGAACAGCTATTGGCGACCATACAAACAAAGAAATCTGGGTCTGGGGAAACCACTGCTGAAGGTGTTGCCGAACTTCAGAAAAAGGTTCCTGTTAAACAACAGCTGGAGCAATTGATTCTTGATTTGAACAAAGCTGAAGTAATCTCAGAAAGTTTTATCACGAATATGTCTTTTTCTGAGGGTGATGTCGTAGCTCCAATTGAGGAAAGTGCTGACTCACAAACGAAAAGTGAGGATCTTGACCAGGCAGGTGAAGCTACCAGTGAAATTACCTCGGAGGAGACTATATCAGTCTCGCCACTTCCGGACGGTATAAAAAAGGTGAATGTGAATCTTTCGGTTACTTCGCCTGGATACAGTGAACTGATGTTGTTTCTGGGTGAGTTGGAGAACTTAAAACGACGTGTGGTTATAGAATCTGTCGCTTTTTCGGGAGGAACTGAGTTAACAAGTGGAGATCAAGTAAATCAGGATATCTCTTATTCTATTACTCTTTCAGCATTCTACATGCCTGGGTTAGAAGACTTACAAGATCAACTACCAGAGCTAGAAGTACCAGCTCCAAGCAATAAGACTAACCCATTTGCAACCTCTCCTGATATAATTGGCGAAACAGCCTCTGAATAAAGAATAACCCAATCTAGTAAGAAATTTGACGAAAGCATTCCTGAACAAGACGACAAAAGTCTTGTTCTTTTTTTTTATGCATATGATAGGATTAAACCAATTTTATGTGCAGGAATCGGGAGGGCTGACATTTGGACAAGCACAAAACCATTACCATAAAGATCAACGGCAAGGAACGCACTCATAAGGACGAAGAGCCGAAGAGCAATAAGGATACCCAAAGTACAACTCAATCAGTGGCGAAACCTAAGATTAAAGCCTGGAACGAAACAGCTGCTGCGAAAGAATCAGCTGATGATTCGTTTGACTGGGTTTTACCAGAAGTATCAGAAGAGGATGGAAAAGATTTCAAGGTGGTGTCAAAACCGAAGGATACGAAGCAGAGAGGTTTTCGCTTGCCGGGATTGCCGCAACCTCCTAATAAAAAACGTCGGAACTCATCAGGTGTGTTCCCACGGATTGCTTTGAATATTCTTTTTGCAGTGGTTTTAGGTCTCGGATTTGGAATGATCATCCTGAATACGGTTAAACCAGATGTAGTAGAAACCGTTGTTCCTGTTGCAACTGCACCTGCCAAAGATAAACCAGCTCAAGGTGGAGCAGGAACTGAGAGTATGGAACTCCCCGCATTGTCGACCTTTGTAGTTCAGGGAGGTGCTTTTTCCACGGAAGAATCCGCCAATACCGCCGGAAAAGTACTTGAAGGCAAAGGAATTGATGCCCAAGCTGTATCGGCGAATGGACAGTTTCTTTTGCTATTAGGAATGGCCGGTTCTCTTGAAGATGCTAAAGTTGTAGGTGCTGAGCTTGCAAGTAAGGGAGCAGAAGTGTTTTCAAAACCTCTTGAGGTTGGAGGGTTCAGCGTAGAGGGTCTAACGAAAGAAGAAAGTAGTGTTTTAACGATTGCACCAGAGCTGTTCGCTATCCTGTCAGGTGGAGATTATGATAATTCGAAGGCTGCTGAAGATCAACTTGCGAAACTCAAAAAGGTGGACGAATCAAAAATCAAGAATAAAGAAATCGCCGCTGCTAAAAAAAGTCTCGAAAAGGGAGCAACTGCCTTTTTAGCAAAGGATAACGCTGGAGTTCAAAAAGAAAGTCTTGCATTTCTCGCTTCTTGGCAATCACTCGGGAAATAGTGACAAAAAATGACAAATTCCCTTCGTGTTCCTAGGTATATTTTCTGGGAAATACAACATAATAACAGGGTCTGTCTTCCTATTCGACAGGCCCTGAATTTTTGTCTTCTTTTAACTCCCTTAAAGATTGTGAGAAGTGCTGAGATTTGATACGATTAACTTGTATCTCTCCCAAAAATGCAAAGAAAATGAAAGGTGATGTTATGCAACGACTTATTTTAGCCTCATCCTCTCCACGACGAAAAGAACTTCTTGAAAATCTCCACTTAACTTTTGAAATTTCCAGCAGTAATGTTGATGAGAGTTTCAGCCCAGAATTAACACCAGAAGAAGCTGTGAAAGAACTTGCTTCGCGAAAGGCAAGCTTTGTTGCCGAAAAAGAACCAAATGCATTTGTTATCGGTTCGGATACGGTTGTGGTTCATGAAGGAGACATTCTTGGAAAACCGAGCGACCGGGAAGAAGCTTTATTCATGTTGAAAAAACTATCCGGCAACACGCATTCCGTTTTTACCGGTGTTAGTATTATTACCCCAGAACAAGAAATTCAGTTTTATGAAAAAACAGACGTGGTATTCTGGGAGCTGTCTCAAGAAGAAATGGACGCCTACATAAGCAGTGGGGAACCGTTCGATAAAGCAGGCGGTTATGGGATACAAGGCTTTGGAAGCTATCTTGTGCGAGAAATAAAAGGAGATTATTTCTCTGTAGTTGGCTTACCAGTAGCTAGAACCGTCCGTGAACTACGACGCGCTGGGTACGTCCTTCCGTATTAACTTACTTTCCAATTACATCCTTCTTCTAAAACTGTTCCCTGTCACCATGATAGGGAGGAAAGTTGATTGCAAACCACTTCAATTATGATTAAGGATTACCCGCAAAATGAGCGCCCTCGAGAACGATTTATTCTTAATGGAGCGCAAAGTTTATCGAATCATGAACTTGTCGCAATTCTTTTAGGAACCGGGACGAAAGAAGAATCGGTGTTGCAACTTGCTAACAGACTGCTAGCAGAGTTCGAAGGCTTACGTTTATTAAAAGATGCAACGCTAGAAGAGCTAACTGCGATCAAGGGCATAGGTCGAGCCAAAGCAATCCATCTTTTAGCTGCTGTCGAAATTGGTAGACGGCTTGCTAGTCATACTCATGAAGATCGTTATGTGATTCGCTCACCTGAAGATGGGGCAAAATATTTAATGAATGATATGAAGTATCTCTCACAGGAACACTTTGTTTGCTTGTATTTGAATACGAAAAATCAAATCATTCATCGTCAAACTATTTTTATCGGCAGCTTGAATGCAAGTATCGTTCATCCGCGCGAAGTGTACCGTGAGGCAGTTCGCCGTTCAGCTGCTTCAATAATCTGTGCGCATAATCATCCTAGTGGTGACGCTTCGCCAAGTCGAGAAGACATTGAAGTCACAAAGCGTCTTGTGGAATGTGGCAAAATGATTGGAATCGACTTGCTAGACCACTTAATTATTGGTGATAATAAATTTGTCAGTCTTAAGGAAAAAGGCTATGTTTGAGACTATGATTTTAATTATCGTTACGCTATAATATATCTTATGGTTTTTTACTAGAGGATGAATGTTTCGTCTAAAAATGGCCTATAATACGACATCGCTGTGAACATAGATAGAATAAACTTTTAAATGCATTTTTGTTAAGAAAGGGAGATACAACCATGCTAGGAATTGGGACTAGAGACCTAGGGATTGACTTAGGGACCGCTAATACATTGATTTATGTGAAAGGAAAGGGGATTGTTCTAAGGGAGCCATCTGTTGTGGCATTCCAAACGGATACAAAATCGATTGTTGCAGTAGGGAATGACGCGAAAAACATGATTGGCCGTACCCCGGGAAATGTTGTTGCCCTTCGCCCAATGAAAGACGGCGTCATCGCTGATTATGAAACAACCGAAACGATGATGAAGTATTACATTAAGCAAGCAACGAAAAATAAAGGATTGTTTGCAGGCAAGCCGTACGTTATGGTATGTGTGCCATCAGGCATTACTGCGGTTGAAGAGCGTGCCGTTGTGGATGCGACTCGCCAAGCTGGTGCTCGCGATGCATTTACGATTGAAGAACCGTTCGCAGCAGCGATTGGTGCTAACCTTCCTGTATGGGAACCAACAGGAAGCATGGTCGTTGACATTGGCGGTGGAACGACTGAAGTTGCCATCATTTCTCTTGGAGGGATCGTTACCTCTCAATCCATTCGGGTCGCTGGGGATGAAATGGATGATGCGATCATTAACTATATTCGTAAAAATTATAATTTAATGATTGGGGAGCGTACTGCGGAAGCCATAAAAATGGAAGTCGGCGCTGCCGGCGAACCAGATGGCATTGAAAACATGGAGATTCGTGGTCGGGACTTGTTGACAGGACTACCGAAAACAATTGAAATTACCGCAACTGAAATTTCGGGAGCTCTTCATGATACGGTGTACTCAATTGTTGATGCTGTCAAATTGACACTAGAAAACACACCACCAGAGCTTGCTGCAGATATCATGGACCGTGGAATTGTTCTAACAGGTGGTGGAGCATTGCTTCGTAACCTTGATAAGGTGATTGCTGAAGAAACAAAAATGCCTGTTCTTATTGCTGAAGACCCATTAGATTGCGTGGCAATTGGCACAGGAAAAGCACTTGATAATATCGCACTATTTAAAAATAGAGCAAAAGAATCTAGATAATTAAAAAGTGTAGTCAAGTAGTTACTTGGTACCAGAGAAAACAATTATATTGTAGGAAGTGCCTTGACCTATGTAGCTTGGACAAGGCATTTCCTCCTAATTATGAAATCGACTTTTATTTTTTATAGAAATTTGGGGTGTAACGGATGCCACAGTTTTTTCTGAATAAACGCCTGATCATCTTGCTTGTGAGCATTATTATCCTCGTGGCATTGATTGGATTTTCGATAAGAGACCGAGCGAATTTGAGCTGGCCGGAGAAATTTGTAAAAGATACGACTGGTTGGGTCCAGTCACTCGTAGCAACGCCGACACAATATGTAGTCGGTATTTTTGAGAACCTAAAAGACTTGCAAAATACATATGAAGAAAACAAAGAATTGAAGAAACATCTCGAAGACATGGCACGTCTTGAGGCAGAGGTGTATTCGCTTGAACAAGAGAACGCCGAGCTCACCGAGGTTTTAAAAATAGAAGGATCCATTGGCGACTATGACCCAATGCAAGCAACGGTGATTTCCCGAAGTCCGGACCGCCTCTGGCATGAGATGATCATTGTTAATAAAGGCTCTTCACACGGGGTAGAAAAAAATATGGCCGTAATGACAGCGCGGGGGTTAATTGGGAAGGTCAAGAGTACGACACCTTTTACCTCAACAATTCAACTATTGAGTGCGCTTGATCCAACAAACCGTATTTCTGCAGCTTTGCAGGGAGATAAAAAGCTCTTTGGTACAATTGAAGGCTATGATAAAGAAAATGAATATCTTTTATTAAAAGGGTTGCCTGTCGATGCGAAAATAAAAAAAGATGAAATGGTTGTAACGTCGGGGCTTGGCGGCGTGTTCCCAGGCGATGTTCCAATTGGAAAAGTAATCGAAGCTGTTCCTGACCAATTTGGGTTAAATCAAACTGCTTATATAAAACCAGAAGCTGATTTTTATAATATTAGTCATGTGATGATATTAACAAGAGGCATGACCATTCCAAAAGATGTTGAAGATGATAAAGAAGCTGAAGAAAGTGAGGGGGATGACCTGTGAAACGGTTTTTAGTTCCCCTTCTTCTTGTATTTTTGTTTGTCTTTGAAGGAATCTTTACCCAATTATTCCCTGCCGACATTTTTAATGGTGATTATATTTTTGTCCCGAGGATTTTAATTATCGCAATCTTTTTTCTAACAATCTATGCTAGCTTGAAACATGGAATTATTTATGGATTCGTGTTCGGGTTGCTGTTCGATATGGTGTATACTGAAATTATCGGCATTTATTTCTTTCTTTTTCCATTATCTGCTTTTCTATTTTGGAAATTAATGAAGATTATTCAAACAAATATTGTGTTTGTATCGTTAGTCGGTTTGATCTGTGTTGCGTTTCTTGAGGCTGCAGTTTACGTGATGAACCTGTTGATTCATATTACGAGTATGGATTTTTCAAGCTTTGCGGAAATCCGCCTTGTTCCAACCCTAGCATTGAATCTGATTTTTGTCATTTTCGCTGCGTATCCGCTTAAACGACAATTTGAAAAATTTGCGGATGTATTACGGAATGATTAATAGGCATAATACACTGTTATTTGCGAAGCGTCTATTCACGGGGTCCTACGATGGTCCTAGCGAGTCTTTTTATGGAAAAATCATTCTGTTGCTACTATAAAAAAGGAATTTGCAAGCCGATGTCGAATTTCTTTTATCATTGAGGTGAACATCTTGTATGAAAAAGACACAAAATGTGACAATTAAAGGAACTAAAGACGGATTGACACTCCATCTCGATGATACATGCTCCTATGAGGAGCTGAAACAGGAGTTAGATCGCAAGCTATCCAACTCGAGCCGTGTCCAAGAGGATAATAAACTTTTAACCGTGAAGGTACAAGTCGGCAATCGCTACTTATCTGACGAACAGAAGGAGGAGCTAAAGGATTTAATCCGCCAAAAGCGAAACCTTATTGTTGATGATATTGAGACGAACGTCCTGACAAAGGAAGAAGCGGAACGATTGAAACGAGAAGGAGAAATTGTCTCCATTGCTCGTGTCATTCGTTCAGGTCAGGTAGTTGAGGTACTAGGTGATTTACTTTTAATCGGCGATGTAAATCCTGGTGGTACTGTAAAAGCGAGTGGGAATATTTTTATCATGGGTAGTTTAAAGGGAATCGCCCATGCAGGTTGCGAGGGGAATGACGAGGCGGTTATCGCGGCTTCAGTTATGAAACCATCTCAGCTGCGCATAAGTGACAGCATTAATCGTGCTCCTGACCACAGCTCCGATGAGGATGAAAGGTCAATGGAGTGTGCATATATATCCGAAAATCACCAAATTATTGTTGATAGATTACAAGCATTGATCCAGCAAAGACCAAATTTAACTAGATTCGAAGGAGGCCGCTAGAGTGGGAGAAGCAATCGTAATTACATCTGGAAAAGGCGGGGTGGGTAAGACAACAACTTCAGCCAATATTGGGACAGCTTTGGCCCTTCAAGGTAAAAGAGTATGTCTTGTTGATACGGACATAGGACTACGTAACTTAGACGTAGTGATGGGACTCGAGAACCGGATTATCTATGATTTGGTTGATGTGATTCAGGGGAGATGTAAAATCCATCAAGCACTTGTTAAGGATAAACGTTTTGAGGACAAGCTTTACCTTTTACCTGCTGCGCAAACGACAGATAAAACAGCCGTTGAGCCAGAGCAGATGAAAACACTGATTGATGATTTAAAACAAGACTATGATTATATCATTATTGATTGTCCAGCGGGAATTGAACAAGGCTATAAAAATGCCGTTGCCGGTGCCGATAAGGCGATTGTTGTAACAACGCCTGAAGCATCCGCTGTTCGTGATGCTGATCGCATTATCGGTCTTCTAGAAAAAGAAGAAGGCGTTGAGCCACCGAAGCTAGTTATCAACCGTATTCGTAGCCATATGGTTGAATCAAAAGGCATGATGGATATTGATGAAGTCACCACACATCTATCGATTGATTTAATCGGAATTGTTGCGGATGATGATGAAGTCATAAAGGCTTCAAACCACGGACAGCCAATTGCCTTGAATCCAGACAATAAAGCATCTATCGCTTACCGCAACATTGCTCGCCGTATTCTTGGTGAATCCGTGCCGTTGCAGCATTTAGATAATAAAGAAAAAGGCATGTTTACGAAGATCAAACGTTTCTTTGGTGTTCGTTAAGAGAGTTATTTTATAGATTGATATGATAAAACCCCTTGAGTGTTATTTCAGGGGTTTTTTGTTGTTTCCGATTATTTAATGTAACTGTAAACCCCGTGCTGCTCATAGTAGGTAAGGAGAGGCCTGCTCGCTGCCCATACTAAGTTGAAGGAGAAGAGTATGGGACCAGAGAGGCCTGCTCTCTGCCCATACTAAGTTGAAGGAGAAGAGTATGGGACCAGAGAGGCCTGCTCTCTGCCCATACTAGGTGGAAGGAGAAGAGTATGGGACCAGAGAGGCCAGCTCGGTGCCCATACTAGGTAGAAAGAGAAGAGTAGGGGAACAGAGAGGTCCGTTCGCTGCCCATACTGGGTAGAAGGAGAAGAGTATGGGAACAGAGAATCCCGCTCGCTGCCCATACTAGGTTGAAGAAGAGGAGTATGGGAACAGAGAATCTCGCTCGGTGCTCATACTAGACCAAGAAAGAGGAGGTAGGTAAATGAAAGCCCACTCAATGCCCATAATGGTGAAGATAGTGAAGACTGTAGGATTCCTAACTGATAATGACGATATTCAGAAAGGACCCCAATAGGTGTTATTGATGACCTGTGTAATGAGGGCCTCACCAACTAAGGGCAGCAATAAAGGTGATTGATGACCTAAGTGAAGAGGTCAACAATATGAAAGGTAACCATTGACGCCCTGAGTGATAAAGACAAAGACAACCACCAAAAAGTTCACCTACAACAAACAACAAACCCTCGCAATATCACTATCTATGAATTTTGGCATACTTGTCCTCCCACCCTCATATAGTGTACAAACTGTCCAATCAAAGGAATGGTGGGGTAACATGGGGTCAAGAGCTGATGATATCCGGAAGAGAATTGAAAAACGTAAACGGGAAAGAGATCGAATCGAGAAAAGGGCCAGGCCGATGAACCGGAATAACCTGCCTGAAACAGAGGAGCTTTATGGGTTTGATAAGCTCCCGTCGTATGATGCAGGTCCAGGGGACGGCAATCATCCATTGTTTAAGAAGGAAGTTTTTATGCTGAAAATTCTTGCTTCTGCTTGTCTCGTCCTGGTTGTGGCGATCCTGTTTCGTAGTGATGTGGAACGGGTGGAGCCGATTAAAAGCTTTGTGACGAACACAATGGAAACTGATTTTCAATTTGCTGCTGTTTCTGAATGGTATCAAGATCAATTTGGGAAACCGCTAGCCCTTCTCCCGACGAAAGAGAAGGAGGCGGAGGTGCCAGAAAGTACTAATAACACGCATTACGCACTGCCAGCTTCGGGGAAAATTCTCGAGGACTTTGGCGATAATGGGCAAAGAATTACGATTGAAACAGGCAAGGACGCCTCGGTTGAAGCAATGAGTGAGGGACTTGTCCGTTTTGTCGGCACGAAAGAAGGGTTCGGGAAGACAGTCATCATCCAGCATGCGGACAAGAGCGAATCATGGTATGGAAATCTAGCTGACTTTGATGTAAATGTCTACGAGTATATCAGCTCAGGAGTTTCGGTTGGTAAAGCTTCATCAGTGGCCAACGAAGAAAAAGGGTCCTTTTATTTTGCGATTAAAAAAGGCGATGATTTTATTGATCCCATTGGGGTGATCAAATTTGAATAAAGCTGTTAGCCTTTTTTCAAAAATCCATATCCATCCGCTGCTTTGGGTTGTTGTTGCTGTGGCAATTTTAACGGCCCATTTTATCGAGCTGTCTATTTTGCTGCTAATCATTTTTATTCATGAGATGGGCCACGCAGCGGCAGCTTCTTTTTTTTCGTGGAGAATTAAAAAGATTTCGTTGTTGCCGTTCGGTGGCGTGGCTGAGATGGATGAGCATGGAAATCGCTCACTATACCAAGAGACTGTAGTCGTTAGTGCTGGTCCAATTCAGCATATTTGGATGGCTGCTCTCGCTTATGGTCTCTTTTCAATGGGGGTTATCCCTGAATATTGGTACGACCGGTTTACGGAATTTAACTTGATGGTGTTATTGTTCAATCTTTTGCCAGTATGGCCGCTTGACGGTGGCAAGCTGATTTTTTTACTATTAAGCCTTCGAAAGGCGTTCCCGCGAGCACATGTTCAGACCATCTTTTTCTCTGCAGCAGTCTTGGTGCTTTTTTCAATCGCAATGCTGTTAATTGGTCCTTTTACGCTAAATGTTATGATTATTATTGCCTTTCTCGCGTTTTCGCTATTTTATGAGTGGAAGCAGCGGCGCTACGTGTTTATTCGCTTCTTAATGGAACGATATTATGGAAATCAAGGGGAGTTTAGGCAGCTGATGCCGATTGAAGTAACCGAGGAGGAAGAAATCACTACCGTTCTCGAACATTTTCAACGAGGTTGTAAGCATCGAGTGATTGTCAAGAAAAAAGACGGGACAGAGGCGGCGCTTGATGAAAATGAATTGTTACATGCGTATTTTGCTGAAAAGAACCTTCAAGGCAAAATGGGCGACTTGGTTTACATTTATTAACGGGAAGAGAGTTTGCTTTCCTTTTATAAAAAATAGCATAATAGATAAGCAGGGATTTTGGGTTCCTGCTTATTTTTATTTTAATAAAGTGGGGAACTAAATTGGATCAATTAATCATCAATGCCTTAACAAGAGAGAAGCGGTTTGCGCTTCTGAAAAATGAAAAACTTGAACGTCTTTACATAGAACAACCTGACCAGCAGTCTTTGGTGGGAAATATTTATCTTGGGGTCGTTGAGAAAGTAGTCCCAGGTATGAATGCGGCATTTGTACAGTTTGGCGAAGAAAAAAGTGGATTTTTGTTTCGTGATAAATTGCCTTCCTTTGTTCTTGACCCGCGGAGCAAGGAAGAAAAAGCAAATCGAAGTATTTCAGGGTATCTTCATCAAGGTGAGAAATTGCTTGTCCAAGTTGAAAAGGATGCTGCTGGGACAAAAGGGGCAAGACTCACCGCAATCATTGAGATTCAGGGTGACCATTTAATTTACATACCGTCAGGGAAATACACGGCCGTCTCGAAAAAGGTAGCGGATTCAGAGGGTAAGAAGAAGTGGCGTACCTTTGGTGAGCAATTGAAAACAGAGGAAGAGGGCATCATTTTTCGCACGTCAGCTATTTCGCAAACTGAAGAAATGCTGAAGGAAGAATTTGAGCGATTGCGCCATGACTATCAGGAATTAGCGCTTCAGGTTAAAAATAAGAAAAAGCCAGGAATTGTGATGGCTAAGGATTTCTTTTATGAAGAGTTACTGTCCGTGATGAGTAGTCTCAAGTTAGGAGAAATCATTACAGATGATCAGTCGCTAAAACAAAGGTTGGAAGTAAATAAGAATAATACTAGCCTAGATATTCGCTATCATCAAAAAGTAGAAAATATATTCGAGGCTTACGGAATAGAAAAAGAAATTGAAAGGCTCTTAAAAAGAGTCGTTTGGCTCGATAACGGTGCATATTTGATTTTTGATATTGCTGAAGCGTTAACGATTATTGATGTGAATACAGGAAGGTTTTCTAGTAAGAATGATTTAAGAGCTACGGTGGTTGCCACGAATAAGCTCGCCGCAAAGGAAATTGCTCGTCAGATTCGTTTGCGAGATCTCGGTGGGATGATTTTAATTGATTTTATCGATATGAAGAATGCTGAGGATAGAGAAGCGGTAATTAAGGTGCTGGAAACGGCACTTGCGGAAGATGGTCGGCGAACTAGAATTGCTGGGCTAACTGAGCTCGGTATTTTACAGCTCACAAGGAAAAAGACGAAATTAACAATTTCTGAGGCAATGACCACACATTGTAAAGTATGTAGTGGCACTGGAAAGGTTTTAAGTGCAGAAACGCTGGCATTCCGTCTTGAACGCGAGTTGTGGGAGCATCGTCAATTAGACTATGAAGCTGTTTTAATTGAGGCAACTGACGAGGTTATTGAGGTATTTTCAGGAGAAAATGATGTTCATCGATTACGAGTAGAAGATGCAGTTGGATTGAAAATCTTTTTTAATCAATTAAAATCACCGAAGTCTGATTACAAGATCCGTCAGCTCGGGACCGTAAAAGAGATTTCATTAAAAGCAGACAAATAATATAGTGATTCCCATCAGTTGGGTATTCCCACATTTAAAAATCTGTGCTAAAGTAGTGGATGGATTAACTGAAGTACAAATCAGATTAGGATTGACAGAGATAGCATCCTATGATAGTATTTTCATGTTATGTTTGTAGCGCACCCGTGCTACAACCGCACAGACCAGGTCAATAAGTTTTGCCTAAAGCAAACGCCTGTGGATGGCGAGTCTGAGTCTAAGAGGAGGTGCAGTGGAATGTACGCAATTATCGAAACTGGCGGTAAGCAAATCCGTGTAGAAGAAGGACAAGCAATCTACATCGAAAAGCTTAACGCTGAAGCTGGTGAAACAGTAACTTTTGACAAAGTTCTTTTTGTTGGTGGAGAAGACGTGAAGGTAGGAAGCCCAGTTGTTGAGGGAGCTTCTGTATCTGCTAAAGTTGAAAAGCAGGGCCGTCAAAAGAAAATCATCGTTTTCAAATACAAAGCGAAGAAGAACTATCGTAAAAAGCAAGGTCATCGTCAGCCATACACTAAAGTTGTTATTGAAAAAATCAACGCTTAAGGTTGGCTCTCAATGATTGACGCTGTGATTTATCGTACACAATCCGGTGCCATTCAATCCTTTGCTATTAGCGGCCATGCATTTTTTGCTGAACGGGGTCAAGATATCGTCTGTGCAGGCGTATCCGCTGTGTCTGTTGGTGCAATCAATGCCGTGCATGCCTTAACTGGCGTCACTCCTGAGATTACTCATGATGAGGACGGCTTTCTCCGCTGTGCTTTACCGAAAAACCTTTCGGAGAGTATAAATGAGAAAGTACAACTTCTTCTCGAAGGAATGGTTGTCTCATTGCAGACGATTGAGGAAAATTATCGAGAACACATAAAAATTACCTTCAAAAAGTAGGAGGTGGAATACATGTTATTGAAATTGGATCTTCAATTGTTCGCTTCCAAA
>Ga0180215_1000654_pt1 | contig 41748 bp, 34 predicted proteins | sample eDN3rd37CBELigBY_FD_128871 | JGI IMG/M metagenome (GOLD analysis project Ga0180215, IMG submission 128871) | Enriched backyard soil microbial communities from Emeryville, California, USA - eDNA 3rd pass 37_C BE-Lig BY (version 2) (version 2) | ecosystem: Environmental > Terrestrial > Soil >...
CGACAATGCCGGCTCCCAGGGATGGGTTTCCAGGGCAAGACACCGGACGGGCGGCCGCGAGGTCGCATATATTGTTAGATGAGCGACCGAACGGCCGCCCGTCTTTCCCAGCGCGATTGCCTTTGGCAATCGTCGCGATAGCGCCCAGCGCGATCCGAAGGATCGTCGCGGAATGGCGCTTGAGGGGCTCCCCACAAAGGAGCCGGCTCTTTCTCAATGGCCAGACCGGAAACGGGGCGTGGCGATGAAGAAGATTGGCCAGGCGGCCGCAGGCCGATGCGGCGACTGCCGCCCGCCGGACGTCCGGCGCCCCCGCGGAGCGCCAGCCGCTGATACCGCGCGACGTCGCGGCCGGCGTCACCTCCCCCTTGAGGGGGTGAGAAGCCGGTTGCCGCCAAGCGGCAAGCCGATGATCCAGTGAATCATCGGCAGGCTTCGAACGGGTGGGAGCTGCCGGAGGCAGCGGGTCCCACCCCGGGGCTGAGGGCTGCGCAGCAGAACGAAGCGGGTGGGGTACCCGGATCGTCGGGCGCGACGTGTCTTGGCGTGGGGTAGGAGGCGTCGCGCGCTGCCTGTACCGACCCCACCCGGCCAACCGCCTGCGGCGATTGGCCGACCTCCCCTCAAGGGGGAGGTGTCGCGCCCCGCGCTGCCTGGACCTACCCCACCCGACAGCGCCCGCGCTACTCCGCGTCGGCGGCGTCGCAGATCCTGAACTGGATCTGCTGGCCACCGTTCCAATGGTTGATGGACAGATTGCCGGCGATATGGACCGTGCGCCCACGCCGGCCGAGCAGGAAGCGGCCGAGATCGGACTCCGCCGCCCTGAAGGCGATCGCCGAAAGGCGCCCGCCGGCTTCTGACACGAGATCGACCCGCACATGTCCAGTGCCCACCGTCTGCGCGTTGGCAACCCGGTGGCGTGGAAGCGCCAGCACCGGCGCCGGATGGCCCGCGCCGTAAGGCCCCGCCTTTTCCAGCGCATCGCACAGCTCGAAGGTGGCGCCGTCTGCCGACACCGCGGCGTCGATATGCAGGCTTTCCGCGTCGCGCAGCCGCCCGACGGCCTCGGCTGACCGCTCCTCGAAGAACGCGCGCAGCGCGCCGAGCTTTTCGCGCTCGATGGTGATGCCGGCGGCCATGGCGTGCCCGCCCCCCTTCACCAGGAGCCCGGCCGAGACCGCCTCGCGAACGAGCCGGCCGAGGTCGAAACCGGCGATCGACCGACCCGACCCCGTGCCCACCCCGTTGGCGTTGAAGGCGATGGCGAAGACCGGACGGCGCGCATGCTCCTTCAGGCGCGAGGCGATCAGCCCCACAATGCCCGGATGCCAGCCGTCGCTGGCCGTCACCAGCACGGCCGGCCCGTCGCCGGAGGCGAGCTCCGCGTCGGCCTCGGCGCGCGCCTGCGCGAGCATCTCCTGCTCCATCGCCTGCCGCTCGCCGTTCAGCCGGTCCAGCGTTTCGGCAATCGCGCTGGCCTCGGCCGGGTCGTCGGTCGCCAGCAGCCGCGCGCCCAGCGCCGCGTCGCCGATGCGCCCGCCTGCATTGATGCGCGGCCCCAGCAGGAAGGCGAGATGGAAGGTGTTGAGAGGCTCGCCGATGCGGGCAGCGCGCGCAAGCGCGGCCAGCCCCGGGTTCTGCAGGCGCCGCATCGCCAGCAGGCCCTTGACCACGAAGGCGCGGTTGACGCCCGTCAGCGGCACCACGTCGCACACGCTGGCAAGCGCGGCGAGGTCGAGCAGCGCCAGCAGGTCGGGCGGCTGCGGCAGGCCGTCGCCACGCCCGCGCAGCTGCCTCGCCGTTTCCACCAGCGTCAGGAAGACGACGCCGGCGGCGCACAGATGCCCCTGCCCCGACAGGTCGTCTTCGCGGTTCGGGTTGACCACGGCATAGGCGGCCGGCAGCGGGCCGCCCACCTGGTGGTGGTCGAGCACGACCACGTCGGCGCCGGCCGCGTTGGCGGCCTCGATCGCGGCCGCGCTGTTGGTGCCGCAGTCCACCGTCACGATCAGCCGTGCGCCGCGCGCCACCAGTTCACGCATCGCGTCGGGGTTGGGGCCGTATCCCTCGAAGATGCGGTCAGGAATGTAGATATCGGCATCGATGCCGTAGTGCCGCAGGAAGCGCTTCAGCATCGCCGACGAGGCAGCGCCGTCGACGTCGTAGTCGCCGAATATGGCCACCTGCTCGCGGCCGACGACCGCCTGCGCGATGCGGCCCGCTCCCACCATCATGTCGGTGAGCGTCGCCGGGTCGGGCAGCAGGTCGCGTATGGTCGGGTCGAGGAAGCGTTCCGCGTTTTCGGCGGTGACGTCGCGCCCGGCCAGCACCCGCGCCACGATGTCGGAGATGCCGTGCTGCTGCGCGATCGCCAGCGCGGCCATCTCCCGCAGCGGGTCCAGCCGGTGCTCCCAGGCGAGCCCCGTGGCCGAGCGCGAGACGCCCAGGAACAGGCGCCGCTCGCCGACCATCCGATTCTCTCGCCCCAGCATCATGCCGGCAATGTAGGCGCGGCGGCCGCCAAAGTCAGCGGCGGCCTGTTGATATGCTGGCGGGGAGTGTCAGGAACTCTAGAATTTCTGGAAATCCTGGTGCCGCGCCTTGATCTCGCGGATCGTGCGCGACGAGGAGCGCATCACGATCGTATGCGTCTCGATCGCGCTGCGCCCGAACTTCACGCCCGACAGCAGGTTGCCGTCGGTGACGCCGGTGGCCGCGAAGACCACGTCGCCGCTGGCCATCTCTTCCATCGTGTAGACCTTGTTTGGGTCGGCGATGCCCATCTTGGCTGCGCGGACGATCTTTTCTTCTGTGTTCAGTTGCAGCCGACCCTGCATCTGCCCGCCGATGCAGCGAAGTGCCGCGGCAGCCAGCACGCCCTCGGGCGCGCCGCCGGTGCCGAGATAGATGTCGATGCCGGTCTCGTCCGGATCGGTGGTGTGGATCACGCCGGCAACGTCGCCGTCGCCGATCAGGCGGATCGAGGCGCCGGTGGCGCGCACCGCCTCGATCAGGCGCGCATGGCGCGGCCGGTCGAGGATGCATGCGGTGATCTCGCCGACCGGGACGCCCTTGGCTTTCGCCAGCGCGTTGATGTTGTGGGCTGGCGATGCGTCGATATCGATCAGCCCCTCGGCATAGCCGGGTCCGATCGCCAGCTTGTCCATGTAGACGTCGGGTGCGTAGAGCAGGCTACCCTTCTCGGCGATCGCGATGACGGCGAGCGAGTTGGGCAGGTTCTTGGCGCAGATGGTGGTGCCTTCCAGCGGATCGAGCGCGATGTCCACCTCGGGCCCTTCGCCCACGCCCACTTCCTCGCCGATGTAGAGCATCGGGGCCTCGTCGCGCTCGCCCTCTCCGATCACCACGGTGCCGCGGATCGGCAGGCGGTTGAGCTCGGAGCGCATGGCGTCCACCGCCACCTGGTCTGCGGCCTTCTCGTCGCCGCGCCCGCGCAGCCGCGCCGCCGCCACCGCTGCCCGTTCCGTCACCCGGACGAGCTCGAGGGTGAGTATGCGGTCGAGCCCGGTCGTGTGAGGATTCATCAGCATCGATTGTCCCTGGAAATTTGCCGCTTTTCCCCCTTCTGGCAAAGTCGAAACCAGCCGGCAAGCGCGAAGCCGCCGGTCCAAGAACCTGAATCGATTGAATATTCCGCAGGCGCCTGGAAGGGCGGCTCAGGCCGCCCGTTCGATGCGGATGACCTGCGCCTTCGCGGTCAGGTGGCCGTCGCGGGTGATGCCGTCGACCGCCTTGCGCACCGCCGCCTCGGTGGTTTCATGCGTCACCAGGATGACGGTCTTCTCCACTTCGGAGGATTCCGCCGCCCGCTGCACGATCGATTCCAGCGAGATGTCGTTGTCGGCCATGCGCTTGGCGATCGCCGCGAACACGCCGGTGCGGTCGTGCACGGTGAGCCGGATGAAATAGCCGCCGGCATGGCTGCGCATCTTGGCCTTCTTGTAGGGCTTCAGTTCCTTCGCCGGCCAGCCGAACACCGGACCGTGCTGGAAGCCGGGCTGGCTCTTGGCGATATCGGCGATGTCCCCGATCACCGCCGAGGCCGTCGCGTTGCCGCCGGCGCCGGGACCGGAAAGCAGCAGCTCGCCCAGAATGTCGGTCTCGATCGCCACCGCGTTGGTGACGCCATGCACCTGCGCGATGACGGATGCGGTGGGCACCATCGTCGGGTGCACGCGCTGCTCGATGCCGCTGTCGGTCTTCTGGGCGACGCCCAGCAGCTTGATGCGATAGCCAAGCTCGCCCGCCGCCCGGATGTCGGCCTGAGTGATGTTGGAGATGCCTTCGAGGTAAATGTCGTCCGCGGCGATCTTCGTACCGAAGGCAAGGCTGGTCAGGATCGACAGCTTGTGGGCGGTGTCGTTGCCCTCGATGTCGAAAGTGGGATCGGCCTCCGCGTAGCCCAGGCGCTGGGCGTCCGACAGGCACTCGTCGAACGAGATGCCCTCGGCTTCCATGCGGGTGAGGATGTAGTTGCAGGTGCCGTTGAGGATGCCGAAGACCCGCGTGACGTTGTTGCCGGCGAGCGCCTCGCGCATGGTCTTGATGACGGGTATGCCGCCGGCCACCGCCGCCTCGTAGTTCAGCAGCACGCCGCGCCTCTCCGCCATTTCGGCCAGCGCTACGCCGTGCTTGGCAAGCAGTGCCTTGTTGGCGGTGACGACGTGGCGGCCTGCCTCCAGGGCGGCCTTCACCGAAGCCCGCGCCGGGCCTTCATTGCCGCCGATCAGCTCCACGAAGACGTCGATCTCCGCCGACCGCGCCAGTTCCACCGGGTCGTCGAACCACGCGGCGGTGCCGAGATCCACGCCGCGGTCGCGCTTGCGGTCGCGGGCCGAGACCGCGGTGACCGCGACCTCGCGTCCGCACTGGCGGGTCAGCTCGCCCGCCTTCGCGGACAGCACCCGCACGACGGAAGCGCCGACCGTGCCCAGCCCGGCAATCCCAACACGCAACGCTTCGGCCATACCCGCCGCCCCCGAAATATGATGATAGAAGGCTCAGCGGCGGGCGCTGAGCGGGATGACGTTGTCGAGCTGCTGTGGCGCGGTGGCCAGGAACTTCTTGATGCTGCGCGCAGCCTGCCGGATGCGGTGCTCGTTCTCCACCAGCGCAAGGCGCACATAGTCGTCGCCATGCTCGCCGAAGCCGATGCCCGGTGCCACCGCCACGTCGGCCTTCTCGACCAGCAGCTTGGAGAATTCGAGCGACCCGAGCGCCTTGAACGGCTCGGGGATGGGCGCCCAGGCAAACATGGTCGCGGCCGGCGCCGGTATCTCCCAGCCCGCGCGCGCGAACGAGTCCACCATGACGTCGCGGCGCCGGTGGTAGACCTCGCGCACCTCGTCGATGTCGGCGCCGTCGCCGTTGAGAGCGGCGGTCGCCGCCACCTGGATCGGCGTGAACGCGCCGTAATCCAGATAGGACTTCACCCGCGTGAGCGCTGCGATGAGCCTTTCATTGCCGACGGCGAAGCCCATGCGCCAGCCCGGCATGGAGAATGTCTTCGACATGGATGTGAACTCGACGGTCACGTCGGTCGCACCGGGCACCTGCAGCACAGACGGCGGCGGATTGCCGTCGAAATAGATCTCCGCATAGGCGAGATCGGAAAGGATGATCAGGTCGTTCTTGCGGGCAAAAGCGACCACATCCTGGTAAAAATCCAGCGTCGCGACATAGGCGGTCGGATTCGACGGATAATTGAGGATCAGGGCGAGCGGCTTCGGCGTCGAATGCCGGATCGCGCGCTCCAGCGCCGGGATGAAGTTGTCGTCCGGCTCGACCTGCATGGAGCGGATGACGCCGCCCGCCATCAGGAAGCCGAAGGCGTGGATCGGATAGGTCGGGTTGGGGCAGAGTATGACGTCGCCCGGCGCGGTGATCGCCTGCGCCATGTTGGCGAAGCCCTCCTTGGATCCCAGCGTCGCCACGATCTGGGTGTCGGGATTAAGCTTCACGCCGAAGCGGCGGGCGTAATAGCTCGCCTGAGCCCGGCGCAGCCCGGGGATGCCCTTGGACGAGGAATAGCGATGCGTGCGCGGGTCGCGCACCACGTCCACCAGCTTGTCGACGATTGCCTTCGGGGTGGGCAGGTCGGGGTTGCCCATGCCGAGATCGATGATGTCCGCGCCCTTGGCCCGCGCGCCTGCCTTCAACCGGTTGACCTGCTCGAACACGTAGGGCGGAAGGCGGCGGACCTTGTGAAACTCTTCCATCGTATTTCCAGTTCGCGTGGCGAGGAAAAAGGGGCGCGGTTGACGCGCGGCGATATACACGCAATTCGGATGCCGGTCGATAGACAAGGCCGTCGCCGGCGTCGCGGTGCCGCCAGCCTAACCCTCGATCTCCTTGAGTACGGCGTCGCTGTGGCTGTCGCGCAGTCGGCGCAGCCGTTCCGCTTCGCCCTGCGACGGCGCCGCGCCCGAGCCCGACGCCTGCTGGCTCGCCCGCGCTGCCGAAACGGCGGCTATGCCCGCAGCCGCCTCGGCGTCGCTCAACTGCTTGGTAGCCGCCTGTTGCGGTATGTTCAGGTTGGGATAGACGCCCGTCCGGGCAGCGCCCGGCACGGCGTCTTCGATCGAAGCGGTGCCGCACCCCGCGGCCAGAATCGCCAGCGCACACGCCGTTCCGACGCGCGCCTTCGCCGCCCAACTTCCGGAAATCGCCGTAAGCGATGAAAAACTCATCTCATTTCGCCGCACGTCACATTGCCGACGCAGTTGGACCGCTAACCGCGACCCGTGATACTGTGTGGACGAAAGGCGCCGGGAGGACAAGCCGGAGAATGGCCGAGAAGCGCAAACCGGATGACCGACCCGATGGCGGGGAGTCGCCCATCGAGCAATATCTGGTGAAGGACCCGGAGCGCTTCGCCCTCAATTTCGCGCGCACGATCGAGGAGGCCGGCAAGGCCGCCGCCGAATGGACGAGGCCGCGCGAGAGCGGCGAGGTTCGCGACAGCGTCGCGGAGCCCGTCACCGACATGGTCAAGACCTTCTCCAAGCTCAGCGAGTACTGGCTGTCCGACCCCTCGCGCGCGCTCGAGGCTCAGACCCGGCTGTTTTCGGGCTACATGAACATCTGGGCCAACTCCATCCGCCGTATGGGCGGGGAGGACCTTCCCGATGCGGTCGAGCCCGACAAGGGCGACAAGCGTTTCCTCGATCCGGAATGGGGCAGGAACGCCTTCTTCGATTTCCTCAAACAGGCCTATCTGGTGACGACGCGCTGGGCGGCGGAACTGGTCGAAAGCACCGAGGGACTCGACGAAAGCACGCGCCAGAAGGCACGGTTCTACGTCAAGCAGGTCACCAACGCGGTTTCGCCTTCCAACTTCGTGCTCACCAATCCCGAGCTTTTCCGGGAAACTGTGGCGAGCGACGGCGAGAACCTGGCGCGCGGGATGAAGATGCTGGCGGAAGACATCCGCGCCGGCCATGGCGAGCTCAAGCTGCGGCAGTCCGACCCCTCGGGCTTCAAGGTGGGCCAGAATCTTGCGACGACGCCGGGTAAAGTGGTCGCGCGGTCAGCGGTCGCCGAGATCATACAATACGCGCCCAGCACCGACACGGTCCTGAAGCGCCCGCTCCTGATCTGCCCGCCATGGATCAACAAGTTCTACATCCTGGACCTGAACCCGCAGAAATCCTTCATCCGTTGGGCGGTTGAACAGGGGCATACCGTGTTCGTCATCTCGTGGGTGAACCCGGACGAGCGCCACGCCCGCATGGGCTGGGAGGACTACATCGATCTTGGCCTCGTGCTGGGCCTGGACACGATCGAAAAGGCGACGGGCGAGCGCGAGGTCAACGCCGTCGGCTATTGCGTCGGAGGTACGCTGCTTGCCGCGGCGCTGGCGCTCATGGCCAGAACTGGCGACGACCGCATCCGCAGCGTGACCTTCCTCACCACACAGGTGGATTTCACCCATGCCGGCGACCTGAAGATCTTCGTCGACGAGGAGCAGGTTGCCGCGCTCGAGCAATCCATGTCGGAGAAGGGTTATCTCGAAGGCAACCGCATGGCGACGGCGTTCAACATGCTGCGGTCGAGCGAGCTGATCTGGCCCTACGTCGTGAACAACTACCTCCGCGGCAAGGAGCCGGTACCGTTCGATCTGCTGTACTGGAATTCCGATTCCACACGCATGGGCGCGGCCAACCACTCCTACTATCTGCGCAACTGCTACCTGGAGAACAACCTCTCCAGCGGCAAGATGGTGCTGGCCGGACATTCGGTATCGTTGGCGGACATCAAGATTCCGGTTTTCAACGTCGCCACCCGCGAAGACCATATCGCGCCTGCCCGTTCGGTCTTCGAGGGCAGCCGCTTCTTCGGCGGCGAGGTCGAATACCTGCTTGCCGGCTCAGGCCACATTGCCGGCGTGGTGAATCCGCCAGCATCCAACAAATACCAGTACTGGACCGGAGGACGGCCGGTCGGCGATTTCGACCGCTGGCTGGCGAAGGCGCAGGAGCACCCCGGCTCGTGGTGGAACCATTGGAACGACTGGGTCGCGGGCCAGGACGACGTCCGCGTCGCGGCCCGGAAACCGGGCGAAAACACCCCAGTCCTGGGCGATGCGCCGGGCGAATACGTCAAGGTGCGTGTCTGAAATACGATAACGGTCAAAAATCGATTCGTTACAAATCGTGACGATCTTGACAGTGTCTAACGGGTGACACGCCGGCCTTTCCCGACCAATTTGCGCGGGTCTGGTTCGGGGGGCGCCCGGCAACGAGCAGTTCTGCATGCGCGGGCTTTCCCATGGAGGCCCGCTGAAGAATCCGAGGGGACGGTCGCACAGCGCTGTCCGCCAAGCAGGGGAATAGGCATTGTCGGCAGAAGGAGCGCCATCGGCGAAGCTGCTGGGCCGCACGTGCTTCGTGCTGGCGTCCGCCGTTCTCCTGGCTTCCTGTTCATCGACCTCGGACCCGATCACGCGCCTCGGCCTTGCGCCGCAGGCGCTCGCGCCCTCCCTGGCCGGCAATGCGACAACCACCGCCACACGCGACGGGATCGTGACCGCCGAAGCACAGACGGCCTACTCCGTCGTTGGCGAGGACGACCCCGTCCTCCCCGAAGTGGTGGACGATCTGCCGACGCGACGCTCCGGCGAGCCGCTGATGCCCCGCTTGGCCCAGGAAGCATCGCCGGCCGGCCCCGCCACCGCGCAGGCGCCGACGCAGGCAGAGATCGCTTCGGTGGTGCAGACCCGCGTAGGGCCCGATGGCCCCGCCCTTGAAACCGTGGCTGTGGCCGCGCCCGTGAGCCCGCAGCCGGAGCCGCAGGCGAAACGGCGCGGCTTCTTCGCATCGCTGTTCGGACAGCCCGAGCAGGCGCCAGCCAAGCCGGCGCCGCGATCGAGCATTGCCGCCGCAACGCCCGTGACAGCGCCCGCTGCCATGCCGCCATCCGCCCCGGCCGATACCGCCGAAGGGCAGCCGCGCGAACCCGTCGAGCAGGCGGCAGCCGCGCCGGCCTCCGCCGGAGAGCCGGCCAAACCAGTCTCGACGCCGGGGCAGCCAGCCCCGGTGGTTGTCGCCGCCACCGCCTTCATCGAAAACCAGCACGTTCAGGCCGCCCAGCCCGACATCGCCGGCCCCAAGAAACGCGGGTTCCTGTCTTCTTTCTTCTCGCCCGCCGAGGCTGCTCCGGCTCCGCGGTCAGCCCCCGCGGCCCCGCAGCCGGCAGTAGCCGAGACTGCCGCGGCCAAGGTGCAGCCCGTGCTGACGCTGGCCTCGACCGGGCCGCTGGTCGACCAGGACGCCCAGTCGCGCGCCCTCTTCTCCAGCGATCCGTTGCCAGGCGTCAGGCAGGGCGAGCTGTTCGAGATCAAGCGCAAGTCCGGAGTCGACGACGACAGCGATATCGACCTGCATGAAGGGGGCGAGGAAATCGAAGTCGCTTCGGCCGCAGGCCTCGCGAGGCTGGCGCCCAACGGGCTGTTGGGCCAGACGGAACGAGTAGATGTCGCCTGCCTGAAGCCGTCGCTCGTACGCGTGCTGAAGGTGATCGAGAGCCACTATGGCCAGAAGCTGCTGGTGACGTCCGGTTACCGAAGCCCACCGATCAATCGGCAGGCCCGCGGCGCCCGGAATTCGCTACATATGTATTGTGCCGCTGCCGACGTGCAGGTTCCCGGCGTCACCAAGTGGGAACTGGCCGAGTTCGTGCGCTCCATGCCCGGGCGCGGCGGCGTCGGCACCTACTGCCACACCGATTCGGTGCATGTGGATGTCGGCCCCGAGCGCGACTGGAACTGGCGCTGCCGCAAGCGGCGCAAATAGCAGCCGCCGGCCGGCTTTCGGCCCTTACAACGCCTCTCCCCGAAAAAGTGTCGCGCCCCTTGGTCGAAGGGTTGCCGCGCCGGACGAAGCTGGTATAAGCGCCCCGTTCTGCGCGCCCATCGTCTATCGGTCAGGACGCCACCCTTTCACGGTGGAGAGAGGGGTTCGATTCCCCTTGGGCGTGCCACTTCCCCCAAATTCGCTTTGCAGCCCCAACTGTCTTCGCAGCATGTTCAGCTGGTCTATGCGCCAGTGCCACCAGGCTGCTGCTTCAGCACAAATCCCAGCACCAGTTCCACGGCGTGCCGCCGCAGGCGCTCCTGCCCCTCGGGGCGGTAGAGCGCGGATCCGAAAATACGAGAGAAGGTGGCCTTGTTCGACACGTTGAAGAAAGAGAGCGCACTGATCTGCCAGTGCAGTTCGAGCGGCTCCACGTCGTCGCGGAACAGCCCCTCCTCCCGGCCCCGCCTGCAGATCTCCGCCAGCTTCTCGATGGCGCCGGCATTGAGCCCGCCGATCAACTCGGACTGTTCGAGATACGCGCCGTGGTGGATGTTCTCGATCATCACCAGCCGGATGAAGTCGGGATTGCGGCTGTGGTGGTCGAAGGTGAACTCGACCAGCCGCGTCAGGGCTTCGACCGGCGGCAGATGATCGAGGTCGAGCTTCTGCTCGCCCGCGCGCACCTTGCGGTACGCCTCTTCGAGCGCGCGCCGATACAGGCCGTCCTTGTCGCCAAAATAATAGTAGATCATGCGCTTGGAGGTGCGGGTCTTCGCGGCGATCTCGTCGATCCTTGCGCCCGAAAGCCCGTTGTTGGCGAACTCGGCCATGGCCACGGAGAGAATGTTGGACTGCACGCCGGCCGGATCCTGCTTCCAGCCGCCGCGGCTGCTGGCCCTGTCTGCCTCCAGACTCAGATCGTCCATTCCGCAACTCCGCTTCGCGGCGCCGTTCTTACACGAATTAACCGCGCCGTTCAAAGCACTTGACTGAATTAACCAGATAGTTCAAATCTGGCTCCGGGAGTGAATGGGAGGAGAAGCTTGGAGCCGGTGCGCGCAAGCAATGCCGTTGCAGACTATGAGGCGTCAGCGCCCGGCGGCGCGGTGCTTGTTGGTCTGCTGGGCCGCGGTATCCAGCTGTCGCGCACCCCCGCCATGCACGAGGCGGAAGCTCGCGCCCGAGAAATCCCGTACGTCTATCGCTTGCTCGACGCAGACTTGATGGGCAATCCGTCGCCTCCCCTTCCGGACATTTTGCGGTTTGCGGAACATCTGGGCTTCTCAGGGTTCAACGTCACCTTCCCCTACAAGCAGATGATTCTGCCCTTGCTGGACGAATTGTCCCCGGCCGCGCGCGAAGTCGGCTCTGTGAACACCGTGGTGTTCAGGAACGGCCGCCGGTACGGCCACAACACCGATGTCTGGGGGTTCCGGGAAAGCTTCCGCCGCGAGATGGGGGGGGCGGCGCGCGATACCGTGCTGCTGCTTGGTGCGGGTGGAGCCGGCGCCGCTGTGGCTCAGGCGCTGCTGGACTGCGACGTGGGCCGCCTCCTGATCGCCGACACGGAGCGAAGCCGCGCCGAAGGACTGGCAGACCGGCTCAGTTCCGGCTTCGGACCGGGCCGCGCCGAAGCGGTCCGGGTGCTGTCCGATGCTGCCGCGGCTGCCGACGGCATCGTCAACGCCACGCCGGTAGGGATGGCCAAGCTGCCGGGGATGCCGCTCGATCCGCAGCATGTGACCGCGCGCCATTGGGTCGCCGACATTGTCTATTTCCCCCTTGAGACCGAGTTGCTTCGGCACGCGCGACGCGCCGGCTGCCGCACGCTTTCGGGCCAGGGCATGGCCGTTTTCCAGGCGGTGCGCGCCTTCGAACTGTTCACCGGCATTCAGCCGGACGCCGATCGGATGAAAGCCGCCTTCGCGGCATTCGACCGTGTGCCCGCAAGCTAGCGGGTAGCCTACCATGCACATTGAAACGGGAGGAATCGAATGACCTTGAATGCCACACGCCGCCAGTTCCTTGTCGGAACCGGCATTGCCGCAGCAACCGTCGCCTTCCCGGCGTTTGCACAGGACAAGCCGAAGCTGCGCTTCTCCGCAGTCTTTTCGGAGCAGGACATCCGCGCCGAGATGATGAAGAAGTTCGCCGACGCGGTAGTCGACGACTTCACCTTCGAGGGCTATTACGGCGGCAACCTGTTCAAACAGGGCACCGAGCTCGTCGCGCTCCAGCGCGGCAACCTCGAGATGGGCAACATCGCTCCGCAGGACATCTCCACCCAGATTCCCGCCTGGTCCATCCTGACCGCGGGCTATCTCTTCCGCGACGCTGCCCACGTTACGAAGTTCTTCGCCAGCGAAGCTGGCGCCGAGATGAAGAAGATGACCGAGGACCAGCTCGGCGTGAAGGTGCTTGGCCCCACCTATTTCGGTGTTCGCCAGGTCGGCCTCAAGGTCGACAAGGAGATCAAGACCCCGGCCGACATGGCCGGCATCAAGCTGCGCATGCCCGGCGGCGACGCCTGGCAGTTCCTGGGTTCCGCGCTCGGCGCGAACCCGACCCCGATGGCCTACGCCGAAGTCTACACCGGCCTGCAGACCGGCGCGATCGACGGGCAGGACAACCCGCTGCCGAACGTCGAGAACATGAAGTTCTACGAGGTGATGAGCCAGATCGTGCTGACATCGCATCTCGTCGGCTTCGACCTGCTGACGATCTCCAACACGGCCTGGAATGCGATGTCGGCGGACCAGCAGGCCAAGGTGCAGGCAGCCGCAGACGACGCAATCGCCTTCTCCACCGAAAAGCACATCGCCCGCGAAGGCGAACTGGCGGAGAAGTTCAAGGCCGCCGGCCTGAAGATCTATGAGCCGGACCAGGCCGCCTTCCGTGAGCATGTCCAGAAGCAGTACCTTGCATCCGATCTGGCCAAGAGCTGGCCCGAGGGCATGGTGGACAAGATCAACGCGCTCTGATCCGCGCGTCGGCCCCCGCGTGTGCGCGGGGGCCCTTCCGACCGGAGGAGACGTTGGTGGCAAGTTTGAAGACAGTGGGCGGATGGCTCTACAGGCGTGGCGAGAATGTGCTGGCGCTGATGCTGGTCGCCATGTTCGCCGCGTTCCTGCTGCAGATCCTCTTCCGCTACGTGCTGAGCATCCCGATCGGCTGGAGCAACGAGATCAGCGTCGTCCTGTGGATATGGATCGTGCTGTTTGGCGCGGCCTTCGTGGTGCAGGAGGATGAGGAGATAAGGTTCGACCTGTTTCTCGCGGCCGCCACGCCGCGCGCGCGTCGCGTCATGTTTCTGATCACCGCGGCCGCGCTGGTCTCCCTCTACGCCATCTCGCTGCCCGCCGTTCTGGACTACGTCCTCTTCATGAAGGTGCAGAAGACGGCCTATCTGAAAATCCGCTTCGACTGGTTGTATTCCATCTACGTGGTCTTCGTTGTGGCGGTCATCGTGCGCTACCTATGGCTCAGCGCGATGGCGATCTGGGGCAACGCGCCCGACCCGTTCGATCCCACCAAGGCGGGGTCGGGCGTATGAACATCGCCTCCCCCTTCTCGATCACCCTGATCACGATCACCGTGCTGGCTTTTCTGGGCCTCCCGATCGGCCATGCCATGATTGCGGGTTCCGCCCTTTACCTGCTGCTGGCCGGCCTCGACATGGGCACTGTTGCCGAGCAGTTCCTGAACGGGATGTACACCAACTACATCATCCTGGCGGTGCCGCTGTTCATCCTTGCCGCCGAGTTGATGAACATCGGCTCGATGACGGAGCGGCTGCTGCGCTTCTGCGATGCATTCGTCGGCCGCTTCCGCGGCGGGCTGGCCCAGGTCAACATCCTCCAGAGTCTCATCTTCGCGGGCATGTCGGGCTCCGCTATCGCCGATGCTGCGGGCACCGGCAAGATGATGCAGAAGATGATGACAACCGACGACAAATACCCCGCCAGCTATGCCGCGGCGCTCACGGCGGCCACTGCCGTGGTTGGCCCAATCATCCCGCCATCCATCCCCATGGTGCTCTACGCGCTGGTGTCGGACGCTTCGATTGGCTACCTTTTCCTCGGCGGCGTCGTGCCCGGTCTGCTGATGATCGCGGCACAGATGGCCATCGTGGCTGTCGACGCGCGGCGCAAGAATTTCCCTGTCGAAAAGCCGGTGCCCGTTCGCGAACTTCCGGGCATCACCTGGCGCGCCTTTCCCACGCTGATGATGCCGGTCGTCCTGCTCGGCGGTATCTACACCGGAGCGACGACACCGACAGAAGCCGCCGCGATCGCCGCCGCCTACGCACTGCTGGTTTCCGTCGTGCTTTACCGGTCGGTCAGCTTCGGCGATTTCTACCGCTCCGTTCTGGCGAGCGCTCGCACCACCGCCTCCATCGGAATGCTGATCGCCGGCGCGCTGGTGTTCAACTACGTCGTCACCGTCGAGAACATCCCGCGCTCGATCGCCGCGATCCTGACCGGCTGGGAGCTGTCGCCCACTGGCTTCCTCATCCTCGTCAACGTCATCCTGCTCGTACTCGGCTGCGTGCTGGAAGGAACGACCATCCTGCTGGTCATCATTCCGGTCTTCATTCCCGCCGCGCAGGCGCTGGGCATCGACATGGTGCATTTCGGCGTCGTGGTCGTGGTCAACATCATGCTTGGTCTGATTACCCCACCATATGGCCTGCTGCTGTTCATCATGACGCGCATCGCCCAGGTCCCGCTGCGCGATATCGTTCGCGACGTGCTTCCCTTTCTCTGGGTGATGCTGCTGGCGCTGGGCCTGATCACCTTCATCCCCGACCTCGTGCTTTGGCTGCCGCGGCAGCTCGGCTACGGCGGCTGACAATTTGCGGAGGTCCACATGGCGCGCAGGCCGATCTACATCCTCAATGGACCCAATCTGAACCGGCTCGGGAAGCGCGAGCCGGAGATCTACGGCACGACGACGCTGGCCGAGATCGAAGCGCTTTGCCGCGAAGCGGCCGGCGATACCGACGTGAGGTTCCATCAGTCGAACGCAGAGCACCAGCTGGTCGACTGGATCCACGAGGCGATCGACGAGGGAGCGGGCATCCTCATCAACCCGGCCGGCCTGAGCTTCAGGTCGATACCGTTGCTCGACGCACTGAAGATGTTTCGCGGGCCGATCATCGAGTTCCACATCTCGAATATCCACCGGCGGGAGGAGATTTACCACAAGTCACTGGTGTCGAGCGTCGCGACGGCCGTTCTCGCGGGCCTGGGTCCGCGCGGCTATGCCACCGCCGTCAGGGCGCTGATCGAAATGGTCGGTGACGAGGGCAGATGAAGACCTCGATCGCCACGGTATCGATCAGCGGCGACCTCCGCGAGAAGCTCGCGGCCATCGCGGCGGCAGGCTTCGATGGCGTGGAGATTTTCGAGAACGACTTCCTCGCCTTCGACGGCACCCCCGCCGAGGTCGGCCGCATGGTGCGCGATCACGGGCTGGAGATCACGCTGTTCCAGCCGTTCCGCGATTTCGAGGGCCTGCCGGAACCGCAGCGCTCCCGCGCTTTCGATCGCGCCGAACGCAAGTTCGACGTGATGCAGGAGCTCGGCACCGACCTGATGCTGATCTGCTCCAACGTCTCGCCGGCCGCTCTCGGCGGCATCGACCGGGCGGCGGCGGATCTGCGCGAACTGGGTGAGCGCGCGGCCAGGCGCGGCCTGCGCGTGGGCTACGAGGCGCTGGCCTGGGGACGCCACATCAACGACCACCGCGACGCCTGGGAGATCGTGCGCCGGACCGACCATCCCAGCATCGGCCTGATCCTCGATTCATTTCACACTCTGGCGCGCCGCATCGACGTCGAGACCATCCGCGCCATCCCCGCCGACCGCATATTCATAGTGCAGTTGGCAGACGCTCCGAAGATGGAGATGGACCTGCTTTACTGGAGCCGGCACTACCGCAACATGCCCGGCCAGGGCGACCTGCCGGTTACGGACTTCATGCGTGCCGTGGCGGCCACCGGATATGACGGACCGCTGTCGCTGGAAATATTCAACGACCAGTTCCGGGGCGGCTCGCCAAGGTCCATCGCCATCGACGGCCGCCGTTCGCTGATCAACCTGATGGACCAGGTGCGCCGCGCCGAGCCGGCGCACGGTTTCGACCTGCCGCAGATGCCCGACAGGGTGCGGGTGGACGGAGTTGAGTTCGTCGAGTTCGCGGCCAGCGAGGAGGAAGCCGACGATCTCGGCCGGTTGCTCTCTACGATGGGGTTTGCCCCGCAGGCAAGGCACCGCAGCAAGGATGTCGTGCTGTGGCGGCAGGGTCCCGCGGAGTCGGCGATCAATGTGGTGATCAACACAGAACAGGAAGGTTTCGCCCACTCGTCCTACCTCGTGCACGGCACCAACGCCTATGCGCTGGGCATCCGCGTCGAGGATGCGCAGGCAACGGTGGCGCGTGCCCGCGCCCTCGGTGCCGAAACCTTCGAGCAGAAGCACGGGCCGGGCGAGCTTTCGATCCCCGCGATCCGGGGGATCGGCGGCGGCGTGATCTATTTCATCGACGGCGCCAGCGAGCTCGCGCAAGTGTGGGAGATCGAATTCGAGCCGCTGGAAGCTTCGTCCTCCGATGCCGGCCTGGTCGCGATCGACCATGTCGCGCAGACCATGAACTACGAGGAGATGCTGACCTGGATCCTGTTCTATACGGCGATCTTCCGCACCCGCAAATCGCCGATGGTGGACGTGATCGACCCGGGCGGGCTGGTTCGCAGCCAGGTCATCGAAAGCGAGAACGGTGCGCTGCGGCTGACCCTCAACGGCGCAGAGGGCCGCAAGACCCTGGCAGGCCATTTCATCGCCGAGAGCTTCGGCTCGTCGATCCAGCACCTGGCCTTCCGCTCCGACGACATTTTCGCCACCGCCGAAGCGATGCGGGCAGCCGGATTCATGCCCCTGGAGATCTCACCCAACTACTATGACGACCTGGAGGCCCGCTTCGGCATCGACGCGCAGCTGTCGCACCGGCTGCGGTCGTTGAACATTCTCTACGATCGCGACGACGCAGGCGAATATTTCCAGTTCTACAGCCAGAATTACGGTGAGGGCTTCTTCTTCGAGATCGTCGAGCGGCGCGGCGGCTATCGAGGGTATGGCGCGCCCAACGCCCCGTTCCGCATCGCCGCGCAGAAGCGATCGGTCAGGCCGAGTGGGTTGCCGCGCCTGGATTGAGCGCCGCATTCGATCTCGACCCGATTGCTCGTGTAAGCACGGAGCGAGTTCGGCTGCCTACTTGATGATCGCCCAGGCGGGAGCGTGGTCGCTGGCCCCCTCGATGCCGCGCACGTCGCGGTCGACGCCGGCATCCTGCAGCCGCGACGCGATCTGCGGCGACAGCAGCAGATGGTCCAGCCTCAGCCCGGCATTGCGCGGCCAGCGCATGCGCTTGTAGTCCCAGAACGTGTAGACGGTTTCGTCCGGATGGATCGCGCGGATCGCGTCCGTCCAGCCCTGGTCCAGCAGCCGGCGAAAGAGAGCGCGGCTTTGCGGCTGCACCAGCGCGTTGTCGTCGTAGGAGCGCGAGGGGTAGATGTCGCGCGGCTCCGGCACGATGTTGTAGTCGCCCGCCAGGATGACCGGCACCCCCGCCTCCAGCAGCTCGCCGGCATGCGCCAGCAGGCGCTCGGTCCAGGCGAGCTTGTAGTCGAACTTGGGTCCCGGTTGCGGATTGCCGTTGGGCGCGTACAGGCAGCCGACGAGTACGCCCGCGACGGCGGCCTCGATGTAGCGGGCCTGATTGTCATCGGCGTCGCCCGGCAGCCAGTCGCGCGTCATCACGGGGTCGGCCCCGCGCGCCAGTATGGCGACGCCGTTCCATGTCCGCTGCCCGCGCCACACCGCGCCGTAGCCGGCTGCCTCCAGCGCGGCGGCCGGAAAGTCAGCCTGCCCGGCCTTGAGCTCCTGCAGGCAGACAACGTCGGGCTTCGCTGTGGCCAGCCAGCCCAGCAGGTTGTCGAGCCGCTTGTTGACGTTGTTGATATTGAAGGTCGCGATCTTCATCGACCGTCAGCGCACGATCCGGTCGACGAAGGCGGCGGTCGTCTGCGCCATCGTGCGCAAATGGTCGGCGGCGGTGAAGCCCGACACGCTCTTGCGCGGCTTCAGGTCGTGGTCGCCGTCCTCCAGCCAAAGCAGCTCGATGGCGCTGGAAAGCGGATAGGACGAGACCTCCTCGCGCGTGCCGAACTCGTCGCGCGTACCCTGGCAGATCAGCGTCGGGGTGGCGAGCTGGGCGAGATGCGCCGTGCGCAGCCGCTGCGGCCTGCCGGGCGGATGAAACGGATAGCCCAGGCACAGAAGACCGGCGATGCGGCCGGCGGCGTGGAGGTCGTCCGCGGCCATGCTGGCCACGCGCCCGCCCATCGACTTGCCGCCGATGATCAGCGGCCCGGATGCCGCGAGATCGTCCACCGCGGCCTGGTATTCAGGGATCAGCGTCTCGGCGCGCGGCGGCGGCTTTCGCCCTGCGGTGGTTCGTCGGCTCGCCATGTAGTCGAACTCGAAACGCGCGATGCGCAACCCCTCGGCCGCAAGCGCCCTGGCGGTTGCCGTCAGCGAGGCTGAATCCATCGGCGCGCCGGCCCCGTGCGCCAGCAGGATGGTGGCGCGGGCGTCGTTGGGTCCGTCGAACAGAAAGCTGGTTGGCATGGTTCAGCCGGCGCTGCGCCGCGTCGAAAGATCCACATACTGGATCCCGCGCCGGGCGCTATGCGCCCATTCCGACGTCGTGTCGAGTTCGAGATAGCGGCTCCACCAGCGGCGCGCCTCCGCGAGATTCTCGATCTCGAACTCGAGCGCCGCAAGATTGTAGACCGCATCGGCATAGGCGCCGTCCAGCCTGATGGCGGTTGTGAGGTGCCGGCGCGCGGCGGCGAGCTCGCCCTGCTCCTTCAACAGGCCGCCGAAGTTGAACCATGCCTCCACGAAGCGCGGATCGACCTTCAGCGCCTGAAGATACGCGATCTTCGCCTCCTCCGGACGGCCGATCGCCGCTAGGCAGTTTGCCCGGTTGAAAGCAGCGGTGGCATCGCCGGGATCCAGCGCCAGGCACCGGGCGTAGAGACCAGCGGCATCCTCGAGGCGCCCCTCCTCCTCGGCCTCCTCGGCGAGCGCGAACAGCGCCTCCACCTGGTCCTCGCTCCCCTCCCCGATCGGCAGCAGCATCTGCCCGTCCAGTTCGCTCAGCAGGTCGCCGCGCCTGGCATAGATCGCGTCCTGTCTGTCCACCTGCAGCGAAAGCGCGGTCAGCGAGGCGACAGGGCCGGGCGAACGGTGAACGGACCGCGCAATGGCATGCCAGCCGGCGCCGGCCGCTATCAGGCCTGCATATTTGCGGGCCAGGATCGCATCGCGAAACGAGAACGGTTCGGCGTGATGCTCGAAGGCGTCGAACAGCGCCAGCATGTCGGCGTCGTGCGCGCCGAGCCCGGACTGCTCGATCAGCGATAGACGCGTCAGCGCCGGGCTCTCCGGGGCTGCTGCCAGGCCGAGCAGGCGCAGGAAGCCGTTCTCGCTGACCAGCAGCCCGCCGGAAGCCGTCGCGGCCCGGACCCGCCTTTCGATGCGCTGCTCGTCCTGCGCAAGCAGCTTGCGGCCGAACACGACATGCGTGGTGCCCCTGCCCGCTCCGCGCCGCAGCGCGGCGCCTCGGCGGCGCGCTTCCTTCGCCGCGAGGCGAAAGGGAAAGGCCGCGAGCGGCCCGATGATCCCGAAGGTCTTCCCCGCCGTCACGCCTTCTTCCTGGCCGGCCGCTTGGCCGCGGCCTTGGGCGCCGCTTCAGCAGCCGCGGCTTTCCTGGCCGGCTGCTCGGCCTCCGTCTTGGTCTTGCTCTTTGCCGGCGGCTTGGCCTGCGAAAGGCTCGCCTTGAGCGCATCCATGAGATTGATGACGTTACCGCGCTGCGGCTCCGCCGCCAGGATCGGCTTGTGGCCCTTAAGCTTCTCCTTGATCATTGCCATCAGCGCGACCTCGTAGCGGTCCTCGTAGTTGGCGGGATCGAACGTCGTCGTCTTCTGCTCGATCAGCTTGGCGGCCAGGTCGAGCATCTCCTGGTCGGGTTTTCCGACGGGGATGTTACCGAAATATTCCGCGGTGCCGCGCACCTCGTTGGGATTGCGCAGGGTGCAGACGAACATGCCGGTCTCGCGCGGCGAAATGGCGATGACCCGCTCGCGGCTCGACAGCACCAGCCGGCCGATGGCAACCTTGTTGGCCTTGCGCATGGCCTCGCGCAGCACAACGAACGTCTCCTCCGCCATGGCACCGTCGGGCGCGAGATAGTAGGGCGAATCCTGGTAGATCACATCCACCGAGCCCTCTTCGACGAAAGCCTCGATGTTGATCGTGTGGCTGGACTCGATGCGCACCGCCTCGAGGTCGGAATCCTCGATGATGACATACTGCTTGTCGTCATACTCGTAGCCGCGCACCAGATCGGACCGCTCGACCAAGCCGAGCTCGGGATCCACCGGCTTCATGTTGATCCGGTTGTGCGTGTCCTTGTGCAGCTGGTTGAAGCTGATGCGATCCTTCGCACTGGTGGCCGGAAACAGCTTGACCGGGCAGCTGACCAGGCTCAGCCGCAGATAACCCTTCCAACTGGCTCTAGGCGCCATGAACGTCTCCTACGCAACGCGATTACTTGCCCGGCAACGCTGGCAGTTCCCGGGCGAACTCATCGATTTCGGCCCAAGGATCGCCGGAACTGGTTAAAAGTCCCGGAAGCGAAGAATAGTTCAAATCCTCGGGAGCGTCGATTGCCTCGAGATCGGTCCATTCCAGCGGCGTGGACGCCGGCAGATTGGTGCGCGCCCGCACCGAATAGGGCGCCACGGCGGTCGCTCCACGCGCATTGCGATGGAAGTCGATGAATATCTGCCGCTTGCGGTTCTGCTTGCCCATCGTGGTGGTGAAGGTCTTGGGGGCGGTGGCCGCGAGCGCGGTGGCGATCGCGCTGGTGCGCTGGTGCACCTGCTTCCAGCCGAGCCGGGGTACGATGGGCACCACGAGGTGCACGCCCTTGCCGCCCGAGGTCTTGACGAAGGGGACCAGGCCCAGCGCCTGCAGTTCGCCGCGCAAATGCACCGCCGCCTCCACCACCTCGCGCCAGCCCATGCCCTCGCCGGGATCGAGGTCGAACACGATGCGGTCAGGCCTGTCGGGCCTCTTCCGCGTCGAGCCCCAGGTGTGGAACTCGATCACGCCGAACTGCGCCAGCGCCAGATAGCCGCGCGCGTCCTCGATGGAGATGTATGTCTGTGTCTCGCCATCCGAATTGGTGGTGTCGAAGGTGGCGACCGAAGGCGGCATGCCCTTGAAGGCGTGGCGCTGGAAGAAGCAGTCCTGCGGCCTGCCGGTGGGGCAGCGCACCAGCGACACCGGCCGGCCGATGATGTGGGGCAGCATGAAGTCACCAACCAGCGCGTAGTAGACGGCGACATCGAGCTTTGTCGGGCCCGACTTGCCGAAGAGCCGCCGCGTGGGGTTGGTGACCCAGATCGATGCCAGGTCCGCATCGGAGATGAGCCGCTTTCGCTCGACCTGGCTGCCGCCACCGAGCTCGGCCTCGCGCAGCCGCTTGAATACGGCGTGGCGAAGAACCTTGTCCGACGTCAGGTTGGAATAGTGGATGCGCGCCGAAAGCACCGGCCGCACCGGCAGCACGTCGGCCGGTGCGCCGTCGACGAGCGCCGCGCCTTCGCGCAGCGGCTCCAGCCGGCGCAGCAGCTCGCCCAGCGTCGCGGCATCGAAGCCGGTGCCGACCTTGCCCCGGTATTGCAACTCACCGTCCACCCATTCGCCGACCGCGATCGAGGCCAGGCCGCCGGGGGCTTCCGACACCGTGTAGCCGCAGATGACGAAGTCGCCGGCCTGCGGCGCCTTCACCTTGATCCAGGCCCGGGAACGCTCGGACCGGTAGGTCGACGCGGCCTGCTTCGACACGATGCCTTCGAGGCCCATTTCGGCGGCCTGCTCGAAGAATTGCTGCCCCGAACCGACGATGTGGTCGCTGTACTGGATGGCCGACTGCGCCGAGACCTTGCCTGCCAGCAGTTGCGACAGTGCTTCTTTCCGCTTGACGAGGGGCACGTCGCGCAGGTCCCAGCCGTCGAGATGCATGAGGTCGAAGGCGTAGAAGACGAGCCGTTCGGATGCGCGCTCGGACAAGGCCTCCTGCAACGCGGAAAATCGTGCAACGCCCATCTCGTCCAGAACGACGATCTCGCCGTCGATGACGGCCTCCTTGCACGGCAGGTCCTGGAACGCCTGGGCGAGACGGCCGTAGCGCTTGGTCCAGTCGAGCCCGCCGCGGGTGACCAGCCTGACGGTTCCCTGCTGGAGGTAGGCGACGGTGCGGTAGCCGTCGAATTTGATCTCGTGCAGCCACTCGTCGCCGGATGGCGGCCTGTCGGCGGCGGTCGCCAGCTGAGGCGAGACCGCGTCGGGCATCGTGGCCTTCTTCGCGCCCGCAAGCTTTGCAGGGCTGAGACGCCGCGGCTGCACTGGACTGGCCGGCCCGGCTGCCAGCTCCTCTATGCGAAGGCCGCTCTTCACGCTTTCGGGCCGCTCGGCCAGGATGTCGATCGTGGTGCTGGCCGCCGGGTCGCGCTCCTTGAACAGCAGCCAGTTGCGCTTGCCCCCCTCGCCCGGCTTCGGCTTGAGCCGCGCCAGCATCCAGCCGCCATTGAGCTTTTGCCCCGCCAGGCGAAACTTGAACGAACCCGAGGCAAGCGACGTCGCCAAATCGTCCATGGGCGCCCACACGCCAGTGTCCCAAACGATCATCGGCCCGCCGCCATATTCGCCTTCGGGGATCACGCCCTCGAAATCGATATATTCGAGCGGATGGTCCTCGGTCTCGACCGCCAGCCGCTTGTCGGCCGGGTTGAGCGACGGTCCGCGTGGCACCGCCCAGCTTTTCAGGACGCCGTCCACCTCCAGCCGCAAATCATAATGATCGGCCGTCGCCGAATGCTTGTGCACGACGAAGCGGTTGCCCTGGCCGCCGGCGGTACGACCCGGGGGCTCCGTGGTCTTCGAAAAATCACGCTTCTTGCGGTAGGCGGAAAGCTTGGGGTCGGCCATCGCGCAAAGATATCCGGCATGCCGCGGGATTGCGCAACTCAGTCGCGCGCCCGCACCCCTCTGGCGGGCCGGATCGTGTCGTCCGTCACCAGCCGCGCACCGCGCTCGTAGGTCAGGTATCGCCACAGCCACTGCATCGAAACCAGCATGCGGTGCTCGAAGCCGACCAGCAGGTAGACGTGGATCAGCGCCCACGCAAACCATGCCAGCCGCCCCCTGAGGCTCAGGCGGCCCTGCTCGAAGACCGCGGCGTTGCGACCGATGATGGCGGTGTTGCCGCGACCGCGATAGTGAAACGGGCGCAGCGCCTCGCCGCTGCTCAGGTGCCTGGCGAGGCTGCGGCCGAGATGGCGGCCCTGCTGCTTAGCAACCTGCGCCAGGCCGGGAAGCGGATTGCCAGCCTCGTCGACGAAGCGCGCGGCATCCCCGAGCGCAAAGACGCCATCCAGCCCGCGCACGGCAAGCGTCTCGTCCACGAGCACGCGCCCTGCCCTGTCGGTCTCGGCGCCGAGCATCCGCGCCAGCGGCGAGGCCGCGACGCCGGCCGCCCACAAGACGACGCCAACCGGCATTTCCCGACCGGCGATCGTGATCCGGCCTTCGCCGATGTCCTCCACCGCAGTGCCGGTCAGCACCTCCACGCCAAGCCGTTCGAGCCGGTCGCGGGCAAAGTCCGACGCCGCCTGCGAGAAGGCCGGCAGCACGCGCGGGCCGGCTTCGACCAGCATGACGCGCGCGCTCTGCGGCCTGATATTGCGGAAGTCGCGGGCGAGCGTGTAGCGGCTGAGTTCGGCCAGCGAGCCGGCGAGCTCCACACCGGTGGGACCGCCGCCGACGACAACCATCGTCATCAGCCGCTGCTGCTCGGCGGGGTCGGTCTCGCGCTCGGCCAGTTCGAAGGCGAGCAGCGTTCGCGCCCGCACGTGCCGCGCATCGGCCAGCGTCTTGAGGCCGGGCGCGTGCTGTGCCCACTCGTCATGGCCGAAATAGCCGTGGCTCGCACCGCTTGCCAGGACGAGAATGTCGAAGCCGAGCGAGGCGCCATGGTCGAGCGCGATGGTGCGCGACGCAAGGTCGATGCCGGTGACGTCGCCCAGCAGGACCTGCACGCTCTCATACGGCCGCAATATCCGGCGGATCGGCTCCGCCACGTCGGGGGCCGAGAGCGCCGACGTCGCCACCTGATAGAGCAGCGGCTGGAAGAGATGATGGTTCTGCCGGTCGACCAGCGTGACGGCGAGCCCGGCCCTGCCGAGTTCCCTCGCAACCTCGATGCCGCCGAAGCCGCCGCCTATGACGACGATGCGCCTGCCGGCCTGAACGGCGTTGTGAGCGGTGTCCGCCTGAGCCATGTCGGTGAATTCCCGGATCGCCCGACCCGGGCCCCCTGATGGATCCCCCCAGGGTCATGTAGGTTCGCCGTCGAGGCTTTCCATGCCCTGCGAGCGAAAGGTGCCCTTGCGATTGGCGACCCATGATGCCAAATCAGGGCGGAAACGAAGGCGCGGCGACAGCCGGCGCCCCTCTGTCAGGATCGTCAGATGATCACCTATGTCGACGCAGACGTCGCGCCCGCACGCAACACGGGGCAAATCCGGCTCTATGGGGCCGAAGCGTTTGAAGGCATGCGCAAGGCCTGCAGCCTGACCGCCCGCTGCCTGGATGAGCTGGCCGCGATGGTAAAGCCGGGCTTGACGACGGACGAGATCGACAAGTTCATCTTCGAGTTCGGCATGGACAATGGCGCCATGCCGGCGACGCTGAACTACCGCGGCTACACCAAATCGTCCTGCACCTCGATCAACCACGTGGTGTGCCATGGCATCCCCGATGCCAAGCCGCTGCGCGAGGGCGACATCGTCAATATCGACGTGACGTACATCGTGGACGGCTGGCACGGCGATTCCTCCCGCATGTATCCGGTCGGCGTGGTGAAGCGCGCGGCCGAGCGCCTGCTGGAAGTCACGCATGACTGCCTGATGCGCGGCGTCGCGGCGGTGAAGCCCGGCGCCCGGACCGGCGCGATCGGCCACGCGATACAGACTTATGCGGAGGCGCAGCGCTGCTCGGTGGTGCGCGACTTCTGCGGCCACGGCGTCGGCCGGCTGTTTCACGACGCGCCCAACATCCTGCACTACGGCAGCCCGCATGAGGGCATCGAGATGCGGCCGGGAATGATCTTCACCATCGAGCCCATGATCAATCTGGGCCGCCCGCACGTGAAGGTGCTGGCCGACGGCTGGACGGCCGTCACCCGCGACCGCTCCCTGTCGGCTCAGTACGAGCATACGGTGGGCGTGACGGATGACGGCTGCGAGATATTCACGCTTTCGCCCGCGGGGCTCGACCGGCCCGGCCTTCCGTCCTAAGCTCCGCCATCGGGCGGGGTTTTCAGGCGCATGAACGACAAGGACCAGGACGAGCGCGGCTTCTTTTCCGAGCGTTCGCTGCCTTCCGACAAGCTGCGGGCGCCCGCTTCCGGACCTGCCGCGCCATCCCGAAAGGCGACCGAGGATAAGCCGCACTATCTCGGCCATCGCGAGCGCGTGCGCGACCGCATCCGCAAGATCGGAACCGAGGCGCTGGCGGATTACGAGCTGCTGGAGGCCCTGCTGTTCCGCTCCCGGGCGCAGGGCGACACCAAGGCGCTGGCCAAGGAACTGATCGGCCGCTTCGGGTCGCTGGCGGAAGTGCTCAACGCGCCCGAGCACCTGCTGCGCGAAGTGAAGGGCGTCGGAGAAACCATCGCGCTGGACCTGCGCCTCATCGCGGCCGCATCGACGCGCATCGCTAAGGCCCAGCTTGCCGCAAGGCCGGTGCTAAGCTCCTGGGCGCAGGTGATCGACTATTGCCGCGCCGCCATGGCCTTCGAGCCGCGCGAGCAGTTCCGCATCCTCTTCCTGGACAAGAAGAACCAGCTGATCGGCGACGAGGTGCAGCAGCAGGGCACGGTCGACCACACGCCGGTCTACCCCCGCGAGGTGGTGCGGCGCGCGCTCGAACTGTCGGCAAGCGCGCTGATCCTCGTTCACAATCACCCGTCGGGCGACCCGACGCCCTCGCGCGCCGACATCGACATGACCAGGACGATCGTCGACACGGTGAAGCCGCTTGGCATCGTCGTGCACGATCACATCATCATCGGGCGCGACGGCCATGCCAGCCTGAAGGGCCTTCAGCTCATCTGAGCGGTCGCGAGGACGGCACTGCGCGGATGACCACGCAGACCGCAAACAAAAAAAGCGCGCCATCGGGCGCGCTTTTCGCATTTCAGCGGCGGACGCCTTTAGAGCACGACCACCTTCGTGCCGAGCTTCACCTTGTCGTAGAGCTCGATCACGTGCTCGTTGATCATGCGGAAGCATCCGTTGGACGAGGCGCTGCCGATCGACTGCGGCTGATTGGTACCGTGGATGCGGATATGCGTGTCGCGCCGGCCCTGGTGCAGGTAGATGGCGCGCGCACCGAGCGGGTTTTCCAGCCCACCATCCATGCCTTCCTTGTACTGGCCGTACTTGCCGGGATCGCGCTTCTGCATGTCCTTGGTCGGGGTCCAGCGCGGCCATTCCTGCTTGTCGCCGACAACGGCCGAACCCGAGAAGGCGAGGCCCTCACGGCCTACGGCGATCGCATAGCGCCGCGCGCGGTCGTTGGATTCCACGTAGTAGAGGAAGCGCTGCTTGGGATCGATGACGATTGTGCCGCGCTGGTAGCCCGAGAACTGCACCGTCTGCGGCTCGAAATCCGCCTTGACCTTGAACTTCTTCTTCTTGGCACCCAGCGCGCCGTCGAGAGCCTTCGTCTCCGGCAGCATCTCCTGCGGGCCGCCGAACAGCGCCTGGAAGAAACCCTTGGGCTTGGCCTGTTCGCTGCGCAACTGGCCCTTATTGGCCAGCACGGCGACTTCGACCTCTTTCTGCTTCTGTTGCGCCACGGCGGGCGCGCTGAAAGCGAAAACGAAACCGGCGATGGCGCCGATCGCTATGAGCGTGCGAGCAAACATGTCCCTCAGTCCTGAAAAGCCGCATTTGATGCAATGGCCGAGGGGCGGGCATACATACCCGACGCCCCTCGCATGAGTCCTGATAGTCCCGGCGCCGCGTCGCCTCAAGCGCCCCAGCCCACGCGAAAATCAAATTTTACGTGAGGTCAGCAATTCGCCCGGAAGTGTTGCCGGCGCACAACGCCCGCGTGTGTGCAGCTGCCCAAAATGCAGGCGGCCCGGACATCGCCGGGCCGCGCGCAAGCCATGATGGCGTGAAGGTCGTCTACTGATTCGGAACGCTGCCGTCGCCTGCAGGGGCGGCAGGCTGCGTGGCCGGAGCGGGCTCGCTTGCCGGCGGCGTGGTCTGCGCGCCTTCGCTGGTGGGAGCCGCGGGCTGCTGCGGCTGGGCAGCGGGCGCTGCCGGCTGCGCCTCGCCCGAGGGCGGCGCGGGCTCGCTGCTGCCGCCAAGCTGGTTGAGTACGCCACCGGCGCCGGGTGCAGGCGTGCCCTGCTGCGTCGGCACCCGATCGAGAATGTCGATCGGCTTCTCGCCGTAACGCGTGATCAGCGCCAGCGCCAGCGAGGTGGCGAAGAATATGGCCGCAAGAATGGCCGTGGCGCGCGTCAGCGCGTTGGCCGCGCCGCGAGCGGTCATGAAGCCGGAACCGCCGCCAATGCCGAGGCCGCCGCCTTCGGAACGCTGCAGCAGGACGACGCCGACGAGCGCGACGACGACCATGAGGTGGATGACGATGACGATATTTTCCATTGACCGTTCCGGTGGAAATGTCTCTGACGCGCGCGGCGCGCTTCTATTCAGTGCGGGCAGATATACGCATTCTTCGGCATTTCCAAGTCCCGCGGGGCATGCCGGGCAATATTGGGTGGGCGGCGGCCCGCCGCAATAGGGCGGCGCGTGCCACCGGCACTAGAGTTTGCGGTAGGCCTCCGCGATGCCGAGGAAGTCGGCGGCCTTGAGGCTGGCGCCGCCGACCAGCGCTCCGTCGACATTGGCCACGCCGAGAAGCTCGACCGCGTTGGAAGGCTTGACCGAGCCGCCATATAGGATGCGCATCCTGTCGGCCTCCGCGCCCACCGTTCCGCGCAGGGTCTCGCGGATATGGGCGTGGGCCTCGGCCACGTCGGCAGCGGTAGGCGTAAGCCCCGTGCCGATCGCCCAGACGGGTTCGTAGGCGACCACCGCCGTCGCCGCGGTGGCGGCCGCGGGCACGGAGCCCGCGATCTGCCGCGACAGCACGTCGAGGGTCTCGCCCTTTTCCCGCTGTTCCCGCGTCTCGCCGATGCAGATAACCGCGACGAGCCCGGCGCGCCAGGCGGCCTCGGCCTTGGCCCTCACGTCGGCGTCTGTCTCGCCGTGGTCAGTGCGGCGCTCGGAGTGCCCCACTAGAACGTGGCTGGCGCCGGCATCCCTGACCATCTCGGCCGAGATGTCGCCCGTATGGGCCCCGCTCTGGCTGGCGTGGCAGTCCTGCCCGCCAATCTTGACCGGCGTGTCGGACACGAGCTCGGATGCGCGTGCCAGCAGCGTCGCGGGGACGCATACGAGGCTTTCTGTTTCGGCATCGAGGCCGGCCATGAAACCGTTGGCAATCGCCCGCAGTTCGGGCAGCGAAGCCGAGGTGCCGTTCATCTTCCAGTTGCCGGCGACGAGCGGCCGGATGCCGGGTGTCATATACGCTTCTCCATGCCTGCAGCGGGTCCTGACTACCAAAAACGCGCCACAAAGCAATCGACACTGGCAGTGAAGGACGCTATTGCCGTCAATCACGCGTCTATTGCTGTCCCGGGGTTGCTGTAAGTCATGCTCGATTCACTACGGAAGGCTGCGGGGACCTGGGTCGCCAAGCTGCTGCTTATCCTGCTCGTGCTGAGCTTCGCGGTGTGGGGCATTTCCGGCCAGTTCCTGGGCGGTGTGGGCAACAACGTCGTCACCGTCGGCAACACGGCCGTGTCGATCAACGAATACCGCCTTGCCTATGACCGCCAGCTCTCGGTTCTGTCGCAGCAGTTCGGCACCCGCATCACGCGCGAGCAGGCGACCGCGCTGGGCATCGACAACCAGGTGCTGGCGCAGCTGACGGCCGGCGCCGTGCTGGACGAGCAGGCGAGCGAGATGAACCTCGGCCTTTCGCGCGACAGGCTGGCGCAGCTTGCCGCCGACGATCCGGCTTTCCAGGGCCCTGACGGCCGCTTCAACCGGCAGCAGTTCGACTATGTTCTGCGGCAGGTCGGCATGCGCCCGGAGGACTATCTGCGCAACCGCGAGCAGGTTGCGATACGCCAGCAGATCGTGGAGGCCGTGTCCGACGGCATGAAGACGCCGCAGGCCTATCTGCGCGCCTTCGCGCTCTACCGTGGCGAGGACCGGACGGTCGAGTTCGTGACCATTCCCCGCGCGGCGGTGGAGCCGCTGCCCGAGCCCACTGCCGAGCAGCTGCAGAGCTTCTTCGACGGGGCCAAGGCCGACTACGCGGCGCCCGAATATCGCAAGATCGCCTATGTGAAGCTGGAGCCGTCGGACATCGCCGACGAGGCCGCCATCACCGAGGATGCGGTGAAGGAGTATTACGAGAAGAACCTCGCCCGCTACACGACGGCGGAGAAGCGCACGATCGAGCAGCTGGTCTTCGCCAGCGAGGATGCTGCCAAGGCCGCGCGCGAGAAGATCGCTGCCGGCGCCACTTTTGAGGAGGTCGTCGCAGCCGAAGGCAAGACCATGGCCGACGTCGCGCTTGGCACGTTCGAGAAGGAGCGGGTCGCCGATCCCGGCATCGCCGAGGCGGCGTTCGGCCTGCAGCAGGGCCAGGTCAGCGACGTAGTGCGCGGCTCGTTCGGCTTCCTGCTTGTGCGCGTGACCGCGATAACCCCGCAAGTGGTGCGGCCCCTGGCCGACGTGAGCAACGAGATCCGCCGCGACCTGGCGCTCGACGAGGCAAGCCGTGTGCTGCTCGACGTGCATGACAGCTACGAGGACGCCCGCGCCGGCGGCGAGAGCATGCAGGAGGCGGCAAGCCGCCTGAAGCTGACGGTGAATACCGTGGATGCGGTAGATCGCCAGGGGCGCGCGCCCGACGGAAGCGAGGTTTCCGTCCCCGAAGCCCAGGCGTTGCTTCGCGAGGCGTTCGAGACCGATGTCGGCGTGGAGAACGCACCGGTGCAGATCGGCTCGTCCGGGTTCCTGTTCTATGAGGTCGAGGCGGTCACGCCGGCGCGCGACCGCACGCTTGACGAGGTGCGCGACCGCGTGGTCGCGGACTGGAAGCGCACGGAGACGGCGAGCCGGCTCGCCGCGCGCGCCGAAGAGCTGCGCAAGCAGCTGGCCGACGGCAAGCCCTTCGCCGACATCGCGGCAGAGCTCGGGCTGGAGCTGCAGACCAAGCGAGGCGTGAAACGCGAGGCCGACGATGTCGATCTCGGCCGCGCGGGCGCATCCGCCGTCTTCGGCGTTGCGCAGGGCGGCACCGGGCTGGTGGCCGCGCCGAGCGAAGGCGGGCAGATCCTGTTCAAGGTGACCGAGGTGTTCGCGCCAGCCAGCGCGGGGCCGGAATCGGTGCCCGAGCAGACGCAGGAAGCGCTGGCCTCCGGCATGGCCGACGACCTGCTCGACCAGCTCGTGGCCCGGCTGCAGGCGCAGTACGGCGTGACAGTCAACCGAAGCGCCATCAGCCAGGCGCTGAGCTTCTGAGCGGGAGCATGGCGGATTTCAAGGCCTACATAGCCAAGGTCGCCGCCGGCACGCCGCTCACCTTCGAGGAGGCGCGCGACGCCTTCGACATCGTCATGTCGGGCGAAGCGACGCCCAGCCAGATCGGCGGCTTCCTGATGGCGCTGCGCGTGCGCGGCGAGACCGTGGCCGAAATATCCGGCGCCGTGGCGACCATGCGGTCCAAGATGCTGCCGGTGAGCGCGCCGGCCGATGCGATCGACATCGTCGGCACCGGCGGCGACGCCTCGGGTTCGTACAACGTGTCCACCGCCGCGGCCTTCATCACGGCCGGCGCCGGCGTGCCGGTGGCAAAGCACGGAAACCGTGCGCTCTCGTCGAAATCGGGCGCCGCCGACACGCTGGCCGCGCTGGGCGTCAACATCGAGATCGGGCCCGAGCGCATCGGCGCCTGCATCCGCGAGGCCGGCGTCGGCTTCATGTTCGCGCCGGCGCATCACTCGGCCATGCGCTTCGTCGGCCCGAGCCGGGTCGAGCTCGGCACCCGCACCATCTTCAACCTGCTGGGCCCGCTGTCCAACCCCGCGGGCGTGCGCCGCCAGCTGGTGGGCGTGTTCTCTCCGCAATGGGTGGAGCCGCTGGCGCATGTGCTGAAGGAGCTCGGATCGGAGACGATCTGGGTCGTGCATGGCGACGGCCTGGACGAGATGACCACGGCCGGCGTGACGAAAGTCTCCGCGCTGGAGAATGGCGAGATCCGCAGCTTCGAAATCTCGCCAGAGGAAGCGGGCCTGGAGCGCGCGACGGCGGACGAGCTGAAGGGCGGCGACGCGGCCCACAATGCGCGGGCGCTGCGCAACGTGCTGGAAGGCGAGAAGAACCCCTATCGCGACATCGCCCTGCTCAACGCCGGCGCGGCGCTGATCGTGGCGGGACGCGCGAATGCGCTCGGCGAGGCGGTCGAGCTCGCGCGTCGCTCCATCGACGAGGGCAAGGCCATGGCCGCCCTGGACAGGCTGGTCGCGGTCTCCAACGCCGGAGGCGGGCAATGATCGACATCCTGCGCCGGATCGAGGCCTACAAGCGCGAGGAGATCGCGGCCGCGAAGGCCGCGACGCCGCTGGCGGAGCTGAAGGCGCGCGCCAGCGACATCGGCGCGCCGCGCGGCTTCCTGCGGGCTCTGGAACAGAAGCGCGATGCCGGCCGCTTCGGCCTGATCGCCGAGGTGAAGAAGGCCAGCCCGTCGAAAGGCCTGATCCGCGCCGACTTCGACCCGCCATCGCTGGCGCGGGCCTACGAGGCGGGGGGCGCCGCCTGCCTGTCGGTGCTGACCGACACGCCCTCTTTCCAGGGCGCACCGGAATTCCTGACCGCCGGGCGCGCGGCCACCGCCCTGCCCGCGCTGCGCAAGGATTTCATGTTCGATACCTACCAGGTGCATGAGGCGCGCGCCTGGGGCGCGGACGCGATCCTGCTCATCATGGCGTCGCTCACGGACGACGAGGCAAGGGCGCTGGAGGACGAGGCCTTCTCGCTCGGCATGGACGTGCTGGTGGAGGTGCATGACGAGGAAGAGACTGAACGCGCGCTGAAGCTCGCCTCGCGCCTGCTTGGTGTCAACAACCGCAACCTGCGCACCTTCGAGACGTCGCTTGAGACGTCGGAGCGGCTGGCCAAGCTGGTGCCGGAGGACCGGCTGCTGGTCGGCGAGAGCGGCATCTTCACCCATGCCGACTGCCAGAGGTTGGCGCGCGCCGGCATCACCACCTTCCTCGTCGGCGAAAGCCTGATGCGGCAGGACGATGTGGAGGCTGCGACCCGCACCCTGCTGGAGGGCGGTGCGCGGCTTGCCGCGGCCGTCTGATGGCCGGCCTGACCCACATCAGCGGTTCCGGCGAAGCGCACATGGTGGATGTCGGCGCCAAGGCGGAGACCGAGCGGACGGCGGTGGCCGAAGGCGCGGTGGCTATGCAGGCCGAGACGCTGGCCACGATCCTCGCCGGCAACGCCAGGAAGGGCGACGTGCTGGGCACCGCCCGCATCGCCGGCATCATGGCTGCCAAGAAGACGCACGAGCTGATACCGCTCTGCCATCCTCTGCTGCTCGACAAGGTCGCCGTCGAGATCGAGCCGGACGAGACGCTGCCCGGGCTGCGCGTCACGGCAACCGTGCGCGTGACCGGCAGGACCGGAGTGGAGATGGAGGCGCTGACGGCGGTCTCCGTCGCCTGCCTGACGATCTACGACATGGCGAAGGCGGTCGACCGCGCCATGACGATCTCCGATATCCGCCTGACCGAGAAGCGCGGCGGCAAGTCCGGCGACTGGCGCCGCACGGGGGATTGAGTGGCGCTGCTTCCCGTCGATGAAGCGCTGGAACGGCTGCTGGCGACGGCAACCCGGCTGGGACCGGAGAGCGTGCCCATCGAGGCGGCCGCGTGGCGAGTGCTAGCCGCCGACCTCCGCGCAAAGCGCACCCAGCCGCCCTTCGATGCTTCGGCGATGGACGGCTATGCCGTGCGGGCCGCCGACATCGCCGCCCTCCCCGCCTTCCTGAAGGTCATGGGCGAGGCACCGGCCGGCAAGCCGTTTGCCGGAGAGCTCGGCGCGGGCCATGCGGTGCGCATCTTCACCGGCGCGCCGCTGCCGCGCGGCGCAGACACAGTGCTGATCCAGGAAGACACGCGACCCGCCGGCGAAGGGCGCATCGAGGCGCTGGAGAGCACGGCGCGCGGCCGCCACGTGCGCGCAGCCGGGCTGGATTTCCGCGAGGGCGACCTGCTGCTGAACGCGGCGCGGGTGCTCGACCCGGCCGCGGTCTCGCTCGCCGCGGCAGCGAATCACGCCACGGTGGAGGTCGTTCGGCGACCGCGCGTGGCGCTGCTGGCGACCGGCGACGAGCTGTTGCCGCCGGGCTCGCGCACGGGACCCGGCCAGATCATCGCCTCCAACGGCTATGGCATCGCCGCGATCGCCGCGGCCGACCGAGCCGAGGTGCTCGACCTTGGCATCGTGCCGGATGACCGCGAGAAGCTGGCCGCCGCGGTGAACGCCGCACGGGACGCAGGCGCCGACATCATCGTCACGCTCGGCGGCGCGTCCGTCGGCGAGCACGACCTGGTGCGCGAGGTGCTGACCGGCATCGGCATGGAGCTCGACTTCTGGAAGATCGCCATGCGGCCGGGAAAGCCGCTCATGGTCGGCCGGCTGGGCGCGACGCACGTCCTTGGCCTGCCGGGCAACCCGGTATCGAGCCTGGTTTGCGCGCATCTGTTCCTGCGGCCACTGATCGCGCGGCTCGCCGGGCGCGCCTACGGTCCCGACATCCGCAACGCGGTACTGGGCAGCGGCATGAAAGAGAACGACCAGCGCCGCGACTATGTGCGCGCCGCCGCCTTCCCCGGATCGGCCGGGCTGGTGGCGACGCCGTTCGACCTGCAGGATTCGTCCATGCTCGGCACGCTCGCCGCCTCCAACGCCCTCATCATCCGCGAGCCGCACGCGCCCGCCGCCGCGCAGGGCTCGCCCTGCCGCGTGCTGATGATAAGGTGAACATTCCGCAAACGAATTCACTAAATTTTAAAGTGTTGCGGAACAAGACTGGAACAGATAGTGTTTGTTCTGGTTTTGTTTGCCGGCGATTCCGGCACCCATTCGCAAGAGGCGTCGATGCTTACGCGCAAGCAACACGAACTGCTGCTTTTCATCCACGAGAGGCTGAAGGAAACCGGCATCCCGCCTTCTTTCGACGAAATGAAGGAGGCGCTGGATCTTGCATCCAAGTCCGGCATCCACCGGCTGATCACGGCGCTGGAAGAGCGCGGCTTCATCCGCCGGCTGCCCAACCGCGCCCGCGCGCTGGAGGTGCTGCGCCTGCCCGATTCGATCGCGCCCGGCCTCAACGCCGCGAAGAAGTTTTCGCCCGGCATCATCGAGGGCGGGCTTGGGCGCAGGCCCGAACCGCAGCGCGCGCCGGTCGCCAGCAATGACGACGACGCGGCTGCCGTGTCGATCCCGGTGATGGGCCGGATCGCCGCCGGCGTGCCGATCTCGGCCATCCAGAACCCGACCCATTCCATCGCCGTGCCGCCGGACATGCTTGCCTCGGGCGAGCATTATGCGCTGGAGGTGAAGGGCGATTCGATGATCGAGGCCGGCATCTTCGACGGCGACACGGTCGTTATCCGCAATACGCAGACCGCCAACCCCGGAGACATCGTCGTGGCGCTGGTCGACGACGAGGAGGCGACGCTGAAGCGCTTCCGCCGTAAGGGCGCGTCGATTGCGCTGGAGGCGGCCAACCCGGCCTACGAGACGCGCATCTTCGGCCCCGACCGGGTGAAAGTGCAGGGGCGGCTGGTGGGCCTCATCCGCCGCTACTGACGCCTGCTCCGCCATCGGCGGATTCTTCGCCTTCCTGCGCCGGCCGGGTCTCCCCGGCCGGTTTCGTTTCGGGGCGCGGGCGGCGTTGATAGGGCGGCATGCCCCTCGCCTCGCGCGAAAAACGGCGCTGGGCGTGCCAGGGGCGCTGGCTTTCGCCGATCGAAAAGCGGACGGAGCCGACGCTTCCATCCGCAGCGAAGGTGACGGCCGCACTCCCCCGGCGCGCAAGATCGCGCTTGGTGATGACCCTCGCTGACATGCCCGCGCAGACATCCTGTGCCGTGGCGTCGTCTATCACGATGAGAGCGGCATGCGCGCAGGCGGGCATGGCGGCTTGCGGCGCCGACGCGAAGACCACCAGCGCTCCGCCGGCATGACGCGCGGAGCATGCGCCGTCGAGGCAGGCGAACGGGTGCTCCGCAGCGCCCTCGGCTTCCCCTGGCGCAGGCCTTGCCACCGCGGATGCCCGCAGCGCCTTCGTCCAGTTTTCGATGGCAAAGGAAGACGGCCGCGCGCGGTTGACCGCCAGCCTGCCGTCCGACATGCGCATGGCAACCAGCCTGCCGTCCTCCGACACGAGCACATGGGGCACTTCGCGCATGGCGATCAGCGCCGCGCCGACCACCAGCAGCGGCACCGCCAGCAGGCGCAGCCGGGTGGTAGCGATGGTGAGGATGGCCAGCGCCATCGTGAGGACGACGACGGCGGCGGGCGGCATCAGGCCGACTTCGTCGATGGGCGACCGCTCGGCGAGCCATTTGGCGATCGCCATCACGCCGGCAAGCGCCTTGCCCATGATGACGAAGAACGGCCCGTCGAGGCCGACCGGGATCAGCACGGTGCCGATGACGGCCATGGGCATCACCGCAACCGTCACGAGCGGCATCGCGGCGAGGTTGGCAACGAGGCCGAGCGGCGCGACGCGCTGGAAGTGCCACGCGCCGTAGAGCCCGGACGCCGTGCCCGCGATGACCGAGGTCATGGCGAGGCCGCCGAAGAACAGCAGCGTCATGCGAAAGCCGCGGCGCACCCAGCCATGCTCGCGCCAGCCATGGTCGGGCTGGCGCTGCCGCCTGCGCTCGGCGAACCAGGCATAGCCGCCGATCAGCGCCGCCGTCGCCGAGAACGACATCTGGAAGCTCGGGCCCATGATCTCGTGAGGCGCTATCGCCAGCACGATCATCGCTGCGATGGCAAGATTGCGCATGGTGAGCGCTGCGCGGTCGAACAGCACGGCCAGCAGCATGACCGCGAACATGATGAAGCTGCGCTGCGCGGCGACCTCGGCGCCCGAGATCAGCAGGTAGACGGAAATCGCGGCCAGGGCCGCGACGGCCGCGAATTTCTTGACCGGGAAGCGCGAGGCGAAATTCGGGAACAGCGCCAGCATCATCCGCAGGCCGCCCAGCACCGTGCCGGCGACGAGCGCCATGTGCAGGCCGGAGATGGAGATCATGTGGTAGAGGCCGGTGCGTCGCAGCGCCTCGTTGTCTTCTTCGGGGATGCCGCTCCGCACGCCCGCCACCAGCGCGGCGGCGATTTCACCCTCCGCACCGCCGATGCGGCTGCGTATGCGGTCGGCGAGCGCCTCGCGAGCGTTCTGGACCCACGCCGCAAGGCGCGCGAAGCGCGACGCCTGCCCGTCGGCTTCGACCGGGAACGGCCCCGACAGGAAGAAACCGCTGGCGCCCACCCCGTCGAAATAGCTCTCGAAGGAAAAATCGTAGCTGTCGGGCCGGACCGGGCCTGTTGACGGCAGAAGGCGCACCACGCCGGCCACCGTCTGCCCGGCCGCAATGCCCGGCGGGATCTCGCGCGCGGTGACGCGGATACGGTCGGGCGCATAGCGCAGCCGCGGCCGCTCGGTCGCCGTCACGTCTATGGTGAGGCGGGGGCGCGCCTGCGAGCGCTCCTCGATCGCCACCACGCGGCCGGTGACGCGGGTGGAGATGTCAGCCCCGAGCATGACGGTCCCGGCCCGCCACGTCTCCAACGAGGCAGCCAGCATGCCGAGCATGAAGACGAGGATGGCCGACATCGCCAGTCGTGGGATGGTCCGCTGGCCGGCGGCAAGCACGCCCGCGGCCGACAGCAGCGCCACCGCCGCCAGAAGCGGCATCGACGGCTCCCTCGCCAGGACGAAATTGGTCGCCGCGCCGGAACCGAAGAGGACCGGGACCAGGAGAAACGCCGTGCCCCGCTCCCCCTCGGCGACGAGCGCCGGCAAGGCCGCGCGTCCCACGGCGCGAAGCGCGGACCGGCCATGCCCGCCGGCCGCTGCCGGCACACCCGCGATGGCAGCGGGCATCTCGGAAGCAGGCACGCCGGAAAGGGAGGTGTCGGAAACGCGCGACTGGGAATCGGGTGGAACGGGAGCCGGCAAGGCGTCGAGCAACCGCACGGCCGGCGCCGGGCCGTCCGCATTCGCCGCCGCGAACGCAAGCCTCTCCTGCCCGGCATGAGCGGTGTCGTCGGCCGCCATGTCGTCCCCGCTAGCGAAATGCTTGCGCCCCAACTCCCCTATGCTACATGAACGCCCATCAAACGCCATGTCCGCGGCCCCGCGCCCGATCTGCGCCCTGCCGCGACCCGTCCGGGAAACCATCGATCCATGCCGAGTTCCGTGGTCACACGCTTTGCCCCCTCCCCCACCGGCTATCTGCACATCGGTGGCGCGCGCACCGCCCTGTTCAACTGGCTCTACGCCCAGCACACTGGCGGCAAGATGCTGCTGCGCATCGAGGACACGGACCGCGAACGCTCCACCGATGCCGCGACCGCCGCGATCCTGGATGGGCTTTCCTGGCTGGGCCTGCAGTGGGACGGCGAGCCGATCTCGCAGTTTGCGCGCGCGGAGCGCCACCGCGAGGTGGCCGAGGAGCTGGTGGCCAGGGGCAAGGCCTATCGTTGCTACGCCAGCCAGCAGGAGCTGGAGGAGATGCGCGAGAAGGCCCGCGCCGAAGGCCGCCCGCCGCGCTATGACGGGCGCTGGCGCGACCGTGACCCCGCCGAGGCGCCGGCCGGCGTGAAGCCGGTCATCCGCATCAAGGCGCCACGCGAGGGCGAGACGGTGGTGCGCGACCGCGTGCAGGGCGACGTGCGCTTTCCCAACAAGGACCTGGACGATTTCATCATCCTGCGCTCCGACGGCAACCCGACCTACATGCACGCCGTGGTGGTGGACGACCACGACATGGGCGTGACCCACATCATCCGCGGTGACGACCACCTGACCAACGGCGCGCGCCAGCAGGTCATCTACGACGCCATGGGCTGGGACATTCCTGTGATGGCGCATATCCCGCTGATCCACGGGCCGGACGGGGCGAAGCTTTCGAAGCGGCACGGCGCGCTTGGCGTCGAGGCCTATCGCGCGATGGGCTACCTGCCGGCGGCGCTGCGCAATTACCTCGCCCGCCTGGGCTGGAGCCATGGCGACGACGAGGTGATGTCGACGCAGCAGATGGTCGAGTGGTTCGAGATCGAGGATGTGAACAAGGGCGCGGCGCGCTTCGATTATGCCAAGCTCGAGGCGCTGAACGGCCTGTACATGCGCCAGATGCCGGACGACGAGCTGACGCGCATCTTCATCGAGACGCTGCCCTTCCTCGAAAATGGCGAATCGATCCGGAGCGGGCTGACCGACGAGCGGCAGGCGCAGCTGCTGGCGGCGATGCCCGGCCTGAAGGAGCGGGCGAAGACGCTGAAGGAGCTGGCCGACAGCGCCTATTATCTCTTCGCTCAGCGGCCGCTGGCGCTGGACGAGAAGGCGGCGGCGCTGCTGGACGCGGACGCCAAGACCGTGCTGGCCGGCGTGAAGCCGCGGCTTGCGGCGGTGGAAGAGTGGAGCGCGGCGTCGACCGAAGGCGCCGTGCGCGAATATGCCGACGCAAGCGGCCTGAAGCTGGGCAAGGTGGCGCAGCCGCTGCGGGCCGCGCTGACCGGCCGAAGCACGTCGCCCGGCGTGTTCGACGTACTGGCGGTGCTCGGGCGCGACGAAAGTCTGGCCCGGATTGCCGACCAAATCGATTAGACTTTTCAACGGCTTGTCCGCACCCATTGAAATCAGGGTTTTGCGGTGCAACATAGGACTTGGGGCTAATTGGAATGCAGGGGCGGATGCGATAGCAACAGCCCGACGACCTTCTGCTCACGCGACCGGACATCTTCCTGCCGATCGCGGTCTGCCATTTGACGAGAGGAAACTGCGATGACGGGATCGACTGCGAAGCTTGAGCTTGAGGGGAAGAACAGCGAGTTCAAGATCCGAAAAGGCACGGTCGGACCGGATGTCATGGACATCGCCGCGCTTTACAAAGACACCGGGATGTTCACCTACGATCCCGGCTTCACCTCCACGGCGAGCTGCGAATCGAAGATCACCTACATCGACGGCGACGAGGGCGTGCTGCTGCATCGCGGCTACCCGATCGACCAGCTGGCCGAGCACGGCGATTTCCTGGAAGTCTGCTACCTGCTGCTGTATGGCGACCTGCCGACCAAGGCGCAGAAGGACGATTTCGACTACCGCGTGACGCGCCACACCATGGTGCACGAGCAGATGTCGCGCTTCTTCACCGGCTTCCGCCGCGACGCGCATCCGATGGCGGTGATGTGCGGCGTGGTCGGCGCGCTGTCGGCCTTCTATCACGACTCGACCGACATCTCCGACCCGCACCAGCGCATGGTCGCCTCGATCCGCATGATCGCCAAGATGCCGACCATCGCGGCCATGGCCTACAAGTACCATATCGGCCAGCCCTTCGTTTATCCGAAGAACGAGCTGAACTACGCCGCCAACTTCCTGCACATGTGCTTCGCGGTGCCGTGCGAGGACTACAAGGTCAACCCCGTACTGGCGCGCGCGATGGAGCGCATCTTCATCCTGCACGCCGACCACGAGCAGAACGCGTCGACCTCAACGGTGCGGCTCGCCGGCTCGTCGGGCGCCAACCCGTTTGCCTGCATCGCAGCCGGCATCGCCTGCCTGTGGGGCCCGGCACATGGCGGCGCCAACGAGGCTGCGCTCAACATGCTGGCCGAAATCGGCACCGCCGACCGCATTCCCGAATTCATCGGCCGTGCGAAGGACAAGAACGACCCGTTCCGGCTGATGGGCTTCGGCCACCGCGTCTACAAGAACTACGACCCGCGCGCCAAGATCATGCAGAAGACCACGCATGAGGTGCTGGGCGAGCTCGGCATCAAGGACGATCCGCTGCTCGAAGTGGCGATGGAGCTGGAGAAGATCGCCCTCACCGACGAATACTTCATCGAGAAGAAGCTCTACCCGAACATCGACTTCTACTCCGGCATCACGCTGAAGGCGCTGGGCTTCCCGACCACCATGTTCACCGTGCTGTTCGCGGTGGCGCGCACCGTGGGCTGGGTGGCGCAGTGGAAGGAGATGATCGAGGACCCGCACCAGAAGATCGGCCGCCCGCGCCAGCTCTATACCGGCGAGCCGGAGCGCGACTACGTGCCGATCGCCAAGCGCTGAGCGCCTGCAGGACAAACAAAAAAGGCCGGGAAATCCCGGCCTTTTTTGTTTGTCCTGCAGGCGCTATTCGGCCGCCTCGTCGTCCGGCAGCGCAGCGCCGACCGGCGGCACGACGAAAAGCCGCTTGCCTGGCTGGTCCATGAAATCGAGGATGTCGGCAACCCTGGGATCGCCGCCGAAAGCATCCCGCGTGGCGCGGATATTCTCCACCAGCGGCTGAGCGCGGTCGAACAGCATGCGGTAGGCGCTGCGCAGCGTGTGCAGCTCGCTCCTGGTCGCACCCGAACGCTTCAGCCCGACGATGTTGAACCCGCGCAGCGAACCGCGATTGCCGATGACCATGCCATAGGGGATGAGGTCGCGCTCGACGCCGGTGGCTCCGCCGACAAAGGCGTGGTGGCCGATGCGGACGAACTGGTGCACGGCCGAAAGCCCGCCGAAGATGACCCCGTCGCCCACCTCGACATGGCCGGCAAGCGTGGCGCCATTGGCGAAGGTGACGTTGTTGCCGACGATGCAGTCATGGGCCACATGCGTGTAGGCCATGAGCATGCAATCATCGCCGATCTCGGTGGCGCCCCGGCTGGAATCGGAGCCGACATGCGCGGTGACGGCTTCGCGGATGACGCAGTTGCGGCCGATGGTGAGCGTGGTGCGCCCGCCCTTGTGGCGGATGTTCTGCGGCGGGCCGCCCAGCGCGGCCTGCGGGTAGACGCGGGTGCCCTCGCCTATGCTGGTGGCGCCGGTCA